>ERZ1034842.39-NODE-39-length-82598-cov-16.415105_pt1 | contig 82598 bp, 63 predicted proteins | sample MGYA00520634_ERZ1034842 | MGnify/ENA primary metagenome ERZ1034842 (study PRJEB33766, sample SAMN09781734) | gut metagenome | biome: gut microbiome | host: Homo sapiens | place: Madagascar | study: EMG produced TPA metagenomics assembly of the PRJNA485056 data set... | reverse complement strand
TGAAATCGAACTTCCCGCGCTCCCATTCGACTGCAGGCCAGTTCACGCCGCGCACACCGCCGTCATGGTCGCGCAGAATACGACAGCCGATTCGTGAATACAACTCGAAGCGTTTCTCAAAAGATGTATTCAGAACGGTGTATGCCGGACTCTTGACCTGCGGATGCATCTGACACAGAAGCCCGCCGTTGAAGGCGACCACATAATCTTTTGTAATATCAACCGGCTTTGCTTCATACTTGCCGATAACGCTGAAAAACTGGTCAAGCACATCCACATTTTTTCCGGAAACTTTGATCCGGAACCCGCCAAAGCGGTCGAGTTTCCGCGAAGCAAGCGCAACCGTTTTCGTCTCACCCGGAGCAAGGTTCATCGCGACAGATTCCGAAAAAACGGTCTTGCCGGTATATTCATCCGTTCCGGTCACGGTAAGACTCTGAACGAACGCCGCACCGGAAGGATTTGTCGCTTTCAAGTTCAGTTCCGCAGTTTCGCCTCGATAGTAAAGAGTCTTGTCCGGAACGGCAACGGCGCAGACTTGCGGCGGGACGGGAGCGCCGGATTCTTCAATCTTCAAATCATCGATCCAGAGAGTGTTTTCATTCTCCGCATTGCGGGAACCCGGCGAAATCCGGACATGATGCCAGCCGTTCCCCGGATGCGTCTCCGTGGTAAACTCGAACTCAATATTCCGCCACTTGTCACTTGTTTTGAAAATCTTTGAATAGGCGAGCCATTTCCCATCCACTTTGAAAACGGCAAAACGGTAACCGTCTCCCCCCTTTGCTCCTCTGATTTTTGCTGTGAACCTGTACGTCGTCGAAGGTTTCAATTTGAATTCGCGGGAGAAAAGGCTGAAGTATTCCGCATACGGATTTTCAATCATCAGAGAGTTTTTCCCCGCGCCGGGCGCTCCGGCGGAAAGTTTCAGCGGAATGAATTTCATTTCCGGATTTGTTGCGGGACGCAGCTCTTTCTCAAGGGCAAAACCGTCCGTTCCTAGTTCAAACGAGCTGTTGAAGACGGTGTTCGCCGCAAGCGCAAACGGCAGAAGCAGAAGAAGTGTTTTGTTCATGATCGTTCCTTGTTTTGTTGTTTTGAAGAAATTACTGCTCAAACAGAGCGACCCAGCCGGCACCGTATTTCTGGCCGTCTCCTCTGTACTGCGTCTTCAGCGTTCCGACTCTCTTTGATGCGACGGAGCCGTTCACCCGGAAAAAAGTTCCGCGTGCCTGATGGACAAAAACCTGTTCCATGCACTCCTCTTGAGTCAAACCGCTCATAATGCTGATATAGTTATGACTGATCGGATCGTAAGTCAAAATGCCGTTGTCATTCGCCACCGGCTGCTGACTGGTAAACAGATACATCCGGGGATCCATTTTCGGCATCCTGGCGCTCTGCCAGGCATAAGGAGATGTTTCATCCGCGGAATACCAGTTCGAACCTTCATGGAGGTTAAATGTTGCAATCCCCATATAGGAACTGAAATATCTTCGCTGTTTCGCGGAATTCCCCGCAGGGGCAACGGGTTTGTGCGACGGGCAGAACCAAAGCCCGCTCTGCTTATCCGAGTAAGGCTTGGTACCCGTATAACTCTGCATGATGACGGGAAAGCGCGTCGGCTCGTTATTGTTCACCGTCGGCAGACGATCTCCATGATCCGTGGAATAGCTGATTACTGCCGTTCCGATCTGACGCATATTTCCCACGCAGTTGATTTCCCGCGCCTTTTCTCTTGCCGAATTCAGCGCAGGCAGAAGCATTCCGGCAAGAATTGCGATAACCGCTATCGTTACCAGGAGCTCTATGAGGGTGAATCCGTGAAATTTGCCCTTCAGACATAAGACATCTGAACCCGCAAATGCCGTTGATCTGTTTTTCATTTGATTCCAGCCTTTCGTTTGTTTTTGTTTACGAGTGAAAAACTCGCTTTGTCTTTATTATAGCACCAAAAATTTTTAAAACTTGGACAATCGTCCGGGAAAGCCGCTTTCAGGCAAAAATTCCTAATATTGTCCAAAAGATTTTCCTGCACGAAAGAATTTTTCCTGGAAAAACGCCTTGAAATCCTTTCAACGCTCCTTTTTTTATTTGCTGAGTTTTCCTTTTTATGAAAAGGAACGGATCTGATCGTATCCATATTATCTCACCTTTCTGTCTTTCACATTGCAAGCAGGAAAATCCCCGCGCAGATTACACAAGCGGCTCCGGCGGAAAGCAGGGAAAACCGCTCCCGGCGCGTCAGGACTCCCCAAACCAGAAATCCGGCGATGCTGCATCCCTGCGCAACCGGATAGCCGACCGAACCACTCCCCGCCTCCGCAACCAGATTCAAACCGCGGTAGAAAAAGAAGAACAGCGACAGAATCTGAACCATCGACAGCAGCAGAACCGGACGCAAAGTCCCGCGCGGCGACGTTTTTTTCCGCCGGAACGGCACACTCGCGCAGAACAGGGAAATCGTTCCGAGCTGAACCAGGCACGCCCGCAGCTCGCTCCCCATCGCGGTCGCCGTCCAGTACGACGGCAGATTCGCAAGGCACTGTCCGAGTCCGGAAACAGCAAATGCGGTGAATGTCGGCAGAAGCCAGCGTCCGGAGTTTGAAACCGCGCCGCGTCCGCCGCGGCTCCGGCTGAACAGAAGGATTCCGGTCAGAATCAGCAGAATTCCCCCCAGACGCGGCAGGGTCGGAGCCACGCCGAAAAACACCATCCCCATCGCGAACGGACAGACCATCGCGCTCTGCGTGATTCCCCATACCGCACCGCTGCAGCCGAAAGCCATCGCCCGGCGCATCAAACTCAGCATCAGGAAGTTGCAGGCGCCGGCGGCGAAGACACATCCGCAGATCAGCAGTTTCTCCGCCAATGTCCCCGTGATCGGCGGACGGAACAACATCACGCCCGCCGCCGCAACCGCAATCACCGCCGAGGCTCCGAACTGGATAAAATCCATATCCAGACGTTTCCGCGCCGCGTCGTCCACAACAGCCGCGATGCCGACCCAGCAGAGCCCGGTCAGAATCAGCAATATCACGCCGAGAGTCATCGACAACGAATCTCCACCTCTGCGCCGGACGGCACATTCTCCAGCACAGCGTAATGACTTTTCCCGACAACTTCATCACGGAAATCCACCCCGGCGCCGTTGATTTTCACTTCCTCCGGAACGGTTCCCGCCGGAACGAGCATCCGCAGTTTCGCGCGGTCATGCTCCGAAACAAGGTTGAAGCCGAGAGCGCGCGTTTCCGGATTGCAGCGGTATTCATACTCAACCGCCGCACCGGATGCCGCGTACTCCAGACGGACATATGCGCGTTTTTCATCGGCGGCGACAAACCGGGGTGAAAGCGTGACGTCGCGGAAAAGCTTGCCGTTGTCGACCACTCCAGCAAGCCCGGCGCACTCCGCGTGCATGATTTCCGCACCGCACCAGCAGCGGGGACCGCCGCCGATGTCGTTGCCCTCCCAGTTGTAGAGGAAGGAGATTTTTCCGTCGCTGCTGAACTTGCGTCCCATGCGCTTGAGAATATCCGCGCCGTATGCTTCCTCTCCGGTCTCAAACGCGCCGAGCGCGAGTTCGCCCGCCACAAACGGAGCATTCGCGCCGTTGACGTATGCGCCCGCCTTCATACCCTTGAATTCAGGATACGGCGGCTCCAGATTCCGGAAGTCGTCAAGCTCGCCGCCATATTTTTTGCGCATATCCCGATAGGCGTTGATGACGCTCAGCCGCTCCTCGAAATTCAGAATGCTCCGGTTCAGCGCGTAGGAATTGGAAAGACTCATCTGAAACTCCTCGTCCACTCCGTAATCCACTGGAGTGAGCGGAAGAAAATGGCGGAAGAAACGTCCGTTCCAAAGATATTTCATGATGCGTCCGCGCAGAGCGGCGGCCTCCTCTTCATGCCGGGAGGCGGAGGCGTCGTCGCCGAAAACCCGGTAGAGCTTCGCCATCAGGAGCTTGGAGTGATAAAGCCCGGTGTTGTCGCCATGGAAAACGCCCATCGGGTCATCGGGAAAGATTTCGCGTTCATGGGATGAGCGTGGATTGTCGGTAAAATCCCAGGTGTCGAGCGTGCGCGGACGCTTGGCGAGTCCGTGTTCCGCGTCCCAGCGCAGGGGATCGGTCATGATGTAACGGAGCCCCTTTTCGAGACGCGGCAGGTTGCGGAGAATCCATGCGTCGTCTCCGGTCGCCTGCCAGATCATATATGCGCCCTCGACCATCAGATATTCAATGTCCGCCTCAAGCTCCAGACGGCAGAGTCCGAAATTGAGTCCGGGCTCATAATAACAGCATTCCGGGCTGGAAATCTGAACGGTGCGTCCATCCGGCAGCACTCTCGGACAGCCTGAATGCATATCCGTCACCGGAGCGATGATTTCATAAAAGAAACCTTTTTCGTGCTGTTTTTCAAGCAGAAGATCGGGGAAACTGGTGATGTCCCGCTCCGTATACCGGAAACCTTTGAGGGTGAGAACGTAATCGCGGATCCAGTTCAGATTGACGCGCACCAAACGGTCGCCGTACATGAACACGCGGTTGTTCCAGTTCATAGCCCCTTCGCACATGCCGAAGAGGAGAGAAAGCGGCTCTTGGTGATACGATGTCGTCGCGCACGGAATGTTGCCGACCGTGATGAAACTTCCCGGAAGATGATTTTTCATATTTGCCTCTCATGTCAAATGTTTTCTGTAATTATACTATAAAACCGCTTGAAAAGCAATATCTCGAATGTTATATTCCTTATTGAAAAGTCACCTTCTGGAGAATTTATGGGAGAAATCGCAGAAAAACTGAAAATCGGGAGCTTCACCCGCACCGACGCCGCGCATCTGCTGGATTATATTCTGACAGAAATTCCGCCGCGGCGGATTGCAGCCGCACACAGGCATCCGGAACCGCCGGAACAAGAGGGACTGGAAGTATACCCGCGCGATGTATTCGATATACCGCTTTCGGGCGTCAAGCACATCCTCCGCGGAACCGGAAGGGAACGGTACGAAGAAAATCTGCGACCCGGTGAAGCGCTCTTCACCCCGTCCGAATCCTGGAAACTTCCGCTCTGGGATTCCCCGCACGAGCTGTTCTGCCTGGTCTATTCCGCCGACTTCCTGCGCTGCACCTATGTTGACTGTTCCGTTCCGGATCCGGAAAAGCGGCGTCCGGTCTGCACGCATTTTTATCACACCGCCGCGGCTCCGACGCCCGCCCTCCGCAAACTTCTTCATCTGCTGGCGGAGGTTGACGATGAAACCGCAGCCGCAGACCTCGCGCGCGCCCTGTTCCGTCTGACGCGCAGTTTTTTGACCAACGACACACAGAGCCGTACCGGTAAAGCGGAGCGGACGTTTCAGGAGATCAGGCAGTACATGTCGGAAAACTTCAGTCTTCCCTTGACGCGCGAGGAAACCGCAGCCTATTTTCAGTTGAATCCCAACTATCTTTCGCGTCTGTTCCGCCAGCGTTCCGGCGACACGTTTTCCGGGCTTCTCCGTTCCATGCGCATGGAACACGCCGCGTTTCTTCTGCGCCGGACAGATCTTCTTATTGATGAGATCACTCTTCAATGCGGTTATCAGAGCACGCCGTTTTTCACCTCGGCCTTTCACCGCCACTTCGGTCTTCCCCCCGGCCAGTATCGGCTGAAATATAAAAATTGAAATCGCACTTTACTGCGGCCAGAGGGGGAAACCAATGTCATCCGAATCGGGCATGAATGCGGAATACAGAAAAGACACATGATCCACCTGCCGGGCAATATCAAAACTGCCGGCGTGACCGTCAACAAACAGAATGTTGTCGTAGCCGCCCGCATGACGCCCGGACGTCCATTTCTTCGCGACAGCCGGAAGATTGTAATCCCGGCTGTTGCGCGTCGCGGTATAGGAAAGGTTCAATTCGGAATCGGTATTGCTTACATCCCAGAGAGTTGCAGCTTCAGACGGCGCTCTGCAGCGGGTTGCTTTCCGGAGTCCATAACGGCTGCCGTTGCCGAACCGCTCGTTCCATGCAAGATTCGTGACAGGACGCTCCGAATGGAAAAACAAATCCTCATTTTTCGCCGCAGGGCAGATCGCCGGACTCGTCTTCGAAGCGCCGGAATCTATCGTCGGGAAACGTTTTCCGCTCGACAAATCCGGCCACAGGGAGACCAGCCAGCTGTTTTCATAATTCACATCAAAATTCCACACATCCGAGGTTGCCGGACACCAGTAATCCTCAAAATTCTGCGAGTATCCGGCTGCGGCGACCCCGATTTGCTTCAGATTCGAAAAGCAGGAAACCGCCTGCGCTTTCATCCGCGAGGAATTCAATACCGGAAGCAGAACACCCGCAAGAATCGCAATCACAGCCATCGTCAGCAAAAGTTCCACAAGCGTGAACTTCCTGATTTTTCCACAAAAATACCCGGCACGGGAAAAACGTTCAAACGGATTTTTCATGGATGCTGACCTTTTCTGCTTTGTACGAGGACTTTTCCTCAACTATAACACAGAAAAGGAATTTAGCAAACTCTTCCGCAAACTTTTCCGGGACAAAGACTTCTGTTTCTATTCAATCTTCCTTTTCAGAAATTCCGGAAGCCGCGTTGTGCGGCTTCCGGAATTTTCTTTCAATCCAGATTCACCCATTTTTTCCATTTCGGACAGTATCTGCTGTAAGTCCGCAAGTTCGAGCGGCCCTGAAGCAGCCCGCAAGCGGCATCATAATTGTTTTCATGCTGATCCACTTCGATCATGTGCTGGACTTTGCCGTTGTACCTGATACTGCGAGTCTCCGCACTCCAGAACTGACAGGTTCCACAGCACTCCTTTACTTCTCTTCTTGCTCCGGTTGTAATCGTGAACGATGTTGTTGCCATAAAATCCTCCTGGCTTTTTTGTTTTTATGCCGATAAAAAGGCACGGAACCAATCCATGCCCATTGAAGGTTCCTGCAAAGCCGGAGGAACACAAGAAAGAGAAAACGTGTCAATTATACGGCACATTTCCTCAGCTTCCGTTCTCCCTGAGCGAATTTGCAAGTTTTTCGACGGGACGGTAAAATTTACGCAAAAGACTGTTAATCGTGTTCTTTTGTTTTCGTTCCGCGCAGAAGCCTCCTCGTTTGGCATTTGGCGTTTACTATAACTTCAGGCACACGGTTTATCAAGTGTTTTCCGCAAAAAACCGCCGTTTTTGAAAAACCTTGCAATAAGCATTGGATGATTCTGATATAGCAATTTCCATGCCAGCATCTATTCCGCATAAAAAACCATGTCTCCATGCAAAAAGAGGTTCATTTTTTGAACATCCGCGTCAATTATTCAACACTTGTTTCTGTCAGCGGCACTCCGGAGCGGCCCCCGGAAAAAGCAGCGGGGGTATGCAGTATTTTCGACGATATGCGGAAGCGGTCATGCCGGACAAATGATGGAATTTCCGGCTGAAATAGTAAATGTCATCGAATCCAAGCGCACTCGCGATCTCTTTGACCGAATCCCGCGACTCGACCAGGAGCCGACAGCTTTTCTGCAAAAAAATCTCGTCGCGATATTCGCGGAAGGTCGTGTTCCCCGCTCCGCCATACCAGCAGCGGCGCAAACTTGAAACGGACATTCTCAACTCCGATGCAAGTGTTTCCAGATGAATATCTTTCGACAGGTTCTTTTCCAAATATTCCCGGATCCGCTTCAGCCGGACGTTCTCGGCGGCGCGCTCTTCCGGGCGGGCAAAACTGGATGCAATCAGCTCCCAGCAAAGCAGATCTCCCGTATCGCCATCCGTTTCCTGAATACGGTGCGAAGCGACGAACGCTTTCAAACGCGCCAATGCGGACTCAAAGCGGGGGGTTCTCACAAACGGGCGAACCGGAAAGGTGTCCGGCAGGAATGTATTCGTATTCAAAAGAGCCGTCTGGCAGCTGCCGGGATAGATCAGATACAGCTCTTCCCAGCTCCCGCCTTCGCGGGGACCGTACAGCATCGGTTCCCCGGGCCATTGGAGCAGAACGGCAGGAGCAGTCACCGGATAGAGTTTTCCACGCAGAAGGTACGTGCCGCCCCCGCTCAGAATAAATGAAAAGTTGCATGTATCGAATGAAAAGTTTATACAATCTTTTTTCTCCGGAAGATAACCGATCGTTTCGATTTGCGGCAAGACAGGAAACTGTCTGGCAAACGGGGAAAGATGTTTTGTGCCTGATTTCATAAACTGTTGCTCCTTATGCGGAAATATAGCACAGAAAAAAGAATTCTCAAAGAAAATCGTCAAAAAGAAACGTTCGTCCATTTAATTGAAAATTTTGTCCATTGCGGAAAAACGCCTGCACGCTATATTATCCGCAGGGAACCGGGATGCAAACCGCCACAGCGTCCCGGCGGAAACTTCAACGAAAGGATTTTTTATGCTGAAAGTCGGGTTGATCGGATGCGGCAACATCAGCAGCATCTACCTGAAGAATGCACCGGTCTTTGCAAAGCAGATCATGGTCACATCGTGCGCCGATCTGTGCAGAGAATCTGCGGAAAACCGGGCCTCTCAATACGGAATCAAGGCATGCTCCGTGGAGGAGATCCTCGCAGATCCGGAAATCGCAGTCATCCTGAATCTCACAACTCCGCAGTCTCACGCTGAAATCAACCTGCGCGCACTTGAAGCGGGAAAACACGTTTACTGCGAAAAACCGTTCAGCCTCGACCGGGAGAGCGCCCAGAAAGTTCTGGCAAAAGCAAAAGAAAAAGGTCTGCGCACCGGCTGCGCGCCGGATACATTTCTCGGCGGCGGACACCAGCAGAGCCGCCGTCTCATTGATTCCGGCCTCATCGGGAAAGTCGTCGCCGGAACAGCATTCATGCTCTGCCACGGACACGAAAGCTGGCATCCGGCTCCCGGATTCTACTATCAGAAAGGCGGCGGACCGCTCTTTGACATGGGGCCGTATTACATCACCGCGCTCATCAACGTCCTCGGTCCGGTCCGCGAAGTCACCGCAATGACCACCCGTTCCACCGATCTGCGCAAAGGCACCAAGGTCAACGAAGGAAAAACCTTCCCCGTGAAAATCGACACCCATATTTCTGCGATTCTCCGTTTTGAACAAGGCGCGGTAATCTCCCTGACCACCAGTTTTGACGTCTGGAAGCACTCGATCAACTGCGCAATTGAATACTACGGAACCGAAGGAAGCCTCGCCGAACCCGACCCGAACTCATTCAGCGGAAACATCCGCTTCTTCCGCGCCGGCCTCACCTCAAACTGGAGCGACGCCGACAACGCATTCATCTACAACGACAACACCCGCATTCTCGGACTCGCCGATATGGCCGCAGCCATTAAGGAAAAGCGTCCGCACCGCGCATCCGGCGAACTGGCATACCATGTCCTTGATGTCATGTGTTCCATCCTCGACTCCGCGGAATCCGGAAAAACCGCAACGGTGCAAAGCACCTGCATCCGCCCGGAACCGCTGGATTCCGGACTCAAAGAAGGAGAAATCAAATGAAGGATACTGCCATGAAAAACTGTCTCATCTTCCGCGGCGGCTGGTCCGGACACGACCCCGTCAGAACCTCGGATCTCATCGCGGAACGCCTCCGTTCAAAAGATGTTCACGTGGATATTTTCGATTCCATGGAATGCCTGACCGATCCGGAACTCAACAAAAAATATGACCTGATTGTTCCCGTCTGGACCATGGGAGCCATTTCCGGCGAAGCGGCAAAAGGACTTCTGAACGCCGTCGCCAGCGGAACCGGCATCGGAGGATGGCACGGCGGAATGGGCGACGCCTTCCGGGAACATACAGACTACCAGTTCATGGTCGGCGGACAATGGGTTGCGCATCCGGGAAACGCCGTTGACTATGTCGTGAATATCGTGGAGCCTCAAAATCCGCTCCTCGCCGGAATCAGCGATTTCCCCGTTCACAGCGAACAGTATTACATGCACACGGATCCCGGCAATCATGTGCTCGCCACCACCCGTTTCAACGGAGAGCATGCTCCGTGGATCGACGGAACGGTCATGCCGGTTGTCTGGACACGTCATTACGGCAAAGGACGCGTCTTCTACTCTTCGCTTGGACACAACCTCGAAGATTTCGAACGGACTCCGCAGATCCTTGAAATTCTGCTCCGCGGGCTCTTCTGGGCAATACGCTGAACCGGACTCCCGAACGGGAAAATCCGCGCCGTCTCCGAGGCGGCGCGGAAACACTCTCTCAAACAGGGAAACTATTATTTTTCCCGGAATTCCACGTGATCGATCCAGACATCGCCCGGGAAACTTTCCCGCTGGAGATGAAGCTGAATACGTTTGTTTTCAAGCTCCGGAGTCTTGAACTCAAATGTGTACTCTTTCCACTCCGGAGTCAGGGCAACCGTCTTCAGCTGGTAAAGATGTTTGCCGAACTGCTGCTCAAAATCCAGATTCAGGCGCAACGGCTGCGGGGTATCCGCCTTCGCCCAGAGAGTCATGACAACCGTCTGATTCGAACGGGCGGGCATGTGGCGCGAAACAAGCGCGTTGACTTTGCCTTTTGCAGGTTCGCCCATTTTCAGGCTGTTCTTACCCTGCAGGAAATCGGAGGCCGCGGAAACATTCACCGCCTCCTGATCCCCCCAGCGACCTTCCCTCCAGAACGGTTTCCAGGCTCCGGATTCAAATTCTCCGTCCGGGATCAGATTCTTTTTCAGATCGGCTTCCTCCAGACGTTCCACTTTCAGATTGCGGAACTTCAGCGTATTCTTCGGTCCGGGGTTCTGGTAAACACGGAACTCGCCGTTCCCCTTTCTGAAAAACTGATAATGCGTAAACGGCAGAAATTCTTTTTCCGGAACCTGCACAAGTCCGCAGACAAGAACCGGATCCGTTCCGCAGAATTCTCCGCTCAGCTTGTAAAAGCCGTCGGACTCCACGGGGAAACGGAAGAGCAGACTGTCGTAATCATGCCCAGGGTAATTCTGGGTGTAGACGCCCTCCGCGTTTTTCCAGACGCCTTCATGAGTGATTTTCGTTTCGACAGGCTGTGCCGCAAACGCCGCAACGGCGGCGAACATTCCGGTGCAGATGAGCATTTTTGTCTTCATTTCTGAATCTCCTTATTCTTTGTGTTGAAATCAATTAGTCCGAATTCGAGACGGTTGCAGTACGCCTGTTTCGAGTTAAAACAGGAACCGAACCGCTTTTTCTGCGAGTCGTTGACGATCATCTCAAAACCGATTTGACCGCAAGCCGGAAGCCCGGACGGGAACTCAAGACGGAACTTCCACTCCTTCGCATCGGAGACAACTTTCAGCTTGCAGTTTTTTCCCTTCCAGAAATCCCCCCAAAGCTGAAGCTGTTTGCCTTCCGGATCGCGCGGAGTGATGAACGCCCGCGCCGTCGCAGCCGTATAAACTTCCGGATGAGCGCCGAACCGCATCGGATCGAAATCGAAAAACAGCTCGGCGGAATCGGTCTCCCACGCCGGACGCCTTCCGGAGACTCCGGCGTCGGTTGCATCGGGGACGGTACCCTCGACGACCAGTTTTCCGTTTTCGCGGAACACGCGGCAGACGGCAGGGCCGGCGGGAACCGGAATTCCGGCGGAAACGTTCCCGCTCTCAACGACCCTGGCTTTCACCCGGGAAATGCGGGAATCGCAGCTGATGCGGATTTCCCCGGTCTCTCCGTTCGTGCCGCCAAACGCAACCGGAACGATAAGGGATAGTCTCTTTTCCGGTTCGATCCGGAACGCCGTAAGTTTCTTTGACACGACCGCGCCGCCGAGCCCGACAACGCCTTTCTGCGGATCGGAGGATTCATTTTTCAGTTCCAGCACGGCAAACTCGCCGAAATCGTTTTTGTAAATCCGCAGAAGCGGAACCGCGGCGACCGGATTCTCGACAAGCGGTTTCAGCGATTCCAGTTTCCGCAGGAATTCCCCGCGACTCATCGCGCCTTGCAGAAGATAGAAGGGCTCGACTCCAACCGGAAGAATCCCGGCCTTGAGCGGATTGCCGAACATATCCAGAACCTCCAGTCCGCGCAAATCCATGCGGAGACCTTTTCTGTACCGGAAATTCCATAGTGCGGCGATCAGTCTTCCGTCGCGCCGTTCAAATCCGTACAGAATGATTCCCTGATCGAACTTCCGTTTCAGGACAGGGCGCGCCCCCTCGAACAGGCGCGCCATGGCGTTGAAAACGACCGCGCTCTCGTTCGGGACCGTATCGAAAAGCGACGAACCGGGGAACTCCGGAACAAGCACGTTCCGGAATATCTGCCTGGAGGAAATAAACGGAGACTGTCCCACGCCCTCCCCGAGGTCGACCAGAAAACGCCATGCGCAATGGTACGCCTTCTGCTTCATCTCCGGCTTGCCGCGCTCCACATCATAAAGGTAATAAAGCTCCGTATTCCAAAGCGGAATGTCCGCAACCGCACGAACCTGTTTCCGGAAGGTTTCAATCGTCAAATCCGCCGGAAGCGGCGAAGCGAGTTCACGGCTTGAATAGGGATGAAATCCCGCGATGTCGATATTTCTGAATCCGCCCAGCCGGATGCACTCATCCAGCCAGCCCGTTCCGTCCGCGCCGAAATCGCTGGTCAGACAGAACGCCGCGATCTTCGCCACCGGATCCGCCTTGCGGATCGCCTTCACCGCGGACGCCAGATAGGTGTTGTAGTTTGCCGGCCAGAGATGAAGATTCGGCTCATTCAGAATTTCATACGCCTGAATCTTTCCCTTCAGGTGTTCCGCGACCGCCGAAACATATTTTTCCCAGAGTTCGAGCGGGGGCAGAATGACATGCTTCGCATTCCAGCCGCCCATGTCGGGTTCCTGACGCCTGCTGAGCTTGCGCACCCATTCCGGCTGCGGTTCATTCATCGACCAGCCGCGGAACGGCTCAACGAACTCGACGCGTCCAAGAACCGGAAGAAGCTCTATATTGTATTTTTTATAAACCGCCATCGAACGGTCGGTATGCGTGAAATCAAACTTGCCCTGCTCCGGCTCAACCGCCGACCACTGGGTTGCCGACATCCCGCCGTCGTGCTCGCGCATCAGACGCACTCCAAGCCGCGACAGCATTTCCGGAACGCGTTCAAACGGAGCGTTCCCCACCTGATACCCCGCACGGAAAAGCTTCGGCGGACTTGCATACTCGAGACCTCCGCAAACCCCGACGCAGGGCTCCTTCATCAGATCAAGCGGACGCGCCGTATATTTGCCGACAACCGAATAGAAACCTTCGTAACAGCGGTCCGCGCCGTCTACGGCGACCCGCACCGAACCGTAACGGGTCAGAGGCGCATCAAACGAAAATTCTTTTCCGCTCTCAGCCTCCAGAGCGATTTCAAAGGGACGGCGGAAGAGTTCGGCGCCGGACAGGGAATCGAATCCGCGAACCGTCAAATTCCGGCGGACGGCAGATTTGCTCCGGTTGTAGACATTCAGAGTCAGTTTCGCATTCTTCTGTTCCTTCTCGTACAGGCGGTCGGAAGAGGAAACGGAGGCTTCCAGCACCGTTTCCGGAACGGCCGCGGCTTTGGAGGTTTCATAGACAGCAAGATCATCCAGCCAGGTGGAGCCGCGCGGAACATTCTTCTCGTAATGTACTCCAGGCGGAATCTGAATGTGCCATTCCGTCCCGCTCTTTCCCGTGTTGAACGTAAACGAATAGTTTCTGTACGCATTGTCAAGCGTCCACAACCGGGCGTGAACATTCCAGGAATTATTGACGACATTATAAATGATCAGCCGGATTTTTGCCCCGGGTGCATCGCTTTTTGCTTTGACGGAAACCGTGTAATCCGTCTCCGGTTTCAGCTGAAAAGATTTTGTGTGCAGTTCGTAGAATTCCCCGTTCGGGTTTTCGATTTTGAGTGCGCGTTTCCCGGATGCGGCATCCGTATCCGTTTTCAGCGGCAGGAATTTCAGCCCCGGATTCACTTCCGGTTCCAGAATCCGGACAATTGCAAAACCGTCCGTTCCCATTTCAAAGCCGGAATTGAAAACAAGATTTTCCGCAGCGCCGGCTGCCAGTGCGGAAAAGAAAAGTGCGGATAAGAGCCTCTTCATTTTTTCTCCTTGATCAGGGCCAATATGGATTTGAACCGTTTTCCATGACAAACGGCGCATAGTAACGCATGCATTGTTCCGCCCAGTTCAACGCCTGAACCTCCTGAAAACTGTTCAGAAGCTGAACATGCCCGTCGACAAAAAGATTGTTGTCCGACCAGCCGGAATGGCGGCGGGCAAACGACGCGTAAACGACGGACAGAGAATGAACATCGAGAGTCGCCCTTGAGCGGTCGGCGTCATCCCGGCTCACACCAAAACCGTCGCGCGAATATTTCAGGACATCCCATACGGTTGCGGATTTCGAAGGATATCTGCATTTCGGAATCAGCTTCCAGTTCGGCTGTCCGGCATAGCGGTACGTGATTTTCCCGTTCATTGCAAGATTGGTCATCTTGCGGGTCCTGTCGCTCCCGTTCGCCGAGGTGACAATGTCGTCCTGTCCGGCGGGACAGATGAACACGGTTTTGTCCGGAGCGCCGTTTTTCGGGAAATTCTTCCCCTGCGCATACGGCCAGAGCATCATAACCCAGTTGACATTGTTGTCGACATCAGGCATCATCTCGTCCAGGTACGCGGGAACATGATAGTCGCCGTTGTCCGATCCGTACATTGCAACACCAAGCCCGATCTGCTTGAAATTTCCGGCGCAGCTGATCGCATTTGCCTTTGCTCTTGCCACATTCAGGGCGGGCAGAAGCATGCCGGCAAGGATTGCGATGATCGCAATTACCACGAGGAGCTCTATAAGGGTGAACCTGCAGAATTTGCTCCTGCAGACAACGCCATGTGCCTCCGGTTTGTTTTTCATGGCGTTTCCGGCCGTTTGTTCTGAAATCTCTTTTTTCATTATTTTCATTCCTCTGTTTATTGACATTTTAGCCGTTCTTTGCTATATTATACACGAAAAAGCCAATAAAAACAATGGGAAAACAAGAAAAAAACTTGCGATTTTATGAAAACTGTAACTGATAAAAACGGCATTCTTTTCGATACTGTCATGATAAGTTATGCGAATCAGCTGAATCTGGAACTTCATGAATCTTCATTTGCAAATTTTGAATGTCACACCAGAAACAGCTATCCGTTCAACCGACTGTTTGCCGTTTCATTTTCAAACGGGGAACCTTCGGTTGTCAGCAACTACGAAACCGGAGAACAGTTTGAAATGAAACCGGGATACCTCTATTTTTTCAGTTGCGGATTCCCGCTCGCATTCCATTTCAGAGAAGGAACGGGATTCTTTGCGTTTCATTTCAATCTGCGCTACTGCGCGTATCAGGACGTCTTTCTCTCCGAACGGTTCATGAGGGAACTCCATGATCCGGAATTCATCAAAGTGCTTGAAACCGAATTCAAAAATGCCTCCGACATTTCCGCCGCCTTTCTCATCAAAGGGCTTCTCTTTCAAAAAGTCTCCAAGATTTTCCCGAAAGAGAAACAGCTTTTCCGCGAAGACAGTTTCCACAAGTACCGCGAACTGTTCGAATACATTTCAAAACACGTCAGCGCGAAACTCACGGTCGCCGAACTCGCGGAAGTCTCCGGCATGACGCGCGACCTGCTCTCCAAAAACTTTTCGCGCGACATCGGCATTCCGTTGAAAAAATATCTCTCGAACATCCTCCTCTCCCGCGCGGAACTGCTCCTCCGCAACAAAGAACTCACCGTCCGTGAAATCGCGCGTCTGCTGAACTTCAACGACGAATATTATTTCTCCCACTTCTTCCGCCGCCAGACGGGGCTCGCTCCCGGGCAGTACCGGAAGCAGCAGATCGAAATATTCAAACAATGAGCGTGCCGGTCACTCAAACCGGACACGCTCCCCGGCTCTCAGAATCCGCTCGACGGAATGAACAAGCTCATCAATTTTCATTTCACGCAGATTCAGAGTTCCTCCGAGCACTTCCAGAAGCGACTCATTTGCACTGCGCGAGAAAACGCCCCACGCGGCGCCGCAAGACCAGAAACAGCGGAAATCACCGGGAACCGCAGGCGCGAATTCCAGCCGCCCGGCGCTCAAGTCACAGCGGAAACCGGAAGCGGCAAGCAGAAGCGAATGCGCCGCCATGCTGCGGATATAGCTGCTGCCGCATTCACATTCATTCCACGGATTCCGATTCGAGCCGTTGTGACGGTCCCGGACCGCTTTGACGATCCGGCGGGCAAGATCCGGCTTTCCGTGCTGAATCAGCTCCGCGGCAAACGCATACTCGAAACCGGGCATCGTCTCATCCGCATACGGAAGCGGCGCGTGCGGAATTTCGGGCGACTCCGCCTGCGAACAGATCATCGTTCCGCCCTCCCCCGCAAGCGCGAAAAGGCGGCATGCGTTGAAGCGGTCGCCGAAGTCGGGAACAAAATTCCGGCGGAAGATCGTCTCCAGCGCCGTTTTGCTCTTCTCCTCGTCGAACACGCGCGGAAGTCCGAGCAGGGAAGCGTGCCACTGTCCCTGCAACTGCGAAATCATCGTCCCGTGAACCAGCTGATAGCGAATTTCGCGACGTGCGGAATCCCAGTAGAATTCATCCAGCGTCGTCGGGTTGTCGATCTCACAGAGCCCCGCGTTCTGCGGAAGACCGTCCAGCGCTTCATGAGAATGATAATTGAGCTTCTGGATGAAATTCGTCCCATCGAAAAGTTCGCTGTTCAGACACGCGGTTCCGCGGTCGGCAATCCGTTTCCAGAGCGCGGCGGAGGCGGTGTCGCCGACGGCTTCCGCGAGTTCGGTTCCGGCGCGGAGCGCGGCAAGATACATGCCGGACAGCCAACCGTTCGGACCGAACAGGTCAACATCGAGCGTGTTGTGCTGGCGTCCGGTCAGGATTCCGCTCTGTTCCGGGTCCCAGAGGTCGCGGTTTTCCGGACTCCATGCGTATTCCAGAGCCTTGCGGATCGCGGGATAATGACGGTGCAGCCACGCGTCGTCGCCCGAAAGTTTCCACTCGCGGTACGCGCGGATGATGCAGCCGAACTGTCCGTCCGCCGCTCCGCGCGATCTCGAAAAACGCGGAAAACAGATACGCATCGGCATCTCGCCGGAGGGACGCACATTCCGCTCGAACTCAACAGTCCGCATCGCCCGTTCCAGTTCGGGGAAGAGATACGCAAGCGTGTATTCGTAGGAAAACACGTGGTTGCAGGAACCGGTGCACGAACCTCTGTCGACGCCGCTGCCCTCATAGCAGAACGGGGTTCCGTCCGGTGCGCGCAGAACGGTCGTGGTTTTCAGAACCGACATGGCGGCTCCGGCGGCGTCGATGAACTCCGGCGGAAGTGTGGAATCGTAAAACGCGCGGCGGAAACGGTCGGTCTCCTCAAACAGACGGCCGAAGCCCGAAAGCATGTAACTTGCGGCGGATTCGGCGGATGCGAAACGCGCGGCATGAAGGTTCACAAACGGCCGATCCGAAATCCAGGAGTTGCGGTTCTCCGGAACGCGCCAGGCGAAGACAAAACGGAACTCCGTTTCCGCGCCCGCGGGAACTTTGCGTTCCGCGGCGACGAGCGCGTGACAGCGCAGATCCAGCACGCCGCCCGGAACGCTTTTCTCCCGGAACCGGCGCGTCAGCCCCGTACCGTCACGATGCGGAATCGGCGCGGCGGCGTGAAGCCGTTCAAAATAGAGGGAAAGCCCGTCGAAGAAATCGTGCGCCTCCATATTGACCTGAAGTGAGACGTTTTCCGCATCAGTCGCAATTGCGAACTCTCCGCGCGGCGCGTCTTTCAGCGATTCCTCCCCGGGACGCATCACGACGCCATGGTAAAAACCTGTCAGAGGTTCGTTCAGGCAGACCGGCTCCCAGAGGTTGTCCGCGACAAGAACGACGGTATAGGAGAGCTCCGATTCGCCATTGTTCTCCACGCGGATCCGGAACATCGCGCCGGGCAGCGAAGAATCGTATTCATTCAGAGGAATCAGCGGGTTGAAAGCGGTCAGCACGACTTTTCCGGGGAACGCCGGATCGGAGAGCTCCAGCTCAGCAACCGGGAATTCGCCCGTGAATTTTGCACGGCGGAAACGCGGCACGCCCGCGAGAGTCTCCATCGGAACGCCGAAACCGTAATTGCATGGGTCGCCGTTGCGCGGTCCGCGGTAGGGTCCGGCAAGCATGCGGACATCTTCCACAACGCCGTTCCGGATTGCGCGGATCATAAAATGCGTTCCGCCGTTGAAGGTGTTTTTCGCCGGACGGTTCAGGAGTTCCCAATCGATAAACTCTCCCGAACCGTTGATCCAGACGCATCCCGTTCCGATTCCGCCGAGCGGGAAACGGATTTCCTTTGTATATTCGTTCTCATAAACAGGCATGGTGCTTGATTGCCTTTCGCAGTTTAACGCCAGTAGGGATTGCGGCCGTCAACATCTACATACGGACCCGCGTAACGCACGTAAAATGTATCGTTCGAAACTCTGATAAAATCCAAAGTCTGCGCATGACCGTCGACAAACAGATGATTGCTCATTCCCATATGCCGGGGAGCAAGATTGTTTATCACCTCAGCATGGTTGTGAGGATCCAAAATCCGGTCCCACGTGACAGCAGCAGAAGAACCTCTTGGAATCAGATAGGTATCCCACATAATCGATATTTCCGAAGGACGGCTGCAGCGGGTCATCAGTTTTTTATCCGGGATTCCGCCCGGCTGAAGTTTCTTATTCCAGCACAAATTGGTAATAGCCCAGTACTTGGAGTCGTTGTGCCAGTGAAAAGTATCCTGCGGATCTCCGGCGGGACACATGAGCGGCGATGTCACTTTCTCAGCCTGGCCGGGATAATCCTTGCCGACCAGATACGGCCAGATGCGGCCGTACCAGGCGTTCTCATCCTGATTTTCTCCGAAAAGCATATAATCATCATTTGCATTGGAATACATAATCGACGCCGTTCCGACCTGTTTGAACTGATTCAGACAGCTGATCGCGTGTCCTTTTGCACGAGCCGAGTTCAGAGCAGGAAGAAGCATCCCGGCGAGGATCGCGATGATCGCAATCGTCACCAGGAGCTCTATAAGCGTAAACCTGCCGGATTTGCGCTTAAAATATGAAACAGGAGGTATGAAATATGAAATGGTTCTTCTGTTCGGAGTTTTCATCGTGTTGCCTGCCTTTCTTTTTTTACCGCCGCCGTCCGGAAGGAACGGCGGCGGCGTTTCCTTTACTTTTTGCCGATCCGTCCGAAATTCAGACGGTTCTTATGATTGTCCGGACCGCCCGCCCAGGCGGAGGACTTCACTTTTTTGCCATTCGCAAAATCGGAGAAGATCAGGTCGAACGACGGCGGATTCTCCGGTGTTGCGCCGAGCAGTTTCCACGGTACCATGACGTGCGCGGTGTAGCCCGAAGCGTTCCGGTCAAGAGACCATTTCATATCCGCCGGTTTCATCTTCATATCAAGCAGCGCCGCCGGTTTGCCGTCCGCGGACGGCGGAACGAGGAACAGACGCGTCATGCCCGTTTCCGTATAGGCGGAGCGGTTGAGATTGCGGTCCGGCGCGGCGTCGAAGAAGAACTCCACGCAGTCTTCCCGCCACGGTTCCCCCGCCACGCGCGGAGTCGGGCTCGAATCCGTCACGCGGATGTCGAATGCAAATCCTTCCGGACTCAGCGACGGTGTGAACTCCGCGAAACCGCCGACCTTCACGGTCTCGCCCGAAAGAACTGTTTTATGCGCGGAAACGGAGAGTTTTTCCTTGTAGAGACGTCCGCCGTCGACCACGATGAGCGCAATCTCTTTCTGTTCTTTTCCGTTCAGCGGGAAATAAACCGTTTTTGCGGAATCCGCCGCGACCGTGAAGCTCCGTGTTCCCGGGAGCCCGGCGATTCGAGCCTGCATCGCACGCGGTTCGGGCGACATGTTGCGGAACTCCACGGCAATGTGTTTCACCCCGTTCCGCATGGATTCCGCCGCACCGAGAACCCGGTACGGGGTCTTCATCCGGAAATCGACAGTTTCCAGTTTCTTCTTCAATTCGGAACCGAACAGATAGACCGGTTCGTCCGTAAGGCTGACCGTTTTTCCGTTCAGAGGATTTCCGAAAAGATCACACGCCATGACTCCGGCGGGAAGGTCGAATGAACATTCGCCGTCTTCGGTCAGCGCCCAGATCAGAGCGACTTCCTTTCCGTTGCGATCAAGGAAGACAAACGAGTTCAGCAGAGAGCTGATATCCGGTTTTGCAAGGAACCTTCCGCCTTCGAGGAAGCGTCCGAACGCATTGGAAGCGATGAAATGGGGACGCGGGACATAGTGCATCGCAAAGCGCGGCACATACCAGGAGTTGCGGTGTCCGGCGTCCCCCGCCTCCAGCCCGCGGGCCGCCATCGGAATTGAACCGACGAGTCCTCCGGCAAGATCGATCGCATAACGGCGGATCGCATTTCCGGCAGGCCAGCCGAGGCCGCAAAGAGCTCCGTTGTAGACTTTCTGAAGGTCGGTCAGGTAATAGATTTCATCCTGAAGAACGGGCGTTCCCGGACGGTACTTCGCGGCAAGTGCGTGGATACGCTCGATCTGCCGTTCCGCGCGGTTCGGCGCGGTATCCAGCGGAGCGTCGTATGGATGAAACGAGAGAATATCGAAATATTTGAATCCGCCCTGTGCTCCGATGGCGTCAATATACTCCTCTGTTTTGCCGTTGAAATCGCCTGTGGAGCAGATGCCGACGATTTGTGCCGCAGGATCGATCCTCTTGATGATTTCATGCGAAACTTTGAGATAGCGCATGTAATTCACCGGGTCGGGCATGACAAGATTCGGTTCGTTCATGACCTCATAGTAACGGATTTTCCCTTTGTAGCGGCTGGCAAGAGCGGAAACGAAATCGGTCCAGTCCTTCATGTCCGGCAGAACGCTCATCCAGTTGTTCCCCATGACAAAACCGTTCTTTTTCCCGTTTTTGCGGACGAACCAGTTTTTCCCGTGCGGACGGTCAATGTTGTAGACAATTGCCTCATTGCCCAGAACAAACATAAGATCGAGGTCGTTTTTCTCCGCGCATTCGACGAGCGTATCCAGCAGGAACCACTCAAATCTGCCTTTTTCCGGTTCAAGATCCAGCCATGAGACTGCGGAATCGTGCAGACGCAGAACACGAAATCCGGAAAGACGCATATTCCGGAAATGTTCGTCAATCGTCTCTTTCGCATTGCTTCGATACGTTGCCTTAAAATTCAGAGCATGTGTCGGACGGAGAATAAAATCCAATGTGCGGACTCTTCCCGCTCCGTTCACTCCGATGAAGAATCCGCCGTTGAACTTCGGCATTTTCCCGACGACGCCGTAATCGACCGGATAAACCTTTCCGCTGAAATCCGCCGTTTTCACCGTGCCCTCAAGCGAGAACGTGCCGAAACGGTCGGCGCGGAAATCCACATTTTTCTTCTGCGCGGAGTTCGCGGGAAGCGAAAATTTAAATTCGCCGATGTTGCTCTTCACATCCACATTCTGCGCCTTGTCCGTGTAGTTGACCGCGGCAAGTTCGGCGGTGTGTTTTCCGTTCAGAAGCACATGATCGTCCATTGAGAACGCCGCTTCAACCGGAGCGGCGGGCGCATACGGAGTCGGCTTGGAACCGACTTCAAACTGGACCGCATCCATCCAGATCATCGCGGGCTTCTGCAATTCAAGCTGAAGCGTATAGCGGCGGGTCGGTTTTTTAACCTGTTTCGTCAGAGAATAGCGTTTCCATTCGGTCGAAAGCGTGACATAGTTGCCCGCGCCGCTCCAAGTCGCCGTGTCCTGAATATCCGGACGCGAAACATCCACATCCTGGTCAAGCAGATAGAGGAGAACTTCAACCGGCTTCTCCGCTTTCAGCCATACCGAGTACGTAACCGTCGAACCGGGTTCAAAATAATTTTCCGCAGACATGTACTGGACAAAAGCGTTCGCCTTGCGGTTGTCGATGCGCAGGCTCTGTCTGCCATGCACCGCGGTGGCCGTGTCGAATGTGATTTCTGGCTGAAGCGAATCCGTCCGGTAGGAAACGTGAGTCATGACGGCGTGTCCCGCCATGCCCATTTCAAAGCTGGAGTTCACGACCGAATTTGCGCCGTCCGCCAGCAGAGCGGCGGCGCAGAATGCGGGAATCAGAAGTTTTTTCATCTTCAGTCCTCACTTTTTCGTGATGGTCCAGTTCCGGATATAAACTTTTCTTGCGCCGCCATCGGCAATCTTCATGCTGACTGCTCCTCGGGTACGCCCGAGACGGAAGACGGGGAACTCCTTCACGGACGGGGTCTTGACCGTAAACTTATACTGTTTCCATTCGGTCGTCGTCTGGAATCCGTTCATCTTCCAATAGTGCTTTTCTTTCTCATCAATCCAGCTGTTGACGCCCAGACTTACATTTCCCGGCGCGTCGGTCTTCAGCCATGCGGAAACTTCATATTCGGAATCCGCCGCGAACGGGAAGAAGGAGGAAAGAATCCATGCCTCGCGTCCGGCTTTTACATCATTTCCTACGGAAAGTGTGACGGCGTCTCCCTCTTCGACGAAATCCGCAGCAGGCTCAAAGGAACGGGTTGCGAATTTGCTCCATCCGGCAGGCGTCCATGCGGCTGGTTCATTCAGAACGATTGTTGTGAGCGCGGCGGGATCGACTTTTTCAAGTTTGAAACCGGAAACGGTCATTACGTTTTCGCTTCCCGCCTCGTAGTTGTAGTTCAGCCCCAGCCACTTCTTTCCGGCAATGTCATTATTGAAAACAAATGCGCGGGCCTTTGCCGTTTTTCCCGGAAGAGCGATCTCATCCGCACAGTAGTTGACATTGTTGATCTGCCAGCGGAGCCGATCTTGTTTCCCGGGGGCGTTTTTCAGGGAGACGGTGAACGTCATATCATAAACGGCGTTTGCCTCCACAGGCAGAAGAAAACTGATGCCGTTGTCGTTCCGTCCCGCGACGGGACTGACTTCCACACCGTTTCCGACGATTTTCGTTCCCGCCCCGCGCGCCCAGAGGTTGTCCGTAACATCCGGAACGAGGGATTCTCCTGCGAACAGCGCCGCGGCGGCGACGCTCCAGCCTGCAATCAATGCTTTTTTCATGGAATGCTCCTTTTTCAAATTGACTTTCCTTGCGACATTGCTATATTATACACGAAGAAGCCCGTTTTCACAATGGAAAAACACGGCAGAAAGTTTGCAATTTCATGGAGACACATCAGAATTTATCCGGCATCGCCTACGGCAGTTCCGCAATGAGCTATGCGAATCAGCTCAATCTGGAACTGCATGAGTGTTCGTTTGCGAATTTCAACTGTACCGGACACAACCGCTATTCCTACAACCGCATTTTCGCCGTTCAGAAAGTGACCGGGGAACCCTCGTTCGTCGGCAATTCCGAAACGGGACGGAAGATCGAGATGAAGCCCGGCTGCTTCTATTTTTCCAGCTGCGCGCTCCCGCTCTCTTTTGAATTCCGGAAAGGCACGGAGTTTTTCGCTTTTCATTTCAATGTTCTGCACTGCGCGTATCAGGATATTTTCCTTTCCGAAGCCATCCTGCGGGAACGGCACGATCCCGAGTTCGTCGAGCAGGTCGCCGCCGTTTTCCAGAGCAGCTCCGACCTCTCCGCCGCCTTCCGCATCAAAGGACTCCTCTTTCTGAAAGTGGCGGATCTCTTTCCCTCGGAAAAAAAACTTTTCCAGAAGGATTGTTTTGAGAAATACCGCACTCTGTTCGAATACATTGCCCATCACATCAACGCCCGGCTCACAATCGACGACCTTGCGGAGATCGCCGGAATCCCGCGCGACCGCCTCTCTCGCAATTTTTCGCGCGACATCGGCATTCCGTTGAAAAAATATCTCTCGAACATCCTCCTATCCCGCGCGGAACTGCTCCTCCGCAACAAAGAACTCACCGTCCGTGAAATCGCGCGTCTGCTGAACTTCAACGACGAATATTATTTCTCCCACTTCTTCCGCCGCCAGACGGGACTCGCTCCCGGGCAGTACCGGAAGCAGCAGATCGAAATATTCAAACAATGAGCTCGGATTGACTCATTTGCAAAAAAATGTTTCCGTTCATGTAAATACAATATCGTTTACACGCATCTTTTCAGAGAAACGCGCCCGGTCTCCTTGCATCGCACCGTCCGGCATTCTATATTAAAAGAAAACAGGAGGTAAAAATGAAACAACGGATCCGGATTGCACAAATCGGCATCGGACACAATCACGCGGCAGACAAGATGATTGCCCTGCGCAAACTCCCGGAACTCTTTGAAGTCGTCGGGTTCTCGGAGGACGATCCCCGATGGCTCAAAGAACGCGGCGGATTTGAAGCGTATCAAGGTCTGCCCCGCTTCAGCGAACAGGAACTGCTCAACCTCCCCGGTCTCGACGCCGTCGCCGTGGAAACAGACGGATTCGAGCTTGTCCCGACGGCGATGCGCTGTGCGGAACGCGGTCTGCACATTCACTGCGACAAACCCGGCGGAGAATCGCTGCCGGAATTCAAAAAGCTGCTCGGTCTCTGCTCCGCAAAAAAACTGGCGTTCCAGCAGGCGTATGTCTACCGCTACAATCCCGCAGTCCGCTTCATCCTCGACGCCGTCAAAAAAGGATGGCTCGGAAATCTTTTCGAAATCCATGCCGTCATGAGCCGTTACGACGGCGACAACACAGCATACCGCAAGTGGCTCGCGCAGTTCAAGGGCGGCGCGATGTACATCTTCGCCGGATACCTCATCGACCTCGTCGTCTCCATGCTCGGAAGACCGCAGAAGGTCACTCCGTTCATGAAACAGACACGCGGCGACGGACTTGTCGACAACGGACTCGCCGTGCTTGAATACGAACGCGCCACCGCAACGGTCCGCGTCTCCGTGGAGGAAGTCGACGGCATGAAACACCGTCGGCTCATCGTCTGCGGAACCGGCGGGACTGCTGAACTCTGCCCCATCGAAGCTCCGGCGAATCTCTATTACACCCAGCACCTCCCCGTCCGTCTCACGCTGAAAAACGGAAACGAAGAGTACTCCGCCGGCACGCATGAAGTCGACTGCGGCGTTCTCGGCGACCGCTACACCGGGCAGCTGGAGGAGTTCGCGAAAATCGTCCGCGGCGAAACTGCAAATCCCTATCCGTACGAACACGAGCTGCTGGTTCATGAACTCCTGCTCGATGCGTGCGGATATGCAAAATAAAGGAAAATCATCATGAGGAAACTGAAAAACAGAACGGCCGCCGTTACGGGCGGCGGCGGATGCATCGGCTCCGAAATCTGCCGGAAACTCGCGGAACAGGGCGCAAATATCGCCGTCGTCGACATCCGCAGGGAAGTCGCGGACGCAACTGCGGATTCCATCCGCGCCGCCGGAGGAACCGCGGAGAGTTTCGTGGCGGACATCACCGACTACGCAGCCGTCGTCAAACTCATGGATTCCATTGAGGAGCGCTTCGGCTCCATCGACATTCTCGTCAACGTCGCCGGAGGTTCCGCCCGCGCAAAATGCAGAGAATTCAAAGACCAGGAAATAGAAGTCATGGAAGACGTGCTGAAAATGAATGTGCTCAGCGCGCTCTGCTGCACCCGCGCCGTCGTCAACCGCATGGTGGAGGCGAAATGGGGCAAGATCATCTTCATCGGCTCTTCGGTCGGAATCGGCGGGTTGCCGTACTGCACAGAATACGCGGCATCCAAAGGCGCGATCTTCTCCCTCACCCGCTCGCTTGCGATGGAGCTTGGACCGCACAATATCAACGTCAACTGCGTTTCGCCCGGCATCGTGCCGCGTCCGGAAGAGGAACGCTCACACGGCGAAGCGGCGGAACGGACCGCGCGCGAAAAAAGCTGGTCGACACGCATCGGCAAGCCCTCGGATATCGCAAACATGGTCGTCTATCTCTGCTCGTCGGAAGCGGAATATATCATCGGTCAGAATTTTGTCGTGGACGGCGGACGCACCCTCGGACTGAAAGGAAACTGAAATGAACATGCACGCAATGCTCGTCGATGAAAACCGGACGCTCCGCTGGAGCGAAGTTCCCGCACCTGCACCAAAAGAGAATGAAGCGCTTATTGAAGTTCATGCGGCGGCTCTGAACCGCGCAGACCTGCTCCAGCGCGCGGGAAAGTATCCGCCGCCTCCGGGATGGCCGGAATGGATGGGGCTCGAAGTCGCCGGAATCATTCTCCGCGCACCGCGGGGCGGACGCTGGCGGGCGGGCGACAAAGTCTGCGCTCTGCTCGGAGGCGGAGGCTATGCGGAAAAAGTTGCCGTCCCGCAAGACATGATTCTTCCCGTTCCCCGCGGATTCAGCTTTGAGGAGGCCGCCGCTATTCCCGAAGTTTTCGCGACCGCGTGGCTGAATCTGCATTATGAAGCGGAACTGAAAGCCGGAGAAACAATCTTCATCCAGGCTGGCGCAAGCGGACTCGGCACGGCGGCGATTCAGGTTGCAAAGCTCATGGGGGCCAAAGCCGTGACCAGCGCCGGAGCGGACGACAAACTCGAATTCGTGCGCAAACTCGGCGCGGATGACGCCGTCAACCGCAAAACGGAAAACCCCGGTGTGCTGTTCGAGCGCAATGAAATCAATGTCGCGCTCGACTGCGTCGGAGGTTCCGTTCTCGGCGAAAACATCGGGAAAATGGCTGTCGGCGGAAGATGGATTCTGGTCTCGACGCTCGGCGGAGAGACGGCGGAAATCCCGCTGCGTCCGATTCTCAAACGTGCAATCACCCTCAAGGGAAGCACGCTCCGCAGCCGCACGAACGAGAAGAAAGCACAGATTCTCGCCGATCTGGAACGCGTGCTCTGGCCGGCGTTCGAGTCGGGAAAAATCCGTCCGGTCATACAGAAAATTCTCCCCGTTCAGCAGGCGGAAGAAGCGCACGAGCTTCTGCGCGCCGGACGCGGAGTCGGGAAAATCGTGCTCACGGTCGGGAAAGCAACATAATATGCCGCCGCGCAAATACCGTCTTTATTTTCTGCTGTTCTGCGGGACAATGCTCTATTTTCTCGCGAACGTCCAGCGGGTTGCCATTCCGGGAACCGTGTTCAATCTGCTGCAGGAGCGACTGCAAGTCTCCGCTCCGTGGATTACCGGGCTCGGTTCGGCGTTCATGTACGTTTACGCGCTCAATCAGCTGGCTGTCGGGCTGCTGGTCGAGCGGTACGGCGGAGCGCGGGTGATCGTCTTCGGCGCGGCGGCGTTCTGCGCGGGCTCCCTGCTCTTTCCGCTTTCAGGATCGCTCCCGATGCTCTACTTCAGCCGCGCGCTGACCGGGCTCGGCGCAAGCACGCTGTACCTCAGTTTAGTGCAGGAGACGATCCGCATGTTCCGGAACGGATACGCGGTTCTGCTCTCCATCATCATTATGATCGGCTACGCGGGAGGCATTGCGGCAAACGCGCCGTTCGCGCTCGGCGTGGAACGGTTCGGATTCGACGCCGTGCTTTATGCGGCGGGCGGTCTCGCCCTGCTCTTTTATCTGCTCTTTCTGCTGACCCGGGCAACGCTGAAACCGGTTCCGGTCCGGAAAGTCCCTCTCGACTTCCGATGTTTCGCCGAAGTCCTGAAGGTGCGCCACAACCGCGATCTTTTTGTATTCAGCGGAATCAACTTCGGACTCTACTACGTGCTCCAGACCGTCATCGGGAAAAAGTTTCTGGAAGACTGGTGCGGCATGGCATCCGGATCCGCCGAATGGGTGCTCTCCACCATGGGAACGCTCTCCGCCGTCTCGGGGTTCCTGATCGCCGTTCTGAGCCGCATGACCGGCAACCGGAGACAGATTTTCTGCAGGATCGCGGGATGCGTCTGCATCGCCGCATTTCTGATTCTGACACTGCTTCTGCTCGCCGGAATCCGCACGCAGTGGATCGCCGCGGTGTTCTGCATGTTCGCCATGACCGCCAGCATGTCGACCGTCACGATTCCGCTTCTGCGTGAAACGAATCTTCCGGAACTGAGCGGGCCGGCGATCTGTTTCATGAATTTCAGTTTCTATCTCGCCGTGGCGTTTTTCGGAAATCTGACCGGATTCCTGATGAACGCATTTCCGCCCGAAGTGCGCAACGGCGCATTCGTCTACGGGCGAGCATCCTGGCTGACCGTCTTCGCGGTTCTCGCCGCCTTCGCCCTCCCCGTCTTCCGCTGCGCAATGCGGATGCGCGAAACCCGGGGCGTCATGTCTGCGGAGAGCGGACGCTGTCGCGGCGGATCAGCTTGTACGGAATGAGCGTGCTCCGCGGAAAGGGCTGTCCGCGGAGCCGCGCATCCAGCGCATCCGCGACCGCAGAAGCCAATGCCGTGTAATTCTGTGAAATCGCCGTCTGCGGCGGAATCGCATAACGCGAAAAAACCGTCCGTTCCGATGCGATCAGCGAAATATCCGCCGGGACCCGTTTTCCGAAAAGCGAAAGCGCGTATGCCGTCGCCATTCCGGCGTTTCCGCCCGGACAGAACAGAGCGTCAACTCCCGCCCGCAGCAGCTTTCCGACCTCCTCCACATAACCTTCATCCAAAGAGAAACGGAGAAGAGAATCGCTGACCGGCAAACCGAACTTCCGCAGTGCTTTGCGGATTCCGTCGCGGCGGATCTCCGTGTTGCCGATCCCCTCCTGACCATAGACAATGCACCCGATCCGGCGGCAGCCGCTCCCGTGAAGGTGCGCGACGGCAAGCTCCATCGCCTGCTCTTCATCGGAACGGACCGAATAGATTTCGGACGCCCCCTTCGGCGCATCGCGGTCGACGATGATCAGCGGGGCGGCAAACTGCTCTTCCCAGTTTTGAAAAAGCGAACCGTCTGTTCCGATTCCGACCGCGCCGCAAAACTGAATTCTCGGAAGCTGATCGAGGTTGTCCAGCGGAAGAATTTCGATGCGGTAATCCCGGAGGGAGAGCTCATGGATGAGTTCGGAAGTCACCATTTCCACATAGCTCTGAATCGGATAGACCGCTTTGTACGGGCTGATGACCGCAATGTTCCGCTGTTTGGCGGAAAGGCGCGGGCGGTAGCCGTTTTTCCGTGCGGCCGAAAAGACGCGCTCCCGCACATCGTCCTTCACATTCGGATGATGACTGAACACCCGCGACACGGTGGCGGTCGACACTCCCGCCAGTTTTGCAATTTCCTGAATTTTCGACATTGCGCCCGATGCAAAAAAGCGGACGCCTCCGCGAGGAAACGTCCGCCTTCCTTTTTAAATGAGCCGGAACAATCAGTTCTTGCTCTTGTTCATATTGTCGAGATCCTTCTGGACGAGTTCGACAACTTTCTCAAACTTCTTGACGTTCTGTTCATCGGCGGACATCAGGGTCTGGTGAGCTTCGAGGACGGTTTCGGCGCGTCCGGAGTTTTCCCCGGAGCCGGAAGCCCAGTCCTTGCCGGAGCTCTGACCCATATCGCCGTTGCGGAACTCGAACAGCTTCTTGAGACCGAGTCCCTGAAGAAGCGAGAGGTTCAGTTCGCCCGCGTTGTAGACATACATCGGGGCGCCGACCTTTTTTGCACGAAGACCAAGCATGGCGAGAATGCCCATGAACGTGCTGTCCATTCCGCCGCAGTTTGCCAGATTCAGAGAGATTTTCGAGAAAGCCGTGTTCTCCAAACTCTTCGCGAGATTGCGGAGCTGGGATGCGTGTTCAAAAGTTGCTCTGCCGTTGACGGTGATGAAATACGCGTCACCGTCGTTTGAAATAATGATTTCCGTGCTCATGCCGGTTCCTTTCCTCTGTTACGCCTGTTTGCCGATCACGGCTTTGATTCTGCGGACGCCGCGGCTGGAGCTCTCCTCCTTGAGGATCTTGAAGCCGCCGAGTTCGCCCGTCGTCGCCGCGTGGGGACCGCCGCAGATTTCCTTGCTGAAGTCGCCCATCGTATACACCGTCACGCGGTCGCCGTACTTGTTGCCGAAGAGTCCGATCGCTCCGCTCTTGCGGGCGTCTTCCAGAGACATCTCCTCGCAGATCACAGGATCGTTCTTCGCGATCTCCTCGTTCACCAGACGCTCCACCTCAGCAATCTGTTCCGGAGTCATCTTGTCCGGATGCGAGAAGTCGAAACGCAGACGTTCCGCATTGATGTTTGAACCCTTCTGCGCCACATGGTCGCCGAGAACAAGGCGCAGCGCCTTGTGCAGCAGATGTGTGGCGGTATGCAGACGCGACGTTTCCAGCGAGTGGTCGGCGAGTCCGCCTTTGAATTTCTGCTCCGCACCCTGACGGGAGAGTGCCTGATGCTTGTGGAACGCCTCTTCGTAGCCCTTCATGTCGACGGTGAAGCCTTTTTCCTTCGCCATATCGACCGTAAGCTCAATCGGGAAACCGTAGGTTTCATAGAGGAAGAAGGCGTTCTTGCCGCTGACAACTTTGTTCTGGATGTGCGCGGGAACGCGGGAAATGAATTTTTCGAACTCGTGCTCGCCCTTCTCAAGAGTCTGCTTGAAAAGCGCCTCTTCGCGATCGAGTTCCTCAAGAATCATCGCCTGATTCTCTTTGAGTTCCGAATAAACTTCGCAGTAGTTGTTGATGACGACCTGCGCCATGCGGGAGGTGAACGGAACGGTCACGCCCGCCTGTTTCGCCTCGCGGATCGCACGGCGGATCAGACGGCGCAGAATGTACGCCTGGTCGACTTTGCCCGGAGTGATACCGTCGGCAAGGATGAAGGTCGCGGCGCGCATGTGCTCCACGACGATGCGTTCCGCGCGGGTGCGTTCCGCCGGAGCCGGAATTCCGCGGATCGCATCGAGTTCAGCGAAGAGCGGAGCAAAGATTTCCGTGTCGTAGCAGCTTGCCTTGCCCTGCAGAATGGCGGTGACGCGTTCGACGCCCATTCCGGTGTCAACATTGCGTTTTTCCATCGGGACGAACTTGCCTTCCGCGGTCTTCTTGTACTGCATGAAGACGTCGTTCCAAATTTCGACCCAGCGTTTATCCTTCGGATCAAAGACTTCGGGAACGGGCATGGGACCGGTCCAATAGAACATTTCGGTATCCGGGCCGCAGGGACCGGTCTGGCCGGCGGGTCCCCACCAGTTGTCCTCTTTCGGGAGCTTGGCAATACGCTTTTCGCTCACACCGAGAGAGCGCCAGAGATTGAACGCCTCTTCATCGAACGGCGCATTCTCGTCGCCTGCGAACACCGTGAAGGCCAGGCGGTCGACGGGGATGTTGAGCCAATCCTTGCCGGTGAGGAATTCAAAACTGTTCTTGATGGCGGTTTCCTTGAAGTAGTCGCCGAGCGACCAGTTGCCGAGCATTTCAAAGAAGGTGAGATGCACGGGATCGCCGACTTCATCGATATCGCCGGTGCGGATGCACTTCTGGACGTCGCAGAGACGCTTTCCGAGCGGGTGCGGAGCGCCGAGGAGATACGGCACAAGCGGGTGCATTCCGGCAGTCGTGAAGAGGACGGTCGGGTCGTTGTCAGGGATCAGCGGCGCGCTCTTGATTACGGCGTGCCCTTTGCTCTTGAAGAATTCGAGGAACTTCGATCTTAACTGATTCGCATTCATTTGAGTGTAAAACCTCCCTTTTCTGATTTCATCCGGGTAATATACATCCGGTTCCGCGTTTCGTAAACCTCTTTTTAAAAGAAAATACGGAAATTCTTCCAAATCGCTTTTTTTTCGCTTTCCCGCTTGATGTTTTGCCGTTTCCGTGCTAAATTAATATATTTTATGTTTTATACTTTTCGGGATGGAAGGACACACTTATGTCAGAAGACAGAGCACCGGACGCGCTGAAACTTTTCAGTTCGTCTCCGAAGGCCAGCCTCTACCGCTGGGGAAACGAAGGCGGTTATGAACGCTGGATCGCCTCAACCAAACAGACCCGTTCGATCTGCAACGACCCGCAGGTCGCCGGAATCCAGTACACCGATCAGCTCCGCGAAGCATGCGCGGAAATACTCAAGATTTCCGGACTGCCCCTTGAGGAAACCTCCTCGGTCGTCATCAACATCCTGCGCGGAGGACTCAACTTCGGACTCCGCAACGCCCTGAACGACGCGTTCGGATGGACAAAACACACAACCTGCTTCATCAGCGCCCAGCGCGCCCGCGACAATGCCGACTCCGAAGAGTGGCATATCACCGAAAACGCCTACCGCAAGGTCTACTTCCCTCCGGAAGTCTCCCTCATCATCGGCGACGTCGTCGCAACCGGAACCAGCCTCCGTTATGCGCTTGAAGAACTCCTCCGCGCAGCGAAAGACGTCCGTTCCTCCATCCGCGACATCATCTTCTTCACCTTCGGCGGACACAATGCCGACGTCATTCTCCGCGAGATCGACGCCCGCTGCCGCGAGATCTTCCCGAACTACCGGCGCACCATCCTCATCTACCTGGAAGGCTGCTTTGAAGTTCCGGACACCACCGCGCCTCTCACGATCCGCCTCACAGGAACCGACCTGGTCCGCCGCGACGCAATCATGGCACCCGAATTTTCCGAATCCCAGTACGAAGACCCGGCCTTCCCGCTCGAACGCTGCGTCATCTACGACGCCGGCTCCCGCGCCTTCTGGGTTCGTGAATACGCCGCCGACGTCCGCGCCTACTGGGAACAGGTGCTCCACCTCGCCGAACGCGGAATCTCCTTCCGCGACTACCTTCAGGAGCGCTTCCCCGAACTCGACGTGAACCGCTACGGCGACATCTCCCTCAAGGAACTCGCCCTGCGCCAGATTGAACGAATCAAGCCCTTCTTATATTAAAACAAAGGAAAGAGTATTATGTCGGAACACTGTGACTTTGAACAGACAACCGTCCCGGAACAGCAGCGAAGAGGATTCTGGAGCATGTTTGCCGTCATGCTCGGCTTCACCTTCTTCTCCGCCTCCATGTGGACCGGAGCAAACCTCGGAAGCGGACTCACCCTGACGAACTTCTGGATCGCGGTTCTCGCCGGAAACCTGATCCTCGGCGTCTACACCGCAATCCTCGCGTGGATGGCGGGCTCCACCGGACTCTCCATTCACCTGCTTTCCCGCTACGCCTTCGGACGTTTCGGGTCGGCGCTGCCCTCCCTCCTGCTCGCAATTACGCAGATCGGCTGGTTCGGCGTCGGCATCGCCATGTTCGCAGACCCCGTTCAGACCTTCCTCAAAGGCAGCGGATACAACTGCAACATCTGGATCCCGATCATCATCGCCGGCGTCCTCATGACCGCTTCCGCATACTGGGGAATCAAAGCCCTGACCATTGTCTCCGTCATTGCCGTTCCCGCGATCGCCATCGGCGGCGGATTCTCCGCAATCAAAGTTTTCGTGGACAATCCGGACGCCTGGAACACCCTGCACACCTTCACCCCGGATCAGGGCAAAGCGCTGACTCTCAGCGCGGCAATCGCCCTCACGGTCGGCTCCTTCATCTCCGGAGGGACCTGCACGCCGGACTTCGTCCGTTTCGCCAAAAACCGCAAGACCGCTGTCATCACAACCGCGATCGCATTCTTCGCCGGAAACACCCTGATGTTCCTCTTCGGCGCAGTCGGCGGAATGTTCTACGACACCAACGACATCTCCGTCGTCCTTGTCAAACAGGGACTCCTCATTCCCGGAATCATCGTCCTCGGTCTCAACATCTGGACCACGAACGACAATGCGCTCTACACCTCCGGACTCGGACTCTCCAACATCACCGGACTTCCGAAGCGCTACATTGTGCTCTTCAACGGTCTGCTCGGAACGGTTCTCGCACTGTACCTCTACAACAACTTCTGCGGCTACCTTTCGATGCTGAACACCTTCATTCCCCCCGTCGGCGCGGTCCTTGCGGCGGACTTCTTCGTCATCCGCAAGTGCGGCAAAAACTACGAACCGCTGGACGAACTGAAGAACGCTTCGAAGATCAGCTTTGCCGCCGTCATCGCCTGGGCGGCGGGCGGCGCCGTGGCGTTCTTCACGACGAACTGGGGCATCTCCGCCATCAACGGAATGCTCACCTCCGCAGTCGTCTATATCGTGCTGAAGAAACTCTTCCCGAAAGCGTAAGCACATTCTTCCATCATTCCCCGACGGACGGCGCTTCCACGCCGTCCGTTTTCTGTCTGTGGACAAACGATTCCCTGTCTTTCCCTGAAAATTTCATTTTTTTTCAAAAACAGATTTGCATTTAGCCGTTGACGGTGTAATTTTATACCAGTTTTTGTGATTCCGCCCGCCGGGTGACGGACGGTGCGAGCAAGTGCAGTGTCTCTGAAAATATATAAATAATTGATTCGTTTCTTATATGGAATGCATCTTTGATCTATACTATTCGAAGGAAAACAGTGCAAGACCTGCGGTTTTTATGACAATCCGGGCGAACAGTCATGTTCCTCCTGTCTCCGCGCAATCGTAAAAACACAACACAGAAACGCAAACAAACTGTATCCTGAGGGACAAACAGGGTCCATGACCCGGAAAAGAGAAAAATGAAGATTTACGTCGGAAACATGCCGTACGCAATGACGGAAGATGAACTCAGAAGCGTCTTTGAAGCTCACGGAAACGTCGCAAGCGCAAGCCTCGCCATCGACCGCGAAACCCGCAGACCCAGAGGTTTCGGATTCGTCGAAATGCCGGATGCCGCGGAAGCAAACGCCGCAATCGCTGCTCTCAACGGAACCGAACAGGGCGGACGCAAACTCGTCGTCAATGAAGCCCGGCCGAGAGAAGACCGTCCCCGCGGTCCCCGCTCCTTCGGCGGACGCGAGCGCGGCGGTTTCGGCAACCGCTCTTTCCGCGAATAATTCGCCGGATTCCTCATCCGCACAAAAGCCGTCCGGTCCGGACGGCTTTTTCCGTTTTGGCATTCACTCTGTTTTCCGGACGGAACTCCGGTATTCCCGCGGTGAACGCCCCGTTGCCTTGCCCACCAGTTTGCAAAAATAGCTCACATTCGCGAATCCCGCATGTTCTGCGACCTCCTTCACCGACATGTCGGTTTCCCGCAGAAGGGAAAGCGCATGCTGAAGCCGGAGGCGGTCGAGGTGCATCCCAGGGGTAAGTCCCATCGCCGCACGGAAATGCGCATTCAGCGTGGTCCGGTGAACGCCGAGTTTCCGCGCCAGAACTTCCACTGTCGTCCCGGGATCCCGCATGGATTCGTTCGCAAGGACAAGAAAGCGTTTCACAAGTCCTTCAGTGGGCTTGCTTTCATCGGTTCCCCCCGCGAGAGCAAGTATTTCCGCCGCAACCGAAAGAGCATGACGCTGGGCGTAAGGCGTATGTTTCCGCACCAGCATTTCCAGTTCAAGAAACAGATTCATCGGACACTCGCCCGAATAAACCGCCTCCCGCGGATAGCCGTACGCTTCAATAAACGCCTCGGCGGCGGAACCGTCAAGCGTAAACCAGCAATAACGCCACTCATGCCCCGGATCACAGGAACGATGACGATGATCCTCATGCGGCAGATGATGAAATGTCTCGCCCGCATGAAGAATCACCGTCCGGTCCGCAAGCTGGATCTCTCCCGCTCCCTGAATGCACCAGAAAAGCTGAACAAACGGCTTTTCCTCTTTCGGTTCGAACTCGCTCCAGCCGAATTCAGCTTCATTGTAACCGGCGGAACGGATATGCACCGGCATAGGAAGTTCCGGCAAAACATACGGATCCGGACGGCTTACGATTTTCCGCATAACAGCCCTCTTTCGTCAAATTCAGCACAGTTTCATCGTTTTTTGCATTGTCTTTTGACAATATAGCATTTATATTGAAAAAAGACAAACACGGAATCCAGCAAAAAGGAAAAATTTCATGAACAGAAAAGAAGAAGTGCGTCGTCTGCTTTCACTCTCAACCGAAGAACTGATCGCGGAGTCCAAAGGTCAACTCAAAGTCACGGAAACCCTCGATGAACTCTACGAGTATCTCGCCGAAGAGATGGTCGCCGAGTTCCGAAAGGCGGCAAAGGGCGCGAGAATCATCAACTTCATCATGCCGGTCGGTCCCACTCAGCCGTACCGCATCATGGCGGAAAAAATCAACCGCGAAAGCGTCTCGCTCAAAAATGTCCGCTTCTTCTTCATGGATGAATATGTGGATGATGAGTGCGACGAACTGATTCCGATCACCAGCCCGCTGAGCTTCCGCGGTCAGATCGGCGGCCTCTTCTTCGACCGCGTCCGACCGGAGCTGCTCATGCCGGAAGAGCAGATCATCTTTCCGCAGCCGCAGATTCTTCAGGACCTCCCGAAGATGATCGAAGACGCGGGCGGAATCGAAGTCTGCTTCGGCGGAATCGGCATTCACGGACACGTCGCCTTCAACGAGCCGGGACCCGGCGTGGCGGAATCCGATCCGCGCATCCTCGAAATCAACGAATTCACGCGCACGATCGACTCCACTCGCCATAAGGGCGTCGGCGGAAACCTCGAAAACTTCCCGCGCCGCGCAATCACGCTCGGCATGAGACAGTGTCTCGGAGCGCGCCGGATGCTCCTCATGACCCGAAACGAATCCACTGAATTCCTCTGGGCAAACACGATTCTGCGCATCGCCGCCGCCGGACAGCCCGGCGACGACTACCCGGTCACCTACTGCCGCCGTCATTCCAACTGCGTCATCGCGACCGACCGCGCCACCGCGGCAGCCCCGAAATTCAACATCTGACGGGGTCTGTCATGAAATGCATCGACGCCCATGCGCATCTGGTCCACAATCACAAAGGGTTTCACGAACTCGCCGACTCCGGCGCGTTCGATGAAATCTGGCTCATGGATCTCTGCGGATACAACCTCGGCGGCATCCAGGTCGCGGAGACAAGCGAAATCCTCGACGCCGTGAAAGCGCATCCGGGCGTCGTCTTCGCTTTCGGACATCTTGACTTCTCCGGAGAAGTCGACCGAATCGACCGCCTGCGCGAACTGGGTTTCATCGGTCTGAAGCCCTACAAACCCGACACGAACTGGAACGACGAAAAGTTCTATCCTTACTATGAACGCGCGGAACAGCTCGGAATGCCGATCCTCTTTCATACAGGCATGGCGGTCGCCGCGGGAGCATGGCGCAAAACCCGCGCCCCCGGGCGAGGCTACGGTCCCGACGGAATGCGCCCCGCGTATCTCGCCGGCGTCAGCGAAGCCTTCCCCCGACTGAAAATCATCGGCGGTCACCTCGGCTACCCGTGGATGGAGGAGACTTTCCACAATCTCTACTACTGCCCGAACATCGTCCATGACGTCAGCGGATACCGCAACGCCATCCCTGAGCTTCTCGCAAACCTCGACCGAATGACGCACGACGGTTCCGGACGCTTCTTCAACCAGAAACTCCTTTTCGCAACCGACCAGTTCTACGGTCTTCCGGAAGAGAACGGACGCGCTCTGAAACTCAAACAGTTCTGGTCCCTTCTCTTTGAACTCATCGGCTCCGTCTACTACCGGTGGGGTTCCCCCGCTGAAACGGAAAAATTCTTCTACAAAAACGCACACGAATTCCGGCTCGGAATTCAAGGAGGCAACTGACATGAACATGAAAATCAAGGCGGGACTCATCGGATGCGATCTTTCGCTGCGCGCCGGCATGATCTTCCGCAACCGCACGCCCGGACAATTCGAATTCGTCGCGATCTGCGACCGCGATCCCGAAATGCTCCGCAGCGTTCACGAACAGTTCCCCGCAGAAAAATGCCGCGACTATTCCGATTACCGCGATCTTCTCCGCGACCCCGAAGTCAACACGGTATTCATCATGGTCCGCGATCAGTATCATGAAGAAATGGCCGTCGCCGCCCTCAACGAGGGAAAAACCGTCTTCCTTGAAAAACCGATGGCAATCTCCATCGAAGGCTGCGACAATATCCTCCGCGCCGCATACGAATCCGGTTCAAAGCTCTTTCTCGGACACAACATGCGCTACGCGCCATCCATACGGAAAATGAAGGAAATCATCGACTCCGGCATCATCGGAGACATCCAATGCGTCTGGGTGCGCCATTTCATCAACTACGGCAGCTGCTACTTCCGCCACTTCTGCGCGGAGCGGGAAACCTGCAACGGTCTCCTCCTCCAGAAAGGCGCACATGACATCGATGTCATCCACTGGCTGGCCGGCGGATACACGGCTCGCGTAACCGGAATGGGACGCCTCTCGGTCTACAACCGCACGAAAAAACGTCTCGCACCGGGGGAAAAGCCCGACCGGAAGATCTCCTTCTCTCAGGAATGCTGGCCGCCCCTGGATGTGACCGGACTCGCCCCGCACATCGACGTCGAAGACCACAGCATGATGCTCATGCAGCTCGACAACGGCGTCCAGGCTTCCTATGAACAGTGCATGTACGCTCCGGATTCCGAACGCAACTACACCTTCATCGGAACGCACGGACGCGTCGAAAACATCGGCGATTTCGGCAATTGCCAGATCCATGTCTGGACCACGCGCGGAAACCGCAGCGAACCCGATATCGTCTACAATCTCAAAGGCGGACGCGAAGAGCACGGAGGAGCCGACAGCCGCCTTCTCAACGCCTTCCGGCAGTTCGCGGCAAACGATGTCATTCCGGAAATTTCTCCGGTCGCCGCCAGGAATGCGGTCGCCGCCGGATGCCTGGCTCATCTCTCGATGCGGAACGGCAACATCCCGCAGGAAATCCCTCCCCTCCCGGAGGAATTGCTGCGCTATTTTGAAAACGGACAGAAACGCTGATCAAACCGGCGGCTCTCTCCGCCGGTCCCAGTTCGCGGGAGAACGCCCGCGCAGCCGCTTGTAGAAATGACTCATGGAGTAGATGTCGGGAAAGCGGGTCGCGCGGGCGATCTCTCCGATCGAGAGCATGGAATACTCCAGATAGCTCTCGATCAGTTCCGTCAGCAGACGGTCGATATAGCGCTTGGCCGAGCGATCCGGCAAGCCGGCCTTCGCACACTCTCCGGCGAAACGGTACTTCAGCTGGGACACGGTCAGGTTCAGCTCCTCCGCGGCGACGCACACGTTCAGTTCGCGTCCGCGGGAATGGACGAGATCACGGAGCCGGGAGAGCAGCGGTGTTTCGTCCGCGGATTCCGGCGATGCCGCAGAGGTGCAGTCGAGAATGTTCATCAGCAGATATTCGAGCAGCCGGTTCCGTTCCAGCACGGGAAGCGGCGCGGCGATAAGACGCTCCGCCTCACCCCCGAGCCACCGGAAGAAAGGCAGTTCGCCGGAATACAGCAGAATATCTCCTTCCGGATTTCCTCCGGAAAAAGTGAACTTGAATGAACAGGTCTCCGTCCCCTCCCCGATGCGGGCGAAGCGGTGCGGAACAAGCGGCGGAATCAGGACGAACATTCCGTTTTTGAGTTCGACAGGCGCATCGTTCCGGTCGAACACGCGGGTTCCTCCGCCTCTGACAATGTATTCCATCTGCCAGTACGGATGCGTATGCACCTTGTCGACGAGCGGACGGTTCAAATCATGCGACCAGAACTTCAAGACCGGTTTTTCCATTTTTCCTCCGTGTTTCGGAAACAATACACGATGCGGCGAGGAAAATCAAGGGTCAGGATTTCTTTTCGCGGGAAGATTTTCCGAATGCCGCCGCGATCATCGTGATCGCCTCGAGCTGTTCCTCCATTGTGAGCGCGGAAAAAAGTTTGAGCATCTGCCTTTGCGTCAGAGAACGCGTTTCAGGCTCGGAGTCTCCGAAAAAGTCGGCGGAGAGATCCGGAAAGAGTTTGCAAAGAGTGCTCACGTTCATATTTCCGATGGCATATCTTCCGTTGAGATAATCGGAGATTGTGCTCTGCGGCACGCCTGTTTTCCGGGCAAGCGCCCCCTGAGTTCCGGCTTTGGCAACCGCTTCGCGGATTGCATAGCGAATATCGTTTTCCGTCATAATCGGCTTTCTGTTTTTAATACTTCCTTATTAAAATAGTTTCTCAAGCTGTTTTTGCAAATTTTTTCTGAAAAAATATCGTTCCATACTTGATTTTACGTAATATACGATTAAATTAATCGTAATACAGAATCAAGGGCAAGGAATTATGAGCAAGTTGAAAGAGCTTCGGGAAGCGCATGGGCTGAAACTTCGGGACATTGCAAAGATTTTGAAGATTTGTCCCGGAACGGTTGGGCGCATGGAGAAACTTGGCATAAAAAAACTGGAAACCGCGATCAATTATGCAAAAGCGTTTCCGGGATGCAGTTGGATAGACCTTCTGGAGAATCCGGAAGAAATCAATAAAAAATATAAAGGAGGAATCAAATGAGTGAACAAATCGCCAAAATCGCAAAAGAACTCCGAAGTGTGGGCAAGGAAATCACCTTTTCCGAACTGGCGGATAGACTGGGGCAAGATCATCGTCTGATGGCACAACGTGTCGGGAAAGCATGGAAAGACATGCATAGTAAGAAACGCTTTTATGAAGCCGACTGTATCCAATTGGCATTCACAAACGATAATGGCTCTTATGCATGGTACAAATGAAAATAGAGCTCAACACTGAAGATTGATTGCAAAAATTTTCCGGGGAGCTTTCGGAACCCAGAAAATTATGCAAAATGAAAAAGTCACATTTTTATCTCTGGAGATTTTATCATGAACAAGAAAATTTTCTTATGCGGAACCCTCGTCGCAGGCATCTGGCTCACCAACGGCTGCCGTTCTTACTACGGATACCGGGAATTCTCAACGGCAGAGAATGCCGGTATCGAAAACAAAAAACTGATTTCTCAGAAAAAGAAACTGTTTCAAAATTCAGGAACGATTAACCTGACTCTGGTTCAAGATTTCAAATACACGCAGAAATATAAAAAGACAACATATGAAGAATATATGTACGCTGAAAGATCCGGCGCAGAATTTGTCGCAGATTTTATTTGGTCGCCTGTAACCCTCGCTCTGCAAATAGGATTCTCGCCATTCATTCTTCTTGGAACAACGAGTTCCGATATAGAGTATAAAGGGCATACCTACCATTATTCTTTCGGAAGATGCTATTGGAACACATTCAATCCATTTTTGCGATACGACTACGGATATAAAAACAGCAACGTTACAGGAACTGAACTCTTTAAAAAAGATGAAGAGATTCAAAAATTTCCAAGAACGACCTCAGAAATCCATACACAAGCTGGCACAACTGTCTATGTCCAATATGAAGGACTCAAAACACCGATTGCCATGAAAGTTCCATTTACGGATGCAGAGCTGGCAAAGCAGATTTTCAAATACGCATTGCCTGCACAAACAAAAGATGTCACGATAACCGGGGATATGGGAGCAAAACTAGAGCTTTCCATTGATTCTACAAGCAGCCTCGCAGCCAATGAACGCAACGCTTGGAAGGAAATGACCTCTGGCAGTACGAAAGAAATCTTTGACAGCCGCCATGAATTTCTTGCTCAACTCAAAAAGTGGAAAGAAAGTTCCGTTATCAGCGCAGAAACTGAAGCAGAAACAGCAAAAGATATTATTGCCAAATCCGGAGAATACATAACAAGCGATTTCAAGAAATTCTGCGAAACAAACTCCTGCTCCGACGCGGAATTTCATTCCAAGAAAGCCTCTCTAAAAAAATACCTGGATGAAAAACTTATCTCACCCGAAACAGAACAAAAGCTGACTGCAAAGCTCATGGAGAACGTAAAAAAATACATCCATGAAAAAATTGCAAAAACAGACATTTCCAATTTTTCTATTGCAGATTTCAAGAACCTCAAAGCTGAAATAGATAAATACTGCAAAGACGGATTTATCTCCGAAAAAGAAAAGACGGAACTTGCTCTCAGTCTCTCGCCAAAAATAGAGAAAAAACTTGATGCATGCAAACCTGCATTTATAGCAAAAAATCTATCTGCTCTCTTGAATGAGATTAACACTTATCAAGAGCTCGGTTTTATTGCATCTAAAAAAAGTTTTTCAGAAAAACTGCAGAAAATTGCAAAAGACCAAAACGAACGCACAATCAAACTGGTATATCCTTTGTATGGCAGGTACGTACCGCAAAATCTATACAAGGGATATAAATCAGGCTATTCCTTGGCATACAGAAACTACCAAAGATTATTTGACTGCGATGCATTAGCAAAATATTACTCAGGTGAAGAAGACACAAAAACAACAAAAGCTGTTCTTTTTTGCTGGAATGGAATCCGAAAACTAATCTACGACAGCGACATAAAAACTCAAAACATGCTCGGGAAACCATACATTAAGCTTTATCCAGGGGAAATAATCTGGTGGGAGGATAAGAATAGCAGTCTTTACGACTACATAACTCTCCTATACAATGATGATACTAAGCGTATATGGATTAGCCACTCCAGGAATGTAGAACTGCCCGATAAAAGTTGCTACGCCTGGTCTTCCGACACAAAAATAACAACTGATTTATACGACAACACAGAAGGCATATTTGCCTACTTGCCATCTATTCAAGATGCAGTCCTTATTGCAGCTTGGATAAAAAGAGAAAACGCAAGTGTAGCTGACTTAGAAAAGAAATTTCAAGCAGACTACCCGAACCTCAAACGCTATACGGAAAAAAGGCATGATGATGACCGATTCAAACAAACACCTCTGCATATAAAAGGAACTCGCAATGTTATTTATCTCACAAATGATAACGTTGAAATACGCATTTTGCCAATGCAAGTTGCTGATGCTGAAATGGTAGTTCCTGAAATGATTTGGCCAGACATGGAGACTGACAAAGAGGCTTGCAAAGAAAAAATTGAGCAACTCAGAAATGAGAAAAGAATATTAATTCTCATTTGCGACACAAAACTTCTTGATATTGCCTCAGAAGAGTGCGTAAAATTTAACAAAGCGAAAGAAAAGAGACTCAAAAATCAGGATCTGGACTTCTAAAACGCCCACAACACACCCCCTCCATCCGCCGCTTCCCTTCGGGGGCAGCGGTTTTATTTGGCGGACGGGATGAAACCGCACAGCTCGGCGTAATGCTGCGAAAACTCTCGCTCGGCACGAAGATAACGCTTCATCGAATTCTTCGGAAGCAGACGGCGACGCTGCTCCGCTGCCTTCCCCATCGGAAGCGATATCAGGTCAAAAAGCTCACTCACGCCATGAAGAAGATTCACTTCCGTGTCGCCGATCGAATCATCGACAAGACGGCTCTTCGCTATCGCAAGTGGTCCGGCAAACTGCTCTATTCCGCGCTCGTTTTTCGCCATCTCAATCGACGTCTCGGCGGAAATCTTCAGAAGCTCCAGAATCTTCCGGCAGGAAAAAAGAAGAGGCATGCACGGATCCTCCGTCTTCTTCACCGCCGCAGAAACCGGAGAATGCTCGCGGTAAATGAACGTCAGATTGTCGATCACAACATTCACAAGTGTCAGCCCGATCGTGTAATATTTGAACCGCGCGGCGTCGTCAAACTTGTAAAGCTGGAGCTTGAAAAGCTCGGTCAGGGCGTTGTACGCCGTGTCGCAGCGCGCAAGACGCGCCGGCAGATTCGTGCCCGCAATCGGAACCTTCTTCACGGACGAACCCGACTCAAACGCAGTCATAATGCCGCGCTTCACCTTCTCAAGCATTCCGGGTGATTCCTTCTCCGCCATGATGATTCCTCCTATTTGTTCCGAGTATAGACTTTGCCGAACTCGCGCATCACCTGCTGAAGATCGCTCCACGTGTCGCGCTTCGCCGCTTCATAACGCAGCAGATACGCAGGGTGGAAAGTCGGCATGACCTTGATTCCGTGGTAATCCAGCCAGTGTCCGCGCAGACGGCTGATGCCGCCGCGTTTCATCAGCCCCTTCAACGCCACATTGCCCAGAAGGACAATCACTTTCGGCGAAACAAGCTGAATCTGGCGGTTCAGATACGGTACACACGAATCCATCTCATCATCCGACGGATTCCGGTTGCCCGGCGGACGGCATTTCACCACATTCGCAATGTAGACCTCCGAACGCTGGAACTGCATCGCCGCAATCATCTTCGAAAGAAGCTGTCCGGCCTTCCCGACGAACGGAATGCCCTGCGCATCCTCATCCGCACCGGGGCCTTCGCCGATAAACATCAGATCCGCATGCTCCGAGCCATCCGCAAAGACAACGCTGTGACGCGTCTCGCAGAGACGGCATGCGCGGCAGTTCGCTGTCGCCGCCTTGAGCTGATCCCAGTTCATGGATGCGATTTCCGCCAGATCGAGCGGAGAATATGCGCGTTCCGTCTGCGGCGGTTCCTCATGGAACGACGATTCCGGATAGCGGAAAGCGGGACGCGCGGGCGGAGGCGCGGAAACAGGAGCCGGACGCGGCGGCGGAGTCTGCGCGGGCGCGGCGTTCCGGTAGAACTCGACCAGATTGTCCCTGCTCACATATACCGTTCCGTTCGCCGACTGTTCCTGCCGGATGCACTGAATGATTTCGTCAAAAATATCCGCCATATCCTCTCCTGTTCTCGACACGGTGACAATGTATTCGTCTGTGCCTGAGATTTCAAGCGGGAAAGCAAGAAAAAAACAAAAAAAGTCTGACCGGACCGCGCGGCGGCGGAAGAAGTGCGGAGAGGGCAAAATCCTGGAGGGCAATCCGATTTCCGTTTCCGAGTTCCCCGCCGTCGGCGATCTCCGGTCCCGACACCCAATATATAGCGTCCTTTCCCGTCAATCTTCCATGAAAAACGAAAAAAATAAGAAAAATACTTTATTTTTGCGAGGGAGGGAGATTGCCCGGCAGATTTTTCAGACGCGGCAGCAGCGATTCATCTTTATAATCGTCAAGTCCGGCAATGGCGGTGATAAAATTCAGATCGGGACCGACAACCGCTCCCGACGGCCAGACGGAATCAATCTCCAGCGACTTGCGGACCACAGCGAGCTGCTGTTTCTGAGAAGGCGGCATGCCGGAATCGTCCGCATCCAGGAAAAGAAGCGTGCAGTTTTTGCCGACCGCTTCATGGAAAGCATTGCCCGCAAGGTATGCGGGAAGAACCTTTGAGTGATAACAGAGAATAAGAAGTCGCCGCCCGGTCCGCTCTGCCTCCGCGGCGGCTTCCCCGAAATGCGCATGCCAGAACGGAGCGGGCGCAGGCTTCCAATCCGCCTCCGGACTCCGGGGCTGGGCAAAGCGGATCGCCTGAAGCACGCGCCCAATTCTTTCTTTTTTCATCTCCTGCAACCGTTCGATAATCAGCTCCCGCACCGCCGGCTTCCTCACCAGCTGAAGAGGGGTCTGGCCGCCCTTGGTCGGAATTGTCGGATCGGCGCCCTTCCAGAGAAGATAGCGGACGATATCCACATCAATGCTCCGGCAGATTGCCGCCTTTGCAAGCACGGGCGAACCGCACTCCGGAACTTCATTGATCTTCCATCCGTTTTTGAGAAGGATCTCATAAAATGCGCAGGCGATGGAAGGTCTTGTGCTGCAATATATAATAACGGAGTGTGACAGATGCTCGGAGGCCACTGTAGTTGTCCGGATCTTGAAATCGAAAGAAGGCATCCTTTTCAGCAGCATCCGCAACATTTCCGGATTGCGCGAAGCAACGGCAAGTTCCGGAACGGAATATTCGGGAGTCCACGAAACATTCGCTCCGTAGTTCAGCAGCAGTTCCGCCATAGGGACATAGCCGCGGAGAACGGAAAGCTGAAACATGTTCATTCCGTTTTCATCCAGGAAATCAAGCTTCGCTCCCTTCTTCAAAGCGGATTCGGCAAGCGCAAGATCCTTGTTCCGGATTGCCCGGAAAAGCTCCCCCTGCGCGATATCCGAAGGGGCGACGGCATGAGCATAACCGTACCGTGTCAGCAACTCCACGCAGGCCTTCCGGTCATTGCGCACCGCATAGAGATACGGCGTTGTACCAATCTGATCGCGCATTCTCGCGAATGCGGAACCGGAAAGCAAAATGGCACGCAGGATCTCGGTCTTGCCGCATTGCGCCGCGATGTGTGCAGGAGAGCGTCCCTGCCCGTCGGTTACATCCGTGTTGCAGCCGGAATTGATCAGTTCCTCCGCGAACTGCCAGAACATCCCGTTCTCCCGCATGTGCGGGAGATAAGCTCCCGGCACACGCTTCAACACTCGAAGCAGAATGGAGGAGCCGTCGTAAAAATCAATATTATCCGCTCCGTTCAGAACAAAGGAGCGGAGAGTTTTCTGACAGCTTGCTTCCTGGCGGACATCTGTAAACGGCTGTTTCAAGACAGTGCCAAGCCCCGCATTGACATCCGCGCCGGCTTTGGCAAGAGCCGGAAGCAACAGACCGCCCGGCTCAAGAAGACCGCTGAGAACAAGTCCGGAAAGGGAGCGGACCTCTCCGTAGAAATCTGCAAACGAAACATCAGGGTCCAAATCACGGTTCCGCAGGCTTTCTTCGATACTTTTTCCAAACTTGGCATCTTCGGAATTATATTCAAATACCTTTTTCCGCTTTTGAAGATACGTCTCGATCTTCTTCCGTAGCTCGGCAGAGACCGCAGGATGCACGACCTCCTGCATCCGCAATTCCCGCTGGGTCAGCTGCTCCGAAAGTCTCCGTTCCCGCGATTCAAACATCGACAGACGCTCCGAACAGAACGGAATTTCCGGATGCTCTTTCAGGAACACAACAATACGGGAACATTCATCCCGCCGTTTCTCCAAAGTCCGGATCCCGCTCTCCATGAAGTCCGAAGCGGAAAAACGGACAGGCGGAACCTTTTTCGGAACCGGAACAGGAACAGAAGAAGGAGAAGACGCCGGGGCAAGCACCGAAATTCCCTGCGAAGGAGCGGGCGACTTCATCCACAGCACAAAAAACAGAACCGCAACGCCAAACATGCAGCAGGCAAGCGCGGTTATGCTCAGAACCAGCGGAGAAAATATTCCGGCAAACGGGGAACGCCCCTTCATCACCTCTTCCGTCATGCGCAGAAGCTCGCTTGCATTGTGCGGACGATCCTCCGGCTCCTTGCGCATCATGCGGTCGATCAGACGCACAAAGTTCGCCGAAAGATCGGGACGCAAACCGGCCAGCGAGGGCGGAATGTCATGAATCACCTTCATCATCGTTTCGACCGGAGTACCGCCATCGAACGGAATGCGTCCGCTCGCAAGATGATACAGTGTCGCACCGAGCGAATAGATATCGGAGCGGACGTCGACGTCGTGGGCGTTGCGGCACTGCTCCGGACTCGAATAGGCAGGCGTGCCGAAGACGGAACGTTCCATTGTCAGAGTCAGATTCCCGAGCGTGGCGAACGGACCCGCTTTTGCAATGCCGAGATCCATCAGCTTCAGAACGCCGTCGCGGGTCCGCATGATGTTGCACGGCTTGATGTCCCGGTGGACGATTCCGCGGCGTCCCAGGACGTTGAGCGCGGACGCCATCTCCCGGAGAATTTCCAGCAGTTCCCGTTCGGAAAGCTGGCGGCGCGCGGCGTAACGCTCCAGATTCTCTCCGTCGATGTACTCCATGACAATAAAGAGATAGCCCGTCTTGTCGTCGCAGCCGATATCGAACACCTTCACGATGTTCGGGTGCACGAGCGAGCAGGTCAGACGCGCCTCGCGGAAAAAACGCTTGCGCGAAAGATCGGAACTCTCCTCGGGCAGCTTCATCAGTTTCAGTGCGTGCGGGGCGCCCAGCAGGAGATGTTCCGCACGGTAGACTTCCGCCATTCCGCCGCTGCCAAGAAAACGGACAATGCGGTATTTGTCGAAAAAGTCGCCCGGCGAAAGCAGATGATCCGGAACCGTATCGCTTTTATCCAAGACCTGAAATGCGGAACCGCATTCCGTGCAGATGTGCGGAGCGGAAGCGTCCGCAGAGGCGAACTGGCGGGCATGACAGTCCGGGCAGAACGTCACCAGCCGCAGAGCTTTCTGTTCAATTTCCGCGCCGCAATGGGGACAGACCGTGCATCCGGTCCGGAACGAAGCCGTTTTGAATTCAAATTCCCGAATGCAGACGGGACAGATCGCAGTGTAGTGACTCATGATTTTTCCGGCGGGATCTTGTCCCCGGAATCCTCCTTCTCTTCAAATCCGGCAAGCCCTTTCCGGAGCTGTTCGGCAAACGAGCGGTCGGCAAGAAGATGCTCATAACGCTTCCGGCACAGCTCGCAGCCGCGCAGATGAAGACGGATGCGCAGACGGAACCAGAAACTCCCGGTGGAATTGAACAGATGTTCGATTTCAAAATCCTCAAAGTGTCTCATCTTTCACCTCAGAGTTTCTCCAGCTGGCGCACAACTCTCCGGAGCTGATCGAGCGTGCGGCTTTTGTTGATGTAGACCGCATTGACCGTAATGCCGAGTTCGCTTGCGACCTTTGCGGGCGGCTCGTTGCGCAGAACGTAGCGTTCAAAAGAGAGCCACGAAAGCGGCTCCATATCCGACTGCATCACCCGGATCGCCTCGGTCAGAAGATAGTTGTGCCACTCAGCATCCCACTTTTCGTCGAACGCGCAGTCGATCAGCTTCATGCACGCGGCATCGTCCGCGACGTCGCCGCGTTTCCGGATGATCGCGAAGGTGCAGTTGCGGACGATCGTGCGCAGATAGGTCCGGAAGCGTCCTTTCGAACGGTCGTAGCGGAATGTTTTCGAAGCTTTGAAGAAGTTGACCAGGACATCCTGCACGAGTTCGCCGCGTTCAAGAACGGTCAGCCCCCACGATCTCCCGCAGACGCGGATCAGCGGAGAATACATTTCCGCAAACCGGTTCCATGAAATTTCATCGCCTTCGGTAATCTTTTCCAGCATTGTTAAACTTGTTGTAAACGACATAACATCTCCCGATTCAGTAAAAAAAATCCTTTTAAATTTATTCTCTTTCACTCGATTTTCAAGCGTAAAATTTCAAAAAACAAGAAAATTTACTTATGGTCTGGGCGCCGCAAGTCCGCGCAGACGCAGAATCCGCAGAGCTTTGTAATCCCCGCCGCGCACCGCACGCTGAAGCCACTCTTCACCGCGGGTCAGACTCCGCGTCACGCCGCGTCCCTCCAGATAGCGCAGACCAAGCTCGCACTGCGCCGAAGGCTCCCCCTTCTGCGCCGCCTGCGTCAGCCAGTAGACCGCCGCAGAATCATCCTTGATCAGATCGCCGCGTCCCGTTTCATACATCCGTGCAAGCGCATGCTGCGCCGGAGCATATCCCTGCTTTGCGGCAAGAAAAAAGAGACGCGAAGCCTCATGTTCATCCTTTTCAAAACCGATTCCGTCGAGACGGAATTCCCCCATGCGGAAGAGCGCCTGAACATTCCCCTGCTCCGCCGCACGTCTGTACCACGGGAGCGCGGAAAGAAGATCCGGCTTCCCCCCCGCCGTTCCGGACGCGAGAAACTCCGCATATTTGTACTGCGACTTCGCGTTGCCGCGCTCCGCCGCCAGACGATACAGATTCACCGCTTTCGGCATATCCGGGGAGACCGCGCGCCCGTATTCATAACAGAACGCCAGTTTGCCCAGAGCCTCCGCGTCGCCGCTCTTCGCCGCACGGCGGAGAAGCGCAATCATGCCGTCCGGATCGGGCTTCGTGCCGAGTCCGCCGTACTTGCAGTCGGCAAGCATCCGCAGCGCTTCCGGAGGCGGATCCTTCCGTGCGGTCATGCGCGTCAGAACGCGGACCGCGTCCGGAAGTTCCTCCGGCTTGTTCCGCTGGAGAAGGAAACGGACATATTCGAGTTCGGCTGGAACGAATTCCTCTTCCGCCAGAGCTTTCAGCAAAGTCAAACCGTATTCGGGCATCGGAGCAACAGCGGCGTGTTTGTGCGCAGGATCGGCGGGAAGCCCCGTAATCGTCACTCCGGCGACATGCAGACGCGCCATCTTCACACCCGCATCCGCCGCTTTCCGGAACCATTCGACAGCTTCGTACAGATTGCGGTCCGTCCCCTCCCCTTTCAGGAGACAGACTCCGAGGTTGTACATACCCTCCGGAACGCCCGCCTCCGCCGCCTTGCGATACCAGTATGCCGCAACAGTCCGGTCTGCATGACGCGACGGCGTTCCGTGGAAGTATTCATCTGCAAGCTTCAGCATGGACTCCGCCTCCCCGCCGAGCGCGGCCTTCCGGAGAGAGTCGGCTTCCTGCGCGGCAAGCAGACAGAAAAGAGAGCAGAAAATCAGGAAAACAATGCGTTTCATTGAGTGCGCTCCGCAAGCTCCTGCATCTGCGCCAGAGCTTCGTCGCGGAGAAGCAGAAGCTCCGCGAGACGCGCCCGCTCGCGCCGTGCTGCTGCGTGCCCCGGTTCCGTCGCAGGAAGACCGCGTCCGGAAAAAAGCGAAAGGTAAAGATCAAGCGTTTCAGTTTCATCCGCATCAACCGGATAGAAGAAATCACGAACCAGCATCCGGATCGGACGGAACAGCGAGCCGCGTCCGGAAAAAGCCTCCTTGAAGAGAGTGCCGGGCATGGGTTCGCGCAGGAAAAAACGGTAGCCGTTCAGACGGATCTTTTCATAGTCGCGCAGAGAATTCATCAGGGCGCAGCGGAAAACGTTTTCCGACGGAAACGGTTCGGCGAGAAAGAGTTCCAGCACGGAGCGGAACTCTTTCCGGCGGGCAGCGGGAAGTTGATGCGCGCCAAGTTTCCGTGCGGAATCCGCACAGACCGCAAGATAAAGGACATCGGCGGCATCCGAGTTCAGCATCATCCGGGTGTGAGCACAGAGAACGGCGAAAAATTTCAGCGCCTTCCCGTATTCACGCTCCTCCGCGGCGGTTTGAATGCCGCGCTGAAGAATCTGATGGAAATCGGAAAACACTCCGGCGGCGGAATCGGCTCCGCGCAGCGGCACCGCCGTGCCGCCGATCAGCACGCGCAGGTTTTCCGCCAGTTCCGGAATATCCGGATTCTCATTCAATCTGTCGTGAAGCGCCTGAAAGAGCGCAAGACGCGGCGACGGCATTGCGGAGACCGTTTCCGCGACCATCGGCGCAACCGTGCGGAGACGTCTGCGGAGCGCATAGGAATCCGTTTTCCAGGTTTCTGTGTAACGCCCGTCCGACGGATCCTCCGGGCGGGTCGCAAAATCGACGCAGTCTTTTGCAATCAGAAAAATGACAATAAGAAGGCAGAGACGCAGAAGATATTTCCGGGTTCTTCCGCGTCTGGAATCAAGAGAATCGGTTCTTCGAATCACCGGCTGCATCCTGCGGATCCTTCTCCATGATAGTTTGAGCGTCAATGACTTCCGCCTCAATGATTTCTCCGTCCTGATGCGGCACGGCGCGTTCCGGTTCCGGTGCGCGGTTCCGGAGCGGGGCGTAAATGAAACTCCGCGCCAGTCCGAGACGCCCCGTCAGCCAGAGCACAATGAGTATCACCGCCACAACCGGGAAGCAGCAGATAATCAGCGCCAGTGTGACGAGAAGCCGGAAAATGAATGCGAGCGGATTGTTCATCTCACACCCCTCTCGTGCGTGGACGGCGCAGACGGCGCCGCGGCGGCTTGCGGTTCGGGTCGCCCTTCGGCCAGAACTGCTCGAAATCACCGCAATGCGCATGAACCGTATTGTGGATCACAGCAAGTTCGCGTGCGTGGGAATAGCCGGGATGCGCTTTGAGACGCTCGCGGTTCTCCTTCGTTTCATTCAGGAACTTCGGCTGAAGCAGAAGTGTGCGGACCGCGGCCGCGACTGCACGCTTGGTCGGCGAACGCGGATAGAGCGCACGGTTGATCGCGTGCTTGAGCTCCTCCTCTATCCCCGGATGATAGCCGATGAGACGTCCTTTGTTCACAAACTGTTTCTCCGCAAACGGGAGCACGATCAGCGACATGGCGAGCGAGATGCTTTCCCGGTATTCGCCCTTGCGGATGCGCTCGTTCCGGACGCTCCAGAGCTCGCGCATGTGCGCAGTGTCCGGATCATCCCAGCGCGCATTGATGGAAGGCAGGAAGTATTCGAGAAAACCGTACTCATGGAACGTCGCCAGAACAAGGTCGCCGTAGGGACTCTTCAGAATTTTTTCCAGTTCCAGCGTCATGCGGGAATCGGAGGCCAGTCGGATCAGCGGCATGGTCGAGCGCACGGCTTTCTCGGTCTCCGGCTCCATGCGGAAGCCGTACTGACCGACCAGTTTCAGCGCCCGGAGGATGCGGACGGGATCCTCCTCCAGACGCGTCACAGGGTCGCCGATGATGCGGACGATTCCGTCGCGGATATCGTCGAGTCCGTGTCCGGTGTAGTCATAAATCCGGTCGTTGACAGGATCGTAGAAGAGCGCATTGACCGTGAAGTCTCTGCGCTGGGCGTCCTCCTGAACGGTTCCGAATTCGTTGTCGCGGAAGATCATGTTTTCGGGAGCTGCGGCGCGCTTGGCGGGATTCATCTTTTCCGGAGCGGGAGCGTTGTGCTCGGGCTTCTTGCGGAAGGTGCTGATTTCCAGAATCTCCTTGCCGTGATAGAGATGAACCAGACGGAAGCGGCGGCCGATGATCATACAGCGCTGCTTTTTGAAAACCTTTTTCACCTCTTCGGGCGTGGCGGATGTGGAAATGTCGTAATCCTTCGGCTGCCGGTCCAGCAGAAAATCGCGGACGGCGCCGCCCACAATGTAGGCTTCATAACCCGCATTCTGAAGAGCGGCGACAATATCCGTTACGTACTTTTCAATCTTTGGCTTGATGGTCATTGTCTGAAAGGCTTGGTGATGATGGTGTCAACGCCGTCAAGCGAGGGATCGCGGTCGGGATAATCCGCGTTGCAGTGCAGGCCGCGGCTCTCCTTGCGGGACATGGCGGAGTCGATGATGAGCTCCGCAACGGTCGTGATGTTGCGCAGTTCCACGAGCTCCTTCGTGATGTGGAAATCCCAGTAATACTTGTCGATCTCTTCGCGGATGTTCGTCACGCGGCGTTTGGCGCGCTCCAGACGTTTGTTCGTGCGGACAATGCCGACATAGTCCCACATGAAGCGGCGGATCTCGTCCCAGTTGTGCGCAAGGACAACCTGTTCATCCGAGTCTGTGGCGTTTCCGCGCGACCAATCGGGAATAACGCCGTTCGGACGCGTCGCTTTGAGTTCGGAGGCGTGCTCCATGATGTGCTTCGCGGCAAAATCGGGAACGACAAGAGCTTCGAGCAGGCTGTTGCTCGCCAGACGGTTCGCGCCGTGGAGTCCGGTGCAGCCGCTCTCGCCAACCACGTAGAGTCCGGGAATGCCGGTGTAACCGTTGATGTCTGTCTTGACGCCGCCGCAGCTGTAGTGCGCCGCAGGAACAACGGGAATCGGCTGCCTGGACATGTCGATTCCGGCTTCCATGCACTGCGCAAAAATCTTCGGGAAGCGCTTTTCAAGGAACGCACGATCCAGCATCGTCATATCAAGATAGGCGCAGTGGAGTCCGCGCACTTTAAGTTCGTTGTCAATCGCGCGGGCAACGACGTCGCGCGGAGCAAGGCTCGCCATTTCATGATATTTTTCCATGAACGTAACAAGCTTTCCGGAGGAATCTTTCACCTTGAGGATACCGCCCTCGCCGCGCAGAGCTTCGCTGATGAGGAAGGAGTTGACCTTCGGATGATACAGCAGGGTCGGGTGAAACTGGAGAAACTCCATGTTCGCGATCGGCGCATGGGCGCGGTAACACATGGCAACTCCGCTTCCGCACGCGGCGTCCGAATTGCTTGTATAGAGGTAGACCTTTCCGCAACCGCCGGTCGCGACGGTCACCGTGTCGGAAACGATGGTTTTGACAAATCCGGTTTCCACATCGAGCACATACGCGCCCAGACAGTGGTTTTCGCCCATCCAGCCGAGACGCCACGAGGTGATGAGGTCGATCGCGGAATGGTTTTCGAGAATGTCGATTTTATCGTTCGCGCGGGCGGCGGCGAGCAGAGTGTTGTGAACCGCTTCGCCCGTGATGTCGCCGGCATGAATGACGCGGCGCTTGTGGTGTCCGCCTTCGCGGCCGAGGTGAAACTCGTCGCGCTTCTTCTCTTCGTTGTTCTCGCCGATTTCACCGCGGGTGGTGAAATGAGTTCCGAGATCCATCAGCCATTGAATCTTCTCCGGTCCGGCCTCCACGATTCCGCGGACGTTGACCGCATTGCAGAGGTGATCGCCCGCCGCGAGAGTATCGGCAATATGCTCGTCAAAGGTGTCCCCCTTGTCCAGCACGCACGCGATACCGCCCTGCGCGAGACGGGAGTTGCAGATTTCCGCCTTGCCTTTACAGACAACGCAGATGCGTCCGTTCGATTTTTCCGCGAGCATCAGCGCGGCGGAAAGACCGGCGACGCCTCCGCCGATGATCAGATGATCGTATTGAATGGTTTTGTCTTTCACAGTCAGACTCCTCGTGTTCGACAGAGCTGACGAATAGACAGCGTATCCGCTGCCGATTCTTCAACTCTATCAAAGGTTCATACGCTCCGGCGGCAAATCCGCCGAATGCGGTAAGATACACGCACTTTTCATTAATTTCTAATCAAAAAAGAAAAAAGAACGTTTTTTTTGAAACTGCCCTTGACAACGACATGTTTATGATGTATTATATCTTCGCAAACCAGGAGAACTGAATATGGCAACTGTCATGCCGGAATACATGCGGGTGCGGAAGTACCTTTACAATCTGATCAGCAAATGCGACGGAAGCGATCTGCGCATTCCGCCGGAGAACGAGCTGACCCGGATCTTCGGCGTCAGCCGCGTCACCGTGCGCGGAGCCATCCGCGGACTCGTCGAAGACAACCTGCTCATCACACGCCGCGGACTCGGCACGTTCATCAATCCGGATGCGCAGCTCCGCCACAGCATTCAGTTTCCAACAATCGCCGTACTGAAAGGCGACGGACGCAGCGTTTTCGCCGCAAGCGATCCGCGGGTTGCAATCGCCGCAAAACAGACCGCCGTCAACGAGGAACAGGTTTTCATTCCCAATTCCAACGCTCCGGAGCGTCTGCTGGAAATCCTGCAGAACAACATTGCCGGCGTCATCTGGAGCACCCCGGCCCCTTCCGCGCGCCCTTATCTTGATGCGATTCACAAAACGGGCAAACCGCTGCTGATTCTCGGAAACGGATTCGAAAATGAATTCGACTCCATCCGCGACGCCAAGGCGGAACGCGGAATTCAGCTCGCAGACTATGTCACCGGGCACGGACACAAGCACATTCTGTATCTGCACAATTACGACTCCGATCAGATTGACCGCCCGGATGCCCCGGAGACCACGTCGGGAACTCTCGCCCGCCGGCTCCTCGAAATCACCGGCGAACCGTTCGACGGCTTCATGTCCCTCATCGACTTCGAACGGATGCTGTGCGCCTCCGGACTCGGGAAATACACGCTTCTTTACTCCGATGCGGGCAATGTCCGCCCTGTCATGGATATTCTCAAAAAAAATGCGGTGCGCGTTCCGGAAAACGTCTCTTACCTCTGCGCATGGAAGCCGGCGCCGATTTTCTTCCCCGGACTCACTCCCGCCTATATCGACTGCGACACCGATGAGATCAGCTGCATCAATGACTGGATTCTGAAAAAAATCATCGGACACGGCGATGAGCCGTTCCTGCGGACACCGCGCTCCACAATTCATGACGGAGACACCGTTAAAAACATAAACAGTTAAAACCAACACCAAAGAAAGGGCTGGAAAATGAAAGTGCTTCTCAAACGATTCCTCGGAAAGACCGGAAAACATCCGTCTGCAAGAAAAATGGATTTTACGCTTATAGAACTCCTGGTCGTAATTGCAATTATTGCCATTCTTGCCGGGATGCTCCTGCCTGCGCTGAACTCGGCACGGGAAAAGGGATACGACATCTCATGCAAGGCAAATTTGAAGACCATCGGGCTCGCCTCCGCCGGATACAACGGCGACAACGATGACTGGGTCGTTCCCTCGGCCACGAATGATCTCTGGGGCGACGGAAGCACCTACGATCCCGCCGGACGCTGGACCGGCAAACTCGTCCCCTACGGAGCAAAACACGGGAAAAACGCCGCAGAATGCATTGATGTAAAGAAAACTTCGTCGTTCCGCTGTCCGGCGTATTCAAACTGGAGAACTGCCGAGGGAAGCAATGCGAACTATTACGCCTCCACAGCTTCCGCTTATGTCGGCAACCGTTATCTCATGGGCAGATCCGGCGGATTCCCGATGCACAAAATCACAAAACTTGCTTCCGCTTCAAAAACCATTCTTGCGGCGGACTCCCTGCAGAAATTCGGTGAAATCGAATCCGTCTTGACCTTCTACTACCGTCACGGCGGCGGAGATCCGCGAGCAATCAATGACACGGCGAATTTCAACTACCTATCCGGATTCACCGGTATTCCGGGAAGCGCAAACGTCGCCTATGCGGACGGGCATGTCGCAACCTACGGGTTCAAAGCCAATTACAACCCCAATCCGTTCTACGATGTGCAAAACCGCGGATTCCTGAACAACGACTGGCACAACGGCGGCGCAAGCGTCGACGAATAAGACTCTCTTTGCAAAAAAAGGATCATACATGAGAAACATCACAAAACTGCTGGCTCCGTCCATGCTTCTGCTCGCAGGAAGTCTGCATGCGGAAAACCTCTTCTACAACGGCTCCTTTGAACTCGGGAAATGCGGATATTCCATCCTGCGCAACTTCCGGCCGAAAGTCAACCCGAAGCTCGAAACCAATCTGCCCGTTCTCGACCGCTCGACCAAAACGGAAGGTGAATTCTCCCTGCGGATCGACAACCCGCATCAGGAGGGATACACGCTCGAATGCCGCGAGTTCAACCTTCCTGCGAATGCAACAGTCAACATCTCTTTTTACGCAAAGACCGACGGAGGCGGCGACATTCAGCCGCGCACCGAATTCCGCGCTCCGCACATTCCGATCAACGTCGTTCATAGATCTTTCCATCTGAGCAAAGAGTGGAAAAAGTATTCCTACACTATCAAGACGGAAAAGAATCAGAGCGGAAGCTATATCATCCGTTTCATCCGTCCGGCGAACCAGCAGGGAAGCATCTGGCTTGACGACATCCGCATTTCGCTTGCCGGAGAGAACGACGAGTTCAAGGGAATCGAAGCGGGATATGAAGTCGACAGGATTCTGTATGATCTCGGCGACGCCGTCCACGCCAAACTCTTTGTCCGCAACACCTCCGGAAAACCGTTCGCGGCAAAAATTCCGGTCCGGACGGTCGACGACTACTTCAAGACAACGAAAACCGTCTTTGAAGCGGACGTCAGGCTCGCCCCTGGTGAACGCAGGGAGTTTCCGTTTACGTACAAGACCGACCGCATCGGCGCGTTCTCTCTGAAATCCGACCTTCCCGGCATCCGCGAATATCAGGGCAACGTCTCCGTTGCGGGCAAGTATGTTCCGCGCAAACTCGACCCCGCGCATGACGCCGTCGTCGGCTTCAACGGAGGAACCGATACGCGTCTGCTGAAGAATATGGAGAAGGTCTATCCCGCAGTCAACGTAAACCCGGAGGAGCGACTTGCCCTGCTCTCGCGTCTCGGCGTGCGCCTTCTCCGCTCGCACGATACGGGATACAACATCGGCAGCTGGTACATCTTTGAACCGGAAAAGGGGAAATACAACACCGACAAGCTGGACTTCGATCTTCCGCTGTACCGGAAATACAACATTGAAATGCTCGCCGTTCCTCTGAACTCCGACTTTACCAAACGCAAATACGGTTGGGAGACCTATAAGTTCGGCAACTGGCTGCTCCCGCTTTGCGAAGAGGCGAAAATCGGCAGAAACGAACTTCATTATCCGCCGAAAGATGAATTCCGCCGCTTCATCCGCGAATATGCAAAACACGTAAAAGGCAAAATCCGTCTCTTCGAAATCTTCAACGAAGCACAGTTCTACATGGATATCAACCGCTACATGGAATACCTTAAAATCGCAAGCGAAGAGCTCCGCAAGGAGATTCCGGATGCTTACATCATCGCCTTCTGCTCCACCAGCGACAAGGGCGACAGCATCAGCGATTTCGTTGAGAAGGGGCTGAAGAGCGGCGGAGACAAATACTGCGACGCCATCAGTTTTCATCCCTATCTCACCCCGCAGATCAGCTCACCCAACCCCGCGGATGAACAGATTGAAGGTTTTCAGAAAGCAATCCGTCCGATGACCAAAGCCAAACTCTGGAACACCGAGCTCTACTATCTCGCCGCGGCGGATTTCTCAAACGACTACACCTCTTCGGTCTATCAGCCGCACCACGCGGCGGCCCGCTTCCTGATCGACCTCGGCGAAGGCGTGGAACAGAGCTGTCCCGCACACCTCGACGGAATCTGGAAGAAAGACATGAGTGCAAACTTCAAGACCGGAAACGGTTCCCGGGGATACGATGGAACGTTCAACGCCATCGGCATCGCCTACAACCCGCTCGCACGCTTCTTCGAAGGAGCAAAGCCGGCGGGGAAAATCCGCTATCCGAACGGCGTCATCTGCTACATATACACCCGCGACGGACGTGAAATCGCCGCAATCTGGAACTACGGTTCCCGCCGCGATCTCTCCGCCGATTTCTCCGGCTTTGCCGTCATGGACATGTTCGGCAACCCGCTTCAGTCCGGCGAGCACCGCCTCACCGCGGCGCCGTTCTACCTCCAGCCGAAAGACGGAGCAAGGAGTTTCGGCGATACGCTGAAAAAACTCAGCATCAAAATGGAACGGAATCTCATCGCCAGCCCCGCCGCGCGTCTCGTTGAAAATAAAAACGGCAGCATGGATCTGTTCGTCACGATCCACAACACGGGGAACCGCGCGATCGAAGGCAAAGCCGGACTCGGCGGACGTTTCAAGGCGCCGGACGGCATTCAGGACTTCCGCATCGAGGCGAACAAAGCCGCCGTTCTCCGTTTTCGCGTGAAGGTAAAGGACGCCAAAGCGAAAAACATCCTGCGTCTCTTTGCCGATGGAAAGCTCGTCCAGTTCCCGCTCGAAACGACCGCCGTTCCCGCGGCAGAAGCCGGAACTGAACTGAGCGTAAGCCGCGAGGGTTCGACTCCCTTCACCTTCAAAATCGGGCGGACGGAAAAAGAGACCCGCGTCACGGTCGGCGTCAGAGATTCCACCGATTCCGGCGCACCCGGCGGCCGTCCGGTCTGGGAGCAGGACTGTGTGGAACTCTTCTTCGACCGCGCGCCGTTCACCTCCGCACTGGAGCATCCGGACAAGCACACGAAAAACGTGTTCCGCCTGTTCGTTCTCCCTCGGCAGAAAAAGATTCATTACATGAATCATGACGGGAAGATCTCCATCATTGATCTTCCGCTTGAAATCAAAACGGAAGAGAGCGGATACAGCCTCGCGCTTTCCATTCCGGAAAATCTGCTTCCGCTGAACAGCGGCGCAATCGGATTTGAAATCAAAATCGACGATGCGGGACCTTCCGGGAAAGCACTCCGCGAAGCGTACTGGGCCAACGGGCCCGCTCCGTTCCGCAACCGTCTTGCATTCGGAATCATCACCTTCAAATAAACAAAAAGGAGCAGACACAATGAAACACAAACTGATTCTTTCCGCACTCTTCTGCGGAGCCGCACTCTTCGCGGAAACACCCGTCGAATTCAAGGTTCAGCCGCAGATGGAATGGAAGAAGCTCGATAACGGCGAATATGCCGTCGAGCGCACCGCCGACCTGAAGCACAATGCGCATCTCATGCTGATCATGCCGGAGCTCAAGCCCGAAACCTTCTACGCAATCGAGTGGGAAGCCAAGGGTGAAAACGTCGAGAACAACGGCATGGTCCAGTACATGCTCGCCATGGAACAAACCGTTTACCCGCAGTTCATGGTCGGCAAGGACTGGAATCTGAACCGCCGTTACTTCCACACCGGCAAAAACAGCTCCGGCCGCCTCTCCATTTACGTCCGTCCGCCGTTCGCCCAGAAACTCCAGATCCGCAACATCAAACTCGCCGAACTTGCCAAAGCGGATTACGAGAACGGGTTCACGCAGGATTTCGAAAATGAGAACACGCTCCCCGGGTTCTGGATCCGCTCCTGGAAACAGAAGGAATTCGCCGCCGACATTGTGAAATCCGATTTCATCAACGGCGACAAAAGCATGAAGCTGACGCTCAAGGGAATGGATTCCGCGTCAATTCAGTCCGCCGTTTTCCCGATGGTCCCCGGAGCAAAATACAAGATCTCGTTCTGGGCAAAAGGCTCCGGAAACGGCACGATGCTCTTCATCTTCAACGCCTTCAATGACGGAGTCACCCAGACGCCTCCGCAGAACATCATCCGCAGAGACTGCGCGCTCGAAACCGAGTGGAAGGAATACGCTTTTGAGATCGTCTACCCGACCGATCTGAAAAAGTTCGCCTCCGCCGCAGTCCCGATGGCAAACTTTGCATTTTCAACACAGCTTCCAGAGGTCTGGATCGACAACGTCAAAGCGGAACGCGTAAAATAAACCGTCCCTTTTCAAGCCCGCAAGCACAAATGCGGGCTTGATTTTTTTTTGCGAATGATTATATTAACAGGGAACCTTTAACTATGGAGTTCTCCATGACTTCTCTGCTTCCGAAATCTTTTGAATGGGTCGCCCGCCTCAAAAAATACGAGGGCAACCCGATCCTCCGTCCGAACGCGAATTCCTGCGCAAAAGACGCCGTTTTCAATCCGGCGGCAACCGTCAAGGAGGGCAAAGTTCACATGCTCTGCCGCTGCATCGACTTCAGCCGCGAGGCCGCCACGAAGAACAACTGGAGCGTCTCCACATTCGGCTGGGCGACCAGCGAAGACGGCTTCAATTTCACCATGTCTCCCGAACCGGTTCCCGAATTCAATCCCGGACCCGATTCCCCGTTTCAGGGCGGATTTGAAGACCCGCGTCTGGTGAAAATCGGCGATGAGTGGCTGCTCACCTACACAGGAGTCTACCGCGAACCCTCCGGGCGCTTCAATGTCATGACTCCGGGACTCGCCGCGCTTTCCAAAGACCTGGTTCACTGGGAATTTCTCGGCGAAATTCTCCCCTCGCGCGCGATCGCGGTCACTCCGGAGAAAATCAACGGAAAATACTGGGCGTACTACGACAACTGGTGTCTCCGCCTCGCCTGGTCGGAAGATCTCCGCACCTGGCATCTTCTCGACGAGCCCGCGCTGACGCAGCGTCCGGGCAAGTTCGACGAATGTCTCTGCGAATCCGTAGCAGCCCCGCTCATTTCCGACGACGGCATTCTCCTGCTCTACAACGGAGACGCCGGAGAACGGCGCGCGGAGGAGCTTGCCCGCACCGCCTCGCCGCATTATCTTCCGCTTCATCCGAAAATGTTCTACAGCATCGGCTGGGCGCTGTTCGACCGCAACGATCCGACGCGTCTCATCGCCCGCTGCGACGAACCCGTGATTGTTCCGGATCATCTCTATGAATTCTACGGAGTTGCAGACTTCACCTGCTTCGCCTCCGGTCTTGTTGAATTCAAGGGAAAACACATTCTGTACTACGGCTGCGCCGACATGCGCATCTCCGCCGCTTACGCGGAATAATCCGCCGCCTGCACTTCGCGCCGAGAAGGCGCCGAAACCGCAATCTGTTTACGCAAACAGCGCGTCTCTGAAAAATGCTCCGGAGACGCGCTGTTCTTAATTTTATTTTATCAAATTTCAGAGTTCAAACGTGCGGGGGCAGTGTCCGCCGATCTTCTCCGCCGGCTTCCCGGGAAGAACGAGATCCGCCGAGCAGCCGTCCGGAATCTGAATTTCGCACACAACCGACTTTCCGTCGCGTCTCCATTCAACCCGGAGCTCGCCGTACGGGGTGTCATGCGACATCTTCACATGCGAAAGCTGCGGAACAAAGTTCGGTTTCAGCGTGAAATGTTTGAATCCCGGAGTTTCGAAACTCGGCTCCGCGCCGCCGAGATACTGATACATCCAGGCGGAAATATCGCCGTACATGATATGGTTCTGCGATGAACAGCCGTTCCAGTGTTCCCAGAGTGTCGTTGCGCCGCATTTCACCCAGTAGCCCCAGCCCGGGAATTCCGGCTGAGTGATAAGCTGGAACGCATCTTCCGCATAGCCGTAATCCGAAAGAACGCGCGGGACATACTTCGCGCCGAGAATTCCGAAATCGGCCTTGTGCGAATTCGCGCGGACAAGTTCCGCGAGCTTCTTTGCTGTCAGTTCCTGATCCTTCTCCGCAAGTCCGAAGAAAAGCGGCGCGGCAAGAGCGGTCATGACTCCGGTCGAGTAGGTGCCGTCGCCGTTGTAGAACTTCTCATTGAAACTCTTCCTGATCGCGGCGGCAAGTTCGGTGTAACGCTTTGCGTCCTCCTCTTTGCCGAACAGGGCGGCGAACTTGGCGAGACGCACCGTATCGCTGTAGTAATAGCCGGTGGAGGTGACTTCAACCGGAACTATTCCGGAATCGTTCCAGTGGCACCAGTCGCCAAGACCGAAACGGACAATGTTGTTCTCGGACATGCCGCGGCAATATTCGACGTAACGCTTCATGTTGCCGTAGAGTTCGCGGGCGAGCGAATCGTCCCCGTAGAAGCGGTAAACCTGCCAGCAGCCTTCAAACAAAAGGCTGTCCCACGCGGGACCGCTGCCCCAGTTGAATCCCCATCCGCCCGAGGGAGCAATGCCGGGAAGCTGTCCGCTGACGCGCTGAGTATCGGCAAGCAGACGCATGAAATGAGTGTACGCGCCGTGTCCGTCCCGGTTCCAGAGACCGGTCTCACAGGCGATGTTCGCATCGCCTGTCCAGCCGTTCTTCTCGCGGTGCGGACAGTCGGTCGGAATGCCGGTGAAGTTGGAGAGATAACTCTGCATGGTGATCTGCTGCAGACGGTTCAGCGTGGCGTCGGAAGATTCGAACTCGCCGACTTTGCGGAAGGAGTTGTGAACAAACTGCGCCTTGATGGAACGGAGTTTCGTATCTTTGTTCCAGATTGAGACAAGCACATAGCGGAAACCGTGATAGGTGAATCGCGGACGGAAGCGTTCGACGCCCTCGCCTTTGAGCGTATAGGTATCGGTCTGGAAGCCGTCCTTTTTGATGAACATGCCGATCTCCTCCTGGGTAATATTTCCATTTGCCCGGATCTGTTCCGCATATTCGAGCTTGACGGTTTCGCCGCGCACGCCTTCGACTTCGATTTCGCACCAGCCGGTAAGGTTGGTTCCGAAATCGTAAACGGTCTGATAGGAGAAAATAAACTTTTCGCCGACCGGTTCGTATTCGCGCATGACTTTGCAGGGTTCGAGATCTTCTTTAACGATCAGACCGCCCGGCGGATTGCACTGCACGGCGGATTTCCAGCCGGAGTCGTCGAAGTCGGGATCGGCGAATCCGGGGATTTCGAACCGCGCGTCATAATGTTCGCCGTTGCGGAGCGCATCGAAGCGGACCGGGCTTTCGTGGAAGCGCCATGAGGTATCCGATTTCGCGAGGAGTTTTCCGTCGGCGACGATATCGCAGAGGAGTTTCGGCCAGTCGCGCCACGGAGCCTTGTCGAAGCTCCAGGTTTCGGTCGTATGACAGTTGTACCATCCGTTTCCGAGGAGCACCGCCACCGCGTTTTTGCCCGGCCTGAGCAGTCCGGTCACATCGTATTCGATGTACGAATCGCGTTTTTCATATTGCGTAACGACCGGCGCGAGCACGCGGTCGTCGGCCTTCTGTCCATTGACATAGAGTTCATGCCATCCGAGTCCGCAGAGAAACACCGTTGCTTCTTCCGGTGCTTTGTCACAGACAAATGTTTTGCGCAAATAAGGCGCCGCGCCGACCCAGTCCGCCGGAGCACACATCGTCTTTCCGTCGTTAATCCAGTATCCGTTCCATTCGCGAGTCATGATAAATTCCTTTTTTGAAGTTGATTCGATTAACATAATCTTCAAAAAGGAAAAAGCAAAGGGGAAATAATTTTTTTCATAGTTTTTTCATTTCTCCTTTTACTTTTAGAGATTATGGAGTATAATACCGGTAGCAAGGAGTTTTATATGCGTTATCTCTACGACAAAACAGAAAAAATTATTCTGGAATACGATTCCGAATTATTCGAACACCCGCACCTCTCTACGGGAAACAAAGTAATCTCCGCCCGGAAGGGCGACGCCATCGGACCTCTGCACCCGGGACATTATTTGATTTACGAGAATACCGGAGCTTCGGAAAAACGAATCCGCTACCTCGGAATCGCCCCGGATCATGCGGTCATTCTTCAGCTCTCCGTCGCGGCGTTCTCCGCGGACAACTTCGACAGCGTCGCCCATGCGAAACGCGTCCCCGTCAACTACTGCGTCGCACCCGACCAGCTCAACGATTCCACTTTCCGCGGATTCGAGCAGGACTACGGCGACACAGTCTACCCCTTCTTCGGAGGCGCCGAAACATCTCTTCCGGAAGAGCGCATCGCCGAACGGCTGCGGCAGCTCAACGCATGGTTCCAGTCCAAAGGACTCTCCCAGCTGCGCGGATTCGCGACCGACAATCCCACGCCCGCCCTCTTCCGCGCGATGAAGGAAAACGGTCTCTCCATTCTTCAGCTCCTCAACCGGCAGGGGATGCCTTCCCAGCCGTTCTACGCGTGCGAAGAGGATATTCACCGTCCCGGAGTCCGCGCCCCCGAGGGCGAGCCGAATGTGCTTGAAATGCCGTTCGCGACCGCCGCAATCAACGGCGACGACTACGCGCTTGTTCCCGCGCACTTCCTGCGCTGGAACCGCACCGTCGAATCCGGAGCATATCCGGAACGCTTCCGCAACTTTGTGATCGACTGTCTCCGCGCCGCCGAATTCAAGCGCAAACCCTTCTTTCTCTCCGCGGGATTTGAACTCGGACGCACCTACGGCGTCCGGTCGATGACCAAGCACAACCGCCGCGGAATGGCGCTCATCCTCGATCTCGCAAAAAAACTGCCGATCATCTTCGCAAACGGACGCGACGTCGCCGCCTACTACGAAAAATTCTGTCCGGCTTCTCCGGAAATCGTCATGACCCAGCGCGACTACTTCGTCGGTTCGCGCATTATGAACAAACCCGTCAACGCAGGCCCCTCGATCTGCATGGAGATGTTCGATTACAAGGCGGTGTTCTCTCATCTCAACCCGCTGCCGTCGGTTCATTATGATTACATCGAAGCGGCAGCCAACAACCCGAACCACGCCGATGAAGACCGCGCGAACATCCGCGTGGAACTGAACGGCAAAAACGCGCAGATCTCCGTTGCCGCACCGCTCCCGCGCAAGACGCCGATCGCCTTCTGGGACGCCCGTCCGGTCCGGATCGACAAGCCGGGCGTCTCAGCCTACTACCCGCCGATCCTGGACGACCGCCGCTCCCACTGCGTCATTGTCCTCCCGGTCGGATTCGCCGGCGATGTTCATGTTCAGCTGGAACTGCTGTCCACCCCCTCCCCCGCCGAATTCAACGGCGTCGGAAACAACCTGTGGAAAGTTCAGACCATCGGAACGCATCCGCACCGCCAGTGCTATCTCTATCCGGACACGCCGCTTCTTGCACCGCTCACCATCCGGTTCACCGCACCGAAGAAGTGTAAAATCGACTCGCAGGAACGTCCGCTTGGAGATTTCCAGCGCGGCGAAACAGTTGTTCTTGAATTCGGACCGCGCCGTTCCTACTACCGCTTCTATGGACTGCTTCCGGAAGAGGTCCGCCCTGCCCCGGACGCAATTTCCGCAATTGAGTTCGCCGCCTCGGAATTCCGCGCGTTTGCGGATCATGCCGATTCAGAACTTCAGCGCATTCACACCAAAGACGACGCCCGTTTCGCCGCGCAGATTCCGTCAAACGAAACGACTGTCCATGAAATCGACTGTTTCGGAAATTATCCGTTCGGTGAACTGGTTTCCGCAACGCCGTACGACCGCGTGGTCCGCTCCGCAAACGAAAAACTTTCGGTTCTCGTGCGCGGCAGCGGAATTTCAGTCGGCAACGGCAAATCCTTCTGGATTCACCCGCACGCCCTCCGGATTTCGGTAAACGGACTCGACACTCTCACCGGAACGACCGTGAACTTTTATCTGGCGGATGCCGTCCCGCGCTGGACGCCCGGTTCCTTCCGCTACCGGGTTCAGATCAAATCCGGCGATGCGGTCGTTCACCCGGCGGTCTCATGGAGCTGTCCGCGCGGCGACGAAGAAAACAAACTTCAGAAGTTCTCCGTTCCGCGGGAAAAGATTGTAAACGGAAGTGTGGAAATCACACTTGCCTCCGAGCAGGTTGCTGTTCCGGACGACTGGTTCGCCGACAACTGCTTCCCCGCCCTGCTGGAACGCCTTGTGATAACGGAAGAGTGAAAATTAAAAAGAAAGATCATTCTTTCCTTTGGTTCAATACCCTTGCAAATCTAACGTTAAAAATTAGATTTACAAGGGTTTATTTGTCTTAAACATTTGCAAATATAACTTTCAATATTATATTTACAAGGTTTTATCCATTATAATCCTTGCAATTATAATATTCGATGTTATATTTACAAGAAATAAAAAGGAGGGGCTACCATGATTTCACGCCAAATGTCCAGCCAAATTCTTGAGGCGGCAACACAGTATCCTGCAGTTGCCGTCACCGGACCAAGACAATCCGGGAAAACAACTCTCTGCAGAGAACTGTTCCCGCACTATGCTTATGTCAATCTCGAAAAGCCGGATGTAAGACAATTTGCGGCTGAAGACCCCAACGGTTTTCTTGCCCAGTTTTCAAAACCGGTCATACTGGATGAAGTCCAGCGGGTTCCTGAACTTTTCAGTTACATTATGCCGCTCGTGGATGAACATAAAAAAATGGGAGAATTCATCCTTTCCGGCTCTCAAAATTTTCACCTGCAGGAAGCAATCAGCCAGTCGCTCGCCGGGCGCTGCTCCACGCTGCGGCTTCTGCCGCTCTCCTACCGGGAAATCTGCGGAAAAAGCAACCATGATCTTTTCCGTCTGGCGGAAGAAACGCCTGATGCTCCGGGATCTCCGGCAAATCCATTTGAACACATTTTCCGCGGCGGCTATCCTCCCATCTACGACAGGAACATCAAGCCAACCAATTGGTATGCACAATATACTCAAAGTTATTTGGAACGGGATGTCCGCCAACTTGTCAATGTAGGGGATCTTGAAACATTTGAACGCTTCCTGCGTCTGACAGCGGGAAGAAGCGGACAGATTCTCAATATGGATTCACTGGCATGCGACGTCGGCATTTCTCCGGTTACCGTCAAACGCTGGATTTCCCTTCTTGCGGCAAGCTATATCATATTCCTGCTGAAACCGCACGCCCGGAATTTCAATAAAAGGCTGATAAAAACGCCCAAGCTCTATTTTTATGATACAGGGCTGCTCTGCTATCTTTTGAACATCCGTTCCGTCGAAGATCTGGAGCTGCACAGTCAGCGCGGGGCAATTTTTGAAACATACATCATATCGGAACTGTTCAAATCTGCATTCAACATGGGAATTGAACCGCCAATGTATTACTGGCGGGATTCTCAAGGGCACGAAGTCGATCTCATTATTGAAAACGGAGAAAAACTTTACCCTGTTGAAATCAAATCGGCACAAACCGTCACAGGAGCCATGTTCACCGGATTGAACTACTGGTGCGAACTGGCTCAAAACCGGGGAGGCATGCTGATTTACGGCGGAAACGAATCCTACACCCGCAATGGATTCCAAGTTCGCGCCTGGTCCGTAATTTAAAAATCATCCGGAGACTTTTTCAGGAAGTCTCCGGATGAAAAACGATCTTACGCCTTCCAGAAGAGACGGAAGGTGAAGCGGTAGACACCGCCGGAAATACGGTACTTCGGAAGCGTATCGGGACCGCAGCTCTCGGTGCCGACGCCGCGCTGAAGAAGATCAAGATTCAGATAAATCCTGCCGCTCTCCTTCAGCTCGTGACGATGCATTGCCGACTGCTTCGCACGGGCGCTGTAACGCGAAATCGAAAATTCCATGACAGACTCCGGAACAATCGCCAGACGATGCGCGCCGTCCGATACAATCAGTTCGCGGACATCCGTTCGGTTGCCCGATTCCTGCGGCATGATGTAAGTCTCTTCCATCGCGTCGACCGTGGTATTGTAACGTCCGACCGGATATCCGGCACAGCGGTCACGGTAGTTCTCCTGCGGACCGCGTCCCCAGTACTCAACATCCGTAAATGACTGCGGAAGCTCAAGAACGATTCCGATGCGCGGAAGATCCGTCAGGCTCTGCGCATATTCCATCACATTCTCAAAACGGAACGAACCATCCGCTTCAGGGACAATCGTCAGAGTATGAACCGCCAGCTCGCCATACCGGGAAACGACAACCGTTTTCCCCGTTTCGCGGCAAACCTTGCGCTCCGTGCAATTGAGATCAAAAAGACCTTCGGAAAGCCAGATGTTTCCGGCGCTGTTGCCGAAGTTCATTTTACCGAAACGATGACGGCGGCAATCGTTGTCCGTCGTGGCGCGCCAGGTGTTCAGCGCGGCTTCCGTCTCAATGCGGGCGGAACCGTCGGAGAGAGACAGAACGCCGTTCTCCGCAACCTCAAGCGTGCCGGGGCGCACCGCTTCCGGTTCGGGAAGCAGACGGCTCTGATACGGAACCGCAAACTCCTCCCAGCCGAGTTCGTGTCCGGCCGGAGCCCACGCGTTCGCGGCCTTCAGGCGGAGTGAAACGAGAAGACGGCATTCGTCACCGATGCGCAGATCCGACGGGCGGCTGTACGGAATCGTCAGAACCGCCGTGTTTTTCCTGTTGAGCGTGAACAGGTCATGCGCGGCATACGCAGTGAAATCCGGAATAGCGAAATCGGAATCCAGATGCGGCACTGCCAGTGTTCCGGTCTGCGCCGCGCGTCCATTGACCGTGAGAGTCCAGACGACCTCGCAGTCGTCCAGCGAAGTGAACCAGCGGCGGTTGCGGATCTGAATGCGCCCGCAGTTGAGATCAACCGCAGAGAATTCAGCGGGAGCGGCAAGTTTTTTGAATTCATACAGTCCGGGATGCGGAATGCGGTCGGGGGAGACTAGACCGTCGCAGACGAAATTGAAGTCGTTCGGCTGATCCCCGAAGTCGCCTCCGTAAGCAAAGAACTCCCTGCCGTCTGCGCCGCGTTTGTAAATTCCGTGGTCGCACCACTCCCAGATAAATCCGCCCTGGAGACCGTGATAATGACGGAAGGCGTCAAAATACTCTTTCAGACAGCCGTTGCTGTTGCCCATGGCATGCGAATACTCGCAGCAGATCAGCGGACGGTCGTCCTCCATCTGCGTGCGCGCCCAGTTGATGATGGAGTCAATCTGCGGGTACATCGGGGCGATGATATCCGTAATGCCGCGGTTCAGATTCGGCGCCCAGCCGCCGCGGTCGGGAGAATAGATAGCGCGTTCGCAGTGAAGCGGACGCGAGGGGTCGGCTTCGCGGATCCAGCCGGCGAGCGCGGCGTGGTTGGCGCCGTAACCGGATTCATTGCCGAGAGACCAGACGACAACCGACGGGTGGTTGCGGTCGCGCGTCACCAGGTGAATCACACGGTCAAGATAGGATTCGCCCCAGCTCGGATTGGAGCACATGTCGTAAAAGAAGCCGTGGTTTTCAATGTTCGCTTCATCGAAAACGTAAAAACCGAGCTCGTCGCAGAGATCATAGAATTCCGGGGCGTCGGGATAGTGACTTGTGCGGATGGCATTGACGTTGAACTGCTTCATGAGAATCAGGTCGCGGCGCATGGATTCAATGCTGAGTGTGCGCCCGGTGCGCGGATCGTGTTCGTGGCGGTTCACGCCCTGAATCAGAACCGGTTTCCCGTTAATCAGCAGCTCGCGCCGGCGGACTTCCACGCGGCGGAAACCGATTTTGATTGCGGAGGATTCCATCACTCCGCGTTCCTGATTGCGCAGCGTCACGGTCAGCGTGTAGCGGTACGGGTCTTCCGCGTTCCACGCATGAATTGCGGGAAGCTTCGCCTCAAGATAGCCGAACAGGCGCGCGGGGTCTTTGGCGTTGAAGTACACACCCTCGCTGAGCTTGTGTCCGACGTCGGTGGTTGCCTTCCAGACTTCACAGCCCACAGCGTCGAGCAGACGCAGATCAAAGAACCAGCCCTCCTGCGGACGGTTTACGCAGTACTCGACCATGCCGTTGTTGCCCTCGGAGAACGCGCCTTTCAGCGGTTTGAGACGGGCGATCAGTTCGAGTTTCAGCAGACCGTTCTCCAGAGAGTCGTCAAGCGTGGAAGTGACGCAGATATCCTCAATCCGGTTCACGGGACGCGAAAGAAGCGTGACATTGCGGACGATTCCGGCGTGCCACCACTGGTCCTGGTCTTCCACATACGCGGCATCGCTGTACTGAATGACGAAGACGGAAATTTTGTTTTCGCCTTCAACGAGCTTTTCCGTAATGTCGAACTCGGATGCGCCGCGAGAATCCTTGCTGAATCCGGCGAGCGCGCCGTTGACAAATGCGTAAAACAGGTTTTCCACGCCGTCGAAACGCAGAACCGTGCGGCGTCCGCGCCACGATTCGGGAAGCGTGAACGTGCGGCGGTAAACCGCCGCAGGGTTGCGGTCGAGCGGAACGGACGGCGGATAATCCGGGAACGGCATGTTGATGTTGGTGTAATGCGGATATCCGTATCCCTGCATATCCCAGCAGCCGGGAACGGCGATGCGGTCCCACTGCGAATCATCAGCATCCGGACGGAACTCATCCGTCACCAGATCGGGATTCTCAAACCATTTGAAGCGCCACTCGCCGTTCAGCGTCATGGAGTACGGATTCTCTCCGCCCGCAAGTGCCTCCGCTTCGGTTGCATAAGTATGGAAAAACGCACGCGGAGCAAGGCGTCCCGCGCCGACCGTTTCCGGCGACTGCCGGAGAAGTTTACTGAAATCCTGCATAAAGAACTCCTGTTGTTTGCGATACATCTACTATAGTCCGCCGGAGCAGTTTGCGCAATCAGCAAAAAACGTATTTCAATATTCATTTTCAACAGATACGGCTTGCAATATTTCCGGAATGTTCTATATTAAAAAAGAAAAATGAAACAATACAAAAACGGTGAATCAATTGACAAAACAGGCAATCGAGACAAAATGCTGCGTCCGGGGATTCGATGCGAAAGAACTGGTTGCACTCCCCTTCTACGTCTGTTCCGTTGGACGCAAGGAGCTTCCCGCGGACAGCTACAGCATATCCACGGAGATTCATAACAATTTCGTGGAACTCTGCTGGAGCGAATCGGGAATGGGGGAAATCGACTTCTACGGACGCAAGTTCAAGCTGGAGGCGGGTGACGTTTTCTATTTTCTTCCCGGGGAAGCGCATGTGATGCGCGGGCTCTCCGAACGCTGGAAGTCCCGCTGGCTCTGCTTCGAGGGTCCCCTCGCAGTCGCCACGTTCATGGCTTACGGACTGGAGCGCGTCTCGCATGCGGCGGCGTTTCCCGAAGAACTCTTTGCGGAACTGGAGCGGGACATCTACGTGCGCGATCCGGTCTGCATTGCGCGGCTTTCCGGGATTCTCATTCAGATTCTTTCGGAACTGGTGATTCCGCCCGCGCAGAATTCCAAAAACATATTCGAACGCTGTGTCGACTACATCCGGGCGAACTGCTCCGATCCGGAACTTTCGGTCAAGACACTCTGCGACCGGTTCGGAATTCCGGAAACCACGCTTCAGCTTTATTTCCGTCGGAACAGACTCATTTCACCCGGACATTTCATCATGCAGCTGAGGATGCAGCTGGCAAACAGCTTCCTGCGCGGAAGCTCTCTTCCGATCGCGGAAGTCGCGCGCAGATGCGGATTCCGCAGTCCGTCGAGCTTTGCGCGCTTCGTCCGGTCGCGCACAAAAAAATCCCCGCAGGAGCTTCGCGCCGGAGAGACGGGAAACTGACTGCGGGGAGATTCAGGAGTTCTTCAGAACTCAGTCACGGTCATCGCACTTGTCCGTGCCGCGGTTCGGGCAGGTCGCGCATTTGTCCTTGACTTTCGACTGCGTGTTGAGCGCCTCCTTGAACAGCGGGCTCGCGGCGGCGTTGCGGAAATCCGAGCCGGAGAACAGCTGGTGTTTCAGCGCATGATGCTCTTTGAACGGAGCCTGTTCCAGAATCCGGCGGACTGCGGAAGCACAGGCGGGAATATCGTTGTTCAGAGCGGCGATCCGGGAATAAAGCTTCAGATCGGACGCGCTCATTTTTTCAACGGCAAAAGGCTTGCAGAGCTCTTCCGACTTTGCCTTGTCGCCGATACGGGCGTACGCAAGCGCGACGCAGAGAACCGCTCCCGGTTTCGCGTCTTTCAAATTGACTTTGGAAAACAGATCGACGGCCTCGCGGTTCTTGTCCAGATTAAGCAGGGTAATTCCGTAGGAGACCGCATTCGCGGAGGTCGGGGCGAGCTCGTAGACACGCTTGTCGACGGCTTCCGCTTTCGCAAAAAGTCCGTTCTGATAATAGAACGCGCGGAGCTGGCGACCGAGACGCGCAGCAGTCGCGGGATCCTTTTCTCCGGCAAACGATTTCTCGCGGCGGAGCGTAATCTTCAGCTGCGAATACGCACGTTTCAGACGGATGTCGTCCGATGCTTTGACCTCTTCCGCGAAGAGCGTCATGGCTTTTGCGAAATCACCCTTCCGGACACAGTCGACGGCGGGGCTTTTCAGCGGGGCGGGTCCATGGGCGAATCCCGACACGGCAAGAGCCAGCAGGACGGCGGCGGAGAACAGTTTCATTCTCATTTTTTGTTCCTTTCGTTATGTGAATAAGGTTGTTTCAGATGTTCAGATGTCCTCTGGGCATTCCGGAAAAGCAAAGCGTTTTCCGGCGGAATCCGCGGGTCGGAAGCAAGCATCTCCGCAAGTTTCCGTTCCGCTGCATCCAGAGACGCTCCGCACAGGGATTTCAGAATCACCCGGACGGGCGCGGTTCGCGGGAAATCATTCTGCGGAACTGGCGGAAAAGTACGCAGTGTTTCCACCAAAGTTGCAAACCCGCGCTCCGTCACCGGCATTCCGCAGAGCAGATACTCCAGCGGAGCCCGGAGCGACGGCAAGCCTGCGGCAAGCGACGGCAGGACATTCGCCCGGGGTGTTCCGGAAACACCGTAGTCGTCCGCATAAAATCCGACGAACGAACCTGTGCGGCTCTGGTCAGTCACAAAGCGGCAGAGCTCCAAAGCGAACACCTCAGGCGCAAGCGATTCACGGTCGAGCAGAAGACGTTCCCGCTTCATAAGAACCTGTGGAAGCGCGGAGAGATACGCCCGCGCCTCCGCGCCGCGTCCCGAAGTCCGGAGCAGAAAGACCAGACGGCGGGCATAAAGCACCTGAACCACTGTGTCTTTCGGTGCATATTCAAGCAGGAGATCCCGGAATTCGTTCAGACGTCCGCATCGCGGAGCGAGCTCTTCCAGAGTACGGAAAACCGTCAGTTCACGCACGCCCCGTTTCCAAACTCCGGCAAGCAGAGAAAACGCCTCGCCCGAACGTCCGGCACCATCCAGCAGAACCGTCAGGAGCAGGTCGTGCGGAAGCGAATCGCCAAGCAGAGCGCGATCCTCGTTCAAAGTCTCAATCCATTCCTCCCGCGCGGAAGGAGAATCGGCATACACGCAATTCAAATCGCGCAGAATCCGCAGATCAGGAAGTTTGACCTGCTCCTGTTTCAGGAAAAGATCGTAAACCTCGCCCGCAAGCGTCCGCGCCGTGTCCGTTTCGCCGCCGGCCATATGCAGACGCGCGGCAAGGGTCAGTGCGTGCATGGAATCGGGGAAACGTTTCAGCATGGCGTCCGCGTAACGGCGCTTCAATTTCAATGCAAAGGAATTCAGCGGCCAGTCAACGGAAGCGTCGCGGGTTTTCAGAGAATCCCCGATGCGTTCCAGCGCGGAACTCAAGACGGGCGACGGCTCGAACCGGAGTTCTCCAACCAGTTTCAGCCAGAACGCGGCGCGGCGTTCCGGTTTCATGGAATCAAAATGAGATTTCACCTTTTCTGCCGCGGCATCCGGTGCAAACGTGCGCAGCTCCTCCGCAAAGGCGGCGGCAGGAGCAATCCGCGGAACAACCGGACGCGGCTTTCCCGTCGGGTGTCCGCTCTGCAGAACGGCGATACGCCGCAGGAGCGGACTCCAAACCGCTTTCCGTGCGGACGGCGAAGCTGTGCGCGAAAACGTCTTCACTTCCGCCTGAAGTTCCGGAAACAGAACCGCCTGATTCGCAAACGATGCAATCCGCGGAAGCAGTCTCTTTGCGAATTCAGCAGAGAAATTCCCGCGCGCGGCAGTGAGACGCAGAGCTTTCCAGTTCATGCGTCCGGCTTCGCGGTAGTTTCCCTGCGCCTCCAGAACTTCCGCGTAACGGAAGAGAAGCGCGGAATCATCAGGCGAAAGACTCAGCAGTTCACGACAGATCCGCGCGGAATCCATGAGATGTCCGCTGTCGAGCAGGATTTCCGTCAGGGCGAAAAGATTCTGATGCGAACCGTCTGCGGAATCCGCGCTTCCGGCACAGCGTTCCGCCGCGCTGAAATTTCCCGATTCAATCAGACTCTGCACGAGAGCACGGGAGAGCGCGGGGGAACAGGTTTCGTTCAATCCCAGCAGAATCCTCGCATAACGGAGCGCATCCGCATGGTCGCTCCGCGCAACGCTGTCCTCGAAAAGTCCGCGCAGCAGCAGAACCCGGCGTTCCGGAGCAACCGCAAGCTGACGGAGCTGAAGTTTCCGCCAGAGCGCGGAATCGCCCAGCTCTTCAGCAAAATCTTCGGCGAGACGGTAGTAGAAGAGTTCGCCGGGCGCAGACTCAAGACGCGTCAGAACGGCTTTCAATCCCTGTTTCAGAGCGGGTTTCGGAGCGTTCAGATTCAAAAGCCCGTCCGCCATCACGCCGAACAAATCCGGTGGAAGCGAGGGATCCGCAATCTGCGTCAGGAAGAAACGGAGCGCATCCGCCCCCTTCCCCGAGGCTTTTTCCGCATTTGCGCGAAGCAGATAAAGCTCAATCCGGTCGGGTGCAAGCTTCAGACATTCGGAATAAAGTTCCGCCGCCTTCGCATGTTCGCCGAGCAGAGCAAAGACTCCGGCGGAATATTCGAGCGCGGACGCCCGATCCTTCGCGTTCCCGAGCAATTCCGAAACAGAGCGTTCCGCAAGCGCACGGTCGCGGCTTTCCACGGCAATCGCGGTCAGCTGCTGAAGAAATGATTCGCGTTCCGCCGGATATTTTTCCTTCAAAGTCTCCAGCAAAGCGGCGGCCTCGCGCCAGCGTTTGAACTCCAGAAGGAACGCGAGACGCATCCGCTCATCCGCCGGATCGTGCAGATAGCGAAGCACATCATCCTGCCGTCCCGCCGCCGCAAGAGCGCGGCAATAGAAGAGTTTCCGGCGCGGAGTCTCCGGCGCATGTTTCAGTTCCGTAAGAAGTTTGTCCAGCGATTTCTCTTTTACGGCGAGCGCAATCACCCGATCCGCCGCCTGACGCGAGCGCATTTCATTTGCGGATTCGCGCCAGATACGCATCCAGAGGGCGCGCGCCTCCCGTGCATTTCCCGTGCTTTCCAGGAGCATGGCGGAACGCAGAAGAGCCTCTTCGCTTCCGTTCCGTCGGTAAATCTGCAATGCGGAAGGAATATCGCCGAGCTGTTCACAGAGATCAGCGGCTTTCATGGAAAGCCCGCGGGGAAGATTCTCTTCTGCAAACTTTTTCAGAAGCGCAAGCGCCGCCTCCGGCTCCCCCTTGCGGCGGAGAAGTTCCACCTCCATGAAGCGCGCCCGCCAGCGGAATTCTCCGCCTGCCGTCTCCGCTTTTTTCAATGCGGCGGAAGCGGCGGAATAGAGCGCGGCGGATTCCGCGGAAACGCTCAAAGCAAACAGAATTTCCGGATTCGTTTCCTTTGCAATGCGCATTTCGAACAGATGCAGAGCTTCCGCACGGTTTCCTGCGAGCAGTTCCAGACGGACTGCCGCATTCAGCCAGAAGAGATTCGGATCATCCGCCATCATTTTCCGTGTGCGGCGGCGCATCAGCTCCGTCTTTCCGCATTTTTCGGCGAGACGCAGCAGACGCGGCGCAAAGCGAGCATCGGCGGGAACATTCTCCAAAAGTTTCAGAGCTTCTGCGGAACGTCCCGAATCCTCCAGTTCATTCAGAAGGAGTTCCAGCCGATCCGGATCGGGATTCTTTTTCCACTTTTCCAGCAGAGCGGGAAGCGTTCCGGCGGAACGGGCATCCTCAAGCTGAACAGCCAGTTCAAACCGGTCCGCGCTCTGACCGGACAACGGCAGAAGCACAGCAAAGCAAAGCACAAGCGCGGAACGGCGGAACGGAAGACGGCGAAGCAGAATCTGAAGCAGCATCAGAATCACAAAACCGAACCCGAAAAGCGGGCGCAGATGCAGGAAATTTTCGTGCTCCGCCGGAACCGGAACAAGCGCAGAACGGCGATTGAGCTCCTCCGCAAACGCGCGGTTCGCTTCAGGCGAGCCCGTGTACGGAGCATCTGCAGAGAGGAACCGCACGGATTCTGAGTTAGAGAAATCAGGTTCTTTCGAAACGCTCAGACTGTATGCTCCGGCGGCGAGACCGGAAGCGCGGAAATGGAATGCGCCGTCCGAACCGCGCACTAGACGCATCCGCTCGGCTCCGCCGCCGGAACGGAGTTCCGCAAACAATTCCGGATGCTCGCTGGAGCTGTCGATCCGGATGTGAATATCGCGGTTCATGGAAAGAGAACGGAAATCGAAGCGACGCAGTTTCACCGGATCCGGAAGTGCACGCGCAAGTCCGGCAAGCATCCCCGTCCACGCAGGATCTGCGGAAAGATTCCGCACCCACGGCCCCGACAGTTCAGATGCAATCACAGCAGCAGTTCCGAGTCCGCATGAACGGAACGCCGCAAGCGGAAGTCCGCCGCCTCGCAGAAATTCGACTGAGCCCGGCATAAACTCCGTTTCCGAAACGCCGGATACCGTCAAGTTCTCCGGGAGTCTCTCCGTAAACGGCACGGAAACGCCACGTTCCACACGGAAAACGCCCTCACGGTACGGCGGCAGAGCTTCGCGTCCGGATTGACGGAAGTTCAGCTCCGGCAAGGCAAAACGGCTGGCGGCATTGTAGAAGCGTCCCCCACCCAGCAGAGCAAGGCGCGCAAGGAAATCGCTCTGTCCGGGACCGACCATGACGGTGGATACGGTGATGTCGCTCTGCGCCATCCGGCGGAGGAGTCCCTCAAAATCGCCGCGCTCCACTCCGCCGTCGGTCAGAATCAGCACATGCTTCAGACGCGTATCGACGTTGCGGAGTGCGTAAAACGCCTCTTCCACGGCGGGAAGAATAACGGTTCCGCCGCCGGCATTCAGACGGTTCAGCGCACGACGGAGCTCCAGATGATTCGAAGCGCTCTGCATCGGCGCGGCCCAGCGGCGGCGTCCGTGAAATTCGACAATTCCGGCCATGTCGCAATCCCGCAGTTTATCCAGCGCAAGACGCGCCGTCTCGCGGGCAAGAGCCAGACGTGTTCCGCTCATGCTGCCCGATGTGTCGATAATGATGACAAGTGCGGTTGTCGGCGTCCGTTCCAGAGCTTTTCCCGACGGACGCAGCGGAAGGATTTTCTCAAATTCTGCGGGGACGCTCCCCGGAGCAAAGAGCGGAGAACGTCCGGTAAACAGGAGGAGTCCGGTTCCGCGTTCCGCAAGGTGCGCGACCTCCGCAAGTTCTTTGCGCGAAAGCTGATTTACTCCGTTTTCACCGAAAATCAGAAGCGGATACGAAGCGAAAACGGTATCAGACGTCCGGCGCTCCGCAATCAGACGTCCGGCGAACATCCGGTTCAGCGCGGCGGCATCCTCCTCCGGACGCGGCGAAATCAGCAGAGCCCGCAAGGGTGCATCCACACGGAGCGGATGCGAACCGGCGCGTCTGCCGTTGATTTCCGCAATCAGCTCACGCTCCCCCGCTCCCGAAAGAGAAAACGGAAGAGTGAAACTCTGTACGCCGGATGAAAACTTCCGTTCCATGCGCGCCAGCTCCGCTCCAGATTCATCGCGGAGCACCAGACGGAGCGTTGACGGGCGCGGAAGAAAGAACTCAAATTCCGCATCCGCAGTCTCCCCGGTTCCGATATGCAGAGGGACAGAAAACTTGCTGAGCACCGGCGCCTGCGGCATAGCAGAAGGTGTAAAATGGGCGAAAACCGGAATTCCGCGCCGAGCCAGAGCATCCGTTTCGCGAGCGATTGATCCGGAAGATTCGGAGAAATCGGAGAACAGATGAATCACTCCGCCCTTCTGAAGCGCGGCTCCAGCCTCTGACAGCGCATGAGCTGTAGAACCGTGAAACGGGACTGTACGCAAAGCCGGGAAACACCGTTTCAGTTCAGAGAAATCCGGAACCGTTCCTTCTTCATAAAGAATCACGCACTCCGGTCCGCGTTCCGTCAGCCGGAGCACCGGACCCGATGCGGCGAGAATCAGCAACAGCAGAGCCGCACTCTGACAGAGCCGCACGCCGCGCCGCAGAAAAAACGGAAGAACCACCAGCGGAAGAAAAATCAGGAACCATATCGAGGTAAAAAAAAGAGCCATGTCACACCGTCTTTCGTTTGCTCCAAAGCAGGAAATCCGCAAGCGCGGCAAGCAAAGCCGCGATGAACAGAATCCAGCTCAGGCGAAACGCGCCGCGCGGAGGAAGTTCCGGTTCTGCATCCGGAATCCGCGCAAACTGTCCGTTTTCGTAAAATCCGTAAACTCCGGAAGCGGTCAGCAGTGCATAGATCCGTTCCGCTTCCGCTTCATCCGTACCGTTCCCTGAAGAGAGAATCAGCGTTGCGGACTTCCGGTCCGTCAACTGAACGCCGGGCAGGACCGCAAGGCGTTTCAGAAGAGCTTCCGATGCGTGTTCCACATGCAGCTTCAAAGGAGACGCAACGGGGAAAGTCGCGTCCCCTGTTTTCTGGAACACCGCTCCCGCAGGCAGACGCGGAGGAGGAAGCGAATCCAGCAAGACGACAACGCCGTTTTCTCCAGCCAGCCGTCCGGCAAGAGCCAGCACGCCGTCGCGGTCGACTGGAAGAAGCGGAACATTCTGTTCCGCAAACGGCAAATTCTTCTGCAGAAAAACTCCCGAACCGGAAAGCAGAAGAACGGAGGTGCGGGAAGGATCCAGTTTCGCGACCAGCCGCTCCGCCGTCTTCCGCGCATCCGGCGCACAGACAACCACCGTGCGCGGGGCATCCGGACGCACCACCAGCACAGGATCGGTTAAAGCAAAAATCAGTGCAAGAAGCGCAAGCAGCGGCGCAAGCAGACTTTTCCATCGCGAAAAAACTCCGGACAGAATCCGCCGCAGCGGAGAAACCCGTTCATCAAGCCAAAGCATGACGGAAGGAACAACGCGGCCTTCTCCATGCGCCCGGAGAAACTGCATCGCAAGCAAAGCGAGAACCGCAACGGCTCCGGCGACCGAAGCGGACAGGAAAGAGAGTTCCTGCGCTATCATGCGAACACCTCCGGACAAAGTTTCGTCCGGCACTGATGGATCAGCTCCGGAACGGAAAGCGTGCAGTCAAACACCTGATATCCTCCGCCGCTCCGCTCCGCAAAACGGGTCAGCAGCGACTCAAAATGTTCCAGACGTTCCATGTAACGCGCAACACAGTCCGAAGAAACCGCAACTTCCGTTCCGCTCTCCGAATCAATCAGACGGAAACCGGAATAGCCCCCCGGGTTCAGCTCCTCTTGGCGGTTCCGGATACGGAGCGGCGTGAATCCGGCGGAGTGTTTCAAATACTGTTCCAGCCGTGCAAGACCTTCCGGTACAAGAAAATCGGAAACAACCCAGCTGTGCGCCCCGGCGGGAAGACGCAGAGGAAACAGCGATTTTTCCGCCGGGGTATGGAAATACTTCATCAGAAACGCACTCAACGCCGATGCGGAAGCGGAGCCGGCGGAAAACACGGCGGAATGTGTTCCGCAGCAGACCGTTACAGGGTCGCCGCCGGAAAGCAGAACTGCGCCGAGAAAAAACGCAATCCGCCACGCCGTCCCCCCCCGTTCCGGAGCACAGCGGACTGAACGCGTCCCATCCAGAACGATCAGATGCTTCGTGCGCGGAAAATTCCGGAAACGGCGCAGGAGCAGACGGCGCGTGCGGCGGAAGATATTCCAGTCGATTCTCCGCAGGTCATCACCCGGCGTATAGGCGCGGTAATCCTGAAATTCAGAACTGTCCCCGGGGAACGGCGAGCGGTGAGCGCCCGAAGAGAACGGGATGCCTCTGCGCTCCGGCGGAACGGCGCAAAGCTGCGCCGCCTCCAGAAGTTCCGCGGGAAACAGTTCACCTGCAGTCATTTCTGAAACTCTCCGAGGATTTTTGCGAGAAGCGAATCCGGCGTCTGCTTCTCCATCCGCGCCTCAAACGAAAGCGCAATGCGGTGACGCAGAACGGGGAGCGCGGCGCGGAAGACGTCGCCTGCGCCGATCGCGGTACGCCCGTCGAGAAGCGCATAAACCTTCGCCATCAGAATCAGCCCCTGCGCAGCGCGCGGTCCCGCTCCGCGCTGAATCTGCGAACGACACGAGGCGGGGCAGAACTCCGACTCCGGCTGAGTCGCCATCACAAGGCGGACTGCAACGCGTTTCGCGCTCTCCTCCGCAAGAACCGAACGGACGGTCCGGCGCATGGCGAGGACATCGGCGGCGGAGCAGACCGCATTCACGCGCTCTTCGTGCGCGGAAGTGGTGAGGTCGAGGATACGGAAATATTCCTCCTCTTTCGGATATCCGATTTCAAGTTTGACAAGGAAGCGGTCAAGCTCCGCCTCCGGCAGTGGATAGGTTCCCTCCTGCTCCACGGGATTCTGTGTGGCAATCACGGTGAACGGTTCGGGAATGCGCATGGTGGAGCCGCCGGCGGTGACCTGATGCTCCTGCATTGCCTCAAGCAGAGCGGACTGCGTGCGCGGGGTCGCACGGTTGATCTCATCCGCAAGAATGAAGTTCGTTAGCAGCGGCCCCGGACGGAATACCAGCGAGGTTCCGCCGCGCCCGTCCTCCTGAAGCTGCATCGAACCGGTAATGTCGGCGGGCATCAGGTCGGGCGTGAACTGGATGCGCGAGAATTCAAGCGAAAGCGCCGCCGCGAGACTCCGCGCGAGCAGCGTCTTGCCAAGCCCGGGGACGCCCTCCAGAAGCACATGCCCGTCCGCCGCAACCGAAGCGAGAAGATCCGTGACAATCTCATCGTGTCCGACGAACACGCGGGTCAGTTCATTCTTCAGGAGATTGAAGGTTTTCTGAAACTGCCGGACCGGTTCCGGCGCCGATAATGTCTGCATCATATTCCTGTTCCTTTATTTTCCACTGATTCAGATTCTGTAAGACGCCGCTGCTCCAGTCTCAGGCGTGCTGGCATGACGCGTCGGAAACCGCGCGGCTCACGCACGGCGGAAACCGGAGAAGACACCGGACGCCGTTCCGCAGCTCCGGATGAAGAGGAGACGGAGGAGGTCAGATCCGCCCCCGCGCCGAGTCTTCCGGAGACGACATCGGGAAGCGGAACCGCCGGCAGCGCGGATGCCGCGCCGCGCGATTTTTTCGCGCCCGTATCTCCGCCGCGCCCGTCTCCGGGATCATCACCGTGTCCCTCCTTGTCGGAGAGCTCGCGTCCGGCGGGCTTGGTTCCGTCAGAAAGCAGAGGCTGAATGCCTCCGCGTGAAAATTCTTTTCCGCGGCGCACTTCGCGGCGTTTCCGGCGCTGTTCCGAACGGGAACGGTCACCTGCGGAAAGCCCGGCGGTCATACCGGAATTCTCGCCGCCTTCACCACCCTCCGAACCGCCGTTTCCGGAAGAATCACCGCCGGAAGAACCCGATGTTTTTTCAGGCAGAGACTGAGAAACTGCTTCTTCCGGTTCACCACGTCCGCCACTCTGTCCGGCGGCATCAGCGGAGGCGTTTCCCGGACGTTGAGCGATGTTTGTCGCCAAGCCGGTTCTGCGGTTTCCGGAGCCTTCGCCGCCGGCCGGAATTCCCGTACCCGGCAGAGCTGCTGCGCCGGAAGAAAACTCAGAGTGCCCTCCATCTCCGGTTTCACACTTCGCATTCGCAGCGGCAGAAGCGGACGCCTTCCGTTCAGCTGTCCGCTGTTTTCCGTTTTGCAGAACGGAGGTCTGCTCCGCCGGATACGGCAAGCTGGTCAAAAACAAAGAAAAGAGAAGCGGAATGAAAAGACGTTTCCAGCGAAGACACCGGAGCGTGAAACGGATATGCGGACTTTCCAGCTGTTCCAGTCCAAGCCGGACTGCATAAGCGGCAAATTCCCCTTCCGCGCTCCGCTCCGTCAGCTCAAGAGCGGTTGCGGCAAGCGACTGCGTGTTTGTCATGCGGTCCGCCTCCGCCGCGCATTCCGCCCAAGACGGCATCGCGCGAAAAAAGGACACGGCGAATCCGGCACAGAAAATACAGGGAAGGACAAGCAGGATCTCCATACTCAGACCGAAGAAACGGACAAGCAGCACCGCCGGGAGCAGAACCCATGCGGCAGGCGTCAGCGCATCCGTCAACGCGGCGGGCAGACGCGACAAAACCAGTCTCCGCCGAATGACGGAGAGTCTGGCATACAACATTTTTTCTGATTCCCGCTGCATTGTTCGTTGCGGAAAACATCTTTCAGAGCTGGCGTCTTTACAATACAGCGCTTCCGGCAAAAATGCAAGCGGAGAAAAGAACTTTTCCGGATATTTTTCAAGACTAATTTAGCTACAACTAATTTAAAGATTTTAATTTT
>ERZ1034842.37-NODE-37-length-83850-cov-7.459264_pt1 | contig 83850 bp, 69 predicted proteins | sample MGYA00520634_ERZ1034842 | MGnify/ENA primary metagenome ERZ1034842 (study PRJEB33766, sample SAMN09781734) | gut metagenome | biome: gut microbiome | host: Homo sapiens | place: Madagascar | study: EMG produced TPA metagenomics assembly of the PRJNA485056 data set... | reverse complement strand
AACAAATAATCATTTAGCCGATTGTTGAGATCGATCTTGTCATCAAGAACATTTAGCAGTTCCGCAACTTTGCTTTGTTCCCCGCAGGAAGGGAGCTGCACAGGCATGTTGCGAATATCGGCAACATTAATATGCGACACAGTTGCGCCATTGGCCAATCGCAGCATTCTGTCACGCTGTTCAGGAGCATTCAGATAATAATTCAGATATTCGGGAACCACGAAAGACGAATCGGGTCGAAGAAGCATTGTCCTTTGTCCCAAACAAACCTCAATCCCAGGTGAGACGATAGCTACATTTCCGGCTGGTGCTTCACGTGCAAGAATCAGATCACCCTGCCTTGGTACAGCTCGGGAGACACGTCTCTCGTATACATCTTGGGAGACCCTGTGAACATCAGTCAGAATCAATCTTCCGCGCCCAACATTAGGTGTTCGGATGAGTGGATATCCCACCCCTTCATCCTTAGCGCTGGTATGTGGACAATCGACAATCAACTCGCAGACGTCCTGCAGTGTCACCTGCTCACATGCCATAGCCGATGGCCTCCAGATTCTTCTTGATCTGCTCTTGCAGACGGTTGGATTCCTCGAAGCATTTGGCGATCTCGCCGGTCAGACGGGTCATCTTCTCCTCGAATGGCTCATCGTCTTCTTCCACTTCGGCGACACCGACGTAACGGCCTGGAGTCAGGATGTAATCCTGCGCCTTGATATCTTCCGTCGTGGCGATAGCGGAGAAGCCCTTCTCCGTTTCCAGAGTGCCGTCACGGAACGCGTCGAACGCAGTCGATACCTTGGCGATGTCCTCATCGGTAAACTCGCGGAGCCTGCGGGACACCATGGTTCCCATATCGCGCGCGTCGATGAACAACGTCTTGCCGGACTGCTTCTTGTTCTTGGTGATGATCCACAGGCTCACAGGTATGCCGGTGCTGTAGAAAAGCTTGTCCGGCATTGCGATGATGCCTTCGACCAGATCGGCATCCACGATCTTGGCGCGGATCTCGCCCTCGTTGTTCGTCTGGCTGGACAACGCGCCGTTCGCCAGAACCATGCCCATGCGGCCGGAACGGTTGAGGTGGTGGATCATGTGCTGGACCCACGCGAAGTTGGCGTTGCCCTCCGGTGGGGTGCCGTACTGCCAGCGTACGTCGTCCTCAAGTTTCTTCCCTCCCCAGTCCTTCAGGTTGAAGGGCGGGTTAGCGAGGATGAAATCGAATTTCTCGGTCTTGTGCAGGTCCTCGAAGAACGTGTCGGCATTATGATCGCCCAGATCCGCGTCGATGCCGCGGATCGCGAGGTTCATGGTCGCCATTTTCCACGTGGTCGGATTGGACTCCTGGCCGTACACGGAGATGTCGTTAATGTTGCCCTGATGGCGTTTGACGAAGTCCGCGGACTGTACGAACATGCCGCCGCTGCCGCAGCACGGATCGTACACTCGCCCGTGGTAGGGTTCGATGACTTCGACCAGCGTCTTCACGACGCACGCGGGTGTGTAGAACTCGCCGGCGTTCTTGCCCTCCGCTTCGGCGAATTTGGCCAGGCAGTATTCGTAGGTGCGTCCGAGGATGTCGCGGCTATCGCCCTTTTCGGCCATCTTCACGTTGGTGAACAGGTCCACGACCTCGCCCAGACGTCGCTTGTCGAGCTCCTGGCGTGCGAAGTTCTTCGGCAGGATGCCCTTGAGCTTGTTGTTCTCGGCCTCGATCTGGCGCATGGCCTCGTCGATGGCCTTGCCGATCTCGGGCGTGTGCGCGGCCGCTGCGATGGTCTTCCAGCGGGCGCTCTCGGGAACGAAGAAGATGTTCTCACTCGCGTATTCGTCGCGGTCCTCCTCGAAGCCCTCGCCCTCCTCAACGAGTTCCTGGTATTTCTGGTCGAACTTGTCGGAGATGTACTTCAGGAAGATGAGGCCGAGCACGACGTTCTTGTATTCGGAAGCGTCGATGTTGCCGCGCAGCTTGTCGGCAGCGCTCCAGATCTGTTCCTCGAAGCCGATCTCGGCGGTATTGTCCTTCTTCTTTGCCATGTCTTGTATTATCCTCCTGCTCGTCCTATTCGCTGATCTTGGTGTCGGCCCACAGCTCGCACTGTTCCATGACGGTCTTCATGGCGTCCTCGACACCTTCGGGCGGATACTTGTATTTGCGCAGCAAACGTTTGATGGCACGCCGCATGCCGGCCCTGGCGCTTTCCTTCTTCTGCCAGTCGATCGTGGCGTTGCTCCGCATCGCATCGGTCAGCTCGCGGGCTATCGAGACGAGCTGGTCGTTGTCGTAGAAGTCTTTGACCGCCTGCGGCTGGGTGATTGCGTCGTAGAACGCCATCTCCTCGTCGCTCAAGCCGAGCTTCTGCGCGTCGTCGCGGTCCTTCATGATCTCCTTGGCCATGTTGACGAGCTCTTCGATGACCTGCGCGTTAGTGAGCATGCCGTTGAGATACGCGTTCAACGTGTTCTGGAGCATCTCGCTGAACTTCTGGGATTTGACCACGCTGGTGCGCCCGTACGCCCGCACCTTCTCCTTGATGAGGCGTTTCAGGCTCTCTATCGCGATGTTCTTCTCCTTCATGCCGGCGACCTCCTGGAGGAACGCCTCATCGAACAGGGAGATCTCCACGCTGTCCTTCTCGAACAGGTTGAGCACGCCGTCCGCATGCACGCTCTGCTGGAGGATCTCGCTCACCTGCTTGTTGAACTCCGTGTACGTCATGCCGCTGCCCCCGCCGGAGCCACGTCCGGTCAGGCGAAGGACCTGCACGCGCAATACGGATAGGTAAGCCGCCTCATGCGCGTCCTCTTCGCTTACCATGCTTTTGCACAGGCTCAGCGCCTGGTTCATGAGCTGGCATTGCTTGAGGAACGATTCCGTGTCTTCGTGCCGTTCCGGATCGAGCAGCCAGTCGGTTCCTTCCGCGATGGCGTCGGCAAGCGCCTCCCTGCTGTTCTGGAAGATGAGTTTGTGGTAATTGAAGCCGTACATGAGATCACGGCACACGTCGAGCTTTTCGAGGAATTTCGGATAGGCGGTCTCGGCGATGTTCATGTCGCCGTAATTGTGCTGGTCACGGCTGGTATAGTCCTTCATCGCCCGCTTGAGCGCGCCTGCAATGCCGATGTAATCCACGACCAGACCGCCCTCCTTGCCCTTGCACACGCGGTTGACGCGGGCGATGGCCTGCATGAGGTTGTGGCCCTTCATCGGCTTGAACACGTACATGGTGGACAGGCTGGGCACGTCAAAGCCAGTGAGCCACATATCCACGACGATGGCGATCTTGAGGGAATCGGAATCGTCCTTGAACCTGCGTTCCATCTCCTTCTTGTGCGTGGTGCCGCCACACACGTCGAACCATTCCTCCGGATCCTGGTTCGACATGGTCATCACCACGCCGACCTTGTCCTTCCATTCGGGGCGCAGCTCCATGATCCTGTAGTAGATCTTCATCGCGATCGGCCGGCTGTACGCCACGATCAGGGCCTTGCCGGCCAGGACGTCGGCGCGGTTGTTCTCGTAATGGTCCACGATGTCGCGGCACAACGCGTCGATGGTCTCGGGAGTGTCGAAGATGGCATCGAGGCCGCCGAGGTCGTGCTTGGACTTCTCCACGCTCGCCTCGTCGGCCTGGTCCGCGAACTCCTTGTAGACCGCGTCGATGCGGCCCAGCGCGTTCTCGTCAAGATGGAGCGAGACCACACGGCTTTCGTAGTAGACCGGCTTGGTGGATTCGTCCTCGACGGACTGGGTCATGTCGTACACGTCGATGTAGTCGCCGAAGATCTCGCGGGTGTTGCGGTCATCCGTGGAGATCGGCGTTCCGGTGAAACCGATATAGGACGCGTTCGGCAGCGCCTTGCGCACGACACGGGCCGCGCCGACCGACACATGACCGTCCGCGTTGATCCGTTCGGTCAGGCCGTACTGGCCGCGGTGAGCCTCGTCCACCATCACCACAACGTTGCTCCGGTCGCACAACGGCTCGTCGCCGTCCGAGAACTTCTGCATGGTCGTGAAGATGATGCCGTTCGCCTCACGACCCTCAAGCAGTTCCTGAAGATTCCTGCGGCTCTCGGCCTGGACCGCCTTCTGGCGCAGGAACCTGGCGCAGCGGCTGAATTGTCCGAAAAGCTGGTCGTCGAGATCGTTGCGGTCGGTGATGACCACGATGGTCGGGCTTTCAAGATAACGCTGCAGCAGATGCGCGAAGAACACCATCGAAAGCGATTTTCCGCTTCCCTGGGTATGCCAGAACACGCCAATCTTGCCATCCCCATTGACGGCCTCCTCCGCTCTGACGATGGCTTTCCTTACCGCGAAATACTGGTGGTACGCGGCGATGATCTTCACCACTTTCTCGGAGGAATCGTTGAAGCACACGAAGTTCTGGATGATATCGAGCAGACGCTCCTTTGGGAGCATGCCGTCAATCATGGTGCTCCATGTCGCGGCCTTCGTTCCGGAATAGTCGCCGTCAACCGACTTCCAAGTCACGTAACGATCCTCGTCGGACGTGATCGTTCCGACCCTAGTCTGGGTCATATCGCTCATCACGCAGAACACATTGGGTACGAACATGCTCGGTATCTGCTTCATGTACTGGCGCAATTGCAGGTACGCGTCAGAAGCGTCCGTCTCCTCGCGTGACGGGGACTTCAGCTCGAACAATACCAGCGGCATGCCGTTCACGAAGATGATGACGTCGGGACGTTTCTCGGAATATTCCACGAACGTCCACTGGTTCACGACATGGAAATCGTTGTTCTCGGGATCATCGAAATCAAGCAGCCGGACGATGTCATCACGCTCTTCCTTGCCGTCAAAGAAGTGCACTTCGACTCCTGATTGCAGGTAGTCATTGAATATCTCGTTGCGCTGCTCCAAGCTGCCGATCTCGACATTCTGAATCTTCCGAATGGCCTCCTCGACGGCTGCTTCCGGCAGATTTCTGTTGATTCGTCGCAAGGCATCCGGGAGAATATCAGGAAGGAATACGTCGCGATACGAGTCGTCGGTGCGTCGGACGTCGGGCCCGTACAGATGCTCATATCCGAGTCTTTCCGTCAGATGTTCGATGATCAGATTTTCGTACCATTCCTCGTTCAGTGGATCCATGGACGTGATGTTGTTCAGAGAACACTCCGAGACCGTACGAGATTCGACTTTGGAAACAGCCATTGTTCACCCCACAAACATATGGATTCTCTCGCAAACCATCTTTCGGTTTAGTCTATCAATTAACCTATCGTCTGGATGTAACCAACACGAGTGTCTGCTGTTTTTTAGATTACGTCATGCTGTCTTATTTTTGTTCAGTAGAACAAGAAAAACGCCCGCAGCTTAAACGCCGACGGGCATATTATCTCTTCCTCTCATCTACTTCCCAAACTCAAGCCTCACACCTCGATTCTCGTCTGGAAGCCCGCCGCATGATATTTTCGAAAGCAGCCCCCATAAAAAAACGCACCGCACATCCGATTATCGCATTCACCTCTCAACAACCGGGGAACCGTTTATCACAGGCTCTTCATCTATCACCAATGCACATCTCTGCGCAGTTTTTAAGAGCTCTGTTTTGTTAAAAACTCCGATGGCTCAGCATCTCGTAAACCGTCTTTGTTGTGACGTTGAGACCCCAAAGCAATATAGCAAGCTTTCTTTGCACGGGTTATTCCGACATAATGCATGCCAAGAGATTGTTCAATATCTTTTTGTACTCCCCTATATGGAGGCATGACAAAACGATAGGCTTCAAGACAAAAAACAATGTCAAATTCAAGTCCTTTAGCCTTATGATAAGTAAGTACATTAATCTCATCTGACTGAGAAGGACGAGAACCCCTTCCAAGAATATCCACGTCCTTAGCGGCGCTGCAATATGCCTCGATATCTTCATCACATCTCAACCCCGGGTCACATAGGTCAGCTATAGCAAACGCTAAATCTGTTTGGTTTACCAGATCTTCTTCACGAACTCCAAAGAAGTCATCAACAAGAGCAAGTCCCTGATTCCGCTTTGTTGTTTTGACATTCCTCCGGCAGTTCTTTCCATTGTCCATAATTAAAGTTGTTATCCTTAACAACCTTAAGCTTCAAAGGTCTGTTAATGATCTGAGGAGCAAAAGGGATAATAATCTGGCTAAGACACCGCTCATGATGCAGATCTGCTCCTTCGACAGTCCGCACTTCGAGCGTGGGCGAGCCACCACATCCTCCAACACGGGACGAGACTGCGCGCGTACTTGTCCTCAGAAGATCGCAATTCATTGATGGCCCGTCTGCGCCCCAATGCGCCCATGCCGAACAACTGGCTACGGATCTCCTCGGTGAAACCCATCACCCTCACCTCCAACAACTGTAATCTCAGTGCAACTACAGTTGTGAACATGAAGGCTTATGTCCACTCTGAGTTAACAGAGCCAAAAAAACGATTTGTGTGGCATTCACGACATTATGCAAATGCCACGCAAATCGTTTTTATTGGACACTTCCCTTTTTAGAACACAGAACCTGCCATCGAAGGCACTGAACTCAGCGCTGCTTTTTAGAACCGTTTGGCAAGTTGCTTTTCGCACACTCCTTGGAGCCATGTCAATACCGTGCAGAAAGCAAGATATATCACGCCGACCTCGCAATAAAGCACCAGTGGTTCATAGGTGGTGGCGACAATGCGCTGCGCGGCCATGAACATCTCGACCACGGTGATGTTCGCGGCCAGCGAGGTATCTTTTACCAAAGATATGAATGTATTGAATAATGCGGGGAACGCCGACCGGAAAGCTTGGGGCAGCACGATCAGCCTCATAATGGTCAGATAGCTGAGGTTCGTGGTCAGGCCGGCTTCGACCTGCCCCTTTGGCACCGCGAGAATAGCTCCGCGAAGTGTCTCAGAAGCGTACGCGCCGACATTCAGGGAGAAAGCGATAAGTGCCGAGGGAAACGCCGGCACGACAATGCCCACGGACGGCAGACCAAAGAAAATAACGAACAGTTGTACCAGCAGAGGAGTCCCTCGGAACACCCACACATAGAATTGCGCGATTCGATGCACCATAGGAACCTTGGCTACTCGAACAAGCGCCACGGCGATGGCCAACACCAGACCTATTGCGAACGATATCAGTGTCAGCGGGATGGTTACCGTCAGCCCAGGAATCAGCAATTTCGTGAAGGAACCGATGATGATTCCCAACAGTCTGTCATCCATGATGCCCGATCCTCATATCCGGCCCGCTTTCGTCGGATCCGCACGCATTATGCAAATCCGTTGAGAACAGGCAAACCCATCTTTCTACTGCTTTACCGAAACGTCCTCTCCAAAGTACTTGACAGACAGTTTCTTCAATGTGCCATCCTTCTGCAGCTTCGCGAGGGCATCGTTCAGCGCCTTCACCAAGTCGTCCTCACCCTTGCGGATCGGGAAGGCCGCCGCGGGGCTGATTTCGGACTTTGCCGCGATCTGCACATCCGCGTCCGGCTTCTGCTTGAGATAGTCCAGCACGGCGAGCTTGTCGTTCAACGTGACATCGGCACGACCGGAGGTAATGGCGTCAACCGCCTGCGCGAAGTCATTGACAGAGACGATGTTCGCGCCATTCTCCTGGGCCGTCTGATTCCAGTTGCTGGTCTTGGTCTCCGCCGCATTCTTACCCTTGATGTCGGAGAAGCTCTTGATGTCGTCGTTGCCCTTCTTCGTCACCGCGACGCCCTGCGAGTAGGTGTACAGGTCGGTGAAATCGTACTTCTGCTTGCGTTCATCGTTCGGAGTCACCTGGTCGGCAACCGTATCGAACTTTTTCGCGTCCACACCCGCGAGCAGCGAATCCCAATTCGCTTCCACGAACTTGGCCTTGACACCAAGTTCCTCGGCGACTGCGGTGGCGATCTCCACATCGTAGCCGGTCAGATTATCGTCGGTATCGTGGTACGAGAACGGTGCATACGTGCCTTCCGTGCCGAACACGATCTCACCGTTCTTCTTGACCTGCTCAAGCTCGCTGGTGGCGGAATCATCGGATCCCGCACCGTTCGAGGATCCGCATGAGGCAAATCCAACGACCGAAACGACAGCAAGCGCGGCGGCAGCATATTTCTTCCAGACAGATTTGGTATCAGACATTTTCTTCCTATTCTTTCTTAACGTTTTGGAGGGTTTGTTGATTATCAATTACTGAATTCAGACGTTGGGGATTTGGAGTGCGTCTGCTGAATTGTCACGAGTTCTTCCGGTTTCCAATCGTCCAGCACGTTGACATCGTGTATCGATGACAGAAAACGTGCGGTTCGTGGCTCGTTTGGATGGCTGAAGATGCGTTCCGGCTTCCCCTGTTCCACGATGTTGCCTCCTTCGAAGAACACGACTTGGTCGGAGGCGTTGCGGGCGAAACGCATTTCGTGGGTGACCATCAGCATGGTCGTTCCGGAATCCGCCAAGGATTTGATAACGGCGAGCACGCCGTCCACCATTTCCGGATCGAGAGCCGATGTCGGCTCATCCAACACCAACAGTTCTGGATCCATGGCGATCGCGCGCGCAATGGCCACGCGTTGCTGCTGACCACCGGACAGTTTGCTCGGATATCGGTCCGCGAATCCGGCCATGCCCACCCGGTCGAGTTCGTCATATGCGATTCGTACGGCTTCTTTCCTGCCTTTTCCCTTGGCGTGGATCAGGCCGATGGCCACATTGTCCAAAACCGTTCTGTTCAAAAACAGATTGTAATTCTGGAACACAAAACCGATTTTCGCGCGGACCGAAGCGATATCCTTTGGCTTGGTGCTGGTGAGGGACACCGGGCCTTCTCCGAAGTCGATGGTGCCAGCGTTGGCGGTCTCAAGAAAGTCAATCGTTCTCAGCAAAGTGGATTTCCCGGATCCGCTTGGACCGATAATCGAGACAACGCTACGTTCCGGAATGTCCAGGTCGACGCCGTCAAGCACTAATTGCGATTCGAACGACTTTCGAACTCCACGAATTCGTATCATATTCGCCTCCCCCAGTTCATCCAATCGTGACGGTCAGGCCAATGCATCTTCTGTGATCGCATCGTTCCACTTGTCGGAGTGTTTCTCCGAGGCCTTCTCGAACGCCTGGCCCAGATCCTCTTTGAGATCGGCGACATCTTCAATGCCGATGGCGAGACGAATCAACTCATCCGTAATGCCTACCCTCAGCCTCTCCTCACGGGGAAGTTCGAAGTGGGTCATACGGCACGGAAGCTCCGCCAGGCTTTCGACGGCGCCCAGTGAAACCGCAAGGCGGAACAGTCGAAGATTGTCGAGCACATCAACGGGATCGATTCCGTCGACGACCTCAAAGCTCAATACGCCGCCAGCGCCGCGCAACCCCTTGGCCGCCAGGTCCTCGCCATCGGTAAGACCCGGATAATAGACCTTCTTCACCAACGGGTGGGCAAGCAGGTATTTCGCCACATCGGCGGCATTCTCCTGCTGTCGTTCCAAGCGAAGAGCCAATGTTTGGATGCCCTTACGCACGGAATCGCATTCAACGGGTGCGAGGACACCACCGAGACGGTTCTGGGCGAAGTAGACACGCTGCCCGATCTGCTCATCCTTCACCACGACTAGGCCAGCGATGACATCGGAATGACCCGCGAGATATTTCGTGGCGGAATGCAGCACGATATCAGCTCCCAGATCAAGGGGATTCTGCAGATAAGGTGTCACGAATGTATTGTCCACGATAACGATCGTTCCGTATCGATGGGCGATTTCAGCGATCGCGTGGACGTCGTTCACCTTCAACAGCGGATTCGTGACCGTTTCAAAATACACCGCCTTGGCTGGCTGGATTCCCCGTTTCGGATCCCCTGCCACAGCACGCTCTACATCTTCCAGAACGCGGGTGTCGGCTGACGTGACCTCCAGACCCCAGCGGTTGAAATGCTCGTTCAGCTGCGAATACGAACCGCCATAGACATTGTCTCCGGCAACGATGCGATCTCCAGGCTGGAAAATGGACAGCACCGCATGGATCGCCGCCAGACCGGAGGCGAAGGCAAATCCCCTAGTACCATGTTCGAGCTGCGCGATCTGCCTTTCGAGGTATTCGCGCGTTGGATTTCCGCTACGTGCGTAATCCCAACGGGGCATGGCATCGACCGACTCAAATGCAAAAGTGGACGATTTATAGATCGGCGGATTCACGGCCCTGGTGTCATTGTCGTTCACCGGTTCACCGTGGACCAGCTGTGTGTTGAATCTTGCCATCACGCACCCCCTCGGGTTGTAGAGTTGTTTCGCGCGCACATCTTTCATGCTTGCACGATCATCTACTTAACCCGAAAAGAAAATGCGCCACACGCTTGGACTTATCGACATAATTTATATGACGTTTAAACTGTTATCAGGATAATTTATTAGCTTTTATCAATGGAGCAAGACATCGCTCTTTGGTTTTTCTTTCGTCCTATTTGGCTTCCCATGCACCGCAACACGCACAAATTACCACCCTTTAAAGGTGGAACAATGGGTACACCATTCGAGAGAGACTAGGCGTCGTAAAGATGCTGTGGTGCACTTCAAGGGCAAGATCATCCAAGTCATCGAAGACAGCGGCCAAGCCACCCAGTACCGTATTAGCGTGACGCCCACGGATTATGGCGGATGGGATGAGCAGGTCGATGATCTGCCGCACGTCGGACTGGGTGGTCGGACCGTTCTGGCCCTTCAGACCACCGGCGAGGGTGATGACGCCATACAAACTAGTTTGTTTTAGTTTGCATGGCGTTCTTGCGGACGCCAACTCCAAGCCTCACGTCGCTCGCGCAGCAACTTGGTTCACACTTCACGGGAGCCTACGTTGCCCGGTCCGAACCGGTCCATCTTCCATCTCCTCCATGCGCGTTTAGAGTCTCCAGGGCACTCCCGGCGACCCCGATGCTGATGATCGCGTTCAAGTCACGGTCCAGTCCCAATCCGCATCCCGTCAACCGGAAAAACAGGATGCGCAGACTCTCCATACCAAACATAAGACATTGAGCTATAATCGTCTTACAACAATCAGCAAAAGATGGAGGTCGAGATGACCATGACTTCGGTGACGGTCCGCGTGGACGATGCCACGAAAAAACAGGCTACGGACATCGTGGAGGATCTTGGACTTGACCTGTCCAGCGTGACCCGTGCGTTCTACCGGCAGATCGTCAGGGAGAACCGTATCCCGCTCAGCCTGTCGAGGCATTCCATTCCGGCTGAGACCCTTGATGCGCTCGACGAGGTGCGCGAAAAGGCGGAGACGTGGAGATAATCTACAATCTGGTGGATGGCAAGACACTGAGCTACCACGTAACTGCACATGCTGTCAGATGGGTTTCAAAACAAAACAGCCGCGGGGGTGATACCCGTCCGCGGCTGTTCATCAATCCGGTGCCCCCGGTGGGACTCGAACCCACACTGTACAGATTTTGAGGCTGTCTCCTCTACCAATTGGGATACAGGGGCTTTCGCACAACTTAATTATTCTAACACGAAAAAATGATTCCGCAAAGTCCTTGAGCGGTCGGCGTTTCGCGCCATACTCGACACCTTGATCACAACCTATCGCAATCTATAAATCGGCCACAAACCAACATCATCCGAAAACAACGGGAGGGCTTCCATCCAAACGGACGGAAGCCCTCCTGTTCGCTAATCAGTCAGTCACTGACCGAAACGCATCTCAGTCGCAAGCACCGACAGTGTGGACATAGATGGAATCGGTGCGGCCCGGCTGGTGCTCGCCCTGGGCGGAGCTCAGCACAACGATCTTGTCGCCATCGGTGACCTTGCCGGCATCCTTCAGGATCTTATCGGTGAAGATCATCAGGTCCTTGCGGGACTTGTCGTGGTAATCCTCATCGAGCAGGAAGGACTCGGTACCCCAAGACAGAGCCAGCCAGTGATAGGTGTGCTCGTTGTTGGTGATGCCGTAGATCGGGGTGGCCGGGCGTTCGCGGGACACGCGGTGCACGGTGGAACCGGTCTGAGTGTAGGCAACGATAGCCTTGGCGTTCAGCTTGTCAGCCAGATCCACAGCTGCGGAAGACACGGCGCCGGTGGAAGACATATCCAGGTTCTTCAGTTCCGGGATACGGTCGAAACCGTGCTCGGTGGCGAAGGAGGAGATGCGGCTCATGGTGCTCACGGTGACTGCCGGGTACTTGCCGACCGCGGTCTCATTGGAGGTCATGGTTGCGTCGGCGCCGTCAAGGATGGCGTTGGCGCAGTCGGATGCCTCTGCACGGGTCGGGACCGGGGAGTTGACCATGGAGCCGAGCACTTCGGTAGCCACGATGACCGGCTTGGCGTACTGGCGAGCGAGCTCGATGCAGCGCTTGGTAGCCAGCGGCACCTCTTCGAGCGGGCACTCAACGGCCATGTCGCCACGAGCAACCATGATACCGTCGAAGGCCTTGACGATCTCTTCAAGGTTCTCAAGAGCCTGCGGCTTCTCGATCTTTGCGACGACCGGGATGCGACGGCCTTCCTCGTCCATGATCTCGTGGGCGCGGTCGATGTCGGTGGCGAAACGCACGAAGGACATGGCGATGATGTCGGCGCCGGTGCGGATAGCCCAACGCAGATCGGCTTCATCCTTCTCGGTCAGAGCCGGCAGGGACACCGCAACGCCCGGCAGGTTGATGCCTTTGTGGCTGGAAACCGGTCCGGCAACGACGACCTTGGTGTACACGTTGTTGCCTTCGACCTTGGTGACCTCAAGACGAACCTTGCCGTCATCGATGAGGATCGGATCGCCAGCATGGCAATCGCCCGGCAGACCCTTGAACGTGGTGGAAGTGATATGCTCGTCGCCCTCGATGTCGTCGGTGGTGATGACGAACTCCTGGCCTTCGGTCAGCTGGACCTTGTCTTCACCGTCGGCGTTCTTCTTGAACCAACCGCAACGGATCTTCGGACCCTGCAGATCAACCAGAGCTGCGACGTTGCGGCCGGTGGCCTTGGCGGCGGCGCGGAGGTTGTTGTAGACCTTGAGGTGGTCTTCCGGAGTGCCGTGGGAGCGGTTCAGACGAGCGACGTCCATACCTGCTTCGACAAGGCTGGTGATGCCTTCCAGGGACTCGGTAGCTGGACCGATGGTATCTACGATCTTGGCTTTACGCATGAATGCCTGCCTATTCTTGTTGATATTGATTTGGGATCTGACGACCCTGTTTCCAACCGACCAGTCTACTAGCAAAAAGCGTTCACTTCCACCCTGAAACGAGGCGTGTTGTGAGCGCTCACATTTTTTTCTAAAAAGAAACCACATGTTTCCATGCGGTTTCTCAAAACGTCACTTTTCCTTTGCTTCGATGGCACGCATCTTCAGCACGCTGGCCAACGCGGCACCACCAATCGCCACAACGATCACCGCCAAAGACAGCCATGTAGGCACTTCAGGCACCCAAGCGATCGGTTGACCGCCATTGATGAACGGCAACGAATTGCCGTGCAATGCCTCCATAATGAGCTTGACTCCAATGAAGCCCAGCACCACGGAAAGTCCAAGCGGTAGATACACCAGCTTGTCGAGCAGCTCGCCAAGCAGGAAGTACAGCTGCTGCAAACCGAGCAACGCGAACACATTGGACGTGAACACAATGAACGGATCCTTCGTCAAACCGAAAATCGCAGGAATGGAGTCAAAGGCAAACATCACATCGGTGGTGCCGATGGTCAGAAAGACGATCAGCATCGGAGTCCAATACTTGGCACCGTTTTTGACGGTACGCAACTTTTCTCCGTCATACTCATCGGTGATCTTGATCACCTTGCGCAATGCACGAATCAAGCCATTCTCATGATATTCCTCATCTTCGTCTCCCCCAGTGACCAACTTGATGGCGGTGACGATAAGAAATGCGCCGAACAGGAAGAACACCCAGGTGAAGCGGGAGATAATGGCCGCGCCGATGAGGATGAACACGCCGCGCAACACCAATGCGATCGTGATGCCGATGGACAGCACGAATTTCTGCAGCTGTTTTGGCACCGCAAAATTCGACATAATGATGACGAAGACGAATAGATTGTCAATACTCAGCGAATATTCCGTAAGCCAGCCCGAATAAAATTCGATGGCCGGCTTCGAACCTGCGAAGAACCACATAAGTCCGCCGAAGATCAACGCCATGACTACAAAGAACGCGATATGCTGCACGCATTCCTTGGTGGAGGGCACATGGGGCTTACGTCCGATGATAAACAAGTCAACCACGAAGAAGACGGCAAGCACCGCGAACGTGGCGATTTCAAAAACAAGTGGTGTTTCAGCCATAATCCACTATGGTACGGATGCCGTATGACCGGTCGAGAACTATTTGTTCGCCTCCGTCATCTGCCGAAGTTCCTTTTTCAGGTCACGGATCTCGTCACGCAAACGAGCTGCAAGCTCGAATTGCAGTTGTTCGGCGGCGGCATGCATCTGCTCGGACAGTTGTCGAATGAGATCAGCTAGATCCTGCGCGGGCAATCCGGCCTTGAGAATCTCCTCATGCCGTCTATCAGATTCCTCCTTGCTGGTAGCAGGCACGCCAAGATGCGAGTTGCCGGCTTTGCCTTCATTACGGTAGCCGGTACCGAGCAACGTCTGCGTATCGACATCTTCCTTGGCGAGCATGTCGTTGACGTCGCTGATTTTCTTGATTAACGGCTTCGGATCGATGCCATGCTCTTTGTTATATGCGATTTGGATGTCGCGGCGACGATTGGTTTCATCAATGGCTTTATGCATGGCATCGGTAATGTCATCGGCATACATGATGACGGTTCCGGACACATTTCTCGCGGCACGACCAATCGTCTGGATGAGGGAACGATAGGAACGCAGGAAACCTTCCTTGTCCGCGTCAAGGATCGCAACCAACGATACTTCCGGCAAATCAAGACCCTCACGCAATAGATTGATGCCGACGATGACATCGATCTTGCCCTCACGCAATTCACGCAACAATTCAACACGACGCAGCGTATCGACATCGGAATGCAGATACTCGACTTTGATACCACGTTCCAGCAGATAATCAGTAAGATCCTCAGCCATTTTCTTGGTCAGCGTAGTCACCAACGCGCGTTCGTTACGTGCCACACGATCCTTGATTTCAGCAAGCAGATCATCGATCTGCCCGTCAACCGGGCGCACATCGATTTGCGGATCGACCAATCCTGTCGGTCGAATAATCTGTTCGACCACACCGTCACTCAAGCCAAGCTCATAATCGCCAGGAGTGGCGGAAAGGTAGACCGTCTGGCCGACGCGCTCAAGGAATTCCGGCCATTTGAGCGGTCGGTTGTCCATCGCCGAAGGCAGACGGAAGCCATGTTCGACCAACGTGCGTTTGCGACTGGCATCGCCTTCATACATGGCGCCGATCTGCGGCACGGTAACATGCGATTCGTCAATGACGAGTAGGAAATCGTCAGGGAAGAAATCCAATAACGTATGCGGCGGCGTGCCCGGCTCACGGCCATCGAAATGTCTTGAGTAGTTTTCCACTCCGGAACATACGCCGACCTGGGAAAGCATCTCCAAATCGTATGTAGTACGCATGGTAAGACGCTGCGCCTCAAGTTCCTTGCCTTGTTTGCGCAATTCGGCGGTACGTTGATCAAGTTCCTGCTGAATGGTAGACAACGCTCGCTCCATACGTTGCGGCCCTGCCACATAGTGCGATGCGGGGAAAATATGGACTTGCGATTGACGCCCGATCACATCTCCGGTAAGTGGATGCAGGGTTGAAATACGGTCGATTTCATCACCGAAGAATTCAATACGGATGGCCAGTTCCTCATATACGGGAATGATTTCGACGGTATCGCCGCGCACACGGAAAGTACCTCTGGTGAAGGCGATATCGTTGCGCTTGTACTGCATGGCGACGAAAGTACGCAGCAAGTCGTCACGGTCGATCTGCTGGCCTTCCTCGAGAAACAGCATACGCCCGGCATATTCTTCCGGCGTACCAAGGCCGTAAATACAGGAAACCGTTGCCACGACCACGCAATCACGACGCGTCAGCAGGTTCGCCGTGGCCGCATGGCGAAGCCGTTCCACGTCGTCATTGATGTTGGAATCCTTTTCGATATACGTATCGGTTTGCGGAATATAGGCTTCCGGCTGGTAGTAGTCGTAGTACGAAACGAAATAGCTCACCGCATTGTCTGGCATGAGTTCACGGAACTCGGCGCACAGCTGCGCTGCCAACGTTTTATTCGGTTCGATGATCAACGTCGGGCGTTGCAGACGTTCAATAAGCCATGCCGTGGTGGCGGTTTTGCCAGTTCCGGTGGCGCCCATGAGCACCACATCGTTCTCACCGTTTTCAATGCGTTCCGCAAGCTCTTCAATCGCTTTAGGCTGGTCGCCGCTCGGCTTATATGGCGATTTGACCACAAACGGCTTGTTCGTGCGTTCAATATTGAATCCCATACCTACCTCGCTTCCGTGCGCCATTGTTGCATTAGCATATCAATATGCTCGAACATTTGTTCCAATGATTGTGTGGAATCGATGATCTCATCGGCAATGGCAAGACGCTGTTCCACGCTGGATTGATGGTTCACACGATTCCATGCCTGCCTTTCGCTCATGCCTCGCGTTGACATCATTCTGCTGACCCTCACCTGTTCAGGCGCTTCAACAGTTACGATATGGTCGAATTCAAAAGGAATGCTGTCAATTACTTCGGCAAGTAACGGTATGTCATGCACCACTACTGCTTGGCAATCAACTTCAACAGCCTCATGTTCGAGTTGCACTGCAAGTTCATAAATCAGTGGATGCTCGATTCCGTCCAGCACCTTGCGTTTTCGTTCCGCATCAGCGCCGGAAAACACATGCTCTGCCATCCACGCTCGATTGAGCTCGCCTCGATCGGTCAAAGCATCGGAGCCGAAACATTCTACTATACGCTGAAGGCCGATGCTGCCTGGTTCCACCACTTGACGCGCAAGCAGATCATAATCGACAAGTACTGCACCAAGCTCACGCAGTCTTGCGGATACCGTGCTTTTGCCAGCCGCTATGCCGCCGGTCAATCCTATTCGAATCACCACAACCGCCATTGTAATGCGCTTCGCATGCGCGCTTGCCATGCACATACGAAAAGACCCCGAACCTGAATCAGGAACGGGGTCTTTTCTAAAATCTAGCCTGAGCTGGATTGGATCCTAGCTCAGGATACAATCACTTGCCGAGCAGCTGGTCGCGCAGAGCGGCGAGCTGGTCGGAGTCGGCGAGGGTGCCGGCGGAAGTGTTCTCGGAGGAGTAGTTGGAAGACACCTCTTCGACCTTCTCTTCCTTCGGAGCCTGGCCATCTTCAGCGGCGGAAGCTTCAGCGTTCTCGAGCTCCTTGGCCACAAATTCCTTATGCTGCTCCCACAGATCGTGAGCGGCGGCGTACTGGGACTCCCACTCCTCACGCTGCTTCTCGTAACCAGCGATCCACTCGTTGGTTGCCGGGTCGAAGCCTTCCGGATACTTGTAGTTGCCCTGCTCGTCGTACTCTGCCGGCATGCCGTACAGAGCCGGATCGAAGTCCTCGGAAGCCGGATCGACGGAGTCGTTGGCCTGCTTGAGGGACAGGGAGATGCGGCGACGATCGAGATCAACGTCAATCACCTTGACGAAGACTTCTTCGCCCGGCTTGACGACGGTCTCCGGGTTCTCCACGTGGCGGTTGGCCAGCTCGGAGATGTGCACGAGGCCTTCGATGCCGTCTTCGACGGAGATGAAGACACCGAACTGGACGATCTTGGTGACCTTGCCCTTGACGATCTGGCCAGGAACGTGGGTGCGAGCGAAGCGCTGCCACGGATCTTCCTGGGTAGCCTTGAGGGACAGGGAGATGCGCTCACGATCGAGGTCAACGTCGAGCACCTCGACGGTAACCTTGTCGCCGACCTTGACAACCTCGGACGGGTGGTCGATGTGCTTCCAAGACAGCTCGGAAACGTGGATCAGGCCGTCAACGCCGCCCAGATCAACGAATGCACCGAAGTTGACGATGGAGGACACGACGCCTTCGCGAATCTGGCCCTTCTTGAGCTGGGACAGGAAGGTTTCGCGCACTTCGGACTGGGTCTCTTCGAGGTACTGACGACGGGAGAGCACCACATTGTTGCGGTTCTTGTCGAGCTCGAGGATCTTGGCCTTGATGGTCTGGCCAATGTACGGGGACAGGTCGCGGACGCGACGCATTTCGACCAGGGATGCCGGCAGGAAGCCGCGCAGACCGATGTCGACGATGAGGCCACCCTTGACAGCTTCGATGACGGTGCCTTCGACAACGCCATCGGCTTCCTTGATCTTCTCGATGTCGCCCCAAGCGCGCTCGTACTGTGCACGCTTCTTGGACAGAATCAGACGGCCTTCCTTGTCTTCCTTGGTGACGACAAGGGCCTCAATGGTGTCGCCGACCTCGACGACTTCGTCCGGATCAACGTCCTTCTTGATGGAAAGCTCACGGGAGGGGATGACACCCTCAGTCTTGTAGCCGATGTCGAGCAGGACCTCGTCGTGATCGACCTTGACGACGGTACCTTCGACCAGATCACCATCATCGAAGTTCTTGATGGTGGAATCGACTGCCTTGATGAAGTCCTCTTCGGTGCCGATGTCGTTGATGGCGACCTTGGCGACTTCGTTATTGTTCTCTGCCATTAATTTGGTTTCTTACAAATAGTGGGTGGATAAAAATCGGTCTTCAATTATGTGCGTGCGATATAACACACGCAAGGTGTAAGTTTACATGGGACCATGCACAAAAAAGGCGTGCCGCAACCCGCGACACGCCCGAAATTACTTCATATTTTCACACACAGAGCGCAATTACAGCTGACGCTCGGCCATCTCAACCACGTTTTCCAGCAGCATGGCGCGGGTCATAGGGCCTACACCGCCTGGATTCGGCGTGTATGCCAAGGCCTTCTCATAACAGGCTTTATCGACATCGCCCTTCACGCGATAACGGCCGACCTCCTCGTCGAACACGCGAGAAACACCGACATCGACCAACACCGCGCCTTCCTTGATATCTTCTGGCTTGACGAAACCGGCGGAGCCCATGGCCGCAACGATGATATCGGCCTCACGCATATGCTTGCGCACGTCCTTGGTGCCGGTATGGCACAGCGTGACCGTGGCATTCACCGCCTTGCGAGTCAGCATGAGACCAATAGTGCGGCCGATGGTGATGCCTCGGCCGAGCACGCAGACCTCTTTGCCGTCCAGGTCAATGTCGTAGGCTTTGAGCAGTTCGATCACGCCTCGCGGAGTGCATGGCAGCGGAGTAGTGATCTCGCCGCGCGCATGCAACACGAGTTCGCCAAGATTATATGGGTGCATACCATCGGCGTCTTTCTTGGGGTCGATCAGATCGATGATGGCGTTCTCGTCGATGCCCTTCGGCAACGGCAACTGCACGATGTAGCCGGTGCAGGCAGGATCGGCGTTAAGCTCCTGTACGACTTCGGCGATTTGTTCGAATGTTGCGTCGGCAGGCAACTCCTTCTTAATGGAGTTCACACCGATTTCAGCGCAATCGGCATGCTTTCCGGCAACATATTTGACGGATCCGGGATCGGAACCAACCAGGATAGTTCCAAGACCGGGGTTAACCCCCTGCTCTTTCAGCGCTGCGACTCGCTCGGCGAGATTCGCTTTGATCTGCGCGGACACCATCTTTCCATCGATTTTCACCGCCATGCCGGCCACTCCCCTTTTCGTTGTCTCATTGTTGTATTGGCATTTGCATGTATCGTAGGCTATCTTGGTTTCAGTCGTAAGTCGCACACGTATTTATGAGATGAACACGATTAGGGCGGTTCAGGAAGAGGGCAATCGACATGCGCTTGCACAAACGTTCTTTGTTACGCGCTTTCGCTGCGGGAATCGCGCTTTGCGTGGCGTTCGGCACGGCAGCATGTTCCGGAGGGTCAACTTCGCAGGAGAATGACGCCTCCGCCGACTCCGAAACCCCAACCGAACAGATCACTCCAATCGAAGTGGTCGCCTCGGTCAATCAATGGGGTTCTCTTGCCGAGCAGATCGGTGGCGTCCATGTGAAGGTCACGTCGGTTCTCTCTTCAACCGATGTCAATGCGCATGATTTCGAGCCGAAAACCGACGATATCGGCAAACTTCAGCAGGCACAGGTCGTAGTGTCCAATGGTGCCGGCTATGACACTTGGGCCACCAAGAACCTCAGTAAGACCACGGTTTCCGTTTCCGCAGCACAAATGGTGGGCGCCGTCGAGGGAGACAATCCGCATTTATGGTTCTCCAGTGACGCCCGAAACGCCATGGCCAAGGAATTGGCCGACACATATAGCCGCATCATGCCCGCGCAAAAGAAATATTTCAACAACAAACTCACCGCGTGGAACAGGCGGGAGAAGAAAATAGAAAAGGACATGAAGGCGTTCAGCGACTCGCATAAGAACGTCTCCTACGCCGCCACCGAACCGGTGGCCTACTATCTGCTCAGCGACATGGGGTTCACCGACAACACGCCGGAGGGGTATCTGCAATCGTCCAGCACGAATTCCGAGCCAACCCCCACCGATCTTCAGGAATTTCAGGAATTGCTGGAAAAGCATAAAGTCGAGGTGCTGATCAACGACGCACAATCCACAAGCGACGCCACGAACACGCTGACCGGCATTGCTTACAAATCCGACGTTCCCGTGCTTGATATCAGCGAACAGATGCCCTCCGATTACACCAGCCTGACATCGTGGATCCGCGCTCTTATCCTGTCGTTGACCGATATGTTCGATGAACAATCCGATGCCGACGATCAGGATGCAACAAGTTCCGACAGCGCGTCGGAAAACGCGGATTCCTTGGAATCAACCGCAGATTCCTCGACGCAAGACAACGATCAGACAACGAACGGATCGAACGATGCGCCGCAACCAAATCCGGTGAAATGATTGTTCGGCAAAAGCGATTGCCGAACAATCGATCGGTAATCGCTTTTGCCAAGACCATCCTGCGTCCAACTGAATGCGGGATGGTCTTTTTGTTTGCCTGACGTTTTGCTTTTTACGCAAAGCCTCTCGTCTGATCGTTACGACGGTTTCAACGACAATCCTTATTGAGAATGATTGTCAACACCATTTGCGAGTATGTACGTGCATTCAAATCAAGGAGAAGCCATGCACGACGAGACACCTGCCTGCATCGAATTCGACGACGCCTGCGTCAAACGAGGCGGTCACGTCATCTGGCAACACGGCACGTTCAGCATTCCGCAAGGCTCGGTAACCGCAATCGTCGGTACCAACGGCGCGGGCAAAACCACCATGATGAAGGCCGAGCTGGGATTGATTCCAACCGCGCACGGCAGCATCAAGGTACTCGGACAGCCTGCAGGCTCCGCAAACCGGCGCATCGGCTACGTGCCGCAAAGCTACGCATCCGACATCGAATCGAACATCACCGCGGAACAGTCGGTGCTTCTCGGCTTGACGGGAACTCGATTCGGCATTCATCCCGTCACCAAAACACTTCGCGAGAAAGCCCGCAAGGCCATGGACTTCGTCGAGTTGCAAGACAAAGCGAATTATCGCCTATCCGAACTTTCGGGCGGACTGCGCCAAAGGGTCGCCATCGCGCAGGCGCTCGTGGATGACCCGAAACTGCTGATGCTGGACGAGCCTCTCGCCAACCTTGATCTAGCGAGTCAACGCGCCACTGTGCACGTACTCGCCAAACTCAACCGCGAACTCGGCATGACCATCCAAGTGGTGGCGCACGACCTTAATATGCTTCTGTCCATCCTCACTGGAGCCGTCTATCTGCTTGACGGACATCCACACTATGCAGGCATGAACGAGGTGCTGGATTCCCATCTACTCACGCATTTATATGGCACGACCGTACAGGTGGTCACCACTCCGCAAGGAGATATGTTCGTGACGCCAAGCGAGGACGAGTCTGAAAACATGAGCATCGATGCGCATGCTCCAGAAGAAATCGCGCAATTTCACCATCACAGCCACACCACGCAGGAGGACTGAGCATGGACGGTACCGTATTCGCTTTCGACCCGGATTGGGTTTCCACGCTCAACGCCCCATTCATGACGAACGCGTTTCTCGCCGGCCTGTGCATCGCATTGGCAGCCGGCGTGATGGGTTATTTCACCATCGCCAGACATTCCACATTCGCAGCCCACGCCTTGGCACATATCGGACTGCCAGGTGCCACCGGAGCCGTATTGCTCGGCCTGCCTGTTTCCGCAGGCCTTGGCGTGTTCGCTCTCGGCGGAGCACTGGTGATCGGCGCGCTTGGCAAGAAGGCTTCACAGCGTGAGATCGCCACTGGAACCGTACTCGCTTTCGCCACCGGCCTTGGTCTCTTTTTCGCACGCATGTCAAGCTCGGCTTCGCAGCAGATGCAGTCGATTCTGTTCGGCTCGATTCTGACGATCACCGACGGTCAGATCATTGGTTTCGCGATTTTCGACGTGCTGCTTTTGGCTGTTCTGGCAGTGATCTACCGCCCGCTATTGTTCAGTTCGCTTGACGAGCAGGTGGCACAGGCAAAAGGCGTGCCCGTCGGTTTCATGAACATTTGCTTTATGACAATTAAAGCCGGCGTCATTACCATTGCCGTTCCAGCAGTCGGCACATTGCTGATCTTCGCGTTGGTGATCACCCCTGCCGCCACCGCCAATATCATCGCCCGCTCACCATTCAAGGCGATGGTCGTCGCCACGGTGATCTGCCTGATTTCGATTTGGGGAGGGCTCGTGATTTCCGCCATGTTCCCCGCTCCCCCGAGCTTCATCATCGTGACAATTTCGACATTGTTTTGGGCGGTTGCGAAAGCTATTGAATCCTTCAAGAGAAAGTAGCAGAAAGAAGTATCGGAAAGCCGTCAGCGGGCGAAATCAGACTGCCTGACGAGTCGATGGATCAACAAGTTCCACCAAAGCATCGGCAATCGCGGCGACGCCTTCGCCCGAACCAGTGAATCCCATGCCATCCGTTGTGGTGGCGGTCATGGACACCTCACAACCTATAGCTTCAGACAACGCTCGTTCGGCTTCTTCCCTGCGTTTTCCGATTTTCGGCCGATTGGCGATCACGACCACGCTGGCACTCACTGGCTTCATACCACGTTCGTTCAGATAACCGACCGTGGTCCGCAACATTTCGGCGCCATGCTTGCCCGCGCCATCGGACTGCGAGCCGACACCGAACAAGGTGCCGATATCACCAAGACCGGCCGCGGAAAGCAATGCGTCAATCAACGCATGAGCGGCGACATCGCCATCCGAATCGCCCTCGATGCCATCGCCCTCCCAACGCAAACAGGCAAGCCATAACGGCTTGCCTGCATCGTGAGATGCGAATCGATGAGCGTCAAAACCCTGACCGATACGCATGAAACGCCTTACCTCTTCTTGGACTTCTTGCTTTCGGCCTCAACTCGGGCCAGCGTATCCATGGCAGCCTCCTCGGGAGCCTCGGTATGATGTTCCTCATCGCCGGGCTGGGCCGGCTCATACCCAAGGTTCACGTCCAGCAAACGCTGGGCCTCGGCTTCATCAAGGTGTTCGGACAGCGAGATCTCGGAAGTCAGAATGCTACGGGCCTTGGTAAGCATGCGCTTCTCACCAGCCGACAGACCATGCTCGTCAACATCACGCTGCGCAAGGTCACGCACCACTTCCGCGATTTTATTGACATCGCCGGTGGCGATCTTCTCGACATTCAGCTTGTAGCGACGAGACCAGTTCATCTCCTTCTCAATGATCGGAGTGCGCAGAATCTCGAACACCTTGGCCACTTCGTTGGCGTCGACGATATCTCGCACACCAACCTTTTTGGCATTATCAACAGGAACGTTGATGACCAGACCGTCAGACGAAAGCACCGACAGCTGCAGATATTCGCGGGTGATTCCCTTGACTGTCCGTTCGGTGATGGCCTCCACCTTCGCAGCGCCGTGACGTGGATAGACGACCATGTCGCCGACCTTGTAACCCATGAATCCTCCGTGAAAAGCTTACACAAAACCCGAATTATTGTGCCATCAGGGGTGGACTTGACCCAAAACACTTGAAAAAACGAAAAAATAGGCGCGACACGGACCACTTTTCTTCCGTTTCATGCTTACACTTTTGCCATGGCTACAGAATCCAAGATCAATGAAGATGTCGTTGCTGTTCCTGTTCCCCAGGGCACACTGGATGCAGTAAGCAACGGTACGTTCTACAATCCTCACGAAGTGCTCGGCGGGCACCTCGGTTCCGGCAAGCATGCGGATGTCGTCACGATCCGCGTCTTGCGTCCGTTGGCAAAATCCGTGACGATTATCACTGAACAAGGTCAAACGCTCGCAATCCATGAATACAATGGCGTCTTCATGGCACTCGTTCCCGCCGCCGCAGCAGAAGAGGGCTACGGCGTGCCAGATTACCGTATTCGCACGGAATATGAAGACGGTTCCGTTGTGGTGTCTGACGATCCCTATCGTTATCTGCCGACCATCGGCGAGATGGACATGTATCTGTTCGGCGAAGGCCGTCACGAGCGCCTGTGGGAGGCACTTGGCGCACATGTGCTCCGCTATGACGATCCGATGGGTTCTTCTGAAGGCGTAGATGGCGAGCAGGTGGTTGGCACCGCGTTCACCGTATGGGCGCCAAACGCGCATGCCGTGCACGTGGTCGGCGATTTCAATGGCTGGAACGGACGCACCCACGCCATGCGCGAACTTGGTTCTTCCGGCATTTGGGAACTATTCATCCCAGGCATTGAGGCCGGCGAAATCTACAAGTATGAAATCCTCAACGCCAATAACGAATGGACCATGAAGGCCGATCCGATGGAGCGCTCCCACGAGATTCCGCCGCGCACCGGATCCATCGTGGTCGAATCCACCCATGAATGGGATGATGCCGATTGGATGGCCGAACGCGCGGCCAGCGACCCGCATAACGGACCGGTCAGCATCTATGAGGTGAACGCCTCCAGCTGGCGCAAGGACGTGAACGACTACCGTGAGCTTGCCGACAAGCTGGTTCCCTACGTGCAGAAGGAAGGCTTCACGCACGTGGAGTTCATGCCGTTGGCGGAACATCCGTTCGCAGGATCCTGGGGTTATCAGGTGACCGGCTACTACGCGATCGATTCGCGTTTGGGCGGCCCCGACGATTTCAAGTATCTTGTTGAGAAATTGCACGAGGCCGGCATCGGTGTGATCATGGATTGGGTTCCGGCCCACTTCCCGAAGGACGCGTTCGCACTGGGCCGCTTCGACGGCACGCCGTTGTATGAGGATCCGGATCCGACTCGTGGCGAGCACCCGGATTGGGGCACGTACGTGTTCAATTTCGGACGTCGCGAGGTCCGTAACTTCCTGGTGGCCAACGCCTGCTTCTGGCTGGATGAGTTCCATATCGACGCGCTTCGTGTGGACGCGGTCTCCTCGATGCTGTACCTGGACTACAGCCGTGAGGCCGGCCAGTGGCATCCGAACATCTACGGCGGCCGCGAGAATCTCGAAGCCATCGACTTCCTCAAGGAAGCCAACGCCACGGCATACAAGAACAATCCGGGCATCATGATGATCGCCGAGGAATCCACGGCTTACCCGGGCATCACCGCGCCGACCGACGCCGGTGGTTTGGGATTCGGCCTCAAGTGGAACATGGGTTGGATGCACGACACCCTGCAGTATCTGCATGAGGAGCCGATTAACCGCAAGTGGCACCACAACGAGATCACGTTCTCCATGGTGTACGCCTATTCGGAGCATTATGTGCTGCCGATCAGCCACGATGAGGTTGTGTACGGCAAGGGATCCATGTTCGGCAAGATGCCGGGCAATGATTGGCAGAAGTATGCCGGTGTCCGCGCGCTGTTCGCCTACCAGTGGGCCCACCCGGGCAAGAACCTCACCTTCATGGGCAATGAGATCGCCCAGTACGGCGAGTGGGATCATGACGGTTCCGTGGATTGGGCCGCGCTTGAATGGCCGGACCACCAGGGTGTGCAAAAGCTTGTCGCGGATTTGAACACGCTGTACAAGGCTTCCCCTGCACTTTGGAGCCAAGACTTCGACCCGGCCGGCTTCCAGTGGCTCACCAGCGATGACGCCGATCACAACACGCTCAGCTTCGTGCGTATCGGCAAGGACGGAGAGCAAATGGTGGTTGTGGTGAACTTCTCCGGCGAGGCATGGACCGACTATCAGGTACCGCTCACCAAGGGCGGCAAATGGACCGAAGTGCTGACCACGGATGATGAGATCTACGGCGGTTCCGGCATTCACAATGGCACGGTCGAAGCGGTCGAAGGCGAATACCATTCACGTGATTGGTCCGCGAAAATCACCGTTCCGGCACTGGGCGCAGTATTCTTGAAGCCGGAACTCTGAGAAAGGCGGAAAGCTATGCTCAACTCATCAGCACAACCCACAGCGGCTCCACGCACCGTTCTGGTGGTCGAAGACGAGCCGACACTGGCCACTGCCATCGCGCAGCGCATCACAGCGGAAGGCTGGACGGCGCGCGTGGCATCCGACGGCGCCAGTGCGGTTCAGGCCGCGACTACGTTGCGTCCGGATCTGGTCATCATGGACATCATGTTGCCCGTGATGGATGGTCTTGAGGCCACGAAACGCATCGTGGCGGAGCGCCCTGTGCCAGTGCTGATCCTGACGGCACGAGACGACGAGGCCGATAAGGTCATCGGCCTCGGTGCCGGAGCCGATGACTACATGACCAAGCCGTTCTCCATGCGCGAACTCATCGCCCGTTGCAAGGCGTTGCTGCGCCGTGTAGATCGTGCCAAGGTCATCGCCAAAAACTCCGAAAACGAGAAGCTTCTCGATTTCGGCTCCTTGGTCATCGATCCCGCGCAACGTATCGTCACCGTCAATGGCAAGCAGGTGCACCTGACCCCTACGGAATTCGATTTGCTGGCCACGCTGGCCCGCAAGCCGAAGTCCGTGCTCACTCGCGAGAAACTGCTCGAGGAAGTGTGGGATTGGGTGGACGCTTCCGGCACTCGCACCGTCGATTCGCACGTCAAGGCATTGCGCCATAAGCTCGGTTCGAAGACCATTCGTACCGTGCATGGCGTCGGTTACGCGTTCGAACCGCCAGAAGTCCAAGACTAATGCGCTAAGATTCGGTGGTATGCGTACTACCGATACAGAACCAGGGCGTTCGGTGAATCCATTGGAAACCGAACGCCCTATTGGTTTGTTCTCATCGCTCAAAATTGAATTGAGCGTTCTGATCACCATCTCCACCGCCATTGCGTTCATCATGGCGTGGTTCCTGCTCAAAGTAGGGCTCAGCGTATGGATCGCCATGCCCATTACCCTCGCCGTGGCTTTAGGAATCACATATTTCTTCTCCAGAGGACTCACCTCTCCCCTGCGCCAAATGCGCGACGCCGCCGAAGCGATGGCGGAAGGCGATTACACCGTGCGCGTCCATGTCGACTCCAATAGTCGCGATGAGGTCGGCCAGCTCGCCCTCACCTTCAACGAAATGGCGGAAGAGCTTCAGCATGCCGACCAGATGCGCCGAGACATGGTAGCCAACGTAAGCCACGAATTACGCACGCCCGTATCAGCGCTTCAAGCCATGGTCGAAAACATGGCGGATGGCGTGATCGACCCTACGCCATCAAATCTGGAAAGCATCCTCAATCAGACGCACCGCCTGTCCGATCTGATCGCGTTCCTTCTTGATCTTTCCCGCATGGAAGCCGGCGCGGCAAGCCTGCAAATCGAAATGTTCAATTTCGCCGATTTTCTTGACGAAACCGTGGAACCTTTGGAAATCGCCGATGCCGGGCATGCGCATGACATCGAAATGCATGTGCCCGACGATATCGAGATGGCAGGCGATCAGGACCGCCTGCGCCAACTGTTCACCAATATCATCGCGAACGCGCTCAAGCATTCCGCGGACAATACCACGGTGCTTATCGAAGCACACGAAAACAAGGATTTCGGCACCATCGTCACCAATGTCGTCAATTTCGGATCGCAGATTCCGCAAGAGGCGCGTTCCGACATTTTCCGCCGTTTCGTCAAAGGAAAAACAGGTCCGGGCACCGAATCGGGCGGAACCGGCTTGGGATTGTCCATCGCACGTTGGGCCGCCCAGTTGCACGGTGGTTCGGTGAGGGTCGTCGATGACCCGCGTGGAGCCGATTTTGAAATCATTCTGCCGAAATACCATGTTACGGATGACGAATAGAGGATTTCTCACGTCACTGCACTCGCGTGCGTGACCATGCTTGCGTTGGGCCAACCTTCTGCGTTCCTGCCGGAGTGTGAGCCAAAGCAAGCACGGTCACGACCGTAGCACCCTCCTTCCGCATCGTTTCGACGCAACTGCGCATGGTCGCACCGGTCGTGACAATATCGTCCACCAGAATCACCATCGTATTGCGCAAGGAAACCGAAGGACACACCGAAACATGCCCCTTCAAACGTTGCGACCGTTGCGCCGCACCGCTGGTCTGCACTGATTTCCCTTTGACCCCCCTGTTCTCCAACGCGTCACGCACCGTCACCTCGCAGCCTGTTTCCTCCCGTAGAAAACCTGCCAGATGTTTGGCGATCGGCATCATATGTTTACGTCCGCGACGACGTATTGAAGCGGGAGACGAAGGCGCGGGAACCACAACAACATCATGGCATAAAGCATGCCTATCACGAACGAAGTCAATAACGCCAGACGCTTTTGCAAGGGCACATATCGCATCGGCGAACGCACGGTCACATTCCTCGTCGCCGTGATCCTTCCACGCGAGAACCGCCTTTCTGACCGTGCCACGGTACCATCCGCATGCGAACCAGCGTTGCATCGCCACACCGTCAAACGACTGTGCGGTCGGCTGGGAAAACAATGCCCTGCAAGCTTCGCATAGCACTTCATCCGGTTTGTCGCACCCGGCGCAGCCCCGGGGAAACAGTAGATTAACCACCATCGAGCATGCCCTCGCCATTGAGTTCATGCGAAACCTCCCAACAGGTTCTATCGCGATAGACTGGCGATGATTCCACCGCACAATTTCACGGTATCGTTCGGACAGGTAACCTTCACCGCCCTGGTGCCTGCCTTTGCCGCGGGATAATCGTTACCGTCCGGATCCATACGGTCTCCCACAAAAACAATCTGCGCCACCGTAATGCCGAGAATATCGGCCAATTCTCGAACAGCGAACGACTTGTCGACGTTTTTTTCGGAGATATCGACGCTGCTGGCGCCGCCCGGCCGTACCTCCAAATGCGGTAGATCGGCGGCAACCGCTCGTGCCAGACGATTCTTCTTCTCGTTGGTTGGATCCCACGCCTCCTTGGCTTCGATGGGCGCAAGCTGCCCTAATGCGGAGAATGTGATCTGGCTGCCACGATCCTCGATACGTTCACCCCAAACGTGCGTGAGCCAGATACCCTGTTCGCGCGCATTGCGTTCCAACGATTCGTAAGCTTTCGCACGATCATCCGCGCTGAGGTCATGGGCGAAGACCGGCGCCCAATCCGATCCGCCCCAACGGTAATATCGGGTGCCGCTGGTCGGCATAAGATGCAGATGCGACCGACAGGCTTGACCTGTCAACCGTTCCACCACCTGACTTTTCAGCAATGCATACTTGCCACCGGTGATCACCGCGACATCAATCAACGATGTCAATGCGGAGAAGCATTCGGCCATGTCGTCCTTCATCGGCTTTTTCGACCTTGCCAACGTGTTGTCGAGGTCGAAGGCGATAAGGCGTGCTCCATTGCACAATTCCTCGATATCCACGTCGTTCCAACAGGGCACGGAAATATCCGTCATGATCGTTTCCTCCTGTGTCGATGCAATGAACAATATGCTATCGCATGATTCGCGCAAGGCCCTGATATGGTAGAAGCCATGTACCAATTGCCTTGGGAATCAACAGTGTATAGAAACCGTCATGGTCGTGGGACCCGCACTCCCATGTTCGGTACCAGACTTCCACGTTATCGTACAAGAAGCGGTATGTTCGACGACATGCTGGTGGCTCAGATCCGTAGGCTCAACGATGCATGGCCCGAACTGGTGGCACCGGTGCAGTTTGCGGTCGAGGATGTTCCGCCATCCGACCCGGCACCATGGGAGGCCACTGCGCACTTGGGCTCGCAGTCTTTTCCCGCGGAACATGGCATTCCGCCGCGCGTCGTGCTGTACCGCATGCCTTTGCAATCGCATGCGCGAAGCCGTATGGACCTGCAATTCGCCATCCGCGACGAAGTGGTGTTGCGCTTGGCGGAACTGTATGGACGCCGTCCCGAAGAGATCGACCCCGATTGGGGTATGTGATCAACGCACGACGGTCATGTTCTGGTTGGCCAGCACCTGCTCGCGGGCTTCCTTCAGATCGGTCGCGCCGATAATCGACACTCCGGCCAGTTTCGCATCCGATACATCTTTTTGGCTGATACGGATGTTCCACACCATCGATTGGTCCGGATCGGCAAGGCTTACGGCAGCAACGTCTCCATCGTTGATATCCGTTAGATCAACCGTTGTCGAAGCGCCGGATTGGAGAGCAATCTCACGCTGGTCAACAGTATCTCCGACACTGTTGTAGGACGTCAATGTTGCCGTGCGCTCATCGCCCGATATGTTGGTGATGCCCACTTGAGCCGTGGCATGGTCGGGCACGGCCATGGCGGAGACGCTCATCGGCACTGAAGCGTTGACCAAGGCGAAATCAGCCTGGTCATCATCGCCATCATTGGTGATCTTCGCGGCGGCGGATACCGGCTCGCTGGCGCTGATGGTAAGTCCGGTCGCCGACTTGGGAACCGAACCCAGGTCGATAACCGAAACACGATTCGATTCGAGCGTCTGCTGATTGGTTTTCTTCAGACCTTGATCATCCGTCCAAGATACGGTGACGTCGGCCTGCCGAGACGGATACACATACAGGTTGACGGCATCGCCTTCCGTAAGTCCGTCAATCGCCAATGTTTTTGCGGCGACAGTATTGGGAACCGCATAATCCGATCCTTTTGCAACCAGACCATCCATGGCTATGGTGCGCACCACGGCCGCAACGGGCGTGTCCACGCTGGACACGGTAACGTACAAAGCATCCTGCCCGGAAGCTGCTGCGGCAAGGTTCAGCACAGATTCCTGGCCCGCGCCAACCGTCAACGTCGAACCGGTAGACAATGCCAAAGCACCCGACTTGTCGGATCCCCAAACCTTGATGTTCACCGACGTGGCCTTAGCCGACGGATTGGCTACGACCAGCTGCTGGGTCATGCCTGTTTTGGTGCCCGACACCATCAGCGACTGCTTCAAAGCCGGAGCGACGCAGGAAGCAGCGGAAACGCCTTTCAAATCTCCCTCAGTAGCCCAAGACATCACCGAAGAGGCCGCTCCCGTTCCATCGGAAGCCGACAGCAATCGGGTATTCTGCAATTGGGCTCCGTCATCGACCGTGCCGGACGCCATGAAAATATCATCATCCGATCCGGCGTCATCCTTGTTCAATACCAATGACGAAGTGGCTTCATCAGCTCCGAGAAGCCCTACGGAAGAGCGGAACACCGAACCGAAGGACGCATAACGCGCCGACGACATGATATTACCGTTGGACGCTTGATATTCGCTGTCTCCATACGCATCAGTATCAGCTATCGTCATTCGTGCTGGACAATATGTTTCCAGCTGACGCGGACTGACGGTACGGGATACGGACGAACGCTGCGTTACCGGCGAATCCGCATGAATCCAAGTCGGGCGGTAGATTACGGCCACAGTCGCCAGTGCGACAATGACCAACACCGACACTATGGCCAGAATTACACGCCAAACCGTTTTGGAACGGGAATGTTTGCTCATGCTTCCTCCTGACCGTGACGCCTCATGCGCGGAAGCGCAACCAAGCAATACGCTGCGAGAACAATACCCATGCACCACAGCCATGCCTGACGCCACACACTCGATTCAGCCTGTCGATATCCCTTGCGGTCGATATGCTGCTTGGCCGTATCTTGGATGGTGAGACGATAGTATGTTCCCGCGTCAGTGCTTACGACATTCTGCGTGCCATCGGAAGCGCTGATATTGGAACTCAACTGATCGGTTATCTCCTTTTGCGCCTTGTCTTCGCCGGAGCGCACCACATAGATGCCTCCGAATCCCAACTCGCTCAAATCGGCGACGGCGTCGGAATCAGCATTCGACAACAGCTGCGCGCAATCCTTGGCGATGGCCTTGTTCGCATCATCGGAACGTCCGAACGCCACTTCGACACGCTGTGCCGGAGAGCTGTCGATCAAATCACCTCGGCGGGTGCGCATCACATTGTAGCTGATGGAACCGGCACTATCCGCGCGTACTGCGAGCACACGCCTCGCCTCATCCTGCGCAAGATAGTCGGAAGCAACAATCGGCAAACCGGAATCACTGGTCGAAACCGTGTTATGGTCTCTGGCGACATAATCAAAACCGGCACTCGCCACAACCGACGCCGCAATCAGCATGACCAGCACGATTCGTGCCGCACGCCCGGCAATAATGCCAGTAGAATCGCCATTCCTCTCAACTTCGACATCGCCGGTGGGCCTCTGCCACAGCATGACGAAACGTTGCACCGCACCGCCTGCGACCATGCACACGCAAGACAGCAGTCCCATCATCGTGAATGAAACGCCGGGAAGCACGGAACCGGCCACGGCGCCATCCGCATCGACCGCAACCACAACCGCGGCGGAAAGCAGCGACGTGGCAAGACCCGCGATCGCCACGACCCACATCATACGCGACACGCGAAGCACGAATGGCAGGAACAGCGATACCGCGGCAAGAAGCACAATCAATGCCAACATTGCAACAGCCACATACTGCCAAATCTCGCCGGATACGGCAACGCCGAACGCACGGGAAACAATATCCGAAAGATTTGCGATCATCGGATGCCCATCATGCGCAGACGACGGCAATATCACACTGCCAAAAATCTGACGCCACGTACCTGCTCCTGCGAAACGTACCGTGTTGACCAATGTGGGCGCGCATACGGAAGCGGCCGGCAGCGGAATCAGCAGCAGCGTCGTTCTATGGGAGCGTACAAGCATCAGGAACACAAGGAACGACAACATCAGCGGCAGCAGCAATTGCGGTTCGGCCGCGACGACGGGAATAAAGCACAATGCCGCAAGCGCCGCGGCCTGCACGGAAGCCTGCGGATTGACCAGATCTTCCGTACGGTACATGCCTACGGCTCGGAAAGAAAACGCGAAGGCCGCAGGAAGAAACACCATGACCGTCATCATCGTCACGTCGGCATCGCTGTACACGTTCATCGACAATGCGATGGCGAACCATGCCAACGCGATCACGCAACGCACCGTGTCGGACCGAGTAAAGATTCCAGCCAAAGCCCAGAACGACAGCACCATCAAAGGAGCGGACAAGAAGAACACCACGGCGACTGCGGTCGCAACATGGCCAGCCGTGAATACGGAAACCACCATGAGCACCAGCAGCCAAGGCGCGCTCGGGGCGCTGATTCCCGTTCCCGCGGTATACGCCCACGACGTGGTGGCGGCATGCACCAACTGGCTGAAACTGGCGTCGGTCGGCAGCAACGTTTGAGAATATATCGACGCGCCGGAGAACACGCTCCGAAGCACATTCCAATATAGGAAGACGATCCATGCGAACGCGATCACCGCCGATGCGATGGCAAGCCCCCACCTGCGCATGAGCCTTTTACGCAGATGCGCCTTGGCAAGAGGGCTGAGGATCACAGTGCCACGCTGGTCAAGAAACGCACGCTTGCGATCGTTCCATTGGCCGATCTGCTGACGAGTCGTCTGCAATGCGGCCAATGCCTTCAAGGAGACCCTACTCTGCTCGCGCAATCGGGCACGGGCCCTCCATGCGCCCGGCAAGTGGAGCAACGAACGCCAAGGCAGGGCCAATTCGCAACAGGCATGGTATGGCTGTTTGCGCGTCAGGCACAGCACGGCCAGTCCCAACGCCTTCAGTATCGACCAGATCCACAGCAGCGGCCACCAAGAACGATGCACGTCCGTATACGCGTATTTCGTATTCGCCTCGCGTACCGCAAGATACGGATCGACGCGGCCTTCCTCATCTTCAACAGGTTGGCCGTTTTTGGAACGCACGCCTTCAAATCTTGCCCTCCTATGGGCGATTCGCGCCTGCGGGACCACCACCACACGGCCACCGCCCAGACAGATGCGCCTGCACAGGTCCGTGGATTCGGCGAACGTGCCGAACCATGGATCGACACCCTTCCAAGTACGCAAGGTGGCCAATGGAACCAGCGCGCCGGAAAGCGACACAGCCAACACATCCTGCCGGCTATCATACTGTTCCTGATCCGGCTCACCGTCCACCACCAGAGACGTGACATCGTGGTGCCCCGCATACAAACCGACGTTATGCAGGCTTTCCGCCTGCCAATCCAACTGTTTCGCGCCAAGCAAAGACGCAGTCGGCGTGTTTTTCCAAGCATCGAGCAACACCTCAAGGCATGACTCATCGGCCGGCCTGGAATCGTCATGCAATGTCCACAGAGCACCGACCCGGTCGTCAAGATCGATCTGTTGCATTGCACGAGCCACGGCATTCATGAATGAAGAGGCACCCTTCACTCCTACGAGAATGACACGTATGGTCTTGCTTTCGGGAACTTCCGTAAGCACACCGGCAGGCGACGGGATAACGCTAAACGTCATCTGCATAGGCTGCTCAACCTGATTGGTGCAATCCGCAACGATAATAGTGCCTGGAAGCACACGCTGTGCGAGCACCGCGGCAAAAGTGGATGAGAAAAAACGTAGATCGCTTTGCGCGGTAATCACCGCAGCCACGGATGAATCGGCATCCTGCCGATGGGAGTACGGCCTGCTGTTGAGCAGATCGGTCACAATTCCCTGGATATCGCTGCTGGCGTTAGAATTCATAATTTCAAGTGTACGCACAGGGTGTGCCGTGCGTTATGCCCGTTCCTTGTGTTCCTTCTTATACCGACGGCGCTCACGTTCGCTCATGCCACCCCAAATGCCGAAACGCTCATCATGCTCGATGGCCCATTTCAGGCATTGCTCACGAACCTCGCACTGGGCGCACACTCGCTTGGCATCCCTAGTTGATCCGCCCTTTTCAGGAAAGAACGCTTCCGGATCAGTCTGAGAACATAAAGCCCTATGCTGCCAGGAAACATCATCATCGCTTTTGAACAGACCCCACAGTTCCGCAAGCGGATTATCGGAGGACTCGTCGATCACGCCCCACATGCGTCCTCCCCTGCTATACGTATGCGCACTTTTAGTCGTGTTAAATTACACACATGCAATTTCTTTTTGTCAAGTTTTCCGCCGTGTCAATCACTATAATTCGAGAAAAATATGGTACACGGTAACTCCAAGAACGACGGGGGCCTGAAGCAGAATCCGTGAAAATCGGGGAACATCTCTATAATCCCATGACAGAGTAGTGGTATGTTCTAGAACGCGTTGAGATATGGCGTGATCTTTTGTATAAACAGGAAGGCGATACCGTGACCACATCACCAGCCGGCGATAAGCTTCCTAACGTCAATGGACTGCGAGACGCAAAGCCGCGTCACAGCCTTGGCTATCGAGTGCAGCATCGTGCGAGGACGATAGTCGCTTCGGTCATCGCGGCGATGCTGGTGTTCTCGGGAACCGCAGCGGCCGCAACATGGCTGGATGTGAATGGCATCATCAAAGACCATTCGGTCGAAATCATCGGACAAGGCTCACTTGACGCCAACACCTCGATCATCGATCCCAACTCCGGCAAACCCATCGAATTCGTACTCATCGGGCAGGATTCCCGCGATGGCGAAGAGAACCAGTCCGTCGGAGGCAACTTCGACGACGTGGTAGGCAACCATCAGGCCGACACCACAATGGTGGCGCAGATTTCCGCGGACCGCACCAAAATCAATCTCGTTTCCATTCCGCGCGACTCCCTAGTGGACGTACCGCAGTGCGAAACGACCAACGGCACGATTCCCGCGCAATACAATGTGATGTTCAACTCGATTTTCGCGAACGCATACCAGACCGGCGGCGATCTCGCTTCAGCCGCAAGCTGCACCCTGAATGCAGTGAACAGCCTCACCGGACTGAACATTCAAAACTTCATCGTCGTGGATTTCGCAGGACTGGTCAAAATGATCAACGCCGTAGGCGGAGTCGACCTGTGCATCCCACAGGACGTCGACGACCCCTACACCAGCCTGCAACTCACCAAGGGCCTGCACCATCTGGACGGACACCAGGCAACGCAGTACGCACGAACCCGCCATGGTCTGGGAGACGGATCCGACACATCACGAACAACCAGACAGCAATACCTCATCAAACAGTTGATGAACGAAGCGCTCAGCAAGAACCTCTTTACTGACACCGCACAGCTCTACCAGCTAGCGAAATCAGCCTTGCAATCACTCTATATCTCGCAAGGCATGGCCGATACCGCAGCGCTTGCAGGTCTTGCCATGAGCCTCAAGGATTTCAATCTGTCCAACCTGTATTCGCAGACCGTTCCGGTAGTATCCGCGCCGTCGGACCCGAATCGTTCGGTCTGGACCGATGAGGCGGAGACGCTATGGGAGAAGATGCGCGCGGACAAGCCGATTTATGGTTCCGACGAATCCGACGCGAACACGGATGCCAATACCGCAGGCAATTCCGACGGTTCTTCCGATAATTCGACGGATGGCACTGACAATACGGATAATACGGGCACTGACAACACGGGTTCCCAGGAAGCCGCACAGACGCCTGATCCGGTCACTGGTCTGATCACGCAAGCCGATGGCACGCTTATCGATCCGAACACCGGTGGCACCGTCGATCCGGAAGATGGCTCCATCCATGACGCTCTTACCGGGCAGTACATCGGACTTGCCGATCGTTACCTCAACGCGACAGTTTGTGCCGTTCCCGCAAAGAACTAGACCGCTTTCACCGAATCCGTTCCTACACGGTGTAAATGGTGTAGGAACGGATTTCTTTTTGGAGGATATTGTATGAGTGAAGAGAACGGCGGCAAGGACCCCATGCCCGCACCACCGAGCTTCATCCCGTCTGCAGGACGGAAGAAGACGGAATCACAGCCTCACAAATCCACAATTCCTTCTCAATCCGGCTCTCCGTCAATTCCAAGTTTTTCGCCTGCCGCACAGCCAGCGCGCTCAAGTGCCCCGCACGCCAGCAGGCGTACAGCGCAACCATCATCCGTAACTCCATCCGGTTCCAGCGCTCCACAGAGTTTCCGTCCTGCCGCAAACTCCACCAGCAGACCACGTCAGTCGGCATCATCGTCTCCTGCATCGTTTGCTCCTGCTTCAGCTCCGAACAATCACCGTGCGTCTCAGCAGGTACGAGGATCCTCCTCCATATCCACTGGCATGCCACGAACAACGCGACAGAACACGCCCAGACAACCTTTGTCCGGCAATAGCACAACAGGATTCCAATCCACTGCGAAAGCCGTGCTCCCCCACAGAAAACGACATATGGGGCGGGTCATTCTCGCGTTTTTCCTTGCTGTGATTCTCGCCTTGGGACTGTCGATATTCTCCGCATGGAATTGGGTGGATGGACAGCTCAACAAACAGTCTTGGTTGACGAACAAAGCCGATACCGCTGGCGAAAGCTGGCTAATCCTCGGTTCCGACGAACGCGAAGGCACCATTGGTGACGCTGGCGACGTGACCGGTTTCAGAACAGACACCATTCTGGTACTCACCAAACCGAAATCCGGACCTTCCTCACTGATTTCCATTCCGCGTGATTCCTTGGTGGAAATCGACCAGAGTTACATGAAAATCAACGCCGTCGCCCAACTGTACAGCGGCAAACAACTGGTTAACGAAGTCGAAGACATCACCGGGCAAAAAATCAACCACGTGACAATGGTGCAATTCGGGGGTCTGGTCAAAGTGGTCGACGCTTTAGGAGGCGTCGAATTATGCTACGACCAGGATGTAAGCGATCCGTACTCCCAGTTGAACTGGACTGCCGGCTGCCATACCGCCGACGGCACCACCGCGCTTGCGTTTTCTCGTATGCGTTACGCGGACGCACAAGGAGATTTCGGACGTGCAGCCCGTCAACGTCAGGTCATCAACGCCATAGTGAAAAAGGGCGCGTCCAAGGATACGCTGCTGAACTTCGGCAAAGTCAAAAAAGTTGCGGAGGCTGCGTTGGGCTCCGTAACCGTGGATGAAAAGGCTTCAACCTCATCGCTGATGCGCATGGCTTTGGCGTTCAAAAGCGCTTCTGGGGATCAAGGCATTTCAGGAAGCGTTTATTGGACCGATCCCGACTACTACGTTGATGGTGTCGGCTCAAGCGTGCTCTTGGACGAGGATAAGAACCTCGAACTGTTCTCCGAATTGGCTAAGGGGACCCATCAGGCTGGCACTGTAGGCACGCTCGCCGAACAGCAAAGCTGAGGGTTGTGGTCAGGATGTGGATAACCATATCCTCCGACCACAACCCTGATTCTCGCTTGCGTCCATCCGCCACTGCTGTTCACAATGACGGCATGAACAGCAAAACCAAGCGCAAGCATACCAATGGATTCAATGAGGATCGGCTGATGCTCATCAGCTGGGCCGCGCCGGTATTGTCGCAACTTGTCATGCTTGTCATAATGATCGCGCAACGGCAATGGCTATATGTGGCCATGCTTGCTCCTGGACTCATCAGCAGCGTGTTGTCTCTGGTATCCATGGCGTTGCGTTCCAATCAGAAGCAGCAGCATGACGAACCTGTCTCCACCACCTATGCAAAGGTGGTGGAGACCGCAAGGCAAAACAGCCATTCGCCGTTCGCCGCAATGCCCCATGTGTGTTTCGAGCGGTTCTACGCTCTGGACGAGGACGCGCTGCCTTGGCGCACCATCACACGAACATGGCTTTCCTCCACATCATCCTGCCCTATAGGAGTCACGGAGCATGGCTTGTTTCGCACGGATCTGCAACGATCAGGACCGCATGCCATGGTCGCAGGCACCACGGGTTCGGGAAAATCGGAATTGCTCATCAGTTGGTGCTTGTCGCTCGCCATGCAATACAGCCCTGATGATCTGCATTTTGTGTTTTTGGATTTCAAAGGAGGATCGACATTCAACGCTTTGGAACATCTTCCCCACACCGTTGGCAATGTCTGCGATCTTGATTTGTTCCACGCGATTCGCGCGTTGAATGCTATTGAACAGGAATTGGTGCGTCGTGAGGCTCTGGTCAGCGCCGAACGTGTTTCCAGATTCGACCAATTGGTCCGGCCTCCGGCACGACTGGTTGTGGTCATCGATGAATTCCATGCACTTCGAGACCGTCTGCCCGACTATATGCAACGGCTGAATCGTCTTGCGTCACTTGGCCGTTCCCTTGGCATGCATCTGATCGTCTGCACGCAATATCCCATGGGCCAAGTCCATGCCGACATGAAAGCCAATATCTCGCTGAGCATATGCTTACGGGTTACAGACCAAATGCAGTCGAACGAATTGATCGGCATACGTGACGCAGCGCTGATTCCTCCCAGCATTCCCGGTGCGGCCTATTGCAATGACGGACAACACACCACACCTTTCCTATGCAGCGCGGTGCGCGATGTCAACCGACTTGTCCGCAATATTGGAACGGCCGCACGATTCCACGCCTGCAAACGTCCCGATCCCCTGTTTTCCGAGCCTCTCACGCAACATGCAACGCAATCCGATCTTTCCATCCCATCAAACCAGTCATGGCATAACGTTCCCTTTGCGCTTGCCGACGATGGCGTATTGGTGTATACCGCCATTCTTGACGTGAGCCAACAGAATATCGCCATCATCGGTGCCTACGGCAGTGGCAAAACCAATCTACTGTTGCATTGCTCACGCTGGCTATATGACACGGGTTGCGCCAATATTCGTTTCACACGCAAAACCGAACATGGCATGGTGACGGATGACGGCAAACCCTTACCGTCGCATAAGCGAACCATCTGGATTGTGGATGATGCGGACGAAGCGCTTAATCCCTTTTCCTCTGCGCCTGAAGCGAACGAATTGCGTGAGGCATTGGTCAATCCCAATATCACAGTGATTGCCGCGGTGGAAAAACCTATTTCCACACTGCTGGACCGATGTCCGACTCGTGTGGCGTTCCCCTGCGGAGAACGTTCCAACGATCTGATGCTCGGCATTCCCGGCGCAATTCTGGACGGGTTCGCAGCCGACGACTATACCCTCCCAGGTCGTGGCGTGCTCATGCAACAGGCCAAAGCATGCCCTATTCAGTGCGTGGAATTCCAAGGTTTTTAACGATTCGTGGGATTCTTTTCGCGAAGACTCTTGAAAAGTCGCGCGATTCGTGGTTATCTGAGTAACGGACTTACATGCCGTACATGGCAAGAGGAAGGCGATTATATGAGCAGTGCTTTTGACTGGCGCGCCAAGGCCGCATGCCGCGACAAGGATCCGGAGCTGTTTTTCCCGGTCGGCAATACAGGCGCCGCCTATCAGCAGATCGAAGAGGCCAAGGCCGTCTGCCGCACCTGCAAGGTGATTGACGCGTGCCTGAAGTGCGCGCTTGACACCAATCAGGATTACGGTGTTTGGGGCGGTTTGAGCGAAGACGAACGTCGTGCGCTCAAGCGCCGTGCCATGCGTGCCCGCCGCTCCCAAGCCATGCAGATGCAGATCTGAAATTTTCAAAGATCCATCATTGCATACGCTCTGCGAATAAATAGCAACTTACAACGAAAATGTCCGGTTGACTTCCCCTGGTCAACCGGACATTTTCGTATCTTTCCTATCGTTCCTGCGCCGCACGCAGCTTCATATCGAGCACTACTCGGGTGCCACCGCCACGACGGGGCTCCCAACGGACCGTGCCTCCGAAATCGTTGTTGACGAACGTGCTGATGATCTGCGTTCCCAAACCGGATCCGGAGGAACGTGCCATACCATCATGCTCCTCATTGGCCAAGCCCGTGCCATCGTCTTCGACCACAACATTGAGGTTGTTGCCGCCGCGTCCCACGGAAATCGTGATATGACCTTCTTTGCGACCTTCGAAGCCATGTTCCACGGAATTGGTGATCAGCTCGGTCAGCACCAATGACAACGGCGTGGCATCCTGCGCCGGCATCATGCCGAATCTGCCGATGAAGTCGATGTCGATATGCTGGTCACGCATGGTGGCCAAATCCACCGCCATCTTCAACAGGCTGGAAATGACCTTGTCGTAATCGACGATTTCATCGGCGGTCTGGCTCAAGCCTTCATGGACCATGGCGATGGTTTGTACACGACGCTGCGCCTCTTTCAGCTCTTTCTTGACCTCTTCGGACTTGGTTTTACGTGCCTGCAGTCGCAGCAATGCGGAAACCGCCTGAAGGTTGTTCTTGACGCGATGGTGGATTTCGGAAATCGTCGCATCCTTGGTCTGCAGTTCCTTTTCACGACGGCGAAGCTCAGTCACGTCGCGACATAGCACAACAGCGCCAACGCGGCCATTGGCATCCATCAACGGCAGCGAACGCATGGACACCGCGGACTTGTTGGCATCGAGTTCGGAATCGACGGCGGCTTTGCCACTGAGCACCAGAGGCAAGGTTTCCAGCACGGGATCGTTCTCGCGCAGCAATTTGGTGCCGATTTCGCTCAGATACTCCCCCTGCATGGTGCTGACCGATCCCAAACGTCGGAAGCAGCTGATGGCATTCGGCGAAGCATATCGCACGATACCTTCGACGGTGAGTACGATGAAGCCGTCCGCCACACGCGCATTGTGACGCTGGTTCATAATCGGATTACGATATGGGAACTGACCGCGAGGAATCATCTCATACAGCTGCTTACCTGCGCTGATGCTTTCGGATTCGTAACGTCCGTTCGACTCTCGGGTGGCCATATTCGTCTCACGTACCACCAAGCCCAGCGTCTTGCCATTATGACGCACCGGCGCATACACATTGCACACCGTGGACTCGCCCACAGTGCGGAGCACCGTGGAACGGAACACCGATTCGGAAGCCATCGCGGCATCCAATTCAGCGCTCATTTCCTCCTCGACAACGTCGCCGACCACATCGTCGGTCCTCAGGCTCATCACCGTGGATGGACGACACTGTTCGGCAATAATGTATTTGCCCTCGCCATTTTGCAGAATGAGCAGCAGATCAGCAAAACTCAGGTCGGCGATCACCTGCCAGTCGGCGACCAGATGATGCAGCCATTCACGATCTTCGTCATCGAAATCGGGACGGGTCGTCAAGATATGTGAGAAATCAGCCATGCGCTCCATCATACGCATCACACCAGAGGTTTTGCACGACACGACGCATATTGCAGGAAAAGCAATATTGACATATCCATGAGTTACGGTAACGTAGGTTACGGTTCCGTAACTTACAGTGGAGGCACACAGATGGCGAAACCCACAGACGCTCAGATCGAGGAAAAACGAGCGATCATCGCCGAGGCACGCGAACAGGCCCTTCAAGCCAAGGCCGATATTATTCGCGTGAAGGCACGCAACAAGGCCGAGAACATCCGCAAGAAGGCCGACGGCAAGGCGAAAATGGCTATAGCTAAGGGCGAAGCTCGTGCCGCGAAAATAGAAGGCATCACTCCGGCGGAGATCGAACGGAAGATTCGCCTTGACGTGCACGGTCGGCCCAAACCGGCGATGCGCGGCTGGATTCATGCCGTGGCCGCCCCCCTGGCATTGGCGGCCGGCATCGTACTGATTTGCCTGGCTCACGGTACCGGTTTGAAGTGGGCGTGTGCCGTGTTCATGACGTGTTCGCTGGTGTTGTTCGGCAATTCCGCCTGCTACCATTTGGGCGATTGGTCGCCTCGCGTTACCGATGTGCTACGACGCATCGACCACATGAATATCTTCCTGCTGATCGCAGGAACTTATACGCCGGTCTCCTTTGCGCTCGAACCGTTCTGGCGCAATTCAATCATCGCAGGCATGTGGATCTGCACTACCGTGGCGCTCATCATTCACGTCATCTGGATCAGCGCCCCACGCTGGCTTTACGTGATTGTGTATATTATTTTCGGTGTTTCTGGCGTAGCATTCATGGGATTGTTCTGGATTTCACCGTACGCCGGTCCGGCTGTTGTGGTGCTGTTGGCCGCAGGCGGCGCCTGCTACATCGCCGGAGCCATCGTATACGCGCTACGCAAGCCCGATCCATGGCCGAAGGTGTTCGGCTTCCATGAGATTTTCCATTGCGGCACTGTCGCTGGTTACGCATGCCATATGGTGGCGATCTACATGGTGATCGTGCAGCTATGGCCGTAAGTTCAGGTCATATCTGATTGCAGTTTGACGAAATATACGAAAAGGCTGGTTCATCCGTTGTATTCGATGAACCAGCCTTGTATTTATATCGCTGGAATATCAGATTCAGCTTATGACGAACATCACTCAGGCGAGCGGCTTGGCTTCCTTGATGGTCACGGAAATCTCACGTCCGTTCGGAGCCGTATACGACACCGTGTCTCCCTCGTGAGCACCGTTGATGGCTGCGCCGATCGGGGATTCCGGGCTGATGATGCTGTAGTCCGTGGCGATGGACAGGTCACGCGTGCCAAGCACGTAGACCATTTCACGTCCGTTGACATCCAGCGTCACCAAAGAACCGTCGCCGACTTCGCCGGCCTTGGGCGCGGTCAGAATCTTCGCGTTGCGCAGCTTGACGGTCAGTTCCTCGATGCGGCCCTGATTTACTCGCTGAGCCTCACGAGCGGCCTGATAGCCGCCGTTTTCGCTCAAATCGCCCTCGGCGCGTGCCGCGGAAACCTTGGAAAGGATTTCGTCGCGATACTCGCCTTCGCGCCAAGCGAGCTCTTCCTTCATCTTGTCATAAGCTTCCTGCGTCAGCAGAAGCGTTTTTTCTTCGGCCATGTTGCCTCCTTGACCTTGGAAATTACTCTATACCGCTTAGTCTCAGCGGGTGGAGATGATGTCGATCACGAACACCAGGGTGTCTTCGCCGCCGATGCCGGCCTGCGGAACGCCACGGGAACCATAGCCATACTCCGGCGGAATGGATACCACCAAGCGGGAACCGACGTTGTGCCCCGGAACGGTCTGGTCCCAACCCTTGATGACCTGGCCGACACCGATGCCGAAGCTGGCCGGCTGGTGACGGTCGAAGCTGGAATCGAACGGGGTGTCTTTGCCCCAGACCACACCGTGATAGTTAACGGTGACGGTGTCGCCGCGGCGAACCATCGGGCCATTGCCCTCGAGCAGCTCCACAACCTTCAGACCTGCCGGAGCGGTCTCGGACGGGAATTCGATGGTCGGGCGATCGCCGAACTCAACATTGACAACGGGCATTTGAGATGCCATGGTGAACCTCCTTGAAAAGCACAATGCCACCTAGACTAGCACCAACCACCGCTAGCATTCAACGACATTGACCGCCAAACCACCTTTTGAGGTTTCTTTATACTTGGACATCATGTCTTCGCCCGTGTCTTTCATGGTTTTAATGGCCTGATCGAGGGTCACGATATGCGTTCCATCTCCCAGCATGGCCATACGAACCGCGTTGATGGCAGTGTTCGCAGCCATGGCGTTGCGTTCGATGCATGGAATCTGTACTAAACCTCCCACGGGATCACAGGTCAGTCCCAGATTATGCTCGATGCCGATTTCCGCAGCGTTCTCCACTTGCTGTGGAGTACCGCCCATCACCGCGCACAAACCGGCCGCAGCCATCGAACATGCCGTACCGACTTCTCCCTGGCATCCGACTTCCGCACCGGAAATGGAGGCATTGCGTTTAAACAGGTACCCTACCGCGCCTGCAGTGAGCAGGAAGGTAATAACACCCTCTTCGTTCGCATGGTCAACGAAATGCCAGTAATAGTGAAGCACTGCCGGAATGATTCCTGCAGCGCCGTTGGTCGGTGCGGTGACGATTCGCCCACCGCCGGCGTTTTCCTCCGACACCGCCAAAGCGAACAAATCCACCCATGCCGCATCCGACGATTCGAGCACCGCATCCGCGCGTTTCTTGTCTCGCGCAAGCACATCACTGTTCGAGGCAAGCCTTGCATACATTTTCGGTGCCCTGCGGGGCGCATTCAAACCGCCGGGCAACACGGTCTGCGACGTATGGCATCCGTGCTGTACGCAACGACGCATCACCCGCCACACGTTATCCAGTTCGCTGCGAACCTGCACCGCCGACTGCATGGCCGTTTCGTTGGCCCACACAATGTCGGCGATACTCATATGGTGCTTCTCGCATAATGCAATGAGTTCGTCGCATGACGTGAATGGATATGGCACATCCGAGCCGTCATCAAGTGAGGAATCACTCTGCTGATCGGCGAAAGACGTTCCGATCGGCGGACGCTCATGAATGCCGATCATCAAATCTTCGGCATTGCCTTGCCGTACGAAGCCTCCACCGATGGAATACCAGACCTGTTCATCAACGAGATTGTTCTGCTGGTCAAATGCCTGGAAACGCATGCCATTAGGGTGCGCGGCCAAGCGATGCCACACGTCCATCACCACATCATGCGCATAGTCGAAATCGATGCGATGCTTACCGGCCAGCAGCAGTTCCCCACTCGACTCGCATTCATGACGAATGATGTTCACATGGTCCGTATCGACGGTTTGCGGCATGTTACCTTCCAGACCTGCCACAGTCGCGCGATCGGTACCGTGCCCCAAACCCGTCAACGCAAGAGATCCATACAGTACCGTACGTACACGGCTCACACGGCCAAGCGTTCCCGTATGTTCAAGTGATTCGACAAATTTGCATGCCGCCACCATCGGACCAACAGTATGTGAGGAACTTGGTCCAACGCCTATCTTGAACATCTCGAGAATACTGAACATACCAATCGTCGCCTTGCTTCTCAGGTGCCTTGCTCAGGCTGCATACAATGCACGGAACATGAGAATCATAATGATCAAACCAATGATGGCGGCCGTAACTTCCACCACCAGCATAATAATGGCCGTGGTTTTACGATTGCCGAGTTTAACGTCAAGTAACTTGGCGAACAGGAAGGCGACGAAACCAAGCGCTGCGCCATTCAACGCAATCGCACCAATCTGGCCATTGGTGAGCACACTCTCCCCCACCATGGCAAGCACGGAATTGATGGTGGCGGAGAACACCAGCAGACTCCACACGCCGTAACCGATAAGTCCAACAATCGCATATGCGAACGGTCGAAACCGTTCACGCATTTTGATCGTAAACGATTCGGCGCACCACAGCAGCGCAAAGCCCACAACGAACGTGAACGCCACTGCCATGAACACCGCTTCCATAGCCCATGGAATCAATGCCAACGACGCCTTCAACAACGAGAAATACAGCGGAGAACAAGCCAGTTCGCCCACAGCCAAAACTCCTGCGACGATAATCGCTTGGGAGAGCATCAGCGGAATTTCCGTATCGGGCTGTTCGATTACTGGCTTGATATCTTTCGACGTCATACTTTTTCCGTTCCAGTCGGCTACTTGGGGTTATCAATGCCGCCAGTGTAATAACGGATTGTTTCGTACGTGCTATCCAGCAATATTTCACAACGTCATTCGGTGCCGCCAGCGGGAATCGAACCCGCAATCCGAAGAGACCGATTTTAAGTCGGTTGCGTATACCAGTTTCGCCATGGCGGCAAGGCATCGAACAAGCCGACGCCCAAGTCATTATGCCACGTTAACGTTCGGCAAGCAATCGCGTGCCGTAATCCAACACAATGCCATCAAGCAAACCGTGCTCGCTGGCCATGAAGGAGTCGATATGCTGACCATGGTCGGCATAGGCCGCTTCGCTGACTTTGGCGAGCACACGATTCCACACCAGTGCACCGCCACCGACCACGTCAACACGACCCGGGTGAATGGTTTTGTAGGTCAGGCGCTCTTCGCGCGGCATCGTAAGGAACTTGTTATCGACCGCATAAGCGTCTTCCAGCGAGCAGCTGGCACCATCCACCGCGGAATGGTCGTATTCGGTCAATCCCATGGCCAGAGCGGTCATGGTAGTCACTGTGCCAGACACGCCGATGATAGTGCGGGTTTTGCCTGCAGGAACCGTTTTGAACGCTTCATCGATATGCTCGTCGATGTCGGCAATGGCCTCTTGAATCTGCGCTTCGGTAGGCGGATCGTTCTTCAAGTGGCGTTCGGTCATACGCACCGAGCCAATGTTCATGGAGAACGCGGCCTGCACCTGCGTGTTCGGATGGCTTACGCCATCGCCGCCAAGCACCAATTCCGTAGAGCCGCCACCCAAATCAACCACCAGATACGGAGCTTCGACGTCGCGACGAACCACGCTCGTGGCACCAAGGAAGCTTAGATCAGCCTCTTCCGTACCGGGAATGACTTCCGGACGCACGCCGAGGATCTGCTCGATAGTGTCTTCGAATTCCTCACGGTTCTCAGCATCACGAGTGGCCGAAGTGGCAACGAAACGAATGCCATCCACCGGATGCTTTTTCAGCACCTCGGCGAATTCGCGGGCAGCGGCGTAGGCACGTTCCAATGCCTCATCGGCGAAACGATGCGTCTTATCAACATCCTGACCGAGGCGAATCACACGAAGAATACGCGGAACAATATCTTCAACGCCGTCTTCGCTGACTCGGGAGACCTTCAGACGAATCGAGTTCGTACCGCAATCAATGCCGGCAACAGTAACGGATTTCATTGCTTCTTCTTTCTGTCTGAATATGGTTCAGTCTTCGTTTTCCACCGTGCAACGGCATACATTGGGGTCGAATTCATGACGAATCGCCTCCAATGCCATGTCTCCGATCGGATTGGCGCCCTCACCCATCACCAGCGTTTGCGCCAGCAAGGCGTGCAGACACTTGATGCGAACAGGCATGCCGCCGGCACTGGTGCCTTCGATATGCTCTTCGCTGTCTTCCATAGCAACGGCGATTTCATGCCGGAACGCCAAATACAGTTCGTGCGCACGCTCGTAGGCGGCTTTCAGATCGTCATCTTCAGCCAAAAGATCGTTGTACTCCTTCATCTTGCCTTCGGCTTCGATGTGGGAGATGGCTTTCACCGCTTCCGGGCCAGTCAAATAGCAAGTGGTAGGGAAAGGCACACCTCCCGGCAGCAGCGGACGCGTGACCACAGCCAAAGGCCTGCCGCACACGCAACGTGCTCCGACAGCCACCATACCACGCGGGTAACGACCCAGCTGACGCTCGACCACAGCAATATCATGCTCGGTGGCAGGCTGGTCGAGAACCTTCTTCGCCAAGGTTTTGGCCTGTTCGCTGATTGTCATACCCTGTGTCACTCCTGCTGATCTCCTGATTGCTGTTGGTTGTTGTCTTGTGAAGTCTGCTGCTGGCCACCGGATTCCTGGCTTGTTCCATTCGCATCCGATTCACCGGTTGACGTACTTTCGGACGTTTCCCTCGATTTCGATTTCACTTCGTCCGATTGGTCGGCTTGTTTGAACGAATACGCCATTTCCTTATACCAAGGCAGTACGGTTTTCTGCGATTCATCCGTCTTTTTTGCATCTTCTGTGGTTTCGCCGGTCACCGCTTCGGGATGTTCCACACGAATCGCCTGTTCTCCTGGAAATACGAATCCCAGACGATCCCTTGCCTGCGCTGTAACGTAAGCTTTGTCATCCCAACGCGCAATGTCGTTTTCCAGTTCCTGCTTTTGCGCTATCAGCGCAGCTTCCTGCTTCTTCAAGCCATTCAATTCAGCCATATTCAGCGCATAGGTATGGAACGTCGACGCCAGCTGGATGGATCCCAAAGCCACGATAAATACCGCCACAAAGAACGCGATGGGGCCAGCACTGCCCCTTCTGGATGCTTTCTTGCGTGACTTTGAACTCATAGCAATGAAAATACCCGCCGCGTTCGACGAGGAACACGACGGGCACTCTACATCAGCGCATATTCGATGCGCTTACGCTCACTTGGCGATGTACTTCTTGCAGGCCTTGAAAGCGCTGTAGCCAGCATACTGAGCGGTGGAGCCGAGCTCCTCCTCGATCTCGAGCAGGCGGTTGTACTTGGCAATACGCTCGCCACGAGCCGGAGCACCGGTCTTGATCTGGCCGGTGTTCTTTGCCACAGCCAGGTCGGAGATGGTGGTGTCCGGGGTCTCGCCGGAACGGTGGGAAACCATGGAGGTGAAGCCGTTCTTGGTGGCCAGCTCGATGGCGTCGAGGGTCTCGGTGACGGTACCGATCTGGTTCAGCTTGACCAGCAGGGAGTTGGCGGCGCCGAGCTCGATGCCCTTAGCCAGACGTGCCGGGTTGGTGACCAGCAGGTCGTCGCCGACGAACTGCAGACGATCGCCGAGCTTGGCGGTGATGGCAGCCCAGTCTTCCCAGCCTTCTTCCTGGAACGGATCCTCAATGGAGACGATCGGGTACTCGTTGATGAGGTTCTCGTAGAAGTCGAGCATGTAGCCGGCTTCACGATCGTCGCCTTCGAAGTGGTACTTGCCGGTCTCCTTGTTGTAGAACTCGGAGGAAGCCACGTCGAGGGAGATGCCGATCTGCTTGCCCGGCTCGTAGCCGGCGGCGGAGATGGCGTCCATGATGTAGTTCAGGGAGTCCTTGTTGGACTTCATCTTCGGAGCGAAGCCACCCTCGTCGCCGAGGCCAGTGGCCAGGCCTTCCTTCTTCAGGACGTTCTTCAGGGTGTGGTAGACCTCAACGCCTGCACGCAGAGCCTCGCTGTAGGTGTCGAAGCCGTACGGGGAGATCATGTACTCCTGAATGTCGGTGGCGAAGTCAGCGTGAGCGCCACCGTTCATGATGTTCATGTTCGGAACCGGCAGGATGTGGCCGTTGGTGCCGCCGATGTAGCGGTACAGCGGCTGGCCCGCGGACTCAGCGGAGGCGTACAGAGCAGCCAGGGACACGCCGAGGATGGCGTTGGCGCCCAGACGACCCTTGTTCGGGGTGCCGTCGAGCTCGATCATGACCTCATCGAGAGCGCGCTGGTCGGAAGCATCCATGCCGATGACCTTCGGAGCGATCTCTTCGTTCACGGCCTTGACGGCATTGAGAACACCCTTGCCCTGATACACGGACTTGTCGCCATCGCGACGCTCCCAAGCCTCAGCTTCACCGGTGGAAGCACCGGACGGAACGAGGCCCAGGCCCTGAGCACCGTCTTCGGTGTCGAGAACGACCTCAACGGTCGGGTTGCCGCGGGAATCGAGAATCTGACGCGCGTAAACGCTTTCAATTACTGCCACAACTACTCCTTATAAACGTTAGGTTGTGATGACATTGCCTAGAATAGTGCGTTTTGTGGACGTATGGCAAACTTATCCGACACGATTTGTGTGAACGCTCACACAAATCGTGTCGGATGCGTCTGGAACTTCACCTGCTATTTCCTTGGCGTTGGCTTCCAGTCAAGGTCATCCAGCAATTGGTTCGTCCAACCAACGATTTCATCAGAGCTCATTGGACCAGATCCCAGCGAACCTGTGAACGGCGCGGGAATCAGGTACGTTTTAGTCATCGGACGGTATTGAATGCCCTTGTAGATTCGGGCCATGCGCATTTGCACGGATTCTCGCGGCTCGAATTTGGCAACACGAACGTTACGGCCTTGCCCGATGATTTCGGTAATGCCCAACTTCCTTGCCTTGAACCGAAGTCTCGCCACATCGAACAGCGCCTCGAAATCGACCGGAGGCTTGCCGTAACGATCCGTAAGCTCATCACGCAACTCGTCAAGATCGGCTTCCGTACGAGCACCCGCCAACTTGCGGTAGGCTTCCAATCGCAATTTGTCGGAATCGATGTAGCTGACGGGAATGGACGCTTCGATCGGCAGATCGATGGTGACAGCAACCGATTCCGTACGTTCCGGTTCCTTGTACTGCTCGACGGCCTCGGACACCATGCGCACATACAGATCGAAACCAACACCCTCGATATGCCCGCTCTGCTCGTCGCCCAGCAGATTGCCGGTGCCACGCAGCTCAAGATCCTTCATCGCCACGTCAAAACCTGAACCGAGCGCAGTGTTCTGCGCGATGGTGGCCAGTCGGTCATGCGACTGCTGGGTCATCGGCTTGGTTGGATCATATAGGAAGTACGCGTAGGCACGCTCACGGCCTCGCCCGACACGACCACGCAACTGATGAAGCTGGCTTAGGCCGAAACGGTCGGCATGATCGACGATCAACGTATTCGCATTGGAAATATCAAGACCGGTTTCGATGATGGTGGTGCATACGAGCACATCAATGTCGCGATGCCAGAAGTCTCGGATCACACCGTCAAGCTGCTTCTCCCCCATCTTGCCATGGGCGATGCCGACATGCGATTCCGGCACCAGCTCGTGAATCTTCGCGGCAACCGAAGCGATGTCTTGCACTCGGTTGTGCACGTAGAACACCTGGCCACCGCGCAACAGCTCACGCCTGACCGCAGCAGTGACCTGAGCATCCTCATACGCGCCAACGTAGGTAAGCACCGGCAAGCGGTCTTCCGGAGGCGTGGCCAACGTGGACATTTCACGAATGCCTGTAACGGCCATCTCCAGCGTTCGCGGAATCGGTGTTGCCGACAGACTCAGCACATCCACATTGGTACGCAGCGCCTTCAACGTCTCTTTGTGTTCGACGCCGAAACGCTGCTCCTCATCGATGATGACCAGTCCCAGATCCTTGAATTTGACCTTCGGTCCGAGCAGTTTGTGCGTACCGATCACCACATCGACGGAACCGTCTTCAAGTCCCTCGATGGTGTCGTTGATCTCCTTGGTGGTTTGGAAACGGCTCATCGCCCTTACTTCCACCGGAAAACCTTCAAAACGTTCGGTGAACGTCTCGAAATGCTGTTGCACCAGCAATGTGGTCGGCACCAGCACAGCCACCTGTTTGGAATCCTGCACCGCCTTGAATGCGGCACGTACGGCGATTTCGGTTTTGCCGAATCCCACGTCGCCGCAAATCAGGCGATCCATCGGCACGGGCTTTTCCATATCGGATTTGACTTCGTCGATGGTGGTCAGCTGATCGGCGGTTTCTTGGTACGGGAAAGCGTCTTCCAGTTCTTTCTGCCAAGGGGTGTCTTTGCTGAAGGCATACCCCTGCATACGTTGACGTGCCGAATACAGTTTGACCAGATCTTCGGCGATTTCGTGCACATGCTTACGTGCTTTCGCCTTGGTGGCAGCCCAGTCGGATCCGCCCAGTTTGTTGAGTTTTGGAGCGTCGGCACCGATGTATTTGCTGACTTGGTCAAGCTGGTCGGTGGGGATGAACAGTTTGTCGGCAGGTGCGCCGCGCTTGCTGGATGCGTATTCGATGACCAGATACTCGCGTGTGGTCTGGTTGGCGCCCGCTCCGATGGTACGCTGGCGCATTTCGAGGAACCTGCCGATGCCATGCTGCTCATGCACCACGTAATCGCCGGCTTTGAGCTCCATAAGGTCGATGGCCTTACGGCGACGTTTCGGTGTTTTTGCCTGTCCCGCGGCCGATGTACGTCCGGTCAGGTCGCGTTCGGTAAGCAGTGCGACTTTCGCGGCATTATCGACGAATCCGTCGATGGCACGCGATCTGATGCAGTCGAAGTTGGCGATTCCCGTTTCGTTGATGGCACGTTTGAGTCGAACAAGAGTGCCTTGCGCTCCTGCAGTGACGGTGACGGCATAGCCGGCATCAAGAAGACCTTCGATACCGGAAGCTGTCTTGGCCTCATCTCCGCGATATTCTCCAGGATTGGTGGCGTCGAGCTGAACGCGGCCTTCCCTACTGGAGTCCACACCGAAACTCGTAAGCTTCCATACGTCATGCCTAGAGAACACCAGTGAGGAAATCGTTTCCTCAAAATCGTAGAAATTCGCCTGATCGAATGTGATTGGAGCACCGGCACCATGACCGGATGCAGCAACATGCCAACTGGCTGCAAGGAATTCATTAGCCGTTTTGGCAAGATCGTCGGCAGCGCGACGCAATTTTTCCGGATCGGACAGCATCACCAACGCACGCTTGGGAAGCATGCCCTGCACCGGTTCCATATCATCGACCAATGCGGGAAGCAACGATTCCATGCCTTCGACAGGAATGGCGTTGGCAATGGATTCAAGCATGTCTTCGGCGTTTGGAATGGAGCCGATCAGGGATTTCGCACGCACGCGCACCTTTTCGGTCAGCTGCAGCTCACGGCATGGCGTGGCCCAGACCATCGGAATGTCACTGCCATACGTACGCTGGTCGGATGCATGGAATTCCTTGATGGTATCGATTTCGTCACCGAAGAATTCGATACGAACCGGATGCGGCAATGTTGGAGGAAACACGTCGATAATGCCGCCTCGCACTGCGAATTCACCACGATCCATCACCAAGTCGACTCGAGTATACGCATTCTCCACCAGTCGATGCGACGCCTCATCGAGCGCCAACTCCTCACCTTGGGAGAACACCAGCGGCTCCACATCCCCCAAGCCCGCAACCACAGGCTGAATCAGGGAACGCACCGGCATGACGAGAATCCTGATGGGGCCAAACAGCTTGCTTCCCTCTTGAGGGTGCATCAGTCTGCGGAACACCGCCATACGGCTCGCCACGGTATCGGCGCGAGGCGAAAGACGTTCGTGCGGCAAGGTTTCCCACGCTTCAAGCTGTGCCACATCGTTTGGATCGCCGGAATACCACGAACGAATCGCCTCAACCATTTCCTCGGCCTCGCGCCCGGAAGCCACCACAAGCACAACCGGTCGTGTTCCCGCTGCCCCGGCAGCGAGCGCCGGACGCAATCCTTCGGGAACGCCAACGGTGATGCTGGGGTCTATGTCGGATTCCGGCACTTCGATCTCGTCGGAAATCAGCGCACGAAAATCCTCATCGGTTTCGAGTACGTCGAGAATGCCAGCCAGCGAACCTGACGTCGGCAGTTGCACCGGTTCAGCGGCCATTGAACTGCTCCTGAGCCTTGGCGAGGCCGTTGAAGATGATGGTTTCCGCCGCGTCGGCACCGTCGGCAAGGAATTCCGGAAGCTGCTTGCGCTGATCCGGACCGAATCCGCCCAGCACCCAATTCACCGTGTTGTCGTGGGCGTGGGCGCCGCGTTGCGCATGACCGACTCCCATGCGCACTCGGGCATACTTTGGCGTTCCCAAGGCACGATCAATTGATTTGATGCCGTTATGGCCGCCTGCGGAGCCACCTGCCTTGACTTTGATACGTCCGAAATCAAGATCCATGTCGTCGTGAATCACCACAATATGGTCTGGTTCAATCTGATAGTAGGCACTGATGGAAGCCAACGCATTGCCTGACTCGTTCATGTAGGTGAGCGGCTTTGCCAGGAAGAATTTGACGTTACGGCCAGACAGGTTCATCACGCCTTTGCCGAGCATGGCAAGCCCTTTATGGTCGGAAAAGTTGACCGACCAACGTTCGGCCAACAGATCGGCCGCCATAAATCCCATATTGTGACGGGTGCCTTCGTATTTGGATCCCGGATTGCCAAGTCCTGCGATCAACCAGAAATCAGATGCCATTGAAATCGTTCCATTCATTCATACATACGTTTGTGCGCGTTCATATTGCGTCACATTGTCTCGTCTTGATAACCGCAAAGATTGTACTTACAGGTCGAGATACCAGTAACTCATGTCACGCATGGTGCCGGTGGAATCGGTGGCGGCAGTTGGCATGAGGCCAAACTGTGTAAAACCGAACCGTTTCATCAGTGCGATCGAACCGGCATTGTCTGCGAAAATAATGCCGCATGCCTTACGCATATTACGCTTTCGACATTCTTCAAGCAGTTTGGTGAGTGTGTATGTACCGACTCCCCTGCCCTGCCATTGCGGATCGATATAATAGGCGAGATCGGTGACACCGTCGTATCCTGCGCGATCGTAGAAAACGGAAAGCGCGCTGAATCCAATGATCCGCCTCTCTCCGTCATCATCTACCGTTTCCGTAACGAACACCGCATACGGATCATGATGCGATTCAACCCATGCTTTGCGCTGTTCGTATGTGCGTGGAGTTATATCGGCCGATGATCCACCTCGTATGACTGCAGCGTTGTAAATGTCGGTGATTGCTTGAATGTCGTCTTGCGTCGCGATGCGGTAGGAATACTCGATCATGTTTTTGAGCATACCGGGCATATGCAGAAGGCGGAAGACCGGTTCCCCATATGGAACCAGTCTCCCGCCTTATGCAAACAGCAATCGTACGGAACTTGTGCGGAAACTACTGCTCGAGTTCGAGCGCCTTGTTCAACGCTTCCTGAAGTTTCTTCTGCGCCTCGCCATAAGCGGACCAATCGCCCTTCTTCATAGCCGCGTCGGAATCCTTCATTGCCTGAGAAGCGTCGTTAAGCGCGCTCTTCAGACCGTTGCTCATCGTGCCGGAGCTGCTACCGGTATTGCCGGAACTGCTGTCATTGCCCGAGTCTGTTCCAGATGACGAATCCGTGCCATCGGTTCCGGAAGAACCATCGGTGGAGGCATCGCCGTTGGTATCGGACGTATCAGTCTTGCCACTGGTCGAGCCGTCGACGTTTTCAGCATCGCCAGCGGATGCACCGGAGTTGCCGCCGAACACCTGATCGAGCGCTTCGTCCAACGTGTTGGCGAATCCGACCTGGTCGCCGAAGGCCACCAACACCTTCTTCAACAGCGGGAAACTGGTGGAACCGGAAGACTTGACGTACACCGGCTGCACGTACACCAATCCGCCGCCGAGCGGCAGTGTAAGCAGATTGCCTCGCTGCACATTGGTGGAACCGGATTCAAGCAAATTAAGTTCCTTCGACACGTCGGCCGACGCATTGAAGTTGTTCTGTGCCTGACCGGGGCCTGGCACATTGGAATCCTTCGGCAACTCCTGCAATCGAAGCGTGCCATAGTTCGCGCCGATCTTGCCTTTTTCGTGGCCCGCATCGGAATCGACAGACAGGAATCCCGTCAAAATCTCTCGAGTTGACGTGCCTGCGGGAATATACGACGACGTCAACGAGAACACCGGTTCGTTGGATCCACCGGTCTGCAGCGTCAAATAGTACGGCGGCTGCAGAATGTCGCGTTCCTGAGCCTGCTGGGATTCGGTCGGATCGACCGGAGTCTGCCAGAAATCCTCACCGGAGAAGAACTGGCTGGCGCTCGACACATGGTACTTGGTCAACAGTTCTCGCTGCACCTTGAACAGGCTTTCCGGGTAACGCAGGTGGCTCATCAGATCGCCGGAAATCTCCGACAACTGGTGGTACTGGCCGGGGAAGATCTTCTGCCATGCCTTGATCACCGGATCGGATTCGTCCCACACGTACAGGTCCACGGAACCGTCATACGCATCGACGGTGGCCTTCACGGAGTTGCGAATGTAGTTGGCGTTCTTCGAAGCCAGCTCACTCACCGTGGCCGAAGATTCCGTAGTGGAATCCTTGGAGGCTTCGCCCAGATCGGTCATCTGCGAATACGGGTAGGCGTCAGACGTGGTGTAGCCATCGACGATCCACTTGACACGACCATCCACGACCGCCGGGTACACACGGCCGTCAAGCGTCAGGTATGGCGCGACCTTGGCCACACGCTCCTTCGGGGAACGATCGTAGAGGATCTGCGATTCGGAGTTCACACGGTTAGAGAACAGAATCTGGTCGGAGCCGAAACGGATGGCATACAGCAGTCGGGAGAAGATATTACCGATCTTCGGGCCGCCATTGCCACCGAACGTGTTGGTGGCGCCTTCGGAACCGGTCGGGTAATCGAACTCCCACGACTGCGTACCTTCCGGAGCGCCCACGATCGAATATTCGGAAGCGTTCGGCGAGAAGTAGATACGCGGCTCATACTGTTCGGATTCGGTGAGCTTGCCTTGGGTTGGAATACCCGCCTCGAAGAACTTCGGCTGGCCGTCGGCCGTCACCTTGTTGCCGTAGGCGGCCACCACACCATAGCCGTGCGTGTACACGGTATGGTCGTTGACCCAGTTACGATTGTCAAGACCGGCAAGGTCAAGTTCTCGTGCTGCGATCACCGTATCTTGGCTCACACCGTCGACCTCATACTTGTCGACGGCAAGAGTATCGGCAAACGTGTAATACTGCTTGGATTGCTGCAGCTGCTTGAATGTCGGGGAAACGATCTGCGGATCGAGCAGTCGGATCTGCGCGGTCGATTCCGCGGAATCAGCCAACGCACCAGCCTCGCCTTCCGTAGTGGCCTGATACTGTTCGGTCTTCACATTGTTCAGACCGTATGCTTCACGGGTGGCGTCGATATTACGTTGGATATATGTAGATTCCATTTCCTGCGCGTTCGGATTCACACGGAAACGCTGCAGCAGCATCGGCCATGCCACGGTAAGCACCAAGCTCACCACAATGGCGGATGCGATGGCCACGGTCGGCACCTTCCACGCTTTAAGCGCTTCGGAAGCACGCACCGCAATCGGAGCCTGGCCTTCCAACGCATGCGACTTCATGATCCACACGCCGAGAATCACACCGAGAATGACGGTGATGGCAGCCATGATGAAGGTGACGGGAATCGTGGCGTTGACCGTGGTATACGTGGCACCGGTGATGCGGCTACCCTCCTGCGTGAGGTGGGAGAACACGCCAAGCACCTGATTCGTCGCCCATGCGAACATGTTGAGCATCAGCCAGATGCCGATCTGTCTACGCGCACGCTTGGTGATGTGGAACAGTCCACAACCATGCACTGGCATGGTGATTCGGATGCCGCCCATCATCACATGCGTGACGATGGAGAAGATGATGCCGGCAAGCAGCAGCAACGACACTGCCGACATGATCAGCTTCAAGCCAGGCAATACGAACACATAGAAACCGTTGTCGATGCCGAATTGCGGGTCGGTGGTGCCGAAACTCTGCGCGTTGAACATCAGCAGGATTTCAGACCAATTCGCATTAAACTGCGATCCGAACATCAAGCCGACGATCAATGAAATCACCACAGCCACACGACGTGCACTCTTTGAGCTCACGCCCTTGCCCACTTCGATGGTGTCGCCGTTAATACGAATCGTGGAACCATCGGCAGCATCGGGGCGAGCCCAGATCGCCAGCGACGCGGACAGGAATCCGACCGCGGCGATCAGCAGCGCATACGCCACCCACAGGCCTACCCTGGTACCCAACTGCGTCCAAATCACGCTTTGGAAGCCAAGCTGCGCATACCACATGACGTCGGTGATGAACTGCGCCAAGCCAAAGAACAGGCCGATGATGATGGCAAGCGCCAGCACCACACCGATTAGAATCTTGTTGCCGTTCGACGATTTGCGTGGACGGTTCGGCTGGCGTGTGATACGCGGACCGGACGGACGTCTTGGAGGCATGTTCGCCGAAGACCGGGCGGTGTTATCACCATCGGTTTCGACATTGAGAATGATGGGATCATCGTTGCCGGATTTATTGGCACGCTGCCCTTGGGAGCGGTTCGGACCGCTTTCCGGGTCGAACATGGGACCAAACATATCAAAAAAAGACATACTAATAGCCTATCGACAGGCACGGAACGGCTTTATGCCGCTAGCCTAATGTTTACGCAATTCACGAACACGAATCCACCCGTTCTTTTCTTATGCGATCGTATTCGCCATCACCGGCATGTGATAGATAATGACACTATGAGGAGAGTTCACGTTCATTTCGCTCGTTGTGCTGCCGCACTGTGCGCCATCGCACTGCCGCTATCGTTCGCTGGGTGTTCATCCAGCGCGAGTTTGAATGCTGGCTCCAACCAATCCGAGCAATCCAATTCGCAGCAGTCCGATGCATCACATGATGCGCTTGACAAATCCAACGTGCCAAGCGTGGTGGATGACTCGCCGCATGGCAGAGCTGTGGCTGCAGTCAATGCCATGAGTCTTGCAGAGCGCGTCGGTCAGCTCGTCATGGCACCCCTGTATGCGGGATCCGATCCTTCCTCGTTACAGGATCTCATTGTGAACCAGCATGTCGGTTCGGTGCTGATCATCGGCAACTGGAATTCGGGAACGGCCGGTGTCGCCGCAGCCACATCCGCATTGCAATCGTATGCGCCGGCCAATAATCAGCTGTTGATGACCACCGATCAGGAAGGTGGTTTGGTGCAGCATCTTCAAGGCGCTGGTTTCGACCAGATGCCTTCCGCCACCAATCAGGGTTCAATGTCGACCAACCAGCTACGGCAATCGGCTGCCGTATGGGGTTCCCAACTCAAGTCGGCCGGCATCAATGTTGATTTGGCGCCGGTGGTGGGCACGGTAACGGTAGATAGGGCTTCCCATGGCCCGATCGGCGCACTGTATCGTGATTTTGGTCTTGATGCGGACGGCAATGCCGACCATGCCAAGGCGTTCATTCAGGGCATGGCGGATTCGGGTGTAGGCAGCGCCATCAAGCACTATCCTGGTTTGGGTTCGGTGACGGGCAACACCGATTTCACCGCCGACGGCATTCTTGATACCACCACCACGTTGGACGGTGCGGAAATCGGCGCGTTCAACAGTACGTTGGAGGCGAACCCTTCCATGGTGATGATGTCGCTTGCCACCTATCAGGCTATTGATCCGAATAATCCCGCCGTGTTCTCCAGCGCTTTGGTAACGGATTATTTGCGCAATACGGTCGGATTCCAAGGTGTCATCACTTCGGATTCTTTGTCCGCCACTGCGTTGGGTGGCATTCAGCCAAGTGATTTGGGTGTGCGATTGGTTGAGGCCGGCGGTGATCTTGCCTGCATTGGCGCTTTCGATTATGTTCAGCAGGTTTTGGATGGTTTGAATGCGAAGGCCGCGGCCGATTCCGCTTTTGCAGACAAAGTAACGCAGTCCGCGATTCGTGTGATGACATTGAAATACAGCATGGGACTCGCTTCTTGATTGCGAAATATTGATTGCGGAACATGCAATCGAATATCTTCGGTATAGGAATAATCGCAAGCAAGCAACATAAATATAAGAACAACAATCCCCGTCTTCCGAAATGAAAGACGGGGATTGTTTATGCATGGCCGTTAGTTTCAGCAACAGCAACTGGTGTTGGGATGCTTGCGATCGTATTCCTCTCGCATGCGCCAGTATTCGCGTTCGGTCAGCGGGGTTTCGCAGGGATGTTCGCTTGCGAAATGCTCCAGATAGTGGTCGTATTTCGCTTCTCCACTGAATTCGCGCACATACCAGACGAATCCGGCCTTGGCTTTCAATAATGCGGACCAGATTCGTCTGACCATGGTGGTGAATCCCTGCATCAGGCTGCGGCCTGTTCCTTCTGCGCCAGCTCATAGCTCTTGGCCGCGTATTCGCGCTGCACCTTCTTTTCGAGCTTGGTGGCGATCAGGCTGGACGGTGCGAACCATTCGGATTCCACGAACGGCTCCTCAGACGTGGTTTCCACACCGAACTTGCCCTTGGCAAGAATCTTCACGGTCTGGTAGATGCCGACGACCAGGAAGACTCCCATCATGACCATGAAGAACACGGAGAGCACGCCGTCAAGGTACGCATTGGAGAGTGCGGCCTTGGCGTTGACCAACGCTTCGCCTTCCAAAGTGCCACCATCGATCAGCGTCTGATACTTGGAAGCGGTGGCGAAGTAACTGATCGGTCCGACGATCTTCTGGAAGTCGGCGGTGAAGGTCACGGCCACATCCCAAACGAGAGGAACAACAGGAATCCACAGGTACTTCTTATAACCAAGCTTGGCCACGCAAACGGTGACCAGCATGAAGCATGCGGCGGCAAGCAGCTGGTTGGAAATACCGAAAATAGGCATCATGGCGTTGATACCACCATTCGTATCGCACACGCCGACCCACAGCAGGCCACCCCACAGGGCGGTTGCGATCAGCGTGGTGATGATGTTGCCCGGTTTCCACGTCGGATCAGCGAACTTCTTCAGCTTGCGCACGTTGCCCAGCAACTCACCAATCTGATAACGGGCCACGCGGGTGCCGTTGTCAACGGTGGTGAGGATGAACAGCGCTTCGAACATGATGGCGAAGTGGTACCAAAAGGCCATGGAGTCATGACCGCCGAGGTAGGACTTGAGGAAGTTGGCCATACCCATAGCGAACGTGGTGGCGCCGCCGGTGCGGGAAACGATGGTGTTCTCGCCAATGTCGGAAGCGGCCTGCTTCAAAGCGTCGGCACCTTCATAGGTCTTGGCATTGCCGTTCTCGTCGACAGAATCCCAAGTGACCTTCATCTGGTTGCCTTCAATGTCGGAAACCTTCATCGAATCCACGGCCTTGACCGCGGCCTCAGCCTGCTCGTCAGGAGTGGAAGTGGCGGTCAAGGTCACGCCGGAAGCGGTGGAGATCTGCGAGGCGGACATGTTCGTGGAGAAGTAGACGCCCTGGGAAATGGTGATGGCTGCAATCAGTGCGATCACGGCGGTGAAGGATTCAACCAGCATGGAGCCGTAGCCGATCATGCGAATCTGGTTTTCCTTCTCCACAGCCTTCGGGGTCAGGCCGGAGCTCACTGCGCCGTGGAAGCCGGAAAGAGCGCCGCACGCGATGGTGATGAACAGGAACGGGAACAGGTCGCCTGCGAAGGTCGGTCCCGTGGAGGTGGACGCGAATTCAGTCAGAGCCGGCATCTGCACGGACGGATTGGCGATGAGAATGCCGAGCACGAGCAGCACAAGCGTGCCGATCTTCATCAGCGTGGACAGGTAGTCACGCGGGGTGACGAGCAGCCAGTGCGGCAACGCGGCGGCGGCGAAGGAGTAGATCACCAGTGCGATAACCAGTTCCTTGGCGTTCAACGTGAACACGTCGGCGATTGCCGGAACGCTGGAGATCCAACCGCCAGCGATGATGTCGATCACGAGCAGCACGAAGCCGAGCACCGTGGTCTCGATAACGCTACGATGCAGAAAACGCTGGAAGCAGCCCATGATCAAGGCGATCGGAATGGTCATGCCAATAGAGAACACGGCCCACGGCGAGGAAGCCATGGCCTTGATGGCCACGAGCGCAAGGAATGCCATGGCGATGGCGGTCATCACGATCAGGAAGATCGATAGGATAGTGCCGCCGAACTTGCCCATTTCGTCGGTTGCCATCTGGCCGAAGGAACGGCCGCGACGCTTGGCGGAGATCCACAGCATGAGCATATCCTGCACGGCGCCGGCGAAAATCACACCGAGAATGATCCACATCACGGACGGCAGATAACCCATTTGGGCGGCCAGAATAGGACCAACAAGCGGGCCCGCACCGGAAATGCCGGCGAAATGCTGGCCGAACAGCACGCGACGGTCGGCACGTTCGAAGTTGGCGCCGTCATGCACGCGCTCGGCCGGCGTCGCGTTCGCATCGTCGGTACGCATGATCTTGATCTGAATATAATACGCGTAGAAACGGTAAGCGATCGCGTAGGAGCACAATGCCACAACCACGAACCAGATGGCGCTGATCTGCTCGCCACGGGAAACCGCCAGAATAGCCCAACCAATAGCGCACACAATGGCGATGGCGGCCCACAGCAGGGCCTTCGGCCACGTCCACACCATCTTCGGTTTCACACCGACAGGGAGCCCCTTCGAATTGCGGATGACGCGTTCCGCCTCCTCAGGCGTGTAATCATCCTTGAACTCCAGTTTGCCGGGCGCTGGAACCGCGGCATTGGCAGTGCTTGCTGCACTAGTCATATTGTTCTCTCTCGTTAGATATAGCTCTTCGATACAGCCAGAGCCGCTCAACACAGCTCCTTATTGGCTAAAGAAAAAGAGTAGGCGCGTCAATCGCATCAACGCATTTCTTCTCACGATATGGGATATCAGCAATAACAACTGTGGAAAATCCCTATAAAACGCACTTCAGATTTGGGCAATCCTACAAAAACAGACAATCATGCAAAAACAAGCTGAAGTAATGCCATATACACGACGGTGCCGCCGGCTATCGAGAGCAGCATGTTGCGTTTCCATACGTGCAGCACGACGATCGCGGCGATGGCGATCGCTTCGGGAATACCGTGGCTTCCGGCAAAAGGATTGACGTTTTTAAGCGAATACACCACCAGCAGTCCGGTCATGGCGTACGGAAGCACGTTGCCGAGATAGTCGACGATACGCGGCGGCTTCTTTGATTCCGGGAAAAGCATGAACGGCAGAAAACGGGTGATGATGGTGCCAAGTACCGCCATCAGTACGGTAACAATGCCCTGCCATGTGGTCATGATCATAAACGCGCCTCCCCCACTTCGTTTCGGTCCGCAGCAAATCCGACCTCACCATCGGCATCATCATGTTTCAGATCATCCAAATACGGACGCAACACAATGAACATCACCAGCATGGCGATCAACGACGGAATCATGAAATTATCAGCACCGAACAGTACCAGGCAGATCACCGGCAGCACAATGCCCGTCAATGCCGCCATATGGCTTTTGCGTTTCGTAGTCAGCCATTGATCTACGAAAATGACCACGAACAGCGCGGTCATCACAAAGTCCAAACCGGTCGTGTCGAACGTCAATCGCCCGCCGACAATGCCGCCGAACGTCGCCCCAGCCACCCATGAAACCTGATTCAGCAGCGACACGAAGAAATAAAACCAGCCACGGTCAACGTCTGCCGGTATCTGCATGCTGTTGTTGACTGCGAACGTCTCATCACACATGGCGTAGATCAAATACGGTTTTTTCGCCCCCATGTTTTTGAAGCGCCCCAGCATGGACAGCCCGTAAAACAGGTGTCTCGTTCCCATCATCAGCGCCAACATAAACGTGGCGAACGGATTGAATGCGGAAACCAGCAGATTCACTGTAACGAATTCCATGGAACCGGTGTAGATGAACGCGCTCATGCACAGCGGCCACAGGAACGAAAAACCACGCGTGCCCATAAGCACGCCGTACGACATGGCCAGAAAGAAGAAGCTGACGCAAATCGGCAGCACTTTGGGGAACGCGGCTTTGAGTGCATGCGTTTTCACTCCCCCATTCCGCTGGCTCATCCGCATTCCTCCCTGCCATACACGGCAAGTTTCATATATGACTGCAATACCTTTCGATTGCTTAATTGTTCAATCGCCCAATTTATGGTACCGACATTCATGTTTCGCAAACACCCGCTTGCATATCGGCATTGCTTATAACGCGCTTAATCCTCTCGACCTATTCCGCCTCCTGCGAAACATGGCCATGCGTTTGACTTCAAGTACTCGAGGTTTCTATCTTGGCAACAGAGCGTTTTTCCAAGGAGAGTTATCAGTGAGCGACATGCAAGAGGTCCGTCAGGCATTGCTGACCGGCGAACGCGCCGAATTTCAAGCATCAGACAAACGGTATATTGACACGATTTTCGACGATGGCGAGTCCCCATTGAAGCATGCACATGCTATTGAGCTTGAGTCGAGTTCATTCAAATGGAAGTATCCGCTGTGGTATTGCTCGGATATTTCGGCAAAGGATTGCACGTGGTTCGAGATGGCACGCGCAGGCGTGTGGTACACGGACCATATCACGGTGGAGGATTCAACGATCGAGGCGCCGAAGAATTTCCGCCGCTGCCATGACGTGACGTTACGCAACGTGGATTTCGTCAACGCCGAGGAGACGTTGTGGGCCTGTTCCGGCGTGACGTTGGACAATGTGAGCGCGCATGGCGACTATCTGGCGATGAATTGCGCGGATGTGAAAGCCGACAACCTACGTTTGGTGGGCAATTATCCGTTCGATGGCGCAAGGAACGTGGAGATTTCCAATTCCCGTCTGATTTCGAAGGATTGTTTCTGGAACTGCGAGAACGTGACGGTGCGCGATTCGTTCATTTCCGGCGAGTATCTGGCGTGGAACTCGCGTAACATGACGTTCGAGCATTGCACGATCGAAAGCCTGCAGGGCCTGTGCTACGTGGACCATCTGGTGTTGCGTGACTGCCGGCTCGTCAATACGACGCTCGCGTTCGAATATTCCTCCGTCGATGCCGACGTGCGCGGCACGATCGACAGCGTGTTCAATCCTTCGTCCGGCACGATTCGCGCCGACCATATCAACGAGATGACGCTCGATCCGGCGAAAATCGATCCGACGGCCACGACGATCGTGACAGCCGACGCCGCATAACAGTAGGTAGGATTGGCGGTATGACTTACGATTTCGATACTCCGATCGACCGTTCCGGCACGTACTCGCTCAAATGGGAGGAGGCTGGCGACGCGCTGCCCATGTGGGTGGCGGATATGGATTTCCAGACCGCGCCCGTAATCCGCGAGGCGTTGCGTCGGCGCGTCGAGCATGGCGTTTTCGGCTATTCGATCGTGCCGCCAGAATGGAATCAGGCGTACGTGGATTGGTGGGGACGCCGTCATGGGCTTGCCATCGACCCGGACTCGCTGGTGTTCTGCACCGGTGTGGTGCCGGCGATCTCCAGCATGGTCAGGAAACTCACCACGCCGAACGAGAACGTCGTGATCATGACGCCGGTCTACAACATCTTCTTCAATTCGATTCTCAACAATGGCTGCCGTGTGCTTGAATCGCCGCTCGTCTATGACGGCGAAGGGCATTACGAGATCGATTGGGCTGATTTCGAGGCGAAGCTCGCCGATCCGCAGACCACGCTGATGATTCTGTGCAACCCGCATAATCCAATCGACCGTATCTGGGATTGTAAGACTTTGGAACGTATCGGCGAACTGTGCTGGAAGCATCATGTGACGGTGGTCAGCGATGAGATCCACTGCGATCTGACCGATCCGGGTTTCGATTACGTGCCGTTCGCCTCGGTGGGCGAGCATTGCGCGATGAATTCGGTGACCTGCATGGCTCCGACCAAAACGTTCAACATCGCAGGACTGAATTCCGCGGCCGTGATGATTCCGAATCCGGTGCTGCGTCATAAGGTGTGGCGAGCTTTGAACACCGATGAGGTGGCGGAGCCGAACGCCTTCGCCATGGACGCCACCCTGGCCGCGTTCAATGAGGGCGAACCGTGGCTGAACGAATTACGAGCCTATCTGGCCGGCAACAAGGCGACCGCGCGTGCGATGTTCGACAAATACAACGCTTCGGTGCCGGCCGACCGGCGCATCATCATGGTCGAAGGACATGCCACCTACCTGTTGTGGGTCGACTGTTCGGCCATCACGCATGACACGGATGCGTTGTGCGATTATCTCAAGCGCGAGCATAAGGTGATGTTCTCCGAGGGTTCCGAATATGGTGGCAACGGTCATGATTTCGTGCGTATCAACGTGGCCTGTCCGCGTGCACGCATGATCGAGGGTCTTGCACGGTTCATCGACGGTCTGCTCGCGTATCGAGCACAATCGTTTCCAAAGATGGACTGATAAACCCTTGGACTGACGCATGACGGATGCGGCAACGGCCTCTTCAAGGACTATGAAAGGACGCAACATGGTGGTGGTGTTTTTCTCCCGCGCCGGCGAAAACTACGAAGTGGGCGAGGTGACGGTCGGCAATACCGCGAAGCTTGCCCAAGAGGTGGCCCGGCGGACCGATTCGCCGATGATTGAAATCACACGTACCGAGCCTTATCCGGAACGGTACGCCGCGACCTCAGAAATGGTGCAGGAGGAGCAGCGTGTCAACGCGCGTCCGCTGTTCACGCTCAGCGGCGATGTCGATGCGCTCGATTCATCCGATACCGTGTTCCTTGGCTATCCGATTTGGTGCGGCGATATGCCGATGCCCGTGTACGCTTTTCTGGAAAGCCGCGACTGGTCCGGCAAAACCATTTATCCGTTCTGCACGCACGGCGGCAGCGGGCTTGGACGGACTCCGGAACGTATCACCGCAATCACCAAGGCGACGGTGAAGCCGGGGCTTGCGGTCATGGGGACCGACGCACAGAACAACGCAAGTAAAGCCGCCGAAGCCGTCAGCGGGTGGATCGCCAAATCCGGTCTATAGATTCGCAATCCACATCCGTCCGTTCCGTCTGCTTCAGCACGCCTTCGAGTTGGAGCAGACGGATTTTGGTTTCAATGCCTCCCGCATAACCGGTGAGACTGCCGTCAGCGCCGACGACCCGATGGCAGGGCACGATAAGCGCGATCGGATTGCGGTGCACCGCTCCCCCGATGGCGCGTGCGGATACCCTACGCCCGTCCGCACGTTTCAACTCCAATCGACGTGCGAGTCCGCCGTATGAAACCGTTTCGCCGTATGGCACTTTCCGCAGCAATGCCCATGCTTCCTTGCGGAACGGCGTGCCTTCCAGCCGCAACGGCACTTCGGTCCGAGGTATGCAACCTGCAAAGTATTCGTCCAGCCATCGTTTCGCGGCGCCAATCGTCGGCGAATCACCCAAAACCGCGGAATCATCGTCCGCATAGCCTGGCTGCCAATCGAACCACAGGCCAAGCAATGCCGTTTCGTCGGCGATCAGCGTGATGCCGCCAAGCGGCGAATCGTAATGCGACTTCTTTTTCACCGCCGTTATCCACCTTTCCACAAAACACCTATCTCGCCTATGAATGGCGGATTTCGTCTTTCGACACATGTTATCTCGCTTATAGATGGCGGACGGCAAAGTGAAAAGCCGCGCTTTTTACCCCCATACGCTATCTCAGGGGGTCTAAATCGAAAAACATCCGCCATCTATAGTGGAGATAGCATCAGGCAGACCCGCAAATCCGCCATTCATAGGCGAGATAGGACCAAAACGAAGGAGTCGGCATGGGATACGCACTCATCACGGGAGCGTCCGGCGGCATCGGACGCGAACTGGCGACGCTGTTCGCGGCGGACGGACATGATCTGGTGATCACCGCCCGCAGCCAGGAACGGCTTGACACGGTAAAAACCAAGCTCGAGCAGCGTTTTGGCGTGCATGTGGTGACGTTCGCCATAGATCTGAGCGAATCCGACGCACCGAAGAAACTCCATGATTTCACCACATCACAAGGTATTGCGGTCGACCATCTCGTCAATAACGCAGGCTTCGCTGACTGGACGGATTTTCTCGACGCCGACTGGAACCGGCAAAACGAGATGATGCAGCTCAACATGCATGCGCTCGCCGAACTGACATATCGGTATGGCCGCGACATGCGCGCCAACGGGCATGGCAGGATTTTGAACATTTCGTCCGTCGCCTCGATGATGGCAGGCCCATACATGGCGATGTATTTCGCGTCGAAGGCATTCGTGCGCTCGCTATCCGAGGCCGTGGCCCACGAATTGCGCAGCACGGGCGTGACAGTGACCTGCGTATGCCCCGGTCCGACCACGACCGGCTTCGAAAAGGCCGCGAATATGAAAGGCCGCAACTTCTTCACCATGACCAAACCAGCCACCGCACGTCAACTTGCCACGTACGCCTACCGCAGGATGATGCGCGGCTCAACCCTCGCCTACCATGGTCCGCTCACCAAGGCGGGCGCGCTCGCGGAACGGGTTCTTCCCCGCGCTCTGACCCGGCGAATCGCCGCGTTCATGAACGGCGGCAAACCGCACACGCTTAAGGTTTAACGGCGAATCGCTTGGACGGACGGTAGCAGAGCAGAGCGATACCGATGAGTACGGCGGTTGCGGCGAGGCTGATCGGATAGACGATCATGATGGCCTCGAACGTGCGATGCGCGGGGAACACGAACGCGATCCAGGTGATGCGCACTCCGACCACGCCGATTACGGTAAGCAACGCCGGCACCAAGGAGATACCGAAACCACGCAGGTAACCGGACATGACTTCGTACAGCATGCTGAACGTGTAGGCGGAGAAAACCATGACGAGTCTGGTGTAGCCGACTGAGATGACTTCAGGAGTGGCGTCAAACAATGCCAGCAGACCATGACCGAAAAACAGTACGACGGCGATGGTGGCGGCGGTGGCGATGAAATCCTCCAGAATGCAGACGCCAAGCACGCGCCTGCAGCGGCCGATCTGCTTGGCGCCATAGTTCTGCCCGGTGAAAGTGGCGCAGGCCTGGCTAAATGAGTTGAGCACGTAATAGGCGATGATCTCGATGTTGAACGCGGCGCTGGAAGCGGCCATGACAACGGTGCCGAGACTGTTGATGGCGGCTTGGATGATGATGTTGGCCACGGCGAACACGGCGCTCTGCACGCCGGCCGGCAGGCCGATGCGCAGGATCTGGCGCAGGGTGAACAGGTCGATGCCGAGCTCGCGCAGGTCCACGTGGATGGCGGCGTCCGTGCGCGTCAGCCGGTACAGCAGGATCATGGAGCTGGTGATGTTGGCGATGACGGTGGCTGTCGCGACGCCGGCCACGCCCAGATGAAACAGCATGACGAAGATCAGCCCCATGGTCACGTTGAGCACGCCGGAGATGGCGAGCACGGCGAGCGGTGCCTGGGTGTCGCCGATGCTGCGGAAAATGGCAGCCTCGAAGTTGTAAAGCAGGATGACGGGCATGCCGAGCAGGTAGATGCGAAGGTAAGTGAGCGCCAACGGGAACACTTCATCAGTCACGTTAAGCATGCCGAGGAGCGGACCGGCAAGCAGCTCACCTATGATAGCGACGATTATGCCGCCAATCAAGGCTGTGACGATGGACGTGTGCACGGCCTTGCGCACGGCGTCACGGCTGCCGCGTCCGCTGGCGTTGGCGATGACGACGTTCGCGCCAAGCGCGATGCCGATGAACAGGTTGAGGATGAGTCCGGTGACCGGCGCGTTGGAACCGACGGCGGCGACCGCCGCGGTGCCGTCGGACTGGGAGAAGTTGCCGACGATCATGATGCCGGATGCGTTGAAGAGCTGTTCCAAGATACCGGTTGCGGCCACAGGCAGCGCGTAGCGCAGGATCTTGGTCCAGATACGGCCGTGCAGCATGTCTATTTCCTGTTTGTTTGTCGCCTTACCCCTTGTCATGTTCCTCTGCCGTTCCCTTATCCTTGTTCCCTGTTTTCCGTGCGGCTTTGCGCGTCTTGCGCTCCGGCGTCCCACGTCTCACGTTGCGTCGCGGCATGACATGCCGTGTTCCGGGCCTGCCGCACCGCGCCCACGGTACCGGCCCGAATGGGAATTGTAGGATTACGGCCATGCAATAGCAAATAGCTATGCGCTATTCCTTCCCATTGCCTTCGTGCATGGATTGCAGTGATCGGTTCACCTGTTCCAGAAATATTGCCGCGGATTTCGACAGTGCAGCATGCCGCCGATACACCAATGCGCATCGCGTCTCCAGAGGCGGGTCAAGCGGCAGGAAACGCACGTCGGCGGACTCGTCGCCGTCGAGGTGGTCATCCGTGGTGACCACACATCCCAAGCCGCTGGTCACGAAGGGTGTGGGACTGCCGTTGAGCACGTTGTAGGTGGCGGAGACGTCGAACTCATCCGTATCCGAGCCCGCCCACAGGCTGAATTCCCTTTGCAGCCCCTCGCGGTGGTGTATGGCCAACGGCACACGCTTTAGGTCATCCGCGGTCAGGACGTTCCTCCCTGCAAATTCGCCGCCGACTGGCACCAGGGCGCCCCACCGCGCCACGTCCGGCAACGACACGAAGTCATAGCGCACCACGTCCACCGGTTGGAGCAGCACCGCGAAGTCGAGCGTTCCATGCTGCAGCCGTTCCGACACGTCGGTGGCGTCCCCGTTGTGCCAGTAGAAGCGGATGCCCCGGTGCGCTTCGTGGGTTCGCGCCGCTGCCTTGAGCAGGAATCTGGGGATATGACCGCCGACCGCCACTTCCCCCGCCACATCATGCTCGTCGGATTTGAACTCACGCTCGGTCCTGTCGACCAACGTGACGATCTCCTCCGCGCGTCGGTAGAGCAGCATGCCATCCTCCGTCAGTGCGACGCGTCGGCCTCCGCGTTCGAACAGCTTCTTGCCCAGCTCGTGTTCGAGCTGCGCAATCTGCTTGGACAGCGTCGGCTGCGACATCATCAGCGCCTCGGCGGCGCCGGTGAAACTCTCCTCCCTGGCGATGGCAAGGAAATATCTCAATACGCGAACATCCATCATCAACTCCTTCCAACCCGGCACATATGCCGCACTCCTTCTGCATACTATTCCCATCAACTCTAGCAACCGATGAACCATAGCTATTTGCCATTACCATGGCAGCGTCCATACAATACCCGGCAACACATCGCAATCAAGCACGACAAGTCAAGGAGCACCAATGGATACGAATGACCGCTATCTGACACTGAACGACGGGAACCGCATACCACGCATCGGCTACGGGGTGTTCCGCATGACCGATCCGGCCGTATGCGAGCACGCGGTGGCCGAGGCGATCAAGGCCGGCTACCGTCTCATCGACACGGCCGCCGCCTACGGCAACGAGCGTGCGGTAGGGGCCGCCGTACGCGGCAGCGGCGTGGCACGAAACGAGATCTTCGTCACCACCAAGCTGTGGATCACCGACACTAGCTACGACGGCGCACGCAAAGGGGTGGAACGTTCCTTGGAACGGCTCGGCATGGACTACGTGGATCTGCTGCTCATCCACCAGCCGTACAACGACTACTACGGCGCGTGGCGCGCACTCGGCGAAATGCAGGATGAAGGACTGGCACGTTCCATCGGCGTGGACAACTTCACCCCGGATCGCATGGCCGACTTTCTGTTCTTCAACGACCGCAAGCCCGCCGTCAACATGGTCGAGTGCAACGCCTTTTATCAGCGCGAATACGACAGACGCTACCTACACGAACATGGCATCGTCATGCAGGCATGGTCGCCGCTGGCCGCAGGACATGCGGAACTGCTGGATAATGACCTGCTCTCCCATATCGCGGGCGTCCACGACAAATCGGTACCGCAAATCGTGCTGCGCTGGCTCACGCAGCGCGGCGTCGTGCCGGTCGTCAAGTCGGCGAATCCGGAACGCATGCGGCAGAACCTCGCCATCTTCGACTTCGCGCTGTCCGACGACGAGATGGCCGCCATCGCCACGCTCGATACCGGGCGCACCTGCTTCTCGCCGCGCGACACCGGCGAGGCGGTGCACTCCTTCCTCGAACAGGCCATGACCTACTCCGTCTGAGAACCACTCATCCGCCGTTCGACCACCCACATCGGAATTACCGCACATTCCTGCATGCGTTTCCATGTTCCATCGGCATTGGATATGCAAAGCGTTTCGGCATAGGCTCGCGGTGTACATGCAGGAGAGAAATGCAAAACCATGAGCGAACCCTATATCATATGCCACATGATGATGTCGATCGACGGCCTGCCGATGGATCACAGGCCCGTTGCCCTGAAACTCGAATCCGCCACCTCGTACGAGGATGACACCGTCTGGCTGCGCTATTCATTCAACCGGTAAGACGGCAAACTACCCGGCATAGGAACCGGCTATAAGCAGAATCGAAACGGGAGAATGGATACGCACCGCCGTGCTGTGCGGCTATGGGGCTAGTATGAAACACATGAGTGAAACCGTTTCAACCGCATCCAACGCGGCCGGCGCGTGGACGAATCCACTGCGCGACCCGCGCGATCTGAGACTTCCCCGTATTGCCGGTCCGTGCAGCATCGTGATTTTCGGTGTGACCGGCGATTTGTCCCGTAAAAAACTGCTTCCCGCAATCTACGATCTGGCCAATCGTGGCCTGTTGCCGCCGAGCTTCGGTTTGACCGGCTTCGCCCGCCGCGATTGGACCGAAGAGCATTTCAAGGATTTCGTACGCGAGAACGTCGAGGCGCACTGCCGTACGCCGTTCAAGGAATCGACTTGGAAGCAGCTTGCCGACGGCATTCGTTTCGTGCAGGGCACCTTCGACGATCCGAAGGCGTTCGAACGATTGTCGGAGACCGTCGAGGAACTTGACCGCGATCGCGGCACGCGCGGCAACCATGCGTTCTACATGTCCGTGCCGCCACGGGCCTTCCCGCAAGTCTCCCGCCAGCTGGCCGACTGCGGTCTGGCGAAAAGCGACAAAGGCGCTTGGCGTCGCGTGATCATCGAAAAGCCGTTCGGCCACGATCTGGCCAGCGCTAAGGAACTCGACCGTGTGGTTTCCGAGGTGTTCGACCCGTCGAGCGTATTCCGCATCGATCACTACCTCGGCAAGGAAACCGTGCAGAACATATTGGCGCTGCGTTTTGCGAACGCCATGTACGAGCCGATTTGGAACAACAATTACGTTGACCATGTGCAAATCACCATGGCCGAGGATATCGGCGTGGCTGGCCGTGCAGGTTACTACGACGGCATCGGCGCAGCGCGCGACATCATCCAAAACCATCTGCTGCAGCTCATGGCATTGACCGCCATGGAGGAACCGGTCTCCTTCTCCGCCGCCGATTTGACGGCGGAGAAGACGAAGGTACTGTCCGCCGTGCGTCTGCCGAAGGATTTGGCCGCGCATACGGCCCGCGGCCAGTATGCCGCCGGATGGCAAGGATCGCACGAAGTCGTCGGCTACTTGGATGAGAAAGGCATTAATCCAGCATCGACCACCGAAACGTACGCGGCTATCCGGTTGGATGTCGATACACGCCGTTGGGCCGGCGTGCCGTTCTACCTACGCACCGGCAAACGTCTTGGCAAACGCGTCACGGAAATCGCAGTGATTTTCAAACGCGCGCCACATCTGCCATTCGAAACGACCGCCACGAAGGAACTCGGCAAGAACGCCATCGTAATTCGTGTACAGCCTGATGAGGGCGTGACCATGCGATTCGGCGCGAAAGTGCCGGGCGGCATGTCGATGGAAGTACGTGACGTGTCCATGGATTTCGGCTATGGCCGTTCATTCACCGAATCGTCTCCAGAAGCCTACGAGCGTCTGATTCTTGACGTATTGCTGGGCGATCCGCCACTGTTCCCAACCACACGTGAGGTGGAGCTAAGCTGGCAGATCCTCGACCCGATCGAGGAATTCTGGTCCACACTCGGCCAGCCGCAGCCGTATCGTTCCGGAACTTGGGGACCGCAGGAAGCCATCGAAATGCTGGCCCGCGATGGACACCGTTGGAGGATGCCGTGATCATTACCATGAAGAACACCGAAACCCGTGAGATTTCGGCGAAAATCGACGAATTGCATGAGGAGCGTGGTGAAGCGGCTTTGGGCCGTGTACTCACCCTGCTGATCTCCACAAATGATGCGTCACTGGAACATGATCTTGCCGTGGCGAACAACGCCAGCCGAGAACATCCTTGCCGTGTGATCGCCATTGCACCAAGTTCACGTAAAATCGAGACCAATGCCGATGACGGCAAGCAGCACACTTTCCTCGATGCGGAAGTGCGCTTCGGCTCCGACGCCGGCGCGGGCGAAATCATTGTGCTGCGTCCACTGGGAGGATTGGTCTACCATGCGGACACACTGGTCATTCCGCTGCTAGTGCCGGATGCGCCGGTGGTGGCTTGGTGGCCGAACGAAGCGCCGGCAAACCTGTCCACCGACCTGTTGGGTTCGATGGCTCGCAGCCGTATCACAGATGCGATGCATTCCTCGAATCCGATGCGTACGATGGATGATCTGCGCCGTAACTGGTCGTCGAAGAATGTGGATATGTCATGGACCCGGCTGACCATATGGCGCGCCATGCTGGCTTCGATGCTCGACCAGCCGCCGCATCTGCCGGTAAGCGGCGTGCGCGTGACCGGTAAGAAGGATTATCTGCCGATGGACCTGCTGGCCGCATGGTTGCGTCTGCGACTCAATGTTCCGGTGGTGATTGAAGACGATCCGAACGCCACTGCAGTGACCGGCGTATATCTGACCCGTTCTGACGGCGTGTTGAGCCTGGAACGCCCCTCCACTGATGACGGCATCGCCGTGCAGAACGTGCCCGGCCAATCACCCCAGACCATCAGCGTGCCCGCACGTACGCTTGAGGAATGTCTGAGTGAGGAGCTGGGACGCCTCTATCCGGACGAAATCTATGCCGAAGTGGTGACGCAAGGCTGGGATCTGATCAATCCGAAGCGCTGAACCTGCAAAAATCAGTCGCCCTGCCCATGGACCGGCAGGGTGACACCGCATAAGGAAACGAATAAGGAACGAATATGGCAGAACGCAAGACCATTGTGTATCCAAATCCTGAAGTGCTGGCGCAGGCTGTGGCCGCACGCACATTGCTGACCATCATCGACCTGCTGGCCGAACCGAATCGCCATCGTGTGGATATCGCTGTGACCGGCGGCACCGACGGTATCTGCGTGCTCAAGGTGATGGGCGAAAGCCCGTTGTCCGAAGCCGTGGACTGGAACCGCGTGCACGTGTGGTGGGGCGACGAACGTTTCGTGGCCGCTAATGACGATGATCGTAATGCCAAGCAGGCACGCGAAGCATGGTTCGGCAAGCTCATCGAGGATGGATGCATGCCGGCTAGGAACATCCATGAGATGCCTGCCGATGGACGCTCTGCGGATGAGATCGCAGCCGCTTCTCCAGAGCAGACCGATGCCGTGTTGGCTGCAGCCGCCGAAGAATACCAGCAGGAGCTCATCGAACAGCTGGGCAGCGAACCCGCGCTTGACATCGCGATGTTCGGCGTTGGACCAGACGCGCATTTCGCATCCTTGTTCCCCGACCATGGCGAGGCAGAAATCGATGATCCGCATGTGCTGGTGGCCGGTGTGCGTGATTCGCCGAAGCCGCCGCCGCTGCGCGTGACGCTGACTGTGCCGATGATCGCCCGCTCGAAGCATACGTGGGTGTTCACGTCCGAAACACGCAAGTCTGATGCGGTGAAGGCCGCTTTCGAGAAACGCAACAATCCTCATGCGCCAAGTTCCTATGCAGATGGCGAGGAACTGTTGTGGCTTATCGACGAGGGTGCCGCATCCAAGCTGTAAGCCATAGGCATATGAATCGCTTTTCCATCCGCACTATGTCGAATGGAAAACAGGAGGGCCTCCGCAACACACCATGCGTTGCGGAGGCCCTCTCTTTCCTAGATTTCAGTCGAAAGGAAATCAGGCTTCGATTTCCTCACGGCCCGGTTCGGCCCATAGCGTGTGGAACGCGCCCGGCTGGTCCACACGCTGATAGGTGTGGGCGCCGAAGTAGTCACGCTGGCCCTGGATCAGAGCGGCAGGCAGGCGCTTGGAACGCAGGCCGTCGAAGTACGACAGCGAGGAAGCGAACGCCGGAGTAGGCAAACCGTTGACGGCGGCCTGAGCCACCACGTTACGCCAAGACTTTTCGGCGGTTTCGATGGCGTTCTTGAAGTACGGAGCGAACAGCAGCGACACGTTGGCTTCACCTGATTCGAACGCTTCGGAAATACGGTTGAGGAACTTCGCACGGATGATGCAGCCGCCACGCCAAATGCGTGCCACGGCAGCCAGATCGATATCCCAGCCATATTCTTCGGCGGCAGTAGTGATCTCGTTGAAGCCCTGGGCGTAGGCGACGATCTTGGAAGCGTAGAGTGCCTGACGAATGTCTTCGATGAAGGCCTTCTTCTCATCGTCGGTGAGGTTCAGGTTGCCGTCAGGGCCATCGAAGCCCTGCTTGGCGGCTTCCTCACGCAGATCAGCTTCGGAGGAAAGACCACGGGCGAACACGGCTTCGGCGATGCCGGTGACCGGTACGGCCAGAGACAGTGCGGTCTGCACGGTCCACGTGCCGGTGCCCTTCATGCCAGCATGGTCGACGATCACGTCAACCAGCGGCTTACCGGTCTTCTTGTCGGCCTGATGCAGCACTTCGGCGGTGATTTCGATCAGATAGGAGTCGAGTTCGGTCTTGTTCCACTCTTCGAACACGTCACCGATCTCAGCCGGAGTCATGCCAAGGCCACGACGCATCAGATCGTAGCTTTCAGCGATGAGCTGCATGTCGGAGTACTCAATACCGTTGTGCACCATCTTGACGAAGTGTCCGGCACCATTGAGACCGATATGGGTGACGCACGGTTCGCCTTCGGCCTTGGCCGCGATGGATTCAAAAATCGGCTTCAGAGTCTTCCAGGATTCTTCGGAGCCACCCGGCATCATGGAAGGTCCAAGCAGAGCGCCTTCCTCACCGCCGGACACACCGCATCCGACGAAATGCAGTCCGCGAGCGCTGATTTCCTTCTCGCGGCGAATGGTGTCCGGGAAGTAGGCGTTGCCTGCGTCGACGATGATGTCGCCCGGCTCCATCAGGTCGGCGAGCGCGTTGATCATGGCGTCGGTCGGCTCTCCCGCCTTGACCATGATGATGGCGGTACGCGGCTTGACGAGGCTGTCCACGAACTCTTCGAGGGTTTTTGCCGGGAAGAATTCGCCTTCGTTGCCGTGTTCGTTCATGAGCTTTTCGGTACGGCCGTAAGAGCGGTTGAACACTGCCACCTTGTTGCCGTGGTGTGCGAGGTTACGTGCGAGGCTACCGCCCATTGCGGCAAGACCGACTACGCCGACGTTTGCTTCAGCTGACATGCTGGCCCCTTCCATCAGGAAAAGTAGTACTTTATGAACCGTTCTTTAGTGTAGACCCGAGCTACCCCAGAACCGTGGACCGTCTCAAGTCTGACATCATGTCAATCACGCGGCGCAATCGTACGTACGAATCGCATGGCTTCGGCAGGTGTGAGCGACGGCACGTAGGCTTGTGCCACGGCAAGCGATATTTGCGGTAGTTTGGCTGCGTCGGGATAGCAGATATACACTTTCTCTTCGTCTGGATGGAATTTTAGTTTGAAACGGAATAGTGAATGGAATCCGTATGCTGGTTCCATAATGTCGGCGACCATTTGCAAGACGTGACGCAACACTTCGCTTTCTTCATTTTCGGTTTCGTTGGATCCCATGCCTGCCAGCGGTGCCGCAGACAGGCTCATGAATTCCACGCTGTCATCGTCACGCAATCGTTCCGCCATGCGTGCGATCAGAAATTCCATGATGCCGTTGACACTGTCGGTGCGATGACGCATGAAATCAAGCGTCCAGCCGATGACCTTGCCGTCACGATAGGTGGGAAGCCAGCTGGTTACACCGAGGACTTTGCCATTGCCATCAACCGCATACAGCAAGCGTACTCGCGGGTCGATCAGCTCGTCGACGCCACCCAAGGTGAATCCCATTTCCGGTAGGGCTTTCTCACCGGCCCATTGTGTGGAAATCTCACGAATCTGCGTTTGTACGGAAAATGGCGCTTCTTTGAATGTGGTGAGCACGTCGGTGATGCCGTCTCGTTTGGCTTTGTTGATGGCGGTGCGCACGTCCTGCCATTTCTTGCCTCGGGTCTGCCATTCGTTGGGATTGACGACCATTTCCGTACCGACGTCAAGCGAATCCCATCCGGCTTTGGTGAGTTCGACTCGCTGCGATTCGTGCACACTGTAGAACACGGGCGTCCAGGAATGCTGTGCGCAGAATGTTGCGAAATCAGTGAGATCTTCCTCATATTCGCTGGGATCTCCGAACGGTCCGGTCACGGTCAATGCGATGCCATATGACACACGGTAGGCGATCGCGGAACGTCCGGTTGCGGAAAACCAATAGTCATTGCCTTCCCAAGTAGTCATGAACGACATGGATTCGCCGCCAAGAGGAATGATTTCATCAACGCGATGACGTGAAGCATCATTCACCATGGAACGATCTCGCAGACAATCCCAAGCGCAAAGCAATGCAATAATCCAAAACACCGGACCGACGCACTGATATACCAGCAAGGAGATCCGGCCGACGGGCACAAACTCAGGTTCGATACCACTCAACAGACCAATTGGTAGCAATCGCTGCACATAATCGGCAAGCAATGCGATCAATTGCGGACTTTCGTTGAAATCGTCGGGAGAGGCAAGCCCATATCCGGCATACATCAATCCCAACAACAGAAAAGCCGACAATGCACCTGCCGCAGCACGCAACATAATCTCACTTCTAGTGCGAATCGTAAAACACTGACGGAACGCAATGACAATAACGATAAAAATCAACGGCAATGCCATAGTGGAAAACATCGCATGAAACGCACCGTGACGAGCCAACGCAGGCAACGCATCAGCCTGCGAATCGCCAACATATTGCAGCGGAAGCACCACATAAAACAGCATCGCAAGTACCACCGTGCATGCATTGAACAGCACACTTAGTACGGCGGCAATGCGGCGTCCGCGGTACAGACCCCATGCGATCAACAGCAGCATCAGCGTCGGCATCAATGACACCAGCCAGTTTCCGGGCATGGTGAATCGCATCATACGATATTGCGCGAAACAGTTGGCATGCGAGGAACCGTTGAGGCAATCCAACACTTGTTCCGTGTCGAATTCCGTGGAACCTGTCAGCAAGCCGAACATGGAGAGCAATCCGAATGATTGTCTTGAGGAAACGGCAACCAGCGAACCGACCGCCTGTACGCCGGCAGCCATACCAATCAGCCTGCGCATCTCGTACAAGGCACCATGCCTATACACATCACCTTGACTCTCGGACGCCATCAAATAACCAAGCACATGACCGATCAGCGCGGCAGCCAGCAAACAATAATCGCTGGCTTCGCCACGGTAGAGGAACATGATCAGCACCACGCTATAGCCGATCACACGAATGCGCCGACGCCACAGCATGGCGGTGAATGCGCTGGCGCACATCAGCGTGCCCACCACAACAACCAGCGGCCCCAGAATCGCGCCATCATGCGAAATCGCATGCCATTGCGGACTTTTGCCTGCGGACAGCGAGCATAATCCCATGCCGAGCGCTATGCCGCCAAGCGTGGTGATCAGCGACACCCATGCCGTCTTCGCCTTTCCAATCATTGTTTCGCATAAGCCGAATGCGATGAGTATCAGCGGAATGTCGATCAGCAGACGACCCAACTGAGGCACCGACAGCAGTGAGATCGGCGCGGTATACCAGCGCCCATGCGCGAGCGCGTCAAAACTCACGCGCGACAATTGCGGCGGAAATTGCGTATGTCTGATGCCGCATACGAACTGCATGCCGACATTGAACAGCGTGATGAACAGCACAAACCCCAAGGTCATGCGATGCTTACGAATCCAGTCGGCAAGATCGGCCATAAGCGCACGAAAGCCAAATAATGGTTTCACTGTTGATTCCTGCGATTGCGTCATAATACAGTACTTCCGTTCGATGATTCAGATTGAAATGCGTTTGAGATTCGGATAGTCGACCAATTTCGGCTTGGCAGCGCTTAGTCCCGTGTTGTAGCCGAATACGGCAAGTCCGTACCGCAACGTGTCTTGCACGGCATGCCAGTCATGCGCATTGCCAAGCGATTCGACTGCCGTAACATGCATGCCCGCCTGTTGAGCAACCGGTACGATGCGTTCGACATTGCGCACGGACTCGCGATCACGCTCCCCCGCGCCGATAACAAGCGTCTGGTTCGAAGGCGCATGGTTGCGAATGGCGTTGACGGGAATCTGCTTCTCGTATGCGGTGCGATCGCCGTGGAAGAACCGGCTGATCATACTGCTTTCACTGCCATTGGTCGGTTTGAGCTCGCTGCCGGTGGGGATGATGGTGCCGAACAAATCCGGATGGTTCGCGCCGATTTGCAGAGAACATGTGGCCCCCTGTGAAAAACCTGCGATCGCCCAATCTTGTGCTTGCTGTGCCGCAGGAAGATTGGTTTCAACCCAGTCGACCACGTCTTTCGTCAAGTAGGTCAATGCATTGCCGTACACCGGCGAATCCACGCATAGGGTGTTATGCGAATCGTCTCCCAACTGGTCGGCCGCAATAACAATGGGCGCAAGTCCGCCATGATGCTGCGCGTAATCGTCCATCATTGTTTGAATGCCGCCCGCGGCAAACACGCGACCCGGAGAGCCCGGCTGGCCGCTCATCATCAGTATGACCGGCAACGCCGGCTTGTGTTTGGTTGTGGCAAACGCTGCAGGCGGCAGATATACCAGCGCCTTTCGCGCTTCGAAATGCGATGCTGTGGCTGGAATATTTACTTTCCTGACTTCGCCATGTGCGGGAATATCGCTGACGCTACCGTCTGCAGCTTCCTGCTTCCATTGCGTGACGCCAATCAAATCGCTGCGTTTCGCCATTCCCGTCAGGTCGGCTTCGCGATAGGCGTCTTGGCCGAACAGTGATCCGATGGTGGCATATTCTCCATAAGCCTGATCTATGCCGGTGGCGGTGGAAAACACTGCGCATACCACAAGTATTACGGCGATGGCACGCAACACTCCCCTATGCAGTATCGCATGGCTGACCGCGAATCCGATGATCGCGCAACCGCAACCAGACCATGCGATCACACGCGGACCCAGCTCAACACCGAACACCACAAACACGTCCGACAGCAACCAGGCAATCACCAATCCGACAATGCCGGCAATAACCGCAATCACCATCGGACACGCAACTACGGCAATTGCACGTTTACCGCCGCCACGGCTTCCGCCAACCGTCTCCCATATTGCAATACCCAACAGTATCGCCGCCAGCACCGCGGTTATCGAAAACAACGTTGCCGGAAACCAGCCATCCACCAAGCTTATGTTCATCAACCATGCACGCATGCTCACTTCTTGCTTTCATATTCTTCATTTCCAATGTGCCAGTTGTAGTCCATGAAACGTTGGCACGACCTCATCCTTGAGGCTGATTTTCCTTGAAATATCGACGAAAAATACTGTGAGCAAGCTGAATGGATGATGCTCTTAGGCAGCGTTCTTGCCTTTGCCGATCATGCCTTGAACGCACGTTCCAATACCCGCCATACGCATGGAACGGACCCCACGTCGGGATCACCTTCGACCAACAGCGCATTGGGAATGCATCAGTCGTGCCGGATCGGTTTGATACTCTGACTGCGGCATGGTTTCCTCCGATCGCGCTTCCTTGCGCATGTTCCCTGTACATGTTCCTTGTACAGCAGACGCAATATTCCCATACAATGTGATTCCAGCTAAGAAGACACTAAGAAACGCGTCCAATGCCTCCGACCGGCAGCCAAGCGGTATGGTGTTGAATTATGCAGTATGTTTTTTCGGCGTCGAATGTTTCCTGTGTCGTGCCGGTCGACGGTGAGCAACGCACGATTTTCAGCGGATTATCCGTTGATGTGAAGCATGGTGAGATTGTGGATTTGGTCGGCCCTTCCGGATCGGGCAAGAGTAGTCTGCTTACCGCTTTTGCACGATTGAATCCGAATGCGAACGGCAATTTTCAGCTTGAAGGGCGCCCTGCCAGCGAATTCACACCGCAGCAGTGGCGTAGTCAGGTGGCGTATTTGCCGCAGAAGCCGGTATTGATCGGTTCGAGTGTGGCCGAGGCGATTCGTTTACCGTTCACATTGGCTATCCGTGCGGGCGAAGGCAAGCAAGGATTCGACAGAAAATGGTCGGCCGGTAAGTCTCTCAAACCCACAGATCTACTGCCGGATGCTCGCATTCGAGCCACGCTTGACGCCATTGGCTGCGCGGATATTGATTTGGGGCGTGCTCCGCATGACTTGTCTGGAGGCCAGGCCGCCCGTGTGAGTTTGGCACGCACCTTGCTTACTTCGCCGAAAGTGCTGCTTGCCGATGAGGTTGATGCCGGTTTGGATGATGAGAACGCCGATAAGGTGGCATCCATCATGGCTCAGGCCGCAGAGCGGGGCATGGCGGTGATTCGTATTCGCCATCGCCCGCCGGATGGGCGTGCCACACGCATTCTCACACTGGCCAATGGCGTATTGCAGAGTGCGAATGCTCCGCACACCGCAGCAACCAATGATTCCAATGATTTCGCGGCACAGTCCGATTCGGCGCAAGGAGTGCAGGCATGAGCGGCAATTATTATTCCATTGATATTTGGGGTCTGCTTATCGCATTGGTTATGGTCGCCGTGGCCGCAGGCATTTCCGAAGCGATGCGCATGGGCATTGGCAAGACACTGCTATGGTCGGCGTGCCGTGCGTTGCTGCAATTGTGCGCCATGGGTTTCATTATGGAGTTCGTCATCAAGTCGAACAATCCATGGCTGGTGCTGTTGCTGGTGATGTTCATGCTGATCGCGGCCGTGCAAATCACCCTGTCTCGTGCCAAAGGTGTGCCGAAAGGCTTGGCCGGTCCCGTGTTTTTGAGCTTGGTCATCACCATGCTCATTATGATTTCGTTAGTCACCGAATTGATCATTCGCCCGCAACCATGGTATGCGCCGCAATTGGTGGTACCGTTGACCGGCATGCTGCTCGGCAATACCGTGTCCGCTTTGGCGGTTGGGTTGAGCCGGTTCTTCGAAAGCATGAAGGAACGCCGTGACGAAGTGGATACGCTGCTGGCGTTGGGTGCGACCGCTTGGGAGGCCGCACGCCCGTCCATCGTCTCGTCGATTCGTTTGGGTTTGCTGCCGACTACCGCCTCGCTGGCTTCCAGCGGCATTGTGACGGTGCCTGGCATGATGGCCGGTCAGATCATCGCCGGCGGCAATCCTATCGACGCGGCGAAATACCAGTTCCTGATTCTTGCCGCCATCGCAGCGTTGACGCTTCTGGCTGACAGTCTCATCATGGTGATGGCATACCGTAAATGCTTCACCGCAGACGACCAATACGATCCGGCCGCAGGCTGAACGACTTTCGTATAGACAATCAAAGAAAACGGTGTCTGACAAGTATTCATAACCACTTGGCAGACACCGTTTTCCTATCTTTTCATCCTCTTCCGCTTTTCAGCGATCAACGCGTGCGGAACGGCGCTTTTTTGATGTTCGCATGGCGATGGCGGGACTGCCCGGCATGCTTGTCGTGACGTTCGCCACGGCCACCACGCTTGGCTTCCGTATGACGGTCGTAACGTTTCGCATCCGAGAAACGCTCATCACGCTTCTTGCCCTTGGAACGACGATCGTCGTCATATCGGCGTTCGGCGCGAGCTTCCGACTTGCGCTGCTTCTTACTTGGCGCACCCTGCTTTTTCGCAAGCTGACCGGCCTTCTTCCTTCCCGGCTTCCTGCGATTGTCGGTATTGCCGTAATCGTCGTCGTTCCTGCGC
>ERZ1034842.36-NODE-36-length-84742-cov-502.229976_pt1 | contig 84742 bp, 94 predicted proteins | sample MGYA00520634_ERZ1034842 | MGnify/ENA primary metagenome ERZ1034842 (study PRJEB33766, sample SAMN09781734) | gut metagenome | biome: gut microbiome | host: Homo sapiens | place: Madagascar | study: EMG produced TPA metagenomics assembly of the PRJNA485056 data set... | reverse complement strand
CCCCCACCCCCTCATTTTGGATTTCGGTTTTCCGATTTCCCCCACCCCTAAATTTTCGGGAAGTGTTAATGAAGTTAAATATTAAAAGAATATAGATATGACATTAAAAGAAGCAAAGAAGATATTGAAGGAGGAAGGCTACTTTCTGGTTAAAGTCTCAAAAGGTTTTGAATTCTCTGAATTACCAGTATGGGAGAAGCCAGAAGTCGTTGAAGCAAAAAGAGTCGTCAATAAGAATGGTTTCGCTACGGCAATGAATACAAATGAATGGCTTGATCGCCAAGAACGCTTGAAGAAGGAGTACGGAAAGGACACCAAGGCTCCTGGTCCTGGTGAAGAGCAGCCAAAGGAGAATAGTCTGAAAGCTGCAACAGATGCGTTTATCTTGCAGGCGAATGAACTCATTCGTCTCAAAAAGAAGAACGCTGAGCTTCTTGAAGCCATTGATAAGATGAAGGAAGGCAACCCTGCCCTTAAGGAATCAGCCTCCCAGTTCAACGATGCCTTGTTGGATGAGCAGGCGAAGGAGATTGAGCGTCTCAAAGAGAAGAATCTGCGTCTCGGCAAGGAGATTGCCCGACTCAACAAGACCATCTACAAAAAGAACTTGAAGATTGAGGAGCTGCGGAAGGAAAGCTCTAGACACCTAAGAGGAAAGATAAAGATGTTCGGCGAGAGTTTTGATTTGGAACAGGAGTTAAAGAATAAGAACGCAGTTTTGTCTGACGTTGCAGAGGAACTTCGCCTTACAAAGATTCGTGAGAAGAATCTGACCGAGGTAGGACAGAAGTACATGAAGGAGAATGAGGAGTTGAAGAAGGAGCTTGCAGACAAGGTTGTTGACAAGATTAACGCCAATGCCTTGAAGAGTGCCGAGAGTGCTCTCGCTTGTAAGGAGCAATTAATTTACTATAAGGATAAGATAATTGCCTACTATAAGAAGAAGTATGTTTGGTATAAGGGTGCATACGATGCTGCCCAGCAGATTCTTAATACCATTGCAGATTACGCAGCCAAGCATCCTGACAAGAAAATCAGCGACCCGATGGTTGGAGAGAATCATCCTACCGAGGACAATCCCGAGGAAATCGAGATTGAAGAAGCCGTCAAGATTGTACGTAAGGCTATGAAGGAAGGTCACACGGTAACTATTGATTATAAAGATTAGCGTATGGCAGGAATAAACAATCAAGATACACAGCAGCCGAAGAGGGCACCCATTACTATTAGTGGGTATCCTCAGGCGGCTTTGGACATGATGCGAGCCAGACACCCCGACTATGATCAGGTGATGGGTGGCGGCAATCAGGTGATGCAGGGTGCTCCACAGGGCGGCATTCCAGCGGTGGCTAGCGTGAACGTCTTTCAGCAGGGCGGTAATGCCATGGGAAAGTTTCAAGCTCAGCCATTGCAGACAGGGGCGGCTCCAGTAACGGATTTTACCCAGATGCCGAAGCAGGAAGAGTTCGTTCCGCAGGGGAATGGCTATGCCAACCCAGCTTTGGGACCAGTTCAGACTCCTTACATGGGTGATGCGGCTGACAATACTCCTCAGCCTCAGACCAGTTTCGAGGGAATGAAGCAGCCAACAGGCTGGAATGAGGACGGCACACCTAGCTATGATGCGCTTTCTTCCGCTTTGAGCGGCTATCAGACGGCACAGAGCAAGCAGGTTCCAGAGTTTCAGGCGGACCCTTCACAGAGGGATGGCGGATTCTTCGGTTGGCTCGGCAAGCTGATTCCCAAGAACAGACCGGGAATGAGAGAGGGCGAGACTCCCGATGAGTATGACCGCCGAATGACTACCAACAGGGAGAATATCGCAGCCTTTGCCGATGCCATCCGTCACATGGCTAACATCGTGAACACTTCCAAGGGTGCTCCTCTTCAGCAGTTCAACGACCCTACTGCCATGATGGAACAGGGGTATCAGAACCGAAAGGCTCAGAGACAGAGAGAGGCGGCGGCGGCTTCTGATGCGGCTTACAAGCAGGCGAACCTCAGCTTAAAGAGTGCTGCCGCCAGAGCAGATCAGGCTTACAAGCTGTATCTGGCAGGGCTTCGTGGCGATAATGCACAGCTTGCCAAGGATAAGTTTGAGTACCGAAAGGGAAAGGATGAGGCTGCTGCCCAGTATAAGAAAGAGAAGGACCAGCGAGACTTCGAGTATAAGCAGGGACGTGACAGGGCAAAGGACGAGCAGACCAACAGAAGACTGAACATTTCACAGTATAATGCTACCCATAAGGGAAGCGGACGTGGACGATCAGGCGGCGGTGGAGGCTCTTCTGCCAAATACGTAACATGGGATGCAGAAGGAAAGCCTCATTACGCATCCAACAAGACCATGTATGAAGCCAATGAAGCTTACTACAATGGAAATACTTCTGGCAATTCATCTACTTCAAGCAGCAAGGAAGTGTTCCATACGGATGGCTCTACCACAAGAACCACCAACAGACAAAGCGGTTCCTCTGTTGCTCAGAGAGCAGGAGCGCTGAGAAGACAGAGAGAAGAAGCCAGAAAGAGGGCAGCAGCAAAGAAACCAGCGGCAAAGGGTTCTGGCGGTGGAAAGGGCAACCATAATGCTCTGAATAATTGGTTTAAGAAGAACAATAAATAAACATATTATATATGGGATATGACAGAATAGATTCGATGTACGATGCGCTTGTTTCCGACGGAGCGCAGATTGGTACCAGGCAGCAGTTCAAGAAACTGATGCTTGCGCCGGGCAAGGAAGGTTACAAAAACCGACTCGGCTTCTACCAGGCGATGAAGCAGGACGGTGCGAACATCGGTGCCACCTACGAGGAGTTCGGAAGGGCACTCGGTCTTCATGCCGTGAAGCCTCAGCATAAGGCAATGCCATTGGCGCAGAAGCCAGTTCAGCCTGTCAAGAAGCAGACTATGAAGCAGAGAGCGCAGGAAGTGGCAGCGCAGTATCAGAAGCCAAGGCAGCAGAAAGCTCAGCAGCCTAGAACGGCTACTACTTCTGGTACGGACTACATGCAGAACTGGCGGTTGGCGCACATGCGCAACGACCAGATGAACCCGATGCAGCAGGCTCAGGCTAGCAATATGCGCGCGCGCATGCAAAGAGCACAAGAGCAGTCTGCACGTCAGGAGCAGCAGAGAGCAACCCCTATCAGCAGAAGCAGAATAACCCCTACTGCCAAGAACTTCAACGAGACGATGCAGCAGCTTTCTACTCCAGAGGCTAGACAGGCTAGAGCCAAGCAGCAGCGAGAGGACGATGCGAGAACTCTTGCTCAGTATGAGGTTGAGGGTAACAGGTTCTTAAGGAATGACGGACATGCCAAAGGTATTTTGGGTAATGATCTGCTCGAACTGGTAGATTCTTCCATGAATGAGGCACAGGAATTGACACGTCAGCAGTATCAGCAGAACCTTGACAAGATGGGCGGTATCTATGCACCGCAATCTGTAAAGGAACAGGCTTTCCGTGATGCACAGACTCAGGAGCAAGTGAACCGCCAGAACGTTCTGATGAACAATCTCAGCAGCAAAATCAACGAGATTTACTCGCAGAAGGGAATGCAGCGCCATATTGCCGAGAGCGCAGAGAAACTGAACATGGGCGTGGAGGAATACGTGGACAAATACGTTACTCCAGAGATTATGAACTATGCTCAGAAGGCTCTGACGATGCGAAATCAGGAGGAAATCATGCCTCATGGTGCGCTTGACTATATTGCCAAGAACCTCAGCAACTCCATTATCGGTATGGTGTTGGCTCCTTCCGTGATGTCTAGAGATACAAGACAGAGATTGCAGGAAGGTATTGCTATTGCTGATGGTGATGCGGAGATTCAGAAGGTTGCCGGTCACAAGGATGAAACCTATCGCTCTGGCATCGGTACGAGATTCGCATCTACTGCCGTAAACATGGCTGCAGATTCTGGTCCGCTTGCCGTAATCGGTGCCGGCGCAAGTGCTGCCGTGAATACAGGAACCCGAGTTTTGACTAACGGACTGGTGAAGGCTGGCGTGATGAAGGCAGCTCAGAAACTTACCGCACAGCAGATGGCTTTCAAGGTGGCAAACATGACAACCGCACAGAAAATCATGTCGGGCTTGGGCACTAGAACGGCTACAAGTTCTCTGAATCTTGCAGGATATTCGGGCGTGACAGCCGCATTGAGTCAGGCTTCAACAGGTGATGATACTTCTTTGCAGGCTATCGCTGAGGCTGGTCTGAAAGGTGCAGGACACGGTGCTGTAACTGGTGCTATGTTCGGTGTATCTGGTGCGGTGATGTCTCCTTGGGTTTCCAAGTTCGGAATCACCGGCATGGAAAAGAGCACTGGAGAGCGATTGCTGCATGGCACACAGAAGTTTGGTGCTACGGCTGCTGGTCTCGGCGTTGAGGCTGGAACCATGATGGTTGCCGACAACGTGACTGGCGATAAGGATATTTCCTTTGGTACTTGGTTGGAAGATGTTGTGATGGTGGGCGCATTCAAGGCAGGCGAGCCTAGCAATTTCGTGAAGATGGGCAATATTCTGCATCATCTTACTCATAATAGCGGTGGTAATTTCGTGATTGGAAAGAATGCCAACGGTTCCCCTATCGCCGTGGATATTCGTCTAACTCCTGACGAGAAGAATGAATTGATTTCTTCTGCATCGGGCAAGAATCTGATGGATGCTTTCGTGAAGGTGGACCGTGCATCGAAGACAGCTCCAAGAGACCCGAAGTACAAAACGGCATACACGGATTTCATGAACGACCCAGACGTATCTCAGAGTACCAAGGAAAAGGTGAATGCGGCAATGGGACTGTTCAATACCACAAGGGGCAGAAGTTACCGAAGTGTGAACGACGTGAAGAACAAACAGATTCTTGAATACACCAAGAACGGAACGCTTCTTACACGTACATCTTATAAGAATGCCGATGAACGCCGTGCTATCCTTTACAAGCAGAAGCTTTATCGTGACAATGATGATATGCTCTCGCTGATTGGCTATTCCAAGATGAAAGATATGCAGCTGACTGATGAGGACGGAATTGTTACCAAGCTGGCATTCGGTTTCCTTAAGAAAAACGGATATGATGAGAATAAGTATATTACTGACCCGAAGAACGCCCAGTTGATTAATGATTTGCGCAACCCGAAGAGCGCACTCTATCTTGACTGGGAGAAGTATGTGGACAAAAACGGCTCGTATGGCTATCTCAAATCGGGAACCTCACAGGTTGTCGGCGGTTTTATGAACGCATTGAAGGAGATTTTCAACGATAAGGGACAAATGATTGTTGATATTGACAAAATCATGCAGAAAGACCCGATGAAGCGTACCGATGAGGAGAATAAAATCTTCTATGGTGTGAAGCGAGCACTGGAAGATGAACTTTTCCCTAGCGGAAGACCACATGAAGACCAGTCTGCAAGCCAAGGTAAGGCGGCGGCTGAGGATAATAACCTTGGCACCGAGCAGCCGAACGGCGAAGTGGTATTGGACGAATTGAGAAATCTTCGCAACGCAGAGCAGGAGCTTGAAGCTGCCATGGAAGGAAACGATGTTTTCAAGCAGTTGTTTGAGAAATTGCACCAGCAGGGCTTGACACCGGCACAGATTTACGATGCACTCATTCAGAATGGATTGATCCAAGAAGAGTTGACCCCACTTGCCCAATATATTAATGCGAACGCTAGAGTGCAGGGTATGCAGCAGGCTACTGCTGATGCCATCGAGGAAAACGTGAAGGAGTTTACTTCTGATTGGAGCTATCACGGAACATTGAACGGTCAGGCGATGAATGGCGAGCAAGCTTTGTACGTGCAAGACAGCAACGGAAGAACACTTCTTGTTGGTTCGGGTGATGTTGCATTCGACCAGACTACTGGCAAGGCGAAGGAAGACAGCGGTGATATGCTTGTCTGTCTGGACCCTAATACCAAGGAATTGGTTTATGTGAAGGCGGATGAGGTTACTCTGTTACAGAATCAGCCTATCGACCAGTTTGCTGCTGAGTATCGTCAGAGATTGCAGATGAAGAACTCTGAGCCTTATAATCAGGCGGCACAGGAGCAGGCGATGCAGGATGCTGCCAAGGCGCAGCAGGAGCAGAATGCACCACAGGATAATACCGCAAAATCGAAAGATAGTACCACAAAAGAGGGCGATTTAACAAAAGATAATACCACTTTAACAAAAGTTGATACCACATCGGGCAAAGATAATACCACAAATGAGGACTTAGTACCACAAGAGCAGCCTCAGCCTAGCAGAAAGTTTGCAGATGGCACAGAGGTTCCTATGACTACGGACAGCAAGGGAAGACCTACACCTGATCATGCCAGCATGACTCCAGAGCAGAGTGCGGAGATTCTTGCTGAGGACTTCGGGGAGAATGCTGAGAAGGTGGTGGACGGACAGATTCAGAAAGCAGAGAAGGCTTTGAAGGATGCCGAGAAGATGAAGGTGGACTATACCGCCGAGCCTAACGACATCATGGAGCAGGAGGCTTTGAAGAACCAGACCATTGAAGCTGCCAAGAAGCAGTTGGACCACGCTCAGAATATCAAGAAGGCTATGACTGCCAAGAAGGTTGCGGAGACTGTGGGCACACCTGAACAGGCGGAGGGCGCACATGAAGCAGGTAGCGTGGCAGGACAGAAGTTTGTGAATGCACCTAGACTTGTGGGCAACAAGCGCACACGAATGCTGCCTGACGGAGAAACCAAGATTAAGGGGCACTATGAGATTGTTCCGGCTGAAAGTCTTACTCCTTCACACGATGTAAACAATGGCTATAAGAAATCAGAGGGATTCCCTACCGATGCTGAGGGCAGAACCGTGAATGACCGTGACTATGAGCACGACAAGGCGGCTCAGCAGAATACCGACCAGATTGCCCGAAAGTATAATGGTATGGCTATTGAGCAGGTGCCAGTGGTATCTGACGAGGGTATCGTTTATGATGGTAACGGTAGAACCATGGCAGGACAGAAGGCGGCAAAGGAAGGCACGGACGGCGAATACATCAACGACCTTCTGGAGAATGCCGAGAACTTCGGCTTTACCAGAGAGCAGATTGAGCAGAGCGGAATCGAGCATCCTCGTCTGGTAATGGTGACAGATGAGAGATTGCCATACGATGCGGCTACCTTCGCCAAGTTCAACCGCAACGAGAAGAAAACTCAGAGCAACACAGAGCAGGCGGTGGCTAAGTCTAAGACATTGACATCTGACGAAATAGGTGCTATCGTTGCCGAGATTGACGGAAACGGTTCGCTTGATGCTTTCTTTAACAATTCCAAGGCAATAAATGACCTTATCAAGACGTTAGTAAGTAAAGGCATCATCGGACAGAACGAGGTGGCTCAGATGATGGAAAGCCCTGAACGACTTTCAGCACAGGGCAGGGAGTTCGTGAAGAACCTTCTCTTGGGTTCCATCTTCAAGCCTGAGACTATCAGAATGCTGGGCATCGACTCTACGGTGAAGAATAAGGCTATCAACGCTATCCGCTCGGTGATGGACAACATGAAGCTGGGCGAGTTCTCTCTTCGTGACGAGATAGACCAAGCTATCCAATTGCTCTATGAGGCAAGACAGGGCGGCAATAAGGTTGATACGCTGCTGAGAACATCGGACATGTATGGTGAGGATGCAGCTAAGCGTTACTCTTCTATCTCTCAGATGATGGCTTTAGCCTTGGAGGGCAAGGTTTCTGATTTCAGAGATTTGCTTGACGAATACAACCGCATCGCTAAGGCTAGAAATACTGGCGAGGGCAATATGTTTGAGGCAGCTCCTACCAAGGAAGAGTTAATTAATGAGTATTTGAACTTTAAAAAATGGCAAGATTATGGAACAGGACATTCAGAAAATGAAGGAGGCAATGATGTTTCAGGCAATGAAGAACCTCAACAAGAAGCATCAGGAGGAAATGAACCAGCAGAAGCAGAGCGACCAAGAGTAGAAGAGGCTGACGACTTAGAAAACAAGGAACTCGAAAGTCGCATTGAGGTGACGGACGAGGAAACCGAGACCCCATCAAAGTACGGTCCTATCATGAAGCAAAAGATTGTGATTGATGGAGACAAGGAAGTGATGAAGGTTGATGAGCCTAACAAGAAGGGCGAGTACACTGGGTCTTACTATGAGTATGATGGCAAGAAGTTTGGTGACTTGAATGAGGTTACTGAGTATATTGACAGCAAGAATGAAGAAGGTCCTCTCCCACTCCTTCCAAAGGAAGAGAACCCAGACCCTCAGTTTAACCCGATTGAGGCAGCTGCAGCAGAGTTCAAGAAGGAGCATCCTTTGACCGAGGATGAGATTATGAAGGCAGACGTGGACGATGTGGTGAAGGATATGGCTCTGGACTATCTGAATGGAGAAGTGATAGACGATTTGCACCGTGCTATCTACGAAAGCATCTATGCTAAACGCAATGGATTGAAGGCTGAGCCAAAGGTTGAGACTCCTAAAGCTGAACCATCTGCTGACCCAATGGAAGCTTTCAAAAATGCAGCAGAAGGGTTCGAGAAGGAGAAGAAGGCTAAAGCAGAGACTGAAAAGAAGCCTCAGAAGGCGGCTGACGATGCAGCAGTAGCAGCTTCAAACAAAAAGGTTAATGACCTTTGGGATATGCTCAAGAATGCCGGCAAGGATGAAGCGTCTGCTTCGTTCATCGGTCTTAACTCTAGACAGCTGGAAGTATTGCCTAAGCTGGTGAGCGCCATGGCAGAGAATGCTTATCTGAGAATCAAGAGAGGCATGCACAATCTTGAAGACGTAGTGAAGGAAATGCGCAAGGAGTTTGCACCTGCTGCCAAGGTTTTCAAGAAGGAAGACGTGGATGCTATCTATGAGCAGATGATGAATATCCGCTATCGTGACGGCGAGCAGCGTATGAGCTTGAAGGAATGGGCTGACTACTACGAGAAGACTTCACCTAAGCATCAGGAGAATCTGGTGGGTGACTCCAAGAGTGCCGAGGAAAGAAAGCAGGCGGAGAAGAAGTTTATTGATGCCGTGAAACTTCAACTGGCTTTCGGACGCAAGTTCAAGAGTATCGTTGAATTGAGAAAGATGGCAGAGAGACTTGGCTTGAAGGACATTAAGGACACAGACCTTCAGGAGCTTGCTGAGACTGCCATTGTTCAGCGTGCAAGAAGTATCGCTGCTTCGGAGGCTACCGATGATGCAGGGAAGTTCAAACGCATCTTGAATCTTTACGAGAATCAGCCTAGCCTCAACCAGAGAGATTCTGAGCGAGTGATGAAGCAGCAGTACTCTACCCCTGCCCCTTACGCTTTCCTTGCGGATATGTATGTGAAGGGCAACGGCAAGGTGATTGAGAGTGCTCTGGAGCCTAGTGCCGGCAACGGCATGCTTACCATCGGCTTGCCAATGGATAAGGTGCATGTGAACGATATTGATGCCCAGCGATTGGCGAACCTGAGAAGACAGGGCTTCAAAAACGTGACGAGTCAGGACGGAACGCAGCCTTTTGCAGACAAGAATGTTGACGTGGTGGTGACAAATCCACCATTCGGTAGTGCTACACCTAAGGAGTATGACGGCTACAAGATTTCTTCTCTTGAAGGACAGATGGCTATCAATGCCTTGGAGAGCATGAAGGACGATGGTCGTGCTGCCATTATCATTGGCGACAAGACGGAATACGCCAAGAACGGAAGTCTTAATCCGAAGGATAAGGCTTTCCTTGGTTATCTCTATAGCCACTATAATGTGGAGGACGTGATTAATGTGGATGGTGGTCTCTATGCAAAGCAGGGGACCAGCTACCCAACACGTATTATTTTGATAAACGGAAGACGCTTGAACGAGAATGCCTTTCCACCAGTAAAGGATAAGGCTAGAGCCGAGACCGTGAAAGATTATGACGAACTTTATAAACGAATTGAAGATGATATACTACGAGGTGAACGGATGGATTCTTCCATCGGAGGAGAAACAAGAAGTACTCAACCAGAACTTGATAAACAAGGCGCTGCTGATACTCCTAAAGAGAGAGTACGAACAGGAGAACGAGGAGGAAGCGAACCAGATGCTAGCGATGGCTCTCAGAGATTATCTGACTCATCTTCCGTATCAGGAACCCATGATGACTTGGAAAATCGACGAGGAACCAAGTCAGGAAAAGATGGAGGACTTTCTGACGGAGATACTGGAGCAAACGGAGCAGGGACAAATGTTGCTCGGAGCGATGGGGAAGGAAATAACTCCAATCCCGAAGGACGAGTATTGGAATCAAGAGGAAATGGACAGTCTAACACTCAGCTTCATGATAATGAATCTTCCGTGCCCGGGAGCGGAGGGGGATCACGGCGACAACTACAGCGGTTGGATCAGCCCGTACGTGGACTAAGTACCGAGAAGGTTACTTATTCTCCAAAGAGTGAAAATCCATTCACTCTGAAAGCCGTGATGCCTGCCGACCAGCAGGAGGCGGTGAATAAGAATCTTGAAAAGCTGGGCGATGCCGACCAGTTCCTTGTTGATGAACTGGGCTATAATGATAAGGACGATTTGTATTCTCACCTTGCTGCAGAGCAAGTTGACTCTGTAGCCCTTGCCTTGCAGCAGGCAAAGAAGGGCAACGCCTTTATTATAGGAGACCAAACTGGAATTGGTAAAGGAAGACAGGCTGCTTCATTCGTTAGATACGCAATAAAGAATGGACAGATACCAGTTTATTTTACAAAAACTCCTGAATTACTAAGCGATGTATATCGTGACTTAAAAGATGTCGGTAGTCCTGATCTTCGTCCTTTTATTCTTGGAGATAAGACTAGGGCGAATGTTACAGATTCGGAAGGTAACATCGTCTATAAAGTTCCATCGGATAAAGAAAGGGACCTTGTTCTTGCATACATTGAAAAGAATGGTAAACTTCCAGAGGAATATGACTATGTATTAACAACCTATAGTCAAGTAGGCAACGGAGTTTACGAATTTGATGAGAATGGTGCCCGAAAAGAGAGAAAGCTTGCGAAGGGTAAGACATTCGGCGCTGCTGCCCTTAGCGGACAAAGAAGACGTGATGCTATTGAAAAACTGATGGGTAACGCCTATCTTATCCTTGACGAAAGCCACACGGCTGGTGGCAATAGCGGACAGGGCAACTATTTCCAACACATTATTCAGAAGGCAAAGAACGTTACCTTCTTCTCGGCTACATTTGCCAAGAGACCTGACAACATGCCTATCTACGCTTTGCGTACTGCCATGAACGATGGCGGTATGAAATCATCCGACTTGATTGATGCGGTAAAGCGTGGTGGTGCTACCTTGCAGGAAATCATGAGCCAGACCTTGACACAATGCGGTCAGATGATTCGTCGTGAGCGAGATATGACTGGCGTAACCATCGACTGGAAGGCGATTGATGATCCTGAGCGAGTGCAGGAGCAGCGAGAACAGTATGATAGTATCATCGGTTTGTTTAATGATATTATCAATTTCCAAAAGAAATATGTTTCGGGTTACGTTGACAAGCGCAACGAGGAGCTGGCTGAGATTCAATCTACTATCGGTATCAAGAAGGGCACTGCTGCCCTGGGTATCAAGAATCAGCCTTTCGCAAGCAAGGCGTTCAATACCGTTCAGCAGGTTCTTCTCTCATTGAAAGCCAAATCTGCAGCAGAGCGTGCCATCGACTACTTGAAGCAGGGCATGAAGCCTGTGATTGCATTGAGTAATACCAATGAATCGCAGACTAATAAGATTAAGTTCGGCGAGGAAATGGACGCACCAGACTTGGGTACTTCCTTGAAGAAGGGTCTGGAGGGTACACTTCGCTATACTCAGAAGGATGCCAAGGATAATAGCGAAAGCGGTTATTTTAATCTTGAAGACTTGGGCGAAGAGGCTGTTGAGGCTTATCACGAATTGGAGAAGAAGATTGAGCAGACAAGTACAGGTCTTTCTCTCTCCCCTATTGATGTTATCAAGAATGAGTTGCAGAAGGCAGGCTATAAGGTTGGCGAGTTGACCGGAAGACAGACTGAGTTCGTGTATAACGAAAACGGTACTGTTACCAAGGTGAAGCGTACTGATACCGACAAGAAGAAACTCGCGCGCGAATTTAACGATGGTCAGATTGATGCGCTTATTCTGAATAAGAGTGCTGCCACAGGTATCTCTCTTCATGCTTCAAGTAAGTATAAGGACCAGAGAAAGCGTGTGATGATTGTGGCGCAGCAGCAGCTTGACGTGAATGATGAGGTTCAGATGCGTGGACGTATCGACCGAACAGGACAGGTATTAAGAGGTGCTTACGAGTATGTGGTTTCTCTGATTCCTGCCGAGCAGCGACTGCTGATGATGTTTAAGGCTAAGTTGAAGTCACTTGATGCCAACACAACTTCTTCTCAGAAGAGTAAGTTCAACGAAATGGAAGTTGCCGATATTACCAATAAATATGGTGATAAGGTGGTTAAGGAATACATGGCAGAGCATCTTGACCTTTATGCACGCATGGCTGATCCATTCGGATGGGAAAAGACTTACGGTGATGATTTGAGTAGAATCAACCCACAAAACCTTGTTGTCAGTGGTGGAGGTGTCGGTGATGGTGAAGCTGGCGGTGACGCAAGCAAGTTGCTTGGACGTATGGCATTGCTGAGAGTAAACGAGCAGGAGAAGATGTTGCAGGAGATTGGCGAGCTTTACGCCAACGAGATTCAGCGACTCAACGAAATGGGCGAGAACGATTTGGAGATTACCGAGCTACCACTGAAGGCTAAGACTATCCACAAGGAAGTATGGAAGCAGGGCGCTGAACCGGGCGGTGATAACGCCTTTGCCGACAATACCTATATAGAAAAGGTGAACATGGCTATCTTGAAGAAACCTATGAAGGCTTCTGAGGTGAAGGCTTCGCAGGAAGGCTTGACTGGCGGCAAGACTTGGGAGGAATACAAGGCTGAGAAGAAGGCTGCCGTGAAGGAGTTCTTCGACAAGAAGATTGCCGACGAAACTCAGAAGTATGAGGAGCGTGCGGTGAAGGTGGCTACAAAAGCTAAGGAGAAGTATATCAAGGATGGCAAGAAGGGTCAGGAGAAATCTGGCATGACCGATGAGCAGATTGAGAAGAATGCTGGCTACCAGTATGACACATTCTACAACAAGGAGAAGGATAAGCTGAATGACGTGGTGAAGAATCTGAAAGCTAAGGCTGAAATGTTTGACCGAGTGCTTGATACATTCGATACCAACGGTGCTTTCGTTCTGCCTATGGATATGAACAATCCAAACGAGTTGAGCGGATTCGGCAATAGTTACGGAAGACTCATTGACATTAAGATTACGGATAACTTCTCGCCTAACGCTTCTTCCGTTTCCTTTGCTACCTTGGATGGCAGAAGAAAGATTACCTTCCCTATCGCTGGCAAGGTGGGCGCAGGTGACAACAAGGCAGATGTTATCAGTGCCATTGATAACATGACTAAGCAGGCTGCTGGTATGGGAGACAGCCATCTCAGAGTATTGAACCAAAACTTTGATAACTGGGATAGACTGACCAGCAACGAGAGCCGCAAGGATGGCTATATCGTGACTGGTAACCTGATGCAGGCTTTGGTTGACAGTAAGGATCAGGGCTTGGGCGGTCAGTTGGTGAAATATACTACTGATACTGGCGAGGTGAAGACTGGTATCTTGATGCCAGACCGATTCGACCCTAAGGGCTTGACTACGGATGCACCTATCAACAGCGTGGCAGATAAGTTTGAACTTTCATCTTGGCATGGTGGTATTGACGAGGTTACTTCATCGGACGGTGAGGTGAAGGTGAAGCGCATAGACAACAATCGTGGCAACTTCTACGAGCTTCGTGTACCGAAAAGCAAGGCGAAGGGAGGCAAGTACTTCATGGATAATGACTTGCTGAAACTGGTTAATGGCAATAACTTCGAGACCAGAGGCAACAATATGCTTGCTGAGTTCAAGCCTGAGCAGTTGAAACCAGTACTGGACCGCCTGTCGAAGATGGGCGTGAAGGTGCAGGAGGAGCACAAGACTTCTGAGGATGAAGGCACCCACTTCCGTGAGGACCGAGGCTTGCAGTATTCTAAAACAGATACAAAAGATGTTAAGAATAGTAGAATCATTCCGGAAGATGTAGATAAAAACGTATCTTCGCAGATTGAAAAGAAGTTTGATTCTGCCATTGAAGACATTGTAGAACATGCAGAAGACAGAGATAAGTCTAGACTTATTAATGATGCAGACTATGCTGTTGATGAATTTTCTAATCTTGGCAGAAGCGTTATAGAATACTACAAGAATGATTATGAAAGAAAAGTCGAAAAGTTATCAGGACAGTCCAGCGGAGGACATCTTGGTGGTAAGAATGACGGTAAGGGAAATAGAGGCTCTTATCTACTCCAATATTATAAGACCATTCTCGCCGTCGCTGACAGAGAACTTGCCTATAGAGACGCTAGAGCAAAGAATCTCAGAGAGACTTGGGGATTGCAACCAGGAGGAACGTTCACACTTGAAGCCGCTGAACGAATATTTAAAGAAACAAATAGAGATAAAGCAAAGGCTGAACTCTTCCAGAGAGTTCTCGATATAAACAAACGTCTCGGTGTTACATTCAAGGTTAGCGAAGAGAGTTCCAAAAAGAGATCTGGTGCAGCAGACATCTATAGAAACATTGATTTGTATATTGATGGTCTGACAAAAACCAAGGCTCCAGACTACGCCGCACCTACTGTTATTCTGCATGAAATGATTCATGAGGCTACAATGGGTGCTATCAATCTCGTTAAGAAAGGTAAGGCTGAGGGCGTGCTAACTCCTAAGCAGATAGAGGGTGTTAAGACAATCCTCGAAATCTATGATAGGGTAAAGAATGATAAGGAACGCTTCAAGGAAGAACCTTATGGTCTGACTGATGCTTACGAGTTGACTGCTCAGATGGCAGACTCCAGACAGAGAAAGGCGATGGACCTGTCTATCTGGGATAAAGTTTTGAATGCCGCACATGAATTTGCAAGAAAAGGCGACCGTTCTATCTTGCAAAGAGTGAAGGATGCTATCAAAAAACTCTTTGAGGTTTCCGAGAAGGACAAGATGGATAAGGCTATCAGCGACATCATGGATGATTTCAATGAAACCATTGATGATATTTCCATGAATGAGATTGAGCAGGACGGATTTGCCTATAAGGTTACAGACAAGGACGAGCTGGACCGCCTTGACAAGGAGAAGACTTTCAGAATGTATAGCGGAATGCAGGAGGTGGATGGTAAGCTCTACTCCCCTATGGCTGCTATCATTGACGGAAAACGTACCGATGCTACCGAGATTGGTGCTTGGATGGGCGCAGACGAGAGACCAGACCTTGTAAAGAACGGCAAGTTTACCCTTGTGAAGACTGACAAGAATAAGGGTGTTGGCGAGGGCGATGTGCCTGCTGCCTACAATCCTTACATGCACACTTCCACTTCTATGATGAACGACCAGTTTACCGGTGCTTACGCTAGAGGCAACATCAAGGTTGTGGAATGGGAGATTCCTGAAAGCGAGAAGACCAGTGGCTATCGTGCTGAGGGTGCAAAGGATGCTGTGGGTCTTGTACCTTGGCATTCGGGTTCGGTTAATAGTTTGCTGCCGAAGGACAGACAGAGACAGGTGATGTTGTCACGCTGGAGAAAGGCGGTGAGAGTGGTTCCTGATTCAGAGGTGGCTGAGAGTATCGCAGAACAGTTGAAGGGTACAGGCTTGGCTATCCCTTGGAATGTGGTTACTCCTAATCAGGTTAGGGAGTTGGCTAAGCTGGGCGTACCTATCACTACCGTTGAATCGGGAAGACAGGCTCCTGAAACCAAGGAGAAGTTCTTGCAGCAGATGGCTGATTTGGAACAGGAGTTCCCTCAGGCTAAGTTCGTTAACGTGAAAATGACAAAGGATGCCTTCAAGGTATGGGGCAAGGACGGCGGCACCAAGTTCCGCACGAACCATGGTGATGGCAACTACCCTACTTCATCTGTTGAGAGCCATGTGGAGAAGGTGGCTCAGAAGACTGGCGGCAAGGTGAAGATGGTTTCATCGGTTGATGAAATCACCAACAAGGCGGCTAAGGCTGCTATTGAGGAAGGTAGAAAGATTACTGGCTGGTATGACGAGAAGACTGGCGAGGTGCATCTCTACATGCCTAATATCCACGACAGATATACTGCCGAGAAGACTATCTGGCATGAGGTTGTTGGACACAAGGGAATGAGAGAGTTGTTTGGTGATGAACGATTCGACAAGTTCCTTCGTGATGTGTGGTACGACTTGGATAAGCCTGAGAATGCGGCTTTGAAGAAGCTGGTGGATGAGGAGAGAAAGTTCAATCCTCTGAATATCTATGATGCTATTGAGGAAGGTATCGCCCGACTCGCCGAGGATGGCAAGGGTGAACCGGGCTTCTGGAATGGTATCAAGAATAAGGTATCTGATTTCCTTCATGAAATCGGTTATCGTATTGCTCCTAATACTAAAGATGTGAAGTATCTGCTCTGGTTGAGCAAGAACTTGCAGAAGAATCAGAATGACCCTTATTGGAAGATGAGAGCCGAGGCGGTGAAATACCGTCTCGACCATGACCGTGTGCCTGTGGTTGTGGCGCATGATGGCATGTTCTATGGCAACGACGGCAAGGATAGAAACATGGATAATCTTACCAAGGCTGAGTGGAACGAGGCTACGGATGGTGAGATTCACTTCCGCACTACCCCATCTGCCGCTACGGCACTTGACAGATACCACCGTTCGCTTGATGAACATGGCTATATGTTCACCGAGAGCTATATGGACAATATGCTTTCGTTGAAGAAGTTGATGAATGCGATTGTGCCTGATAAGAAGATTGAGGATATTGCTTCTTCTGAGAATCCTTATATACTGCAGAACACCATGCAGGGTGCGATGAGCGATGCGGCTCAGATGTTTGAGCGTAACGTGATGAAGCCTCTGGATAAGGCGATGGCTGACGTACTGGATGCCTTCGACGGCAAGAAGGATGATGAGAAGATCAGGAACTTCAATCTCTACATGATTACTAAACATGGCTTGGAGCGAAACAGAGTGTTCTTTGTGCGTGACTTCCTGAAGAAGATGAGAAGGGACGAGAAGAAGAAGCAGGATGCTGACACGCTGGAGCAGAGTTGGTATAACGATAAGGAGTATCTGGACAATGAGCTGAGGGCTGGCAATATCGAGCTGAAGGAGTACTACAGACAGATGGACGAGAATATCAGAAATTATTTTGATGCTGACTTTGAGGCTGGCGAGCATGACTATTCGGGTATTCACGCTATTCAGGAGGTAGCGAAATCTTCTGACCCTTACGATGATGCTGAGGCTATTCAGAGCGTGATGGATTCAGAAGCGAAGATGGAGAGCATCAAGAAGGGTGCCGTGAAGGACTATTGGGATAAGGTGAAGGCTGCTACCCAGTATTCCATTGACAGCGACTATAAGAATGGTATCATCAGCAGTGAACTCCACGGTCATGTTTCTAATATGTTCAACTGGTATGTGCCTTTGAGAAAGTATGATGAGGCTACGGCGGAAGATGTGTATGGTTATATCACGGAGGTGGGCGACCCTAAGAGCTACATCGGAAGCACGATCATGAGAGCAAGAGGACACAAGTATCTGAGTGAAACTAACGTACTGGCGCAGATTGGTGCGATGGGCAACAGAGCTATCAAGAACGGCGGTATGAATGCCATCAGACAGGCGTTTGCGAGATTCGCAAGAAATAATTCAAACAATAATCTGATTACTGAAACGAGTGTATGGTACGAGAAGGACCCTATGACCGGTATCGTATATGAGCGTTACCCTGATATTCCTGAGGATGCGACTGCTGACGAAATCAACCAGATTGTTTCTGATTTCAACAAGGACATGAAGGCGAAGGCGTTGCAGAACTTGGCATCGAAGGTTTACCGCAGAGGTAGTATTGGTTATAAGTTCCAGAGAGCGGAGAATAAATCGCAGCACATTGTAGATGTGAAGATTGCCGGAAGGACCCATGCGTTCATTATTAATGGAAATCCTAGAGCGGCGCAGGCGTTGAATGGGTTGCTGGAGCATAAGAACGATTCCCTGGCAGGACGAGTTACTGCCAAGATTTCAAGAGCTATGGCGCAGCTTTGCACATCTTTCAACCCAGAGTTCGTGATGAGAAACATGATCAAGGACTTTGAGTTTGCATCAACTAACCTTTTGGCAAAGGAAGGTCTTGTATATACCAAGAAATTTGAACAGTACTACGCTAAGGTAGGTCTTATTGAAGGTATCAGAAATTCCAAGCTGAAAGATTTTAGAGATACAGGCGGCTTCGGTCTGTTTGCCAAATATCGAAACGGAACACTTGATACTTCTGACAGGGTTCAGAAATACTTCAAGGAGTTTATGGAGAACGGCGGCGAGACTGGTTGGGTTCAGATTATGAACATGAAGGACTGGACAGACAGATACAAGATGCACATCAAAGGCGAACGAAAGAAGGCTCAAAAAGTTGGCAAGGGCTTTTATGATGCTATCTTCAAGAACTTGGAGAACGTCAATGAGATTGCCGAGAATTTGGCTCGCTTCGCTACCTATTGCGCTAGTCGTGACAGTAACCGCTCTATCATCCGTTCGGTGTATGATGCGAAGGAAGTATCAACCAACTTCAACCGCCATGGTTCGGGTAACGCCGTTTACTCTTTCAAGAATGGAGAAATGGGAAATGGTAAGACTGCAAGAAGGAATATCTACGGATTCTCGGCTGCTTGGTTCAGAAATGGTTCCATGTTCTTCAATGCAGGTATTCAGAGTACCAATCTTCTGATTAAGAACTTCAAGAACAACAAGGCTGGCACCATCGGCTATATTGCCAGTGCTCCATTTATCAGTGGTATGACAATGGCTTTGCTCAATAACTTCATCATCAGCAATGAGGATGAGAAGGACAGAAAGGGCGTGAAGGACCCATACGCAGAGCTTCCTGATTATATCAGAAGAAATAACCTCTGTGTATATATTGGTGGTGGCGAGTTCGTTACTATTCCGCTTGCGATTGAGGAGAGAGCTTTCTATGGCTTGGGTGACTTTGCTGCCGGCATGACCTTCTCGAAGAATATTTCAAGCCAGAAGATGCCAAACCTTACGGAGAATAAGGATATTGACAAGTATCTGAATCCGTTCATGGACGCTGTAGGCTGCATGTCTCAGCTGGTTCCTGTGGCTGATTATCTCGGTAACTCTTCGTTTGGTAAGCATCCTGCTCAGGAAACCATCAAGGCATTGGCTCCTTCTCCTACGGCTCCTTTCTTGGAGTGGGTGTACAATAGCGACTGGAAGGGTGCTCCTATTCAGCGTGACGATAAGTATGACGAGAATCAGCCATCATGGATGCTTGCATATAGAGGAACGCCTGAATGGATGATAAACATGAATAAGAAGGCAAATGCCTGGTCGAACGATGTTGCTGCTGGCAACGAGGACATGAAGGGTAATGATTTCCTTGATGCTGTTACGAATCCTTCTGCCCTGTACCATTTCTACGGAAGTTATTTGGGCGGTGCTGCTACATTCGTTGAGCGAGTTGGCGGTTTGGTAAAGAACGGCAAAGATACGGAAACCAAGGATATTCCTTTCCTCCGTTCGTTGCTTTATACGCCGAGCGAGCAGAGCAGTTTGCAGCGAGTCAAGAGCAAGTGGTATAACTACAAGGATGAAATGGAGAAGATGATTGCGAACGTGGATAGACTGAAATCGAAGAACGTTCCGATTGAGAAGAGAATCAGTAACTATTCTGATTACTACAGATTCCAGAACTCCAAGGATGCTGCCAAGGTTAGAGTGATTGAACTGGCTGAGAAGCAGATGAAGCAGTGGAAGAAGCTTAGAGATAAATCTTCTGATACGGAATCCATCAATTTTGCCAATCAGAATATTGATAGAATCATGATGGAAACGGTGGATGATTTGGATAAGTTGAATTAAAAGACAGGGGCGGGCTTAATGCTCGCTCCTATCTTTTACACTATAGCAAATTAAAGCATTTTTACTACATGGAAAATAATGTCATAGATAGCCCAAGAACTTAGCAGTGTAATCAATACTCTATATTGGTTCTTTTCCCCAAGAAAATGATATATAAGTAATGCAATCGGTATCATAATAATCATATCCAGCAAAACCGTAAAAGATTCTGAGAGTCTTTTCACAAATGGAGTGGGATGATACAATCCATCGTCAATCTCTGATGTATCATGAAAGATACTAGTTGCGTCACTAATCAATCTCAGAACAAAACATCCCAAGAACACATAAAAACATAAAAGCCATTTCTTCATAATCGTAATTGTTAAAGCGTTAATTTTTGCGCAAATTTACTAAAAATATCAATAGGTTGTATCACCTAAGTGCATTTTTCTTCATAGTTTAGACAGAAGCAAAATAAGGTGGGGTACATTTCGCACTCCACCTTATTATATTATATAGCTTTCAACAACTCCTCAAACTTATCATCATACCATCGTGGCTGCGTCTCGCTCTGGTTCTTTGGAGATACCTGGTTCTCTCCATACGACTTACCCTTTTCGGTAATCACCTTGAACTTGTGAATCTTTGTAGTTCCCTGGCGGGTCTCCTCTTTCAAGAAGCCAAGCTTAACCATCTGCTGGTTGAACTTCAACGCCGACATCTTGGATCCAAAACGTTTCAACAGTTCTGATGCCGAGTGCATCACGCCCTTGCTGGCTACGTAGTCTGGAGAAGGCAAGCCTAGAGGTTCTGCTACCTTCTGCATCAAAGCAAGCGTTGATGAATCGCTAAGGTTAAGGATTCGCTTGCAGCCTTCCACCCACATCATTCCTGCCTCTACTCTATCCTTAATTACATTCGTAACAGAATAGCATCCTGTGCGACGGATAGATTTCAAGATTTCCTTTACTCCCTTCTTGAACTGCTTAGCCTGTGGCTTGCGGCTCTGCATCAAAACCTCATAAAGACCATCCTCGGTGAGGAACCAAGTTTCACCTTGACGCCCTAAGTTGAACTTAGACCGTTCGTCCTCATCAACTCTTGTAATCATGTCGGAAACATTTGAAAGCTCTAACCACTCTGCTACATCATTTGCCTTAAACAAAGGATTCTCAGCGTTACCATACACATCAATCTCCTTACCAAGGAAAGTTGACTTGCTTATTAATGTAATTTCGTTCATACTTATATATATTTAAATTTAACTTCAAATGAAAGGGCATAAGAAATGCCCCATCCGCTAGTGTGAGAGGTGCAGACAGGGCATTATATAATGTATGATAAAATCCATTAATTCTTTGTCTGTTTGTGCCTCTCACCTCACGAACTTACGAGTGCAAAGGTAGCACGAATTTTCGGAATAAGCACAATTTTTAAAGTTAATAAATTTGTAATATATAAACCAGTAATAAACTAGTCGTAAACTGGTTTACGAATTATCGGCAGAATCCCCTTTTGTTTATCGGCACTTCACATCATTTAACAGTTTTCAAATATCGAGATTTTAACCATGAGGCAACTGGACTGATGCTATGAGCAGCAGATTACTCAGCATATCACTCTGTTAATCAATAACTTATCTATCCAAAAATAATATTTGAGCATAGTTAGACAGGGCATCAACTTCTTTGTAACTTTGCACCAAGTTCAATAGTGGACGAAACGGATAAACTATTTTATTATGTCAGAATCTAAGACATACATCTTTGGTGAAAACCAAAACGGAGGTTCAAACGGAATGCTTGGACTCCTTGCTCCTCTGCTCCAGAAGCAGGGTGTGGATCCAAACGTGCTTCTCGCCATGAAGGGTAACAACGGAATGTGCGGTGAAGGCGGCTGGTTCATGTGGGTTATCTTCCTCTTCTTCCTTATGGGTTGGGGCGGCAATGGCTGGGGCGGCTTCGGCGGCAACGGTCGTGGCGGTATCGCTAACGAGATCAACAATGACTACGGGCGTAGCCTCTTAATGGATGCCATCGGCGGTAATCGTAACGCTCTCAGTAATCTCGCTACTCAGCTCAACTGTACTGAAGGTCAGATTCAGAATGCCATTTCTGCCTTGACTTCTCAGGTTCAGAGTGTAGGTAATCAGGTTGGTATGAGCGGTATGCAGACCATCAATGCTTTGCAGCAGGGTAATATGCAGATTGCTCAGCAGATTGCTAACTGCTGCTGCGAGAACCGATTGGCTATCTGTCAGCAGACTGGAACCTTGCAGAATGCCATTAACAATGTGGCAGTAGGTCAAGAGCGTGGCTTCTCTAACGTGGCTTACGAGACTCAGAGACAGACTTGTGACTTGCATAACGCCATCAAGGAGAGCACTCAGACCATCGTTGACGGTCAGAAGCAGGCTGAGATGCGTGAGATGCAGAACAAGATTGATTCGCTGCGTGAGGAGAACAGTACCTTCAAGTCTTCTGCCATGACTTCACAGATTGTGGGTCAGGCGGTGGCTCCTATCAATGCGGTATTGGCTGGTCTGCAGAACGAGGTGGCAGGTATCAAGTGTAAGTTGCCAGAGACAGTGACTACTCCTTACAGCCCTTTCACTGCGGTTCCTAACTGCGTTGCTTATCAGGCTGGCTTGTATGGTTTGAATGCTGCCAACGGTGCAGGATTCTGGGGTTAAAGAAAGGAGGCTGCTATGTTATGGTTAAGACCTTTTACTTGGGTGAATCGTAACGGTTCGGCGGCTATCGCTTCTACTGGCGTGAAGGTGAATACCGCCAATGTGGTGTTCACCTTTAAAAACCACGCCTTCGTGAATGCCAACTACAGGGGAGCAATTTTCGTGAACCTGATGCAGGCTATTCCGACAGGAACGACTGGTACGCTGCCTATCCTTTTCGAGACCAACGGCGCAACCCAAGCTGTAACCAAATTCAATGGTGAAGCATTGACGGTTGCAGACGTGCCGGGAACTGGAGTGGTTCAGCTCTGGTTTGAGAGAGACACTAACACCCTTCAACTTATGACGGGTATTGTTTAACAACAGAATAGATAATAGGAGATTACATTATGTTTCAAGGACTACGAACAAATTCTTTATTCTATGTGCTCGATAAGGGTGAAAAACCGAGCTTGAAGATCGGTCAGGTTGTTTCGGTGAGCAACCCTCAGACGAAATACCCTACCTTTAACAATGGCTTCACGCCTCAGCCTATGGAGACTGTGGTTGATGTGAAGGTGAAGCTGAACGATGAGGAGGTGGATTTCAAGCAGCTACCTGCCAACGGACAGATAGCTAACGACAAGAATCTTGTGGTGAGCGACAACAAGGAAGCCATGAGTGCGGAGGTCGATACGATGCTGAGACAATCTAAGGCGATACTGGAGAGCGTAGATTACCACAAGAGGGTCGTTGATTCTTGTGAGGGAATGCTACTGCAGCTCAACCCCCAGATAGCCAAGGAGAAGGAACAGGCTGAGAAGATTTCCAAGCTGGAAGGTAAGGTTTCCGGCATGGAAGGCAAGCTCGACAAGATGATGGGATTGCTCGAACAGGTTGCAAGCAAGTAATCTCCTACCCTATCTATTCACTTTAAAAATCTTATGATTATGATAATGGTTGAGATTACAGAAGACAAGTTTGATGGCTTGTATGAGAACGTGGAGAAAGGCTTGTGCTACTTGGATAAGGCTATGAACTGCCTGGGCGAAATGAAGCGTGAAGGCAGACGTGACCGATACGGCGAGCGCAACCGCATGCCCGATTACAGAGGTCGTGGAGGTAGAAGTGGTATGCGAGAGCATGAGGAGTACGACGACATGCGCCAACGTGAAGACCGTGGACGTGATTACAGAAGTGATTACGGAGAAGATTACTAATTAAGTGAAGAGTGAAGAACGAAGAGTGAAAAATTCATTTGCTTTTCCTCTTCACTCTTTTCATTTTAAATGATTGAGATTATGGGAACAAAATACAGACAATCTTTGAACGCCTACGATTATCAGCCGGAAGAAATGAGGGCTTACCTTCGCTACAATGGCTGGCACTTCAATAAGAAAATGTGTGAGTGGGCCGTGAAGCAGATGCGGAAGAATGGTAAGCCTATCCGCATGATGAGCAAGGATGATATTGAGGACATCTTGAAGAAGAACAATATCGTGCTGGAGAATAATGTGGGCTATGATGCGGTTTACATCGCACACATGTGCCTTGCTGATTTCTATGGCTCGTCTATCACGGAGGAGAAGCAGATGGCTCAGTTCATCAAGGACTACGTGGATGATGAGGATCAGCAGGACGGTTTCATCTTCAATAGGTTCTATGCTGATACATCGTTTAATGGTGTGGGTATTCCTTGGGAGGAGATTCTTTAGTGATTAATTGTTAGTGATTATTGATTAGTTGAATGACTGAGCAGGAGATTTACTTGGAAAGGTATGACTGGACGGTACATGTGATGTATGATGTTCATTCTAAGGATGCCATGAAGGTTAGAAGGTATCTTCGGGATTTGGGATGCAGCGGCATTCCTCTCGAAGATGCCTGTAATCTCGTGCTCGAAGGTGAAGCGAATAAAGGGATAACCTATTCTAATGTTGATATAAGAAAAACCGTGGTTGTGATTGGATGGGCTAGTTCCAAGGCGGAGTATATGAATAGCCTCAGCCACGAAATGCTGCATGTGGTTCAGCATATTTCTGAACAGTTTTTGATAAATATGTATGGAGAGGAGGCTTGCTATTTGTTGGGTGGATTGGTGCAGGCTGCCGTTATAAAATGAGCTTACTTCTCGAATGGAAGCTATCGCTCATCCGAGTTACATGTTTGCTTTCCACATACCCATAATGTGGCTCAGCGATAGGAAATTCGTACATCAAGACAGTTCTTTTACTGTCTTGACTACGTAATAAACAATCTCTACCATAACCAGTAGAACCTTTAGTACTGGCAATGCTATTGCCATAATAGATACGAAATCAGCCATAATTATTTATTTTAAATGATTAAAGAATCTTCTGCAAATTTACGGCTTTTCTGCGAATATTTTACTTTATCCGTTTATTTAGTGCATGAAAAATGCACCAGCCATCATTTGTGAAGCTGGTGCAAAGATAAGTTATTTTGGTGAATTTGATCGCAACCTAAGTCTAGTCCTATAAAAAACTCATAGGTTTACTAATTCCGTCGATTTTGAATACGTTGCATAATGAAAAGGGAAGAGATTGCTCCCTTCCCTTGATTGATTATAGGATTTTACTCCCCATACTTCGGCTCCTCATACACCAAGTTATGCTCATCTACGTAAGCCTTGGCTTCTGGGTATGTGTCAAACTCTACTGCGGTGGCATTTACTGCTGGGAATACCTCAGCATTGTCACCTTCCTCTGTGAGAGGGAACACCATCTTGGTTCCCTCATGTACTACCTTATACTTCTTTGTTAGCTTATTCATATTTTGTTTCCTTTCTTTGCTTTAATGTTAAACTTATAATACCTTATGCAGGGGTAATAGTTACCGTGTATCCCTTACTCTGCAAAGCCAGTAATGCTGAGTCTGATGCTGAGGTGCGGGTGCCAATTATGTTGATAGTTTTATACCAAATTTCACCACTGCTAGGATATGCTGTTTGACATTGCGCTAAATCTTGAAGCATCTTATCAATGTTGTCTACCTTAATCTTACCTTCAGTAGCAAAAATATTGTATGATGATGGACGTGAAGTCCAAGTGAAAGATGTAATACTAGTTTTTGAAAACTTTGCCATATAGCATTCTTTTGGAAGTTTTGACAAATCACCAGTTACATTATTAGGAGCCAACAAATACGTAATTTTAGAGCAAGGCTCCAGTTGTGCAATATCTCCAGCTACTTGGGTGTCTGCAAGATTTAAATATGTCAAGTTTGTTAAATTCTTCAAATTTACAATATCACCAGTTACGCTTGTTCCTGACAAAATCAACTTATTCAAAGCTGTATCATTCTTAATTGCTTCAATATCACCAGTGAGTTTGGTGTTTTCCATATTAATGGAAACTAGAGCCGTTTTATTAGCTAAACCTGCAATATCACCAAAAGCCTGCGTTTCAGCAACCTCTATCTGTTTAAGATTTGGTGAATATTTTAAATCATCAATACTGAAAACTTTATTACTTCCGTATGGTTCTATACGGTTTGTAATAAGCAAAAGGGATGATAACTTATACTTATCTTTAATAGATATACTAGTTGCTTCACTAACAAAAACCTCTATCTCATCTGAAACGACTTTACTTTTACCTAAGTTTGCCGTAAGTGTTTCATCAGTAAAGTAACCATCACCTATAATCTCCAAAGTTGTTGGCTCCGAAAAAGAACACTTGAATCCTTGTGTACTTTTTGTAGGCGATTCAACACTTTCTACTTTAATTCTCATCTCTCCAATTTTGAGAAGCTCGTTATTGTCAACACTTCCGTTGAGCTTTGTAACTAAACATTTTTTCATAATTTATAAAATTTAGAGTTTCTTAATTTCGCTTTCTATATAAGTGAATCTGTCTTGTATGTACTTTATAACTCTCCATATAGAGTCACGATAGCCCAAATCGTATGGGATATTATCATAGAACTTTGTAACAGGAGGGTTGCCTACTGATTCCTTGATACATTCAAAAATCACATGACGTTCTTTTCCGTAAGCACAAGTTTCACCGATACTATAAGTTTTTTCATTATCATAAGTATTGTCTGCTAGTGCTTCATATTCACTCCCCTTTACTTTCCAGTGCTCTTTGTCTATATTGTCATCTCTGTTTGAAGGGGACTCAGACCATTTTTTGTATTCAAGGTCAATAGCTTCCTTAGGAATCCTATCAAACCAATTCTTCACAAGTGAAATAATATGTTCTGTTGTGAAAATTCCCATTAATTTCAACTCATTGTATCTCGCCTTAATATCTTCTTTATGATACTTGAACAAATAATTGAAAGGATAACGCGTGTCAGATGTATTAACTACATTAAGACTAACTTCTGCACTTCTTACTCCAGGGCAATTATAAAGTTGTCCAAAAGTTCTGTCTTTATCGTAATCACAAATAAACCATTTTATTCCATCGTATGTTATCCACTGCCAGTTATATTCAATATCTTCATCTGCAAGAACATATTGCGAGACATAGAAATCTATAAGATTATCTATATCATAATGCTTCTTAAGGAACTCTTCTCCACCATCTTCGTTTGTTTTAGCATTGAGTTCCCTAGCCATTGAGTTGAAAGTCAAAATAGACTGCTTGACTTGATTTGACAGAATATGCTTCTTGTCTGAAGAGTTATATCCCTCTGTATCTGAACCTAACAATTCCTTAGGATTGTCACCATCATAAGATTCAAACCCTTTTGCAGTAGCAACATTAGTAAGTAACCCCTTAGGATTCCTTACCTCAAATGAAGTCCAATCCAAAGGATTTTTCATAGGTCCATTACCACCATCAAGATGAATATTTGTTCCAAGAGACTTATTCATGTGATAGTTATCTCGATGCTTTTTAAGAGCCCAGTCAAAAATACCATAAAAATCACCATTAAGATACACTATACATGGAAAGCCATCGGGAATACATTTTGCCCCCGTGTCTTTTTGTAAAGACAAGTCGTTGATAGTTTCATTATTCAATGAACCTGATGCAATGTTTACATTACCTAGTAATGCCTTTTTCCAAGGATTTGAAAATATAGGACTTCTTGATGCCCATACTTCTTGAACTAGTTTATATGCAACAATGCTAATTCCTTTAAAGAAATCTGTATATTGAGCCTTAAAGTGAAAGGAATCTTGTGCAACCCAGTCTCCAAACTTGACGGCAAAGCTATCACCATCCCAATCTTCATCAAAGAAATCACAAGCAAAAGACTTTTTGGGATATTGCATAGTGCTGTGACCTTGTGCGTTGATAATTACTTTTTTCTTAAAATAATTACCTTGCATATCCCACATTTCAAAATAAGCCTTTGCATTAGTTGTCTTTGTTGTAGGCATAGAATCTATTCCGCTTATATTAACTTTTGCACATCTTGGTTCAGAAATATACAATGGAGATTTGCCATCATTAGAAAGATAGTTACTCCAATCAATAGGATGTTCTGTATCAAATCCATTTGCTTTGAGAGCATCTTGGATATTGTTCACACTATTGCCTTTAAGATTAAGATTTGATACATCAAGATTTGTAACTTCCATATCATGCTCATGTTTCTTGCCACTTGAATCACGATAAGACATAACCTTCTCCTCAGCATCAGTAGTAATCTCCATTCTTCCCTCTGGGTCTTCAATATGCTCAAATTCCTCTGGAATGGTCTCAGACTTGGCATTGTTGATATAATGACTACCATCATTGTAAGTAGCAGAAAGAACCCTTCCATCTGCATCTTTCTCTACTGCAAGGTACTCAGGATTTTCCTGCAAAGAGAAAACGTCAAGAAGTTCTTTGAGGTTGGTATCTATTGTACCTACCTTCTCCTTCAATGATGTAAGGTCTGATTGAAGCTGAGAGATAACTTGTTTCAAGGCATTGACAGCATGGATTTCGCCAATGATTTCTCCGTCTCTTCTAAGACCAAGTACTACTTTATCGTCAGTAGTAACCCAAGCAGCAAAGTATTCCTCGTTCTGAATGACATGATACATTTCATTGAGAGGATAATAAGGCTCGCCAGTTGCTCTGTAGAAACCAAACAGAACCTTATCATCTGAATCCACTATAGCTTTTAGGAACTCTTCATTCTCAATTATTCTAAAGCATTCCTTTACTTCATCTTCAATGAGAGACTTGCCTTCCTCTTTATCAACCTTGCCTTCCTGCAATGCTGTGATGCTTGCAGATAATTCTTCCTTAGCAGCATTAATAGCTTCAAGAACATCTGTCTTATCCTGCTGGCACTGGTTGATAATCTCCTGCAACTTGGCTCTGATAGGTGCAGGAATGCCCTTGCCCCACTCAATGGAACCATCAAGCTGGATTCCAAACAAGAAGTGGTCTTCTGCATCTACTATTGTCTTGATAAACTCTGGAGACTCAATTTCACGGAATGGAAGAGCAAACTGGGAGACTACCTTGTCCTTTGAATCACCAAACTCTTGGGCAATATTCTCCTTGTTGAACTTCTTGTTTGCAAGTTCATCAATGGCTCCCTGTGCAGTGATAGAATCAAGACCACTCTCAGTGTTCTCATATGTTACTGCTGTGGCTTGGCTTGCACCACCACTTGCGGAAATGCTTTTGATTGCCTCCTCCATCTGGGTACTGCGAGTCTGCAATAATGAAATATCATCATCGTTGGCGGTGATTTGCTGCTGTTTATCGTCAATTTGAGACTGGAGGTCTGTGTCCTTCTCGTGAAGTTGCTTGACAGACTGGTCTACGTCTTGAATCATCTGATTCAAATCATCAGGAAGACCAGTGGCGGCTTGGATTGTTTTGCGAAGTTCTGGGTCGAACTTTCCAATGCCAAGCGTGTTGTCTGCTATCTTTTCGTTTGTGACTGAGCCATCCTTGATTTTCTCGGTAGTTACAGAATCGGGAGACAACTTGGCGTTGCCGATGCTGCCATCTACTACCTGAGAAGCATCAACCGCATTGTCGGCAAGTTTATCCTTGGTGATAGATTTTCTTGCTACCTTCTCTGTAGTTACAGACTCATTGGCGAAATGCTTGGTTTCCAAGGATGCCTCACGAACTACTCTGCCATCTACAGACTGGTCGCCAAGCTTTGCATTGGTGATAGCCTTCTCCTCTACTTTCTCCGTGGTTACGGCTCGGTCGTTGAGTTTTTCGGTGATAACAGACTTATCTTTCAGCTTATCGTAGGTGACTGCCTCAGGTGAAAGCTTGGAGTTGTCTACAGACTGGTCGGCGATTTTCTCCTTGGTTACATTTTGATCAGCAATCTTTGAAGTTGATACGGCTCCATCGGCAAGCTTGCTTGTCGTGACGTTCTCGTCAGCAATCTTCTCGGTCTTGACGGCTCCATCGGGAAGCTTGTCTGTACTTACCGCACCTTCTGCCAACTTCTCGGTCGTAACATTGCCGTCACGAATCTTGTCTTTCGTGATGGCTTGGTCGTTGATGTCGTCCGTTTTCATCATCGGCACCATACCACCAATTTTTGTATCTTGTCTAAATGTAGGCATATTTAATTTCTTTTGGTTCTGATGAAGTGAATATCTGAATCTTTACGGTCTCTGGGATAACCTGGAGGCGAAGATAGAACTTATCTGTGTTCTTGTGGGCACGGATGGGAACACGAGGCTTCTTTCCGTCGCCCTTATCCTGCCTAATCAGAAGTTTCCCGGGGCGTTTGAGCTTAATCATCAAATAGATGTCTCGCTGCAAGGTAATCTCTGGTGATACCCATGCAAGTTCTTCCTCATTATAATTCGTTGATACATACTCCATTTTGTACAGTTAATAATTTAAAGTTTATAATTAACAGATTCCCTATCCTACTGCTTTGTGTTCACGCCTAGCTGCTGTATGGCTATCGTGTACATCTGGGTAGCCTTTGTATCATTGTAGGCGGAGAGTAACAGGAAGGCGAGATAGTAGATGAAGGCATTAGAAAGCTTGTCGGGGATGGCTACATCTGTATCTGAAGATGATATGCTCACGTTCTTTGGAACGCCCACGAAGGAAATTACGGCTTCTTCTGGCTTTGGCTGCAAGAGGATGCGGATAGGATTCTCTCGCATAATGGCAGCCTGCGGTCGGTCGGCGGTTCCCATTGCACTTTCATCGAACATCATTAGAGCCTCATCGTCTGTATCTTCTACTGGTACAACTGCCTTAAACCAGCCTTTGCCACGAACTCGGGAGATATTGATAACCTCGGTATCGCTAGGCATCGTAATGATTCCGATACCTTTTTCAGCATCGTAATCCTCTACCTTGACCGTAGAAGTGGTTGTTGCATCCACCTTCTTGGAGTCGGCTAAGACTGGAGAAGATGCAGCAGTAATAGCAAGCCAATGCAGCGCATCGTTTATCTTCGACTTGATGATATTGTCCATATACAAATCATCCTTCTCATCGGTGATTTCCGATGTATTGTTGGATTCCTCGTCTATGCACCAACGTACCTGCTTTATGATGTCTTCTACCTTCATTTCACCTTATTACTCTGGTTTGTAGTTCGGGAAAGCAACATTTTCCTTTGCAGCAAAATCGATTGCCTTTTTTGGAAGAATGAATTTCTTATCCCATCGCTGATTGACGTAAGTAATAAGCTCGTCAGCAGAACGAACGCTCTCAATGTTCTCTACATTGTCTACTTTCGCAGTAGGCTTAGTAACCGACTCATCCACAATATCAGATTCCTCCAATACCTTGCGAATCAAAGAAACCTTACCCTTCTGGAACAATTCGTGAGACTCCAAAAGGTCTTGCGCATACTTGTTGCGAAGGGTTATCTCAGGATATTTGTTGCCTGCAATATTTCCGTGTGTAAATTCGTATCGCATGGAGTTTCCACTAACTCCATTCAAGACATGGCTTGCACTATTGCATAATACGTTAAATCTATATGTCTTAATCATATTTTCTTGTTTTAACAAAGGGACAGGGCTTTCAACTCCTGCCCCTCTGCGTGAATTATATATTGATGAAAAAAGAACCTTTACGCTGCAATATCAGCTCCAGCATAGAGTTCCCACTTGGTTCCGTTGTAAACGTAAACCTTACCCTTCTCGTACTTGGTAGAAGTATCAGGGTCTGTATAGTCGGCAGTCAATGCGAACTTAGCACCCTTGGCTGCTACCTTAGGAAGCTCTGCTACAGAAGTGATGGTTGTAGTGATTCCTGACACACCAAGGTGAGTAATGAAAGCGGTAGGACCTACCAAGATAGAGTTGTAGCCACGGAGAGCGATACAATCAGCCTCGATGTGCATATATCGCTTAGCCTCTCTTGGGTCGTGACCGTCCTTACTCATGTCGTTGGTCTTATCCTTGCCCTTCTCCTTCACGTAGTGGCGAGCACTCTTGAAGTCGGCACCAACCATGCAGTCCTCCATATCCATGAAGTCGAGCGTCTGATCCCAAACAAAGTCAATAGTACCGTAGTTGTCCTTGTAGCGTGTGAATGTAATATCAATCTCCTTATGGGTTGTAAGAACCTCGGTGCGACCCTTAGGAATCTCGATGTTCATCAGTCGCTTGATGGCATTCTTGCCACAGAACATAAAGATGTGGTCTGACTCAGCGAAGTCTGTGAACATAGCCATAGAGATGGCGGTCAAATCCTCGTACTTATAAACGTCACCAATACCATACTGAGTAGTAATCTGATTCAATACACCCTCTGAGAAGTAGGTGTACTCTGCGGCACCATCCTCAGTAAGCGAGTGGATTCGACGCTGAACACCAAGCCAATAAGAACGCTCTGCACGCAAGAGGAACTTGCTGAGACCATCCGCCTTCATGTCGGAAACATTGTGTGGGATTTTCTTCTCAATCTTCTCGAAATCATCGGTGAAGACAATAGAGAATGCTTTCTTCTGGAGATAAACCTCCTTAGAACGAGGCTGATAGTTCTCTGTAGGAACCTTCATCTGTGACTCAGACAGAGCGGTAGCACCACAAAGGAACGTTGAACCCTGAGGAATAGATGGGCACAACATGTTTTCCAAGTACTCGCAATCAGCACCTTCCTCTACAGCCTTACCATTTACTGCCTGCAAAGTAACCTCGGTGCGAGACTCGTTCGTGCCAGTAACCAAGAGCATCAATCGGTCTTCTGTCTCGGTAGTTGAACCAAACTTATAGCCTGCCACTTTTGGTACGAAAACGGTAGAACCCTTATAGAAAGGCTTCAATGAACCTGAGAAGTTGGAACGAGTCAACTTGATGGTTGCCCCCTCAGGGATAGTGACTGTAACCTCACCATCCAATGTTTCACCACCAAAGCGAGCATGCTTCTTCTTGTAGCCTTTGCAACCAACTGTTCTTGTGAACTTGCGAACAATAGACAGCATCGGATTTCGATAAGGATGGAACTTAGTGACCTCGGTGTCCCAGTCTTCCTCTTCGAGTCCACCTTTGTCAATCTGTGTGGCAGAAGCCTGCGTATTGGTCAAGTCCTGACCTGCATTGCCACCACCAGGCGCCAATAAATCCTCTTTATCCTTATCAACAATCTCAGCACCAGCCACCTCTTCCTCTGTAGCAGGACGAGAACCCGGCTCATTCAGCTCAGGTTCAACCTTGTCTGCCATAGCCAGTACGCCACCGCCTGTAACCACGGCAAGAAGCATCAGAATCATCTTGAAGATGAACTGACCGCCTCCGCCTAAAAAATAATTTGATGTTTTCTTCATTTTATACATATATTTATTTGATTAATTATTGTATGTAATACCATTGAAGAATCCGTTCTTCGGCTTCTTCCTTTCCTTAACAGGCTTGTTGCCAGCACCCGAACTAGACAGTGAAGGAGGAATACCTTCGCTTGCGGATGAACGAACCTTATTCTGAATCTTCTCGTTTCTTGCCTGCATAGCAGCCTCATCACGAGCAGAAGAAATATCAGAGTCGTAGTTGTTGGCATTGTGGAGCATCTTCCAAACATCATCGGGAATGTCGCCACTCTCTACCTGATCATGAATCTCGTAAATCTGCTTCCACATGTCCTGCGCCTCATCGGGATAGAGTTTGTTCAATCGCTCGATAGACTTTCGCATGTTGGCAGTGACCTTCTCGGTAGCCTCATTCTGCTCAGTAACCGCCTCATTGTGCTTGGTAAGAATCTCGCTCAGCTTCTTGCCGCCTTCTGGATCGTCGAGCAAGGCACGAATGTCAATACCCAAGCGAGCCATCGCATCGAATGGGTTATCTTCCGGATTCTTCTCCATGTCCATAGCCAGAGCAGCCAGCCACTTGTGATTGTCGAATACCTTTGACAACGCCTTTCCGCTTTCCTCGTATCTGCCCAGTGCATCAGCATCATCGCTTAGTGCCGCATATCGGGATTCCTTATCCTCGAAGTCGATGTCGGCATGACGCTGCTTGAATCGGTCAGAGAAAGCCTTGCGATTCGGGCGGTCTTCTACTGGAGCTTCCGCCTCGGCAGATTCCGTTGGTGGAGCCTGCTGCTCGCCACCACCTTCTGCATTCATCTGTTCTAATTCTTCTTTTGTCATATTGTAACTTTTAAAAACTTTTCGGCAAAGATGCGAAAATAATGCAAAAATATTTCCGTGTTTCCATCGTGTTGTCTGAGTGGGTGGAAATGCGGCAAAAAAAATGGGATTTAAGGCTATTTTTGCGCCTATATTATAATAATGTGTAAGAATATATGGCAAAAGCGAGAATATTAACACTTAGCAAGGTGATGCCCAACCATAGCAAGTATGACTCGGTGAAGGCTCGAAAGAGACGGCAGGAGCATAACAAGGATGGGGAATTGCTGACCCGATGCAGGAACGCATGGAACAACCTGAGCGGAGTACGTGAGACGAGAGCGAGAACCATGCGCTATTGCACAGGCGACCAATGGAGCGACACCATCAGGGTATATCATCATGGCTACTGGGAGGAGATGAGCGAGCGAACCTATATGGAGAAGCGCAACCAGACCCCGATGAGCAACAACATCATGGTAAGCATCTTGGAGTCTATCACTGGTCTCTATGCCAAGCAGGGTACGGAACCAGTTTGCTTTGCAAGAGATAATGATTCCCGACAACTGAGCGACATGATGAGTGCCACGATGCAATGCAACTGGCAGACTACCGGCATGCAGGATTTGCTGAACCACTTTATCAAGGACTATCTGCAAGGCGGACAGATGTATGCGAGGGAGAGTTGGGAAGACAGGGAACTGGAAATGCCCGATGCGTGGACGGATATGATGGAACCCGACCACATGTTTTTTGAGTGCGGAAGCGACCCACGCCACAACGACATCAGCTTGATAGGCTGTCTGCATGACGTGAGCAAGGAAGATTTGTATCAGAAGTTTGCCCGAAGGGAATACGGACTGAGCGTTACCGACCTGAATGCGATATTCGGCATCAATGACGAAATGGATGATGGCGGTTATGGCTACGAGTTTAACGAGGAGAAGGATTTGGATAACCTCAGCTTCGACTTTACCAACAAGGGTAAGCACTATCATAGAGTGATTGAGGTTTGGACCACGGAGACCAAGCCACGATTGCAGTGCTTTGACCCTATCGCCCAAAACACCAACGATGCGTATTTCAGGGTTGACTTGGAAGATACGGCGATGATTGCCGACCTGAAAAAGAAGAACGAGAAGCGCAAGCAGCAGTATGATGAACTGGGCATACCGGAAGACGAGCGAGCCTACATTACATCAGAAGAGGTAGCCGATAAGTACTGGTATTTCACCTTCATGGCTCCCGACGGAACCATTCTGAGCCAAGGTGAATCACCCTACGATTTCAAGAGTCACCCATTTACCGTGAAGCTCTATCCGTACATCAACGGAGAGATTCATCCGTTTATGACGAACGTGATAGACCAGCAGAGATACATCAACCGCCTGATCGTGATGAACGACATGAGCATCAGAAGCAGTTTCAAGGGATTCAAGATGATTCCTACCACGGTATTGGGCGGCAAGAGTCCAAGGGAGTTCATGGAGGAGGCTATTGAATACGATGGATGGATTTTCTATACACCTAAGCGCAGTATGCCGAACGTGAAGCCAGAGGTTATCACATCGAACACCGTGAATATCGGAACCAACGAACTCTTGCAGATTGAGCTGAATCTGATTCGCGAAGTTACCAACGTAAGCGGTGCCTTGCAGGGCAAGACTCCATCGGCAGGAACTTCGGCGGCAAGATATGCACAGGAGAGCCAGAATGCCACCACATCTTTATATACCATCTTATCGGACATGGAGGTGTTCACAGAGAAACTGGCTATGAAGAAGTGCTCCATCATTCAGCAGTATTACGAGGACGGCAGGAAGATATTCAACAAGGACGGTTTGGCTAACTACCTTTACGACCGACTTTCTGCAAGAGACATTCACTTTAAGATCAGCATCAAGAATGCAGCGGCTACGGCAGCATACAACACCATTCAGAATGACGATTTGAAGGAGTTGCTCGGCATGGGAGCCATCAACCTGATTCAGTATCTGCAGAATGTAAACAAGCCATACGCCGACAAGCTTCTTGCCAGCGTTCAGCAGCAGCAGGAGCAGCTTGAACAGATGTATCAGCAGCAGCAGGCGATTGCCCAGCAGCAGGGCGGCGGAATGGTAGAGAACGGAATCGTACAGGGAGCCGACCAGAACGCCGTGGCACAGGCTATGAGTTTGAACAATAATTATTATCAATCAGCATAAGTTATGGAAGAAACAAAATTAATTACAATCAGTCTTGCCTCGGTGGAAGGCGACGTGATGAAGCAGGTTTCGGCTATTGCCAAGAGGCAGAACGACAAGGCAGGAAACTCTCTGTTTGGAAGCACTACCTTATCAAACGCAGAGAAGACGGTGCTGAACCGATACATTGTTGCGGCGGCGCATAGCTTTGCAGGTGAGGTAGCCCCTATCGTGAAGACCTACATTGATGATTCATTGCCGGTATCAGTCACCTTCAACGTTACCCGACTGAATGACGGTCACAAGAAAGCCTTTGAGAGTTGCTTCAGGGGATATGTGAACGCCTATACCACCTACATGATTCTGACATTGAGCGGTACGGAGCAGTCTAAGGTGTACTCCGACGAAATGAGTATGCACATGAAGGCAGCCATCAAACTGGTGTTTGACAAGACTCCACCTTCGCATGCCCCGAAGACATTGAAGGACATGACAGGTTCGGTAGAGCATGAACCACAGTTAGAAACCATTAAACAAGAATAAGCTATGATTATAAAATTCCAGATTATCAAATCGGTAGTGATTGAGGCTGTTAAGTCAACAACCTACCTGAAGGCTAAGGTAGACAGTGCAGCCGATGAGAACGCCGTAAAGGTAGGCTTCAACGAGGCGGCAGGCGACGATGAGGTGCATGAGAACCTGCTGACCCATGATTTCCAGACGGCATTGGAAATGGTGAAGACCCTGCTTGCAGAGTATCTTGTGCCTACGGCTCAGAGCGTGGGCGACAACATCATCTATTATAACGACAAGGATGATGATATTGTGGAGTTCGTGCTGAATGCCTCTCGCAGATGCAACGGAACTCTGACGGATACGCTCGCCCGACTGGTGGCAAAATATGTGGAAGACTACATGATTTTCCAGTGGTGGACGAAGACCACCAACCTGAAGCAGGCTGAAATCTATCAGGCATCACTCGCCGTTGACGAGAAGAGCATCAGAAGATGCTTTGTGTTGAGTGGTCCCACCTTGCCGACCATCCCGTATACCCAACATCTGACCGCAAAGGTAGACGGCAGCGAGGAAGACGGAGCAGTTACCATTGCACTGGAGAATAAGGAGGAGACGCTTTCCTACTCCATCGACAACGGAGCCATTGATGATATTGAGGCACGGAGTGACGATCCGAGCGTATTGGAGATTCACCGCAGCCCAGAGCCTTATACCTTCTCGCTGAACCCAGTGAACACAGGCGTTGCTATTGTCACCCTCTTCTCACGACATAGCGATGATTTGAAGGTAGAGGTGGAAGTAACCGTAGCAAAGGAGGTGTAAGATGGAGTTCAATGCATTACACCCTACGTATATTCTCCGTGAGAGAGGATGGAAGCCAGAGCCAAATCCTTTCCTGCCCCGTCCGCCACGACCAGCCACCTACTTTGTGGATAAGCACATCTTCATCTATGCCAACCAACTCTGGTACGACATTGATGCAACCACCAACATGCTTGGCAGGGCAAGACGAGGCAACCAGACCAATCAGGAGGAAATCATCCCGACCAGCGAGAACGATCAGGAGCGACCTCTGTTCTATAGATGGTTCGACAAGTATCTGAAAAAGGTGGAAGGAACCCTGTCTGCCTACGTGATGAAGCCGAGAGGCGTGGTAAGAGACAACGCCTTGAAGGAATGGGAAGAGAAGGAATTATGGCTGAGAATGCCAGACAGTTGGGATGCGGCAAGATACGACGGACTGGTACAGGCTATCCACAACTACATTTCCACCGGCGCACTCTATGAGTACTTCATGCTTACCTTGACGAGCAAGGACCCACTGACCGTGGATAAGGCTCAGCAGCTGGAGGATGAGGAGCTGGAGATTATTGATGCTGCGAACGCAACCAAGCCTGGGAGCCTGATTCGTTCGCCTAAACCATTTGGATAAGGAGGCTGAATTATGGGAGAATTTGATAATATCAAGACCGTATCGGAGATTATGCACGACAAGCGAGAGAAGGCGAAGAAGATTCTGCCAGTGAGCAAGAGCGCACAGAAAGAATACATTCGTGACTTTCTTGCAAGGAATCAGGAGAAGTTTGAGGAGTGCATGAACCAGTTGGCGGAATACGATCCAAAAACATACGTTACCATCTATGCCCAACTTACCAAGCACATGATTCCTAAGCAGAGCGAGATGAGCGTGACCCACGGACTTGACGAAGACTTCAAACAGTTGGCAGCCATGGGAAGAACCAAGACAGACAACAACGCCTTGGACGTTACCACGATGCCACAGATTATGGATGCGGATTTTGAGGAGATTAAAGAGTTAGGCGATGGCACAAGTTAGAGAAATAGATATAGACGAACTCGTAGCCGAGAACAGACGGCGATATGATGATATTTATGGACCATACGACCCATGGACAGGTGAAAACTGCTATGATTTCGAGCATAGGGAACTGCTGGAACTGCCTGACTTCATGATTCCGAAAATGTGGGTTCCCAAGGAATGTATGCGTACCTTATTATATAGGGGACTGAAACAGCTAGGCAGCCTGAAGGAGTACATCATCCGTGTATGGCGAAAGGAGTACAACGAGAAGAGCTATTACACCAAGCAGCTGATTATGGTGCTTACCTTTGAGATTATGAAGGTGAGGTTTACCGAAGACCCAGAGTTTGCACTTTATGCTACCGATAAGATTGAGGATAAGGTGACGGGTAACATGATTCCGTTTAAGCTGAACTATCCGCAGCGGTTGCTTCTGAGGATATTCGAGGATTTGCGAACCAACAAGAAGGCGATACGTGTTGTTATCTTGAAAGCCCGCCAGTGGGGAGGCTCTACCCTGACCCAGCTTTACATCAAATGGCTACAGGATTTCCGAAGGGATGGCTGGAATGCCATTGTGCTTGCGCAGCAGAAGAACACGGCAAAGAAAATCAAGGCGATGTACCGAAAAGCCTTGGAACATCAGCCGGGCTGGACCATCGGATGCCCAGGAGCCAAGCTTCAATTCTCGCCTTACGAGAACTCGCCCGATGATTTTCAGGTTACTGACGGCATGCGGGCTATCAGACGAAGTACGCTGACCGTGGCATCTTTCGAGAACTTCGATTCCGTACGTGGTAGCAACTTCCACTGTGCCCACTATTCTGAGGTAGCATATTGGAAGAAGACTCCCGAGCATGATCCAGAGGGTGTGATTTCGTCTATTTCGGGTGGTATCAGAAATCAGGAGGACAACTTGGAGGTGTTTGAGAGTACCGGCAAGGGTAATTCGGGATTCTTCTATGACAAGTGTCAGTTGGCAATGGACCCGAAGAACAACGATGCTTACGCCTTCCTCTTTATTCCTTGTTTCTTTATTGAGCATGACATGGAGGAGGTGAAGAATGAGCGTGCCTTTGCCCGATGGCTATTGGAGAACAGAGACAAGAGCACCAACCCGAAGGGCTACCGAGAGACTGGCAAGTTCTTTTGGCGCATGTGGGAAAAGGGAGCCTGCTTTCAGGCTATCGAGTGGTACAGAAACTTTAGAAACAAGTTTACCACGCATTCCTTCTGTGCTACCGAGGCACCAGTGGATGAGGAGGATGCTTTCAGAAACTCTGGTAATCTGGTCTTCAATCCGTATAGCATTGATGATTTGCAGAAGAAATACAAGTGCGACCCACTCTATACGGCTGACATCATCATTGACGGAAACAAGAATGAGGGAACCATCAGTAAATCGAAGATTAGCATCAGAACAGATGGCGATGGCGACTTGAAGATTTGGGCGGTTCCGAATGTTCTGCAGGTTGAGAACAGATACTTGGTGAGTGTGGATATTGGTGGTAAGAGTACTACATCTGACTATACCGTCATGACCGTGATAGACAGATTCGGCATGATTCCCACCATCAAGGGCAAACCGAGAGTGGTGGCTAGATGGCGTGGACATGTTCGCCACGATAAGCTGGCATGGATGGCAGCGGCATTGGCGCATTACTATGATGATGCCCTGCTGGTGATAGAGAGCAACACCGCCGACCGAGAAAAGAACAACAACACGGAAGGCGACCACTTTGGAAGTATCTTGAATGAGATTGCTGATTACTATGATAACCTGTATCAGCGCACCACAAGCCCGGAAGACGTGAGCGATGATGTGCTTGCCAAGTACGGATTCCAGACTAACAAGCTGACCAAGGGTTGGGTGATTGACAATCTGGAGCAGTTTGTGGATGATATGCTCTGGGATGAGCCAGACAAGGAAATGTATCATGAGCTGAGAATATACGAGCGTCATGATGATGGCAGTCTTGGTAATATCGTGGGTAACGGCAACCATGATGATGTGCTTATGAGTACAGCAATTGGTCTTTGGGTGAGTGCCAACGACATGGAGAAGCCTAAGTGGAAACAGAAGGAAAGAAGAGATAGCGGAGGCGACGGTGTGCATTCCGTTGCTAAGATATAAAAGCAATCCCCACCCAGTTTCACAACTAAGTGGGGATTTTATAAATCAACATAAATCTAACTAACTAAAACCTACTATAACTAACAATTAAACAGTAAACTTATATCAACTTATCAATGTATTTATCTAAATCCTTTTCGTACCAGACCAGTTCTGTACTACCCTTTCGCTTCTTTCCTTTCGGGAGTTTGCCAGCCTTCACCAGTCTATCAAATGTAGCCCTTGAAACCTGTACGTACCCGCATGCAGCCGTTTTGTTAATAGGCTCATCCTTGTTGGCGATTTGGTGAAGAAACTTCAACATCGTCGAGTTCTGCTGCTTGTTTGTAAGGCACCGCCCCGACTGAATGCGCTCATGGAACTCCATCAAGAGTGAGTCAATCATCTGTAGTTCTTCGCTAATCTTTCCCATACGCTAGCACTTTTTATTGTGATACCAAAGGGTGAAACCGATTCCGCAGACCACCACCATGAAGAGAAAGGCGATATAGCATCTGCCCAGAGTCATTAATCTCTGCTCGCCTTTCGTAAGCGTCCGCTCGCATGGAACAGGAACCTCAATAGAATCATGCTTGAAGATGGTGTCAAGCTTCACCTTATATATGTTTCTGTATCGGTCACGATAGGCAATCTTGCTTATCACCACCGTGTCGCCCTTCTGCATCACATACACGGAATCCTTCACATATACGCTATCCGTCTTGGCTACGGTATCTTTCCGGACCACATACTCCGTATGATATTCTGGAACCTTGATGTACTCCTTGGTCTTGCAACCGCCCAAAAGAAGAACAATCAGAAAACCGACGATGATCGTCAGAATCGTGCTTATCCAAGCCTCTTTGTTATACCATTTCATACTCTATATATCTTTATATTCAACTTTCGCATCAAAACAAGGGCACATCTTCTTCCATTTCGACTTGTCAGTGCCCCAAATATCACGATGCCCCATAACTTCAGCATTCGGATATTTGTTCTTTAGCAGTTTAAGCAGATTAACCAGTGATTTCTTCTGCTCCTCGGTTCTGTTATCAACCGCCACTCCCTTTGCGTTGATGCCGCCTACATAGGCAATATTGATGGCGGTTGAATTATACCCCTTCACACCATTGCTAACCATTTCTACCGGTAACATCTGATGGATTGCACCATCCGAAGTAATCACGTAATGATAGCCTGGATTCTTCCAACCTTTGTGCTTGAACTCATCCCAAAGTTCCTTTATGCCCCATTTTTGGGAAGAGGCTGTGCAGTGAACGAAAATTCTTTCAATCAGTCTCATACCTTGCCCTCCTTCTCTTTTTCCTGCTCCTTCATAATCTCAGCAAAAGCCCTAGCCAAGTCTTCTTTGTTCTCCAGAAGAATGCTTACCGTCTTCTCCTGCTTGCGGATTTCTGCCTTCTGCCAACTCTTTTCCCGAATACTAACGAACTCGCAGAACACGCAATACCCTGCCCATATCATTGAGAATACCGGGAATGGAAGCACTATGCAGGCAATCAGGTCGATGCACACCGCAGCCATGAAGGGAGAGAAATACTTCATTGCCTTGTCACAGGTCTTCTTGAATCCTGTACTTGTGGTAGTCCCTCCGTTCTCCTTTGCCTTTCTGATTCCGAAGAACAGGTCTACACCCATAGAAACAATAAGAGCACCCATACAGATGGCGATTATCAACGCCGACCTATATAGGTGCTCTAGTAAAAATGTATGAATAATTTCTGCCATATACCATTAATTATTGATTAATGGCTACAAAGATAGGGGCTTTTTCTAAACGTTCTTCCGTGTTTTCATCTAACTGTTCATGTACCACCAAATTTTATCCGTCGGGTGGCTCGTAGACTCGTCGCAGAGGAAGCTAACAGCCAGTTCTGATGCCCTTTTCTTCATGATTTCCTTGCTTCTCGACCATTTGCCGAGCACATCATAGTTCTCAGCAAACATCTTATTCATCGTCACGGCAAAGTCCCAGAATGTGTAATCGGGAATCATCAACGCCTGTTTCTCGTACTCTTCCTTCATTTCTCCGTAATCGAAGAATGGCGCATATTCCTTGGTAACATCATCCTTGAAGTAGAAGATGTTGGCGATGCAAGCTCTGCCCAGCTTCTCATCGAAGTGGTGTCTTCTCTCCATCCAGTAGATGATGTTTCTCTGAACAATCTGTTCCTCTTCTTCCGAGAATCCACACTCATCATTTTGCAACATGCGGTAAGCAACATCTGCCACGTGTAAAAGCGATTTTGATAAATCCATAGGCATATAATATTAATGTAAAAATAATAAACACATGGTGCATCTCTAGCTGTTCGGGAGTGATGAGCCAGTGCTGATAGTACAATCGGCTGGCATTGATGCCAAAGAAATAGAAGAATGGAATGCGGAATATCCAGCAGTACTTAAAGAAGAAACTAACTGGAAGCATGCAGAGCGGCATATAAATATATGCCAGAAAGTAAATCCAGATGATACAGCCTCCGTTGTTAGCTGTATCAAGTATTGCAGGTCTAGGGTAATGCCCATAGTCCCATACGCCATACCAATGCCACAACATCAGTGGTATCGGTGCCCACTTCGAGAGTAGTTCGTAGAACTTCCAAATCTTGCGGCTTACCAAGCCATTTAAAACCATTTGTCGCTCCTCGTCTGAGAGAGCATCGTCTTCTTTTTGTTTCATACAAATAAAATTTTATGTTAAACACCTGAATTTAGTTGCTGTTTCTTAGAAATAGTATGCTAAATCTTATAAATCGGTGCAAAGTTAAGAAAAATCTCGCACAAAACAATGAAAAATGTGCAAAATCTTAAAATATGTTGTTAATTTGGATATTTTCTAGATAAGTAGTATCTTTGCACTTGTATTTCAACAACATAAACATTAAACAGGTGTGCGTATGACAAAGACGAACTTTAGCTTAACTGCAAGGCAGAGAGAGGACATCATGAAAGTTTACGGCGAGATAGCCCTTACCTGCCACTCGCAGAAGGAGGCATACATCAAGGTTGCCTCTCATCCTGCCCCGAGATACTACGTCAGTCCGAAGCAGGCGTTCGAGCGGCTTAGAAGAATGGTGGTAGGAGATTTCTCTGTGGTGGATGCCATGACGGAACCGAGAAGACGAATGTACTATTCTCTTTTCGAGAAGCTAAAGAAGGTATCTCAGCGGAATGAGTTCATCGGGCAGTCGCTTCATTTCATCTGTCAGTTTCTGGTCAGCGAGCCTGCTCCAGAGTTCTTTCTTTCACCGGTATCTGTGCAGTATATCTTCAATAAATGCAAGCGTTATGGTAAGGATTTCAGAGATAACAAGTAAGCCAGACTTTGGATTGAAGGCTGCAATCTCCATCCTCTGCATCATTCTGTTGCCATGGCATGTAGGTTTCGGTCCGGCACTTCCCGTGGAGTACCATATAATCTACAGTTTCTTCCATGTCAACGTGTTCCATCTTGCCGTGAATCTTCTGGTTCTCTGGCAGATTAAGAACAGGCTCACACCTGTAAAGGCTTTCATGGTAGCCGTGGCTGCCAGTTTTCTGCCTATGTACGTCAGCAAGCCGACGATGGGCTTGTCTGGCTTTCTCTTCGCCCAGTTCGGCATCCTTTGGGGAAGGACGGGGCGATGGAAGGAGGCGATCAAAAAAGCGATGCCGTTCATTCTCTTCACCATGCTGCTGAACAACGTGAACGGATTGCTTCATCTATACGCATTTTCCATTGGCTATATAATTGAATATCTTTCCAAGAAGGCGGCGGCTCGTAGAGAGTAGCCGCCTTCGGCTTATAAATGGAACTCTTATAAATTCATCTTATTACTCTTCTATTCTTGGAGTTCCTAAGTAAGTTGCCTTGATGGTTTTTTCTCCATCACTGATGTATATTTCAAGATGTGTTCTGTTATCTTCGTCGTTGTTCTGTATGGTGACATACGATGATTCACTGATAGTAGATTTCTCCTGTCCCCAATAATGGAAGGTTTCTCCTGTGTGCTCACCAGTTTCCTTAACCTTTTCGTAGCCTACGTAAGCTAAAGCATTTTTGAATTTGGTTAAATAGTTCTTTTTGCCTGCCTCGAAATAGCAATTTGATATTGCTAAGAAGTATTCTCCCGAATTTATTGATATATGATAATTTGAGAGGTAAACGGAAGTTATAGGGTACTCTTTTCCGTCATAGACGAATGCGTTCTTAACTGTCTTATCTTCGTCGCTGCTACTACTGCACGATACGCATAATGACAAGATTGCCATCAGGATAAATATTAATTTCTTCATAAATAAAATTGTTAAAGCGTTATTTTGGGTGCAAAAGTAGGAAAAATATCAATAGGTTGTATCACCAAAGTGCATTTTTCTGTATAGTTTAGACGGAAACAAAATAAGGTGGAATGATATACTCACCCCACCTTATTATATTATAAAGCCTCGAAATCATTAAAATTCCATATCGTTCATCAACGATCTTCTGTTTTGCACTCGTACTAAGGAGCCAGTGAAGGTATCGGATGCCTTGAAGTCTGACAAGTTGTACTTGAACTTGAAGTAAGCCCACGGTTTCCCTTTCAAGCTCTCCAGCTTGCACCAGTGCTTGCAATCGTTGCTGCCATACACTTCAAGGCTTACTACGCCATCATCCGTATCGGCAAGGTGCTTGACAGCTCTCAATGACTTAAGAATCTTGCTTCCGCCAAGCTTCAATGGTCGGGTTGTGAACAATCCACCATAGGTATTCTCATCATCCTCTTCCAAAGGAATACCAGTTAGCGAATATACCATGCTATCAGAAAACTGCACAAGACTGTCGGGATAGTTGTTAGCCACATTTCTACAGAAGATTTTGCCTCCTGCATAATTCTGGGCAATAGCAAAGTTCTTGTCTACCATATTATATACATAATGGTAGTTGGTGCTCTTGTTGAATATTCTAAGCAGCGAAGCCTTATAGTCGTATGCTATCATGCAGTTGTTGATAAACTTTCGGAAAGGAAGGAAATTCTCTGGCAATCCTCTGTTCTTTCCGCCGCTCAACTGCTCAGAAACGCAAACCGCCTCTCCTCCCGATGTTGCCATCAGTCCTTTCTCGGAAGTGAAGAATACCACCTTGTCGGTAGGGGTAATGGATGCAGCATTGTTGCACACCTCTCTTGATATAGGGTGAACGCTGGAGTAAAGACCTTCGGCGTTCACACTCATGGCATAGATTCCTTCATTAGTGAACACGAGCAACGGATATTGACCGAACTGTCCTTGACTCACCGCTTCCGTATTGGCTACGATTCCAAGAATCTTCCCTGTGCCAACGGTGTTATCTCCGTTGGATTCAAACACGAACGGATTGTTGACTACCGATGTGAATATCTGAGAATCCAATGTTTCGTGGGCGGTGGCATCAACGGCAGGTTCTGTTTCGCTACCTGATACTACGTGACCGTAAACTGGCAATGATGTGAAGGAATAGGCTCCATTGAGTGAAGGGTGAGGTGCTAACTTCACCTTTATTCCGCTACCGCCTTCGTCGCCGCTTGTCTTCATGATAATCATTTCCGTGGCGTTTGGGTCTGGATAGTAAAGCCAGCCAGGGAGAGTAGCTTCAAGCACGATATTGCTATCTGATTTAACCCAGGCATCCATACTGTCGGAAACGATATGCGTATAGAAAACAAAATCTTCTCCTCCGGTACTGGAGTCTGCCGTAAACAGATTGAATCCTCTGAATGGGTATCTGTCTGCTCCAAGAAGGTTGAGTCTATTGTTGTATGGATATACTTTCTTTCCAACCTTCTTGGTCCATCCGAAATAATCATCAACTGCCAGTTGCTCCTGTGATGTAAGATTTTCAACCGTGTGGCTCTTCATCACGGTGCTTGCTTTCACGGTGGCACCTTTCATCTGTAGGGAATCAGCCTTCAGCGAGAAAAGTCTGTAGTATTGAGTCTTCTTCATCAGCTCATCTATAATCTCATCATCCGTCTTGTATTTCTTTGGCACAAACTGGATTTGTGCCACGAGCGTTTCTAGACCATTATTGCTGAGCGAACCATCATCCGAAGTGTATTTGTAAGGAACATCTAGGTATCTTCCGTTGATAACTGCATCGTATCTTCTTTGTCCGTTAAGGGTTTCCGGTCTTACAATCTTCCAGTCTTCATCAATGTTGTATGGCGCAACATCGTCTGATGCGAACACTACCAATTCCTTGATGATGTCTCTCCATTCGCCAATATGGTTATTCGATGCTTTGAAGTACAGTTCTCCGTAACAGGGCTGAAAGAGAATGCGATAAACTGAAGGATTGTATGTTGATGGGTAACGGTTGACAAAATTACCATTTCTTCTGGCTGTAGGATAGCAGATGATAGGATTGGATATTTTGGCATAGCTGCCATCGAATAGCTTCCATGCGAATCTTATGAAGAAAGGATGCGGAAAATAGTTGTTTTCTTTCACTATGTTCGTTGCCTTGGAAACGCTGCCCTTGATTCTATCCTGTGCGTTATCGTACTTTTCAGAATCAGTTGATAGTTCAAGTAGGTGATAACTGCGGTTTCCTCCGTTTTCAACGCTTATGGTGCCATCCTCATTCAAAGTGTATGAAACATTACTACCTCCATTTTTACAGAATGGCAAAATATCATCATACGTATTCTTTGGAAGAATCACATTCCATATATCAAACCATGGCTTGAAATGCGGCTCTGGCATATTCACGCCAAGGTCCTTATACTTACTTCCCTTGTGCAGGAAGTATCTCAGTCCGGAATCTGTCGCAGCAACTACGGTATTGCCTACAGAGTTCACATCGTAAACCATTCCTACATTATTGAATGTAAAGGCAGGAGCATCATATTTGCCCTTGTTATAGAAGGATAGAGTTCCACCTTCTTCAAACTCATCATACGCAATAATGTTCTCAAAGTCTGCCATCTTGTGTACGTGCATGATCTTGCCGCCGATAGACCCAATGTTAGCTATTCTCTGAATCGGCTTCATTTCTCCACTTCGATAGATGAAATCCTCACAAAAGGAAAGCTCTCTATCCTCGCTCAACAAGTCACTTGGTATGTTAGTCATACCCTTGCTGAAACTCAAAGTTGTTGTTTCACAATTTAATTCCATGTTTGTTAAAAATTAATAATTCATAATTGTTACTCACCAAGAAGTTTTGCCAACAAGTCTTCAAACTTGTCTTCATACCATAAAGGTTGGGTTTCCTTCGGGTTGTTTGGTGATACTTGATTCTCGCCGTAAGCCTCTCCTTTTGGAGTGATTGCCTTGAAGGTCTTTGAGGTTCCTTTAGACGATGTTCGTGTCTTCTCTTCCAAGAATCCTTCCTTGATGGCGAGCTTATTGAATGCCTGCGCTGAGATACCGGCACTGCATGACTTCAGGAGTTCGCTAGCTGACTTCAATATACCCTTGCTTGATACGTAATCGGGTGTAGGGAGACCTAGAGGGTCTGTAACAGACTTCAACATCTTTAGCTTGCTTGCCTCGTTAAGGTTGAGGAACTTGGATGCGAAGTCTATGACCTTCAGCTTATCTTCGAGGAGTGAAGTCTGCTTTGTTGCGACTTTCTCGCACTCGATGAAGTACTTTCGTGCCATTCTACCCTTTTCATTATTCTCGACCATGGATAACTCCTTTGCCATGTCGATGGAAAGGGCATACTCTTTGCGAACCGTGGCGCCATTGTCTCGCTTGACAATTTTGTCAAATGAGCAATAGTCTTGGTTCTCGACGAATCCATATTGCTCAATACGCTGCTTGATCCAAGTAGCGAACTCACGCTTGTTGCCCAAGAACTCATGGAGTTCTCTTGCGTTGACGGCTTTCTGTCCGTCTTTCTCTGTAATCTTGATAATCTCTTCCATTGCTAAATTATTTGTTTGTATTTTTACTAATCTAAATTGTCAATAGCCCATTCAACAACGTGCCATACACATATCGCAAGAATGATAGCAGTAATACTTCTTTCGTTAATTCCAAATATTCGAAGTATGCTATATAAGATAACTACACTGACACATAACTTAATTAAGGTATTAAATATTTTGTCTAGCATAACTATTCTTTGTTTTCTCTGTCTGCCATATCATCGCCAAGAACATCATTGATTTTCTTTTCGATGAACTCATCAGAGGAACTCTCCTTTATTAGAGCATCAATGTCTGGTAACTCTGCATCAACTTTGTCTTCTTGCATTTTTGAGGTAAGCATGCCAATTACCAGTTTCACCCAAGGGCTATTAGCCATGTTTGCCAATGAATCCTTTTGAAGCTCACAGGCTTTCTTCAACTCTCCGTTATCACGGAAATATCTGAGCACTTCCGTCAATGCGGCAACAAAGTTCTTGTCGAGCATCGGGTTGCTCTTTGCCTCTTCCAGTTTAAGCATCAGGAAGAGTAATGATGAATGTAAATCTGTTTTATTCATACGCTACTTCTTTTTATGACAAGGGCAACTACTAGTGTGAATAATAACGCAAGCTCCATGTTCCCTGCCCACAAACAGGTATTCATGCCCTTTCTTGGTGAATATTTTTATATTAAACTCTTCTTTTTCGTGTGGAGTTCCTAAGCTGAAAGAAATCCTAAAACCAATTACCCCTATTATGAAAATCAAAACGAGCCAACCGGCTGACTTAGCTAAGTCTAAAATCTTATTCTTCATGCGCTACTCCTTATCGAATTTGTTGCCAACAAATATGAATTTACCTAATGAAAGATAATAACCTAACGGTTTTTTATAAATCTTTCCATTAGCATGTGTGAGGTAATACCCACTTAACTCTTCCGACCATACAATTTCTGATGGAATAAAAGGATAATTCTTGATAACATCATGTTCGTACAATTCATTGCCCTCACAATCTTTCAGTCCTGTGAACTGGCAGACGGTATCTGTATCAACTTCTCTCTTGTTACAGATAGAATCCTCATACCATTCAATAAATGTTCCGAAAGGTGTCTTTACCAGAGAACCTTTCACCCATTTACCATCACTCAGTTTCTTTGCTTTAAACAAAATACTTCTCATTTTTATTTAACTTTATTAGCAGTACTATTAGTATGCTCTATATGTTCATTACTACAACAATATGGATAGAAATACTTATCCGCTCCATACATAAGTTCTTCTATAATATCATCGTCACTATCTTTGCACTTAGAGTCAATAGTAACTCTAATATTTACTTCAAATTCTCTTGCCATAACTATTTTTTCCAATATTTACCAATTAAATAACCGACAACTCCACCCATAAAAGCTATAAATAGAACAGCTAGGGTAAGTATAACATAAAATCCAAACATAACTATATTTATTTAAGTTCTACAGCATCATCACTCCAAGATAAGTCTCTTCCGATGAGTTTCTTTATACTACCTGATGGGAGACCTACATAAGAGAGCGTTGATAGCCATATACAATCATGCGCTCTATAAGGCTTTCCTTCATAGATGGCTTCAAGCCCACTTTCATCAACTGCTACCCATGCCATAACTATTCCTCCAACTTATCAATAGGTTTCCAATGAGTGATACGAACCATTCTCCCTTCCCATAAGATAATGAAGTCATTACCATCTTTTGGGACGGTAGTGCATTCCACTCTTCTGTTTTTGAAAACATTATCAGGAGCCATCTTGCTTGTTATCTACTCTTGACTTATCAACATCACAATATAAGACGCCATATTGTCGTTTTATATGCTTACAGTTGATACAAGCTGGTATTACTTCCATATTACTATCTATTTATATCCCATAAGGGATGGTTAGTTACTCAACTTCTGCTGACTTCCAATCTGGATAGCCGCCCAAGTCCTTTTCTTGCCCGCAATTCATTTCAAGCCAGTCTTGTAGGCAATCCTTAACTACTTCTCTGTCCTCTGAATCATCATTTGATTCAATAACAACCGTAAACTTATGTTTCATGTTACTTCTATTTATGCCCGAAGGCGTTAAACAATCAAAGATATCAAACCCAAAAATGCTACTACTAAAGCGGTTACACTTAAAATAAAAACAAAGATACTTATAGGAATATACCATACACTTTCAGTATTATCCATTCCAAATTGCACCGTAATATCCAAAATAATTGTTAATGTTAATAATAATATAGCCATACCTATACCTCCATTTCTGTGTTAAGCCCTAAACCAAAGAGAAGGTGCTGAAAGCTATGTACACAAGGAAGGTCTACGCATATACTGCTACTATAATCAAAGTCGTCAAACCAAAACTTACCATCTTTCGATGTATAAGTAAGAAATAATCCGTCTTTGTAATAGAAGTATGCACAATCATTTATCTTTGATTTCTTCCATTCATTCTTCTCTAGAATCTCTGGAGTTAAAGGAATGGGGCTTAAATCATGTATACTAGCTTGTTCAAAAGATGTAGCATCTTCTAAAATACACAACTCTGACTCAGGGTCAACCTTTATTATACTATAGGACTGTCCAAAGTATAAAACTAAATCACCTATTATAAGTTCTCTTACTTTCATTTTCTGCCTCGCTTTCTATTTAAAAGTTTCTGACCATATTCCTTTGGAGAAGTTGTTGTGTTGACTACAAAATCATCAGGAAACTTTGGTGCCATTTGGTAAAGGTAATAACCATCAATATCACGATACATCATTACTCACCTCCTTCCTTTGGAAACAAATCATCAATATAAAGCCAACGAGTAACAGCATGTGATACAGAAAACTCCTTCCAATCTGTGTTTTGTCTCAATAGCATAGGTAGTACACCAGACTCACTTGCTCTTGTCATTCCTAGGATATAAGTTCTTTGTGTTTCACGTTTTGGCTCTTCCTCAGCAGAATGCCATAAATCATTCAAGAACTCTTCTTGCATCCATTTAGCACCATCCGTAAAAGCATCTTTATAACAAGCTTGAAAAACACCAGAAATATATGATTCTTCTGAATGTTGCTTAGCAACATCTACTATTTTCTTATTGTCTATCATAATCTACCCTTTCTTTTTCTAAGTTGATTCTTTCTACGCATTCTTCTTTGCGCCTTACCATCTTGTATATCTTCACACTTAAAGTGTGGTGAGCAATACCAAGGTATACAATCCGTTAAATCTTCATTGCCCATAATTAGACCTCCACGTTATTCGTAGTTCCAAATTCTTTCTGCAGCTTCTGAATCTCATACACGAAGCGGTTTATGTTTACGCCGCAATCTATCACTTCCTGGTGATGCTTGGTAGCATCTTCAATCAGATGGGTGCAGCCTTCGGTGAAACCGCATACTCTTTCGCCATCAATGGTGTAGAGATAATTGTTGGTGTTGTAGTAGGCACACTGGCAAAGGTTGATGCCCTTGTTGGCTAGTATGCCTCTTACATAGTTGTTGTTCATGCGAAGCACTATCATCTTGCCTTGGGATGCGTAGTACTTGCGATACTTGATGCGGTCGTAGACTATGATAGCTATTGCTGCTATCCACAAAAATGCCAACACGATCATCGTGTCAAATTGAATTACATTCATCATTTCTTTGTTTTTCTGTTTAACTATTCTATTGTTGTTTACGTAGGTCCTTGCGATAGAACTTCTTTTCTGCCACCTTTCTCTCTTCTTCATCCTTGTAGAGCACCTGATTAACATCATGCTTGCTCATATCTACGGTATGAATGCGGTGAGTGGATGGGTCAAGATTGTTCTTCTCGCAATAAATCTTCCAAGCTTCCACGCCATGTGGGTTCTTGGCTTCTTCAGCTGCCTTCCTTGCCTCTTCCTGCTTCTTGCGCTCATCCTCTATCCTGCCACGTTCTTTCAGCAGGTTTTTCTCGTATGCGCTGAATGCTCTCATCAGTTCCTGCGGATTGATGGTAGTATTGTTTTCTCCATGCTTATGCTGATATAGCTTGCCATACTTTCCATCTATGAAAGAGATAAAGGCGTAGTCGAGTTCGGTGGTGGTCCAGTAGTAGTACTTTGCACAGATTCTTGTTGCAAGCATCTTAATCTGATACTCGGTAACGATGTCGAAGACTCCGAGGAAGGTGAAGAGTTCTATCAGTCTGCCCTTGACCCATCCGACTAGTGAGCGTAGCCCACCCTGCTTCTGAATTGTGAGCAAGGTGGTGTTGCTCTTGCAGATTGCATCCGAGAAGGAGGAAGGGCGGACGTAGCCGGGCTTATCCTTGATAATCGGAACCAAGGATTCTTGCTGCCTTTGCTGTGAGGTCGATAGCTCGTTGTTGCTCATAACTCTGTACTGGATAAATTTCATCTTCCCATCTTGCCCCATTGAGGTAAGTGAGGGGGTGCATTCTGAATTGCTTCTTGGTGCCAGTGGATGCCGAGCCTGGAATCATGGTGTTCTCAACATAGGCAGGAACCGCCTTCATGCAGGCTACCTTCTCTGAAAGCTTTAGCCTATTCCACTTCTCTTCGGCTTTCTTGCGCCCCTTCTTGTAGGCATAGGCGTTCCAGAACTCATCGAAGGTTGGAACAATCATGCCATCTTCTGTTGACACCATTACCTGCAAATCTACGGTCTCCACCTCGTTATCATTCGGAAACATCGGCTTCTCCTTGTAATACCTGCCAGTTGCCATGAATCTTGCGCCTTGCACAAAGGCTTCACGCAAGGCTTCGTTGTCGGGGGCATATCTGTTTGCCTCGGCATAGATTTCCTTTAATGTTTTCATACGCTTTTTGTTAAATTGTTGTTACACCCATCCCTTGTTGGAATCAATGTCTCGCTGACAATACTTCATTGCCAGTTCATCATTCTGCTCGGGAAGCATGATGTCTATGCTTAGTGCATAGTCGATGATGTTTCTGATTACCGATGATGCCTCTGCGGTATTGAGCAAGCCAAGTGATTTGAACTTGGGATAGCCGTGCTTGTCGTATTCACCGGTCATGAAGACGTGGGGAGCAACGTTCTTCTGAATCTCGCTGAGAGTCTGGTAGAACGTCTGCCCTATCTTGCCGGATAGATAGGTGATGATGAAGTTGAGATAGGCTTTCTGCTGGTTGGTGGCGATGGGATGGAACTTCTTGATTTCCAAGCTATAGCCTGCCTCCTTTGCCGTTTCTATCTCTTTCAATGCCTCCATGTAGGTAGGCGAATCCTTCAAATTTGCGAATACTGCCATATCTGATTACTTTAGATTGATTTCAAGTCCTTTCTGAGCATAATATACTGGTATGCCAAAGACCTGTTGGAATTTATTTACTGCCTTGGTCGGGTTGAGGTGACGGGCGGAACCATGAATGAGGATGATTTGGTGGGCTGACCGCTCTGCCTTGCAATCCTGCAACCACGAAACGGCATGTTCGAGACTCATGTGGGATAGGCGAACACGATCAGCCTGACTTCGTGGAGTCTTGCCTTCTGCCACTGCCTTGTCTAGGAGTTCATCCGAATAATTGCACTCTGCAAGATAGGTAGTGCAACCTTGGATAACGAAATTCAGATTGTAGCAATCCGTGGCAAAGAAGATGGTGCCATAGGATGGTTCATGAATCAGATACCCGAAGTTCTTTACATCGTGCTCTACTGCGAATGGGGTGACACCGAAGTTTCCGAACCTAAAGGTGATGTTCTCGGACATGGTATCTACTCCCGGATATTTCTCTGCCACTTCATCGTTTGATGATACGCTGATTCCTGCCTTTAGATATTCGGGGATATACTTGGCATGATCTAGGTGGGCGTGGGATGTGATACACCCGACTACCTTACTCGTCTTATACCCGATAGCTCTCTTCACCTCTTTCAAGGGTATGCCTGCTTCAATCAGCAGGATTTCTCCCGAATCTGATTGAAGGGCATACGAATTTCCTTGCGATGAAGAACCAGAAATGATTAACTTCATATTAGCTCAATTTACGATGTAATGATGCTGGTGCGGCTGCTGAAGAAGAAGCGGCTGCTTGGGTGTTGCTACCTGCTGGCTCCTTAACCTCGCCAGTCTCGGCATCAACCACGATTACCTTCTTATCCTCTGCAAACTCCTCGTCACGCTGCTGAATGGCTGTAGGGCGCTCATCGGCATTGATAACCTGCGCTGCATCAACAGAAAGCTCACCCCACTTTGTAAGAAGTTGGCGAAGGACGGTCTTTTCTGCCATGTCCTGAAAACCAGTAAACCATCCTTGACCTCCGCCTTCTCCGTCTACGGATTGCTTGATTCCCAAGTCTCTCAATTCCTGCCATGTAAGCTTTGAATATTTGACCGTTGGGGCGTAGGTCTTGGCGAACTTGCATACTTGCTCAATGTCCATATACAAAATCTTCTCGAAACCAGACGTCATCTTGATATATGCGAAATATCCAACTGGAACATCAGATGTCTTTACGCCGCTGATGTCGAGCGAACCAGTCACCTTGTCGTAACCACAGAACTCGCCTTCATAGACGGTGCCATTGTTGATGGTCTTATACTTATTGGCACGAAGGGCAAGATTGACATATCCCTTTGTACCGATGATAAGGGTTGGTGTATGGACGAGCTGACCGGTTGCCTTATCTTTGTTCTTGAAGACCACGATGTATGCCTGCCCCAACTGCTTGTTGATAGGCAATCGCAATCCTGCTGCCTTTACTGCCTCGCCCATGAGCGCATTAGGGTTGCACTGCATCAGCTGAGGGTCGGAAGTGAACAACTCCATCAAACTGGTGGTGAAGGCGCCTTTGTTGTCCTTCAAAGTGTTCTGCAACAGGCTTTGGTAATAGCTATTGTTCATTACCGCCTGAAAATTCTTAACCGCCAACGCCTTCTGCGATGGCTGCTTTGCTACTGCTGTTTCTGCCATGATTACTTCTCCTTATCTTTGATTTCAGATTTCTCTTTTTCTAAAGCCTTAACGATTCCTGCTAAAGCAAAAGCAACTAAAGCAAAATTCACATCTGCCAAATCACCAAGGTCTTTTGTGTCAAGTTCAACACTATCATGAGAATTTACCCATGCTTTCACTTCGTCCTTGATCAAATCATCGTTTTTCAATTCTCCACCTAGGGCTAGCGTACCAATGATAGCATCCTTATCTACTAAAATTTCAATTTTTAATTTTTCTGCCATGATTTATATTTTTGATAAATTCTACTTCATTTACTCCATAACCGTAGGGGCTGGATATTCAAACTTCAACTCATCATCGGTGGTTACTACCATTCTGATCTGCTGACCGCCACGACAAATTGGGTGGTTCACGCTCTCGCACTCGTCGAGCAGCATTGGCACCTCAATCTCGTTGTACTTGGCGAAGGTGTAGGCAATGTCAATTCCTGCATTCACCTTTGCAGCAGTGTTGAGTCGGCGGTATGGCACACCATCGTGATAGCACTCGCATGTGGCTTCACGCTCTCCTTTGAGGTTGACCTTGAACATGGACCACTTCACGAAGCGGAAATGCTCGTTTACTCGATCTTCGAGCAGCTGACCTGCCTTCTGATTGTACTCTCTTGCCACATCAAGCTGCTCATCGAGTGCATCGAGCTGAGTCTGATAGGTCACTTTATCCTCGTTAATCTCTGCGATGCGAGCGGTGATGCGGTCGAAGGTCTCCTTCTTGCCAAGCAATTCAAGCACCTCGTTGTATCTGATTCCGATAGGCTTACGCTCCTCTTCGAGTTCAGCGAGCATCTTGACGCTATCCATCATACTGGTCTCGGATGGTTTGTTGATTTCTGCCTCTAAGTCGGCAAGTTCCTTCACTACCTGCTGATACTCTTCCTTCTCGGCAAGAATCTGCTCGTAGGTCTTCGGCTTGTCGGCATCCACCTCCAGTTTCTTGAACTCGGCTTCCTTCAACTGCTTCTGCGCTGCCGTCATGTTGTTCATGTTGTCCTGCATGTCCTTGTCGGCATCTTCGAGAATCTTCTTCAAGTTGGTGTAGGTTTCCTGCAACTTGTCGAAGTCTTCATCAAGCTTCTTCAGCGTGTTAGCCTTGCGGTTGTTGAAGTTCTGCTCAGACTCCTTCTTGATGCGCTCCACGTCTTCTGCAGGAAGCGGTTGACCGCAATGTGGGCAGATGCCATCATCGGCATTCCACTCCCAAGTGCTGGCATTCGCTTCATCAGTCTTCTGATTGATTTCGTTTGCCTGCTTCTCGCACTCCTCCTTCTGCTGCCCTGCATGAATCTTTGTTTCGTTGAGACCCTTCATTTCTGCCTTCAAATCATCAACAAGACGCTGAGCGACCATTACGGCTGTATTGGCGTTAATAACATCGCTCTGATGCTTGGTTGAAAGGTCTGTGAAGAGGTTCAATGCGCCCTGCTCCATGTTGCGCTTGCGCTTCTCGGCAAAGTCTATCTTCTTGCGGATGGCATCAAGGCGCACCTTGTCGGCACCGCCAGTGCGAATCTCCTGAATCTTATTGGCGAGTTCCACAAGTTTCTCGTTGAGCTGAGCCTTCTCGGTAGCCAAGGCTTCCCAATCCTGCGCTTCGGGCAGCGACTTATTCAACTCTTCAAGGCGGATAGGAACGGAATCAAGCTGATCCTGCACCTCCTTGCGGCTGTACTTGATGTGGTGAACGTACTTGTCGATGTCCTGCTGCTTGAGGGCTTCAACCACGAAATCAAACTTCTCGTCGCCCTGCGTAATATCATCGGTGGTGATATTGCCGACGAGTGCCTGCAACTTGTTGCGCTGCTCCTGCCAAGGGCGGCAAACGAAATCTCGTGTTGACGAACAGAGACGGAAAACGTCTTCTGGACATATCGAGTCCACTACGTCCTTGAAATCGCTTGCGGTGGAAATCTCGCCATTCACAAAGTACTTGAAGGTGTTTCTGCACTCTTCGCCATGCCAAGAATCGGTGAGTGTGCGCTTCAAGACGATTTCGCTCATGAACGCTGGCTCCGTACCTGTGTAGAGCATTCTAACCGTAAGCTCCACCTCATGAGGAATCTCACGGATGATGTTGTGGTCTTTGTCGAACGTCTTGATGTCGAGCGAATTGCCGTTGATGTCCTTGCCGAAGAGGGTGTAGAGGATGGCATTTGCGATGGTGCTCTTGCCTAGTCCGTTCTTTCCCTTGATGATGGTGAGTTCATCACCAAACTCGTACTCAGCATTGCGAATGCCGCAAAAATTGAGAAGTCTAATCTTCTTGAACTGAATCTGCTTCATCTGTATTCTCGTTATTTTGTCCTTGTTTGTCTTTACCTCTTAACTCCTTATCGTATGCCTCGAAAGCGCATGCGGCTGCGTAGGTGAACGCATTGCTATGACGCATGGCATGAAGGAGAAGCTGCTGCAGGTCTGCATCTGATGCGTGGATGAAGGAGAAGCCTTGCTTTGTGTTGGCATCACCCATGAGGAGGATGCAGCGGAAATGCTTTCCTTGCTCTCCTGCCTTGTCAACGTCCTCAGTAACTTTTCTGATTTTGTTGAAATAATTCTGTCTGATATTCTTTTTACTCATGATTTTAAAAAACCTGCCCACGCTTAGATGTTACCCAAGAAATGGGCAGAAAAAATAAAGGATAAATTAAAATTGCATTATTAATTCTTGTCTGTTGAGCCTAGACCGCTACGTGTGCCGGTGACAATTCCATACTCCAATTCTACAGAAGGAACGTATGTGAAGGCACCTTGGCATATACGTTCTCCTTGATGGATGAAGAAGCGGAAACCGAGTGCTCGCAAAATGCGATTCTTCCATTTCCATCTGCCCGACTTGACGATAGCATGAACCTCCTCGCCATAGCCGCAATCTATCAGACCGAGAATCACATCAAGATTCTCTCTTACCTTGCCTAAATGTCCGCCACCCATCCAGGATGGGAACCATACATGAATAATCATACCCTTGCCCGACATGCCACTACGTGGCTGGATCAGCAGCTTCATGTTGGATGGCAACTGGATTTTGAATCCGAGCGGAACATAAAAGCGCTGATGTGGGAAGACCTCAACGCCAGTTCCTACATGAAGGTCATAAGCGGCATCATCGTTGTATGCCTTTTCGGGAAAGCCACCGACTTCGGTTTGCTCTACCTTAATTTTTGTACCGATTTTACTACTCATTATATATTATTATTTACATACAAATTAAACGAACTCTATGAATTATTTGTTTCAAGCGGTCTTTTAAACATGCCAATTTATAATCAGATATTTTTGCGCCCCAAAATCCGCATCTTACACTTTTTAAATCATCCTCAAAAGAATTCGCTATTGAATTAGCGTAATAGCTCAAAAGATTATCAATGTATTGATGAGACTCATTTCTGATTTTTTCATGAAATTCCGTCTTGAACTCATGAAGTTCTGTCTCGGCTTCTATGCAGCATTTAGCCCATATATCTTTAGTTCGAATTAAATCTTTAAAGCTACGTTCTAAACTTGAACAATATGACTGCATAGCATCATATTCTTTTTCCTTTTCCAAAAGTTCTTTCAATCTCGAACTAGAGATTTTTACTTTATTTTTACTTCCATTCATCATAGTTCTTTTCTATTTTAAGTTTCTCTACTTCCTTTGTATAGTAGTCTATGAGAGTCTGAAGTTCGGAGATGGAGTATTGCTTGGTGGAGTGCTTGGTGTTCTCCAACCATTCAACCTTTTCCTCTCCGAGTTTCTTGACTAACGCCTTGCGATAATCTAACAGATTGCCGTTCAGCATGCGGTTGCAGTAACGGCATTGCCCGAACACATTGGTCTCACAATATCGTAGTGACATTGAAGCTCTGCCTATGAAATGACCAGCATCCATTTGACTGAATGGCTTATATCTACCGCAAGAGATACATCTGAATGCTCCTTGATTGTTTACATCACGGAGTCTTATGTATAGCTGAAAGATTCTATCGAGCTTCTTCACCAAGGCTTGCTTGGATGGAATGCCCTTCGCCTTTTTCTTTTCCTGTTCGTTCTTTGCCTTATCCCATGGAGTTCTCTTGATCGGAGTTCTCTTTAGGGGTTTATATCTCTTCATCATAAAGTTTCGTATTTAAAGTTTCGTACTCGCCTTCCTCTCGTCCAAGGTCTGCTGCCAGATTCTTGATTCGGGAGTTCAGCATATTTATCTTGCGTATTTTTCGCTCGAATATCTCAAGGGGACACCAAGCGTTACGCTCTAATTGTCTGTATATATCGTTCACTCGCTCTTGGTACGACCGAGTTGAGAATAATCTAAGCATACGCTAATTGTTTTTTGAAGTTTAAGATAAACCTGCCTATCCTCACGGACGAGCATGGCTTTGCTTATTTAATACACTAGCTCTTACGAACAATCAATCGTTGCCGCTGCAACATACTCGTTATTTAAAATATAAAAAAATGATCTTGTCCACCATCTAGGAGTCGAACCTATCTTCCCGATTTGATAAGAATAGTTAAGGATTTACACATCTGTTTCCTTTCGGGCGTGCTTCCGTTACATCATAGGCGGATGAAGCGGCATCGTGCGCTACCACGAATTTGAGAGCCATGCTCACCGCTTTTGGGATACAGCATTGCAATTATGGCTAATCACATTCAACTGTCTTAAATACAAAAAGATGACTGCACCCCTATTTTTAGAACGAATATTCTCGGCTTTACTTTTCCAATATGTCAAAGAACTTATGCCTACCTACTGGCAATGACCTTGTTGCGGTTGCTATATATAATAATAACAATATCACGCAACGAATGAGGCACCCAGTGGACTCGAACCACCGACCTCTGCAAACCTCCTTGCAGCACTCTACCTACTGAGCTAAGATGCCATGTACACTCCTATCCTCACGAACCGGAGTGCTCGATAACATAAATGCTAAACTTTGTTTTTTAAAACTTAACGTCTATGAATCATATAACCTAAAAACATATTATAAAACTAAGAACCTAACTTCTTTCTAAGAACCTCCACCCTACTCACGCAGGGTGAAGGCTAAACGCTTTAACAACTTTTGAAAAACAAAATTTATCTTAAAGTCCAACGGCTTATAACTTTACTCTTCTACAAGTTCGGGGTACTTCTTGACGAGGATTCCACCATACTTGTTGCAGGCGACGTTTCTTATGTCAACTGCCAAATCGCTATTGGTTCTAAATGTTATTGCATTGTAAACTGCCGCATTGCTGCAGCCGACCGACTTAGCGATTTTACCTATTTTTGATTTTCTTATCAAAATTTTCGGTTTAAATATTACTTTATCCATACTTTTTTATTATCTTTGCACATGTAATACATTAAATGATGGAGAAACGTGTAAACGTTGTCCGAATCACGGGTGCAAAGATACGTCTTTTTGGAGAAATATCCAAGGACTTGCATATTTATTTATATTTACTTAAAGAATATTTAAACATTTAAACATTAATGCATTATGAAGGATATTGTTGAAAGAGTAAATGAGCTTAGGAACTATAACAATCTGAGTGGCAGGGCTTTTGCAGCCAAGATAGGGATGAAATACACTACGGTTAACAACTATCTCAACGGCACAAAAGACCCTACTCTAGACTTTATCATGCATATAAAATCCACGTTTGTGGATATTTCGTATGACTGGCTGCTGAATGGTGTAGGCTCGATGTTCAAGGAAGATAAGCCAACTGATGAGGCTATCTTGAAGGAGTTGGCAGACATGAAGGTCAAGCTGCTCGTACAAGAAGGCATCACGAAGGAGTTGCGTGATATGCTCCTGGAGAAGAACAACGGCAAGATTGCCGAAGAGCGCAAGAGTCTTGTAGGGTGATACTATAGACACGAAAAAAGCAGGGCACTAGGCTCTGCTTTTTTTGCTTATTGTTACATTTTACCTTCGAGCGCATCGAATGCTGACTGAACATCCTTGCTCAGCGTTCGTGCGTATCTTGTAGTCTGACGCAAGCTTGTATGACCTAGAACCCTAGCCACAATATTGATAGGCATCCCCTTAGACAAGAAGAGGGTGGCGGCAGTAGCTCTACCCATGTGGGTATGAAGGCGGTCGACCCCGACCATCTGACCGATAACCTTCAAGTAGTCATTGTACTTCTGGTTAGAAATCTTAGGCAATTTGAAATCGTACTTCTCCAACAAGTCAACAGCAGGCGTAAGGAGTTGGAAAACAAAATCCGTATCGGTTTTTGTTCTCTTGGCATGATAGAACATCTTGCCGCCTATCTCCTCGCAGTTGGCATAATCAAAAGAGGTAAGATCAGAGTATGCCAGTCCGGTATAGCATTGGAAGAGGAATAAATCTCTTGCCTGCTGAATGTGAGGAGTGGCAACATCAAGCTCCTTGATGGCATTGAACTGCTCTTCTGTAATGCAGTCAACAAACTGCTTTTCTCCCTTTCCTATTTGAAAAGGAAGAAACTTATACGGATTCTGCTCCAAGTAGCCATCAATGACCGCATCGTTAATGAAAAGCTTGAGATACTTGTGATAGTCATAGATGGTACACTGAGCCTTTCCCTGCTTGTGAAGAAACTCATCCATCGCTCTAATCTTAGAAACATTGCAGTCTTGGAACGACTTGACCTTACCCCACGACTTCAAGAAACCGATAAAAACATCATAACGCTTCTTGGTATGCTCGCACACTTTGCGCTCATTTCTACGCTTCTCGCAGTACTCGATGAAGGAAACGCACTCCTCATCTTTGCCCTTCATCATGGAGATGGCGGCATCAAGTTCGCAAGTCCCCTTCTTGACTAACTTCTCGATAATGTCGCACGCTCTGCCTCTGTAAGCTTCCAGCAAAGCGTTCAGTTCGTCAGAGTCCTTACGCTTTATAACCTTCTTCGTGTTGTCAGACCACTGATTTGGCGTAACCTTGATACCGGTAGAGAAATACTTACGATGCCCCTTATAACTGAAGCACAATTCCACTGAAACCTCCTTCTGTGGGGTTCCTCTCTTCAAGCGATTGTGAATAACACTTAAATTTATTCCAGCCATTTTGATAACATAAATTTACGGGGCTGATAACATATTGATAACATACCCCAAATTACACAAACATATCTTAAATAGCCTAATGGTTTGGTTTCTAGAGAGTTACCTTATTTATTAGCGTAAACCAGTCAACGAATACTATTCGTAATCTGTCTTTTACGAAAGGTAACTCCCAAAAACAAAATACGGATATAACTGCCTATGAATAAGCTAGTTATATCCGTATTACTTTCAGATGAACTCTGTTCTTTTTCGTTGTTTTTTAACGTTCTAGTGATTCCGTTGGGGTCACAACAAAGATTATCTTACAGACTAACCTTCAGCCACTTATTTCATTACTGCAAAGATACTGATAACTTTTTTATATCACAAACTTTTTGCAACTTATTTTTGATATTTATACGCTTTAAAAATAGGAAAGGTGATTTAAATGGCTAAAATACAATTAGTTATAAACTTTTTATGCTTTTTCTTAGTTAAAGAGTGTATAAATGCTTGGATATTTGTCCATGATTGTGTACTTTTGCACTCGTCAAGTTACGATTGACGCAAGAAGACATAAGATTTATTGTAGCCTAAGTTCAATAGGTAACGATATATTTCACTCCCCTTAGTTGGTCGTAACACAACTTTGGGGAGTTTTTGTATTCCCCAATTTTGAAACGACAAGTCGAAGTGGCAGACTATGGGCTAAATACCTTCCGAGCCACTAAGACTATAAAATCGCAAGGAAGACGCATGGCAAATCGTAGGAACTGATTGCAGAAGACGAGCGAAGCGGTAGTAACACCGAAAGCTGCATAGACTAACTGCTGTTACTTAGCAAGTGGTTGACGGTGGGGTCCAAGGGGAGTCGTCCTATTGACAACATGGTTAGGTTCAACCTCTCAATCATTCGTTTGGTTGGGATAAGGGGGAACCTTTCCTTTAAAGCCACTTCAAAAAGTTTCCTATTTTTAAGCCTACGGAATAAAATATTAACAAAAAAATATATCGTTATGGAGAAAGAATATTATATACCTACGCGCGAAGAGTTTAACGCATACGTGCGTGAGGAAGGTTGGGATGAGTGGTCAGATGAACTTTGGAATGAACTCCAAAGAACAAATTGGCTCACCAATAATCAAAAAGTCCCCAAAGGTCATGATTGGAAAATTATGGCAAATGCAAGAAATGGAGCAGTAATGCACAAACTTGGCAAAAAACATTGTGTTGTGAAAAATCGACCAATCAAGCCTGTTTCTCTAGCTGCATCAGACGAGGAATTCCCCGACAATGGATTGCACTATGTAGCCTACACAGATGGCTCATGTGATAATCTTTCAAAAGAGCGTGCTGGTGGCTCTGCCTACATCATTCTTAAAGATGGCGAAATCGTAAAGATGAAGAACCATGGGCAGTTAAACACCTCCAACAACAGAATGGAGCTGCTTGCAATAATAAGTGCAGTCAACGCTTGCCCAGATGGCGCTTGCGTGGATATTTATACAGATAGCCAGTATTGCATTTTAGTTCTCTCTAAATCATACAAACCAAAGAAGAATCCCGATTTGTATGAGTTGTTCAAGAAATGCGCTGCTCATGTGGCTGGTGTTCGTTTCCACTGGGTTAAAGGTCATGATGGAAACAAGTACAACGAATTGGCTGACCAGTTGGCGTATGGTGCATATTGTGATATTTGCGACCAGTACAACATTGAGAAGACAAAGAGACATTGAACAATGATAAAGTTAAGATAGAGAATGAAGCAAGTTTCAAGATTTTCAGCCTCATCTTTGAAGAGTTTAGTAGGAGTTGATGGCGAGTTGAAGTCACTAAACGACTTGTGGAAGTTTGCAGGATCACCAAAGAATCAAGACCCACGTCAATGGTTGCGCCTTCCTGATACTGAAAGGTATTTAGAATCAGAGGTTAAGGCTTTAAATGTGGGAAAATCCCACATTTTAAAATCAAAGCGAGGTCATAAGGGGGGAACATATGCAAGTAATAGAATCTTGCTCGAATATGCTCGCTACCTTGATAAAGACCTTGCAGTTGTTGTGAATGAAGTTTTCCTTCAAGAGGTAGCAGCGCAGCAGAATCCCGACATGTATCTTGATAAGTATCGTAATGCCTACAAGAGAAAGGGAAAGGATGATGCTTGGATAAGTGAGAGAATGAAAGGAGTTGGTGTAAGAAAGGAACTTACCGCAACGCTCGGAACGCACGGAGTTCATGATAATGGCTTTCGTGAATGTACCAACGCTTCATATACCGGGTTGTTTGGCATGAACGCACCTGCCATAAGAAGTGCTCTAAACATAGAGAAGAAGGATAGCATCCGTGACAACTTGGATAAGACGCAGCTTTTAGCATTATCTTTGTCCGAGAGTCTTGCAAATGATGATATTAAAGGCAGGAATTTGTGGGGAGTAGAACAATGCTCTCAGTCGTGCCACGATGCAGCCCATACCATATATGGTGCGGTAATGAAATTTAAACAGAGATAAATAGAGTAGAGTTATGTTCAAGATATTCATTATAATCGCTCTTTGCGTTATCATGTCGCAACTGAGAGATATAAGAGATAAATAATAGGCTTGAAAGAAAAGAGTAAAGTTTTAATTTTAAAAATACATAGCAATGGAAAAGAAAAGATTTTATTATGCAGTAGCGTCCTTCATGCGTAAGAACGGCACAAGAACAATGACCTCTGTTCACTCTTGCTTTGAAGGAACAGAAGATGAGGATGAACTGAAGTTCTATCCAATTTTCAAGACCATCAAGTGTGTAGAGAACTATTTCAAGGATACTGATATTATTCCTTCAACCATCATCATCGAGAACGTGACAGAGATTAGCGAGAAGGACTACAACGCCATTGAAGAGTATTCTGCAGCACTGAAGAAAGAGAAGGAGGGTTAGCGTATGACAGAAATGGAAGAAGTCAAGCTTGCGGCATACAATAGCTACAAGCGACACATGAGAGTGTTTGGCAAGGGCAAGGATATTCTTTCCTTTGCCGAGTGGGAGAAGAAAGCGTGTGAACAATTAAAATAATAGCGTATGGACAGACTGACAAAGGCAATGGATAAGTATTTGTCCGATGCCAAGAAGAAAGTTCTTACCCTCACCGTCAGCAAGGAATGGTTCGATATGATAGTATCTGGCGAGAAGACTGAGGAATATCGGGAGATAAAACCATATTGGGCTTCCCGACTGGTAAACCAACAATCAGAAAGCGGCGAGGTGCTTTTTTCATTATTAAGTTTAAGTAGCGTATGAAAATTAGATTGGCTAAGAAGATTATCAAGAAGCAATGCCGCTATTGGAGAGACAGACGAATTGACTACGGATTCTCTCTGCTGTTCCCTCATATTGAGGGACTGAAAAGAGACCACCGCTTCATGAAGGCGAATATCGTGACGAAATGGAAATATGCTAAGATAGGAGGTAGGCATGAGAAAAAGATTCTATAGATTCTTTAATGCTCGTATTCCTCGCAAGCTAAAGAAGGCTGCGAAGTATGGTATTGAGAGACGTGTATTCCCAACGACAGAAGAGAAGGAAACTTCCTTTGGTCATGCGTTCATCCACAATGAAAGGGTTGAGCTTGTCGTAGTAGGAAAGCCCACCAAATGGAAAGCAAAGGCACGTTTAGCTTGGATAAAAGAATATAATAGACAACTTGCCTATATGTGGATGCAAAGTAACAGAATGATAATGTGGTAACAAAAAAAGCAGAGCCTAGTGCCCTGCTTTTTTTTCGTTTCCTTCTCGCTCTCGCTTCTCGCTGATAGCTTGTCTTATCCACTCTGCTTTGTTCCTGCCTAGGCTCTCACAAAAACCGAAGGTTTCCTCATTCACATGCAGGACTACACGATTAACTAGGGCTTCTGCTCCCTTGCTCGGTGCGCCAGCTCGGTCTCTCCTACCGCCCCACCCTGGATGCAGGTTCTTGCATGGCACAATCTTGTGCTTGCGGTTGAATTGGAACTTCATCTTTAGCTTGCTTCCAACCCACGCTTCAACTACCTCGCCATCGTGCGTTTGGTTAAGGGTCTGCTTGACGATTCCTTCCAACTGCTCCTTATCCTTGAAGAAGGCTTCGGTTTCGTCAAGCATCACGCCCCAATCGTCATAAACTATGATTCTTGCCTTTTCCATACGTCTCCTTTCTTATCCTAGTACTGCCATCAATATTGTGATAATAAAGATGATGAGCACAAACCATTCCTGCTTGCTCATGCCTGCTTACCTCCTTCCTCTATTACTCCAATCGGCTTGATGTCGTGTACGGTCTCATCCTCGGTGAAGAAGGAAACCTTCATCATGTCGCTCACGTAGCCCATGGCAATCACGTTCTCCTTAGCGTCCTTGATGATGCAAATATCTCCTCTCACCTCGTTCTGAGTCTTCAAGTACTTCACTGCGGCATCCTTCACCGCTAGTGGATTCATTTCCTTTGTTATCGTCTCCCCTGACTGAGGGAAGACGAAATAAAATAACTGCTTGTTCATATCACTAATCTTTTAATCTTCATCAACTATCTTTTCAGTTATCAACAACTCATCGTACATTGGACTATCCTTGCTAGAACAACACCATGATGACTCCTCCTTGTCTTCCGTCACTTCATAGTTGTCGGGATATTCCTCCTTGTAGAAGTCAAGGATTGCATTCTCCTCTTCTGCCATCCTCTCCTTGGCTGCTGTCTTGGTTGAGTAAACCCCAACAACATCAACGCATGAATTGTCTTGATTGTCCACGCCATGTTGTACCAATATGAATACTTTCTGCTTCTTCATGTTACTCGCCCTCCTTCTCTTCTACATCAAATGAAACACTATCCTTCTCGCCTGTACCTTCCAAAACGCCACTATCGTACACGTCTCTTATGAACCTTTCAGCACATTCCGGTGAAAAGGCAGAACATTCCATCTTGTAGGTAATTTTCTCTACGATTTCTACTACATACTTCTTCATACTTAAATCCTTTCTTTTAAAATTAATACTAGGGGGCGGATGGTACGTTGCAACCATCTGTAGCGGCTTCTACCGCATTCGCCCTATAATCAGCAACAAATATCTACTTGATGCGCTCTAGACAAGTGTTCTTGCTTGCTAGCATACCATTCGTGAGGTAATAGCTTTCACGGAAAGGTGTCTGCTTGATGATGAACGTTGTCTTTGCAGTATATCGCTTGTTGAACTTGTCAACGTGTGTGGCTCCCTTGAAGCATTTAATCACTTTAATCATATCCTAGCCCTCCTCCTCAATATCTACTATATCTTCAAATTCGTTCTGCTTATACTTAATATCCATGGAAATCAGACTCTCAATGTCTAACACGTCCATTTCCGGATATTCTCTGTACGTATGAATATATACACAGAAACTATCTATCTCGTACTTTTCACCACGGAACAAAGTATAGCTATTCCTTGGAAGGTAAAATGTGATTCTGTCCCAATCGTTTTTAGCCAGCAAATCTTTAACTATAGCGTTATTCATATTCTTTATGTTTTGTGAGGGAGATTGCTCTCCCTCGGGTTAAACTTACTCCTTCATCAGACTCTCTACAAGTTCCTGCTTGGTGGCGAAGACAAGGTTCGCCTTGATGTAGTGTCCTTGGTTTCCATCTAACACAAGCTTGCATACTTCCATGCCTCCTCCTATCACCATGTTGATGTAGATAATCTCGTCCTCAACTATCTTGTTATCACGCATAAGATAGACCTTCTGACCTACATAGAAGTTGGTGCGCATTGTGGTGGCAGCCTTTTCCTGCACTGACCAATCATCTGCGATGCGCATGCAAGCGTAAACCTCATCCCCTTCTGCGAGGTCTTTTGTGATGCGCTCGAACACTTCCTGCTCGGTTGGCTCTCGTTCGGCATCCTCTCCGTCTTCATCTTCTATGACTACTGAGTAGTCGTATCCTATTCCGTCTTTATTAATAAGTTCAAGCCCTGCGGCTTGTGCCTTAACTACGTCTTGTATGGTGTAAACCTCAAAACCTACCAAATTATCACTCAATTTAACTGCGTTCTCTGCTTTCATAATCTTAATCTCCTATAATTTAAATTGCTCCGTACTTTTTTGATAAATAATATCGAAAAACGATTGCTTGTGCCCTTGATATGGCGATACGTTCTCCTTTTGTGGCTTCCTCGTTGCTGAAAGCTAGAAGAAGGTCACTTAGCTTCTGTAAATCATCTGCGCTCATAGACTTTACTTGTTAATGACTCTAGCGGCATAAGTTCTGCCGATAATCTTGTTAACTTCTGCTTGGTGCTGATAGTCGGTGCAGTCGGCGAAGTTCTCTTGATCCTCATAGAAACGTGCTGCGCTCTTCAGTTCGTGAAGGCTGGCTTTGGTATAGTCTTTTGCCGGATTCACTTGTCTGAGGTTCTCGCAAGTTCTACAGTACTCTATGAAGTCAAAAAGGACCTCCTTGTCATTGATGGTGTCCTGCATGCCTGCTGCCATGATAGGTAGGGCAACTATCGTTGCCACTACCAATACTAACTTAATGCTCTTCTTCATTGTCTTATCTCTTTTCTAGTTTAACATTCACGATATATGGTAAAGTGTGTTGCGGCTTGTTGTGCTCGCCCGAGAAGATGAACTTATTCAATCTATTGTTGAAGGTGCTCTCGTTCTTCTCTATTGTACTCTTTATCATATCCTCGCTTATCTGCTCTGAACGCATGATGATGAAGTGATTCTCATACTGCTTTGCGTTCTGTCCTCGCTCTGCTACTGCCACAAGTCCGAAATCTGCGTGGAAGAATAGATACTGATAACCAGTGAAGATTACGTCCACTCTGTTGCGTGCAGTCTTTGTTACTCTGATGATGTTCATTTTACTCGTCCTCCATATCTTTAGCCGCTCTAATCTGATAGCCTGCTACGGCTCCAAACAAAGCACATAAAACATAAATTGTGATGTCCATATTACCTGCCCTCCTTAAAATCCTAAATTCTTTCTTATTAATGCGGCTGCGAGAACATTGTGAGCGGTTATAGGCTTCGGCTCTGCCTTGCTTTCTACCCATGCCGCACCGCCAAAATACCAATTGTCTCTTTGCCATTCCTCGCAAAACTTCTCGGCTTCCCAACGTGTAGGAAACTCCTTTTCTCTCATTTCCGAGTGTGGTCTTCTGCCATACTCGTAATGTGCTACGTGATGTACTTTCATTTGTCGTTCCTTTCTTTTAAATTGTTATACTTGTGCGATCTCACGGATTGAACGTGAAATAGCTCCTCTATTCGCTGACCGCTGCGGCTTTTTACTTCTTGCCAAAGTTGAAGATTCTAACGAACTTGTAGAACGTTTCTCTATCGAAAGTTCCTTCGTTGTTACAAAGGTGGTAGAGGTCTTCCCAAGTGAACTCCTTGCACTCTCTGTTGCACTCTCTGTAGGTCTCCTGCATGGATACTGCGGTCTCGTTGCCGCATTCAAGCCAATACATGAAGATGGCTCCTAAACTCTCATAGTCGTTACTACCATCGTAATACTTCTTCTGCTGCTCGTAAGTCTTGTTCTTTCTCATAATCTTGTAGCGTTATTTATGGTGGGGATTGCTCCCCACCTAGTTAGTTACTCTTCTTCCTCCTCTTCCTCGTCCTCATCGTCATAAGGTCGTGAAGTATCTACCTCGCCATCATAGCTTATATAAATATCCTCGTCCTTAGCGATGAGTTCAAGATAATCGGCTAAATCGTTTGTGCCGATAAACTGATAAAGGCTATCTAGCATTGCGCTATCGCCTAACTCTTGACGCAAGTTGTCAAATGCGTTGCATACCTCCTTGTGGTCTCTTTTAACTGCCATAATCTCTTCTGTTTAATCGTTATACTAATCTTGTTATAATAATTCTGTAGATAACTTCACTCTCCTCGGTTGAAGACTCTTTACGCTTCTCGTATTGAGTGTATGTGTTATCGTATACGTCCTTGCCGCGTCTTACATATCTGTAGCCAACGTCCTTCATGTTCTTCTTGATGCGCTCTGCAACTTCATCACTAACACGAGTTGTTTGAATTGGGAAGGCTACAACTCTGTCGGAACGTTTTACTATCTTGAAAGACTCTATAATGTTCTCTGCTGCCATAACTCTTCTGTTTAATTGTTAATACCTTGATTGCACTTGCTTGGGCTTTTATGCAGTCTGCAAGTATAGTAATCGTAATCTTGTGATATTGTGGAGAAGTGGTAAACGTGATGTTCACACCCTCCGCAAATCTGTTCTTCTATTATTGTAACCATATGTCTTGAATTGTTTGACGTGGGGAGGGGCGCAGCCCCGTGGGGGCGTTGCCCCCTTATCTCCCCACACAACGTTACAAACTCATTTCATACACCCAGCATTTGCCTTCATGCCCCAATGCGAAGGCTTCTGCTTTATCTCTTGTCTCGAACTGCCCCATGATACGTGGTATCTTTCTAGGCTCGATGAACTCTCTAACTACTATATACTTCAACATACCTTATAATCTTATGTTTTAGAGGGGCTATTGCTAGCCCCTTTGTTCTACTTAATCACCGCCACGTAATATGTGACTCCTTCCAATTCTTCCATTTCGTTCGACAACTCTGCATAGATTATAGCCTTTTTCTCGTCATCAAACGCTCCTTTTACAAGAGTAGAGCTATACTCTGATACTCTGACAACTAAATACTTCTTCATAGTTGTTACTGATTAAATTAAACTTAAAGTGCAGGTGTACGTTTGCTCCCAACGTTCACAAGCTATATGTGACCTAGCTCCCTCACTTAACGTTCGTGGGTCAACGTGTTTCGATATTTCTCTAGTCTAACACGACTAGCGTTTTTCCATCTTGCGTGATGAGTGTTTGAGACTTCTTTGTCTTGTTGCTTTGAGAGTGGCAACTAACTCGGTGTACGATGTCCTCGGTGTGTTACAGAGTTCTACCTCTCCGTATTGCTGACTAACACTATTTCTATAGCGGTTGTTTCTCATCAATTCACTAATGTGCCATCGCTCCGCTTTGGAAACCAAACTAACTTGATTTCGAGTGCAAAGATAAGGCTATCTTTTATTTCTACCAAATTTTTAGGCACTTATTTTCAAATTAAGCCTTATTTTTAACTCTCATTAGTAAAATATTGCCTTAATTTTACAGTTATTAAGTAAAATATCGGTTTATTTTTTGTATCTTTGCACCCTAATTAGTAAGGTAATATTTTATGGCATTCAAAGTAAATAGTACAATAAAGATAAATCTTAAAGAGATTTTGAGAGACAAGGGCGTTACATCTAAGGAGTTAGCCGAGAAACTGGGTGTTACACCAGTCACGATTAGTTATATCGTAACGAACAAAACAACACCTTCGCTTGATATGCTTTGCAGAATAGCGAAAGAGTTGAACGTAAAGTTATCCACCCTTCTAGGTGAGGAGCCTTTGAGGATCGTTGATACCTCGAAGGAGTTTGCAGCGTTCGTGCGCTACAAGGGCATCCACTATACTGCCGACACGTTGGATGAGTTCTTTAAACAAGTTGAAGAAATAAAAGCTATTGCAAGATGAAGAAGATATTTATATTAGGGTTATTGTGCTTGTCTGTACTGGGTGGATATGCCCAAGATGATAGTGATGATTGGAAAGTAGGAGGAAAGCATTACCAAGAATGGGCATCAAAACAGATGTGCACGGAAGTTTGCGGAGTTCGTTTTGGTAGCTCATACGAAACCGCCAAAGAGAGTCTTAAAAGAAAATATGGCGAACCTGATTACATGGAAACAGACGAAAACGCAATAGTTTATCACTATAAATCGTATGGCGGTATGAATTTTACATACATATCGTTTTATTTTCAGCGTGATGGTACTTTCAGCTATATGAACCAATGCGTAATGGGATATGAATGTAAAACAGCAGAAGAAGCAAAAGATAAAAGGGATGCGATTTGGGATAAAGCAAGAAGTAAATATACTGCGTGGAGTGAAGATATTGATGATAACGGATTCAAGTACTACGAGAGTGGTTGTTCTCCTCTAGGTGGGTTCGGTAACGGCTTTGTTATTGATGTTGTAAAGTTTGACGAGCCACACAATGGGTATAGATATTTCGCACGCATCATGTATGGACCATACAATTACGTTAAGGAAGACTTCTAGGGCGCCAGCCCCTGGGGCATGGGGAGGGGCGTAGCCCCGTGGGGGCGCTGCCCCCTTATCTCCCCACACCCCTTCACTCCCCCCACCTCACCAACTCCCAACAGAGAGAGAAGCACACACACTATGGGAACCACGCAACACCACACAACACATCACGTAACACCTATGCAAGGCAAGCCCTAAGCCTTGATGATGCATGAAGCATGTCCAAACCGCATCTAGAAGCCTTCATCCTAGATGAGCGATAAATCCTGAACGAAACCCCGAAAACTACGAAAAACCCACAAAATCAGCCCTAAAACGCTAGAGAACCGCCCTTATATGGCTCAAAACTCTCGAATTTGAGGAAAATCCCGACCAATTCCCCGAAAATCGCCAAAATCGGCAGAAATGGAAGGAGTTCGCTTTGATTACGCCTGCCAACCATTCAAGAGCAGCGTTAAATCTTCTTAATGGCTTCCTTATGCGTACGTGCGTACCTATTAATGCAAGACGAAAAATCAGCCTAAATCGACCCAACTATGAAGAATGCGAAATAATATTACACTCGACTTGTGTTCCCCCTTTGGACCGACTGAGACTCAAATCCTCATTATCAAGCGGTTACGTTTTAAGGGTGTTTTGTACTTTTGTTTACAAAATGGGCAGTTTTGGAGGGCATGAGGTAAATGGTTTCGTAGATGTTTGCGCCCCGACTAACATATTGGTGGCTTGGAGTGGGAAAAATCCTTGCATGAAAACACGGCAAAATGTATCGCCAAATATTATATATTTGCCCCCACAAACGTAAATATCAAGATTATGAGCGAAATATTGACAAGAATACCAAAGGTTATTGCTTCCTCTCCAATGCTCACGGAGAAGAAGGAGTGGATATTGGGTGCGGCATCCTTGGCGGCAGGCGTTGGTGCTTCTCTGTTCGGTGCTAACAAGGCTAAGAAGGCGGCTAGACGAGCACAAGCCGAGAATCAGTATAGAACCAACGCTGAGAAGGCTTGGTACGACAAGAACTACAATACCGATTACCTTGACACGAAGGCAGGGCAGAACCTCATGAGAAGAGCGCAGGAGGTGCAGGATGAGTACGTTCGCAAGGCTGATGGTGCGGCAGCGGTTGGCGGTGGAACTGCTGCAAGTGTGGCGATGGCGAAGGAAGCGGCTAACAAGGCGATGGGCGACACGATAGCCAACGTGGCAGCACAGGACACTGCTCGCAAGCAGCATGTGGAGGATGCTCATCTTGCCAACACGCAGCAGTTGTCTAGGGAGCGTCAGCAAATCGAGCAGCAGAAGGCGCAGGCAACGAGCGATGCAGCCCAAAACGCTTCAAATGCGATGTTCAATTTCGGTGTGAACCAATTGGGGTCACAACTCGAAGGAACTAAGTCGCAGAGCAGCAGCACTTTAGGCGGTTCACAAGGCGGAATTGATAACAAGAATGTAACACAAACCCCTAAAGTAAGCCCAACTGGGGTGGCATACGAAGCCCAATACGGCAAGGGAGCCGTGGCAGACCCTATCCCTGCTGGCTACAACGAGGTTGGGCAGCACTATGACCCTCTAGCCCTAGCCACTGGAGCCAAGAAGAGGTTGAAGGGGTAGCAGCCCAAGGGTGATGGTGCGAGCGACTGGCGAGGACGGCAAGGCAAGGGCAGGCGAGGCGTAGAGGACACCCCAAGACCCCCACCCCCTTTGACCACCGTTGCAAATTATAGTAGATAAATACATAAATAAAAATCCTCCTCCCCCCTCATTTTGGATTTCGGTTTTCCGATTTTCCCCACCCCCTAAATTTTCGGGAAGTGTTAAAAAGATTAAACATAGGTAATATGGAAGTAAAGATAGGAAAAGGTCTTTTGTCTCAGATTGAAAAGCCATTCGAGTCTAGCAATAATAAGATAACGCTAGATGGTTTAGTGAAGTTTCTAAAAGAAATGGACGAGCAGTATAAGCATAGAGTAAATACCAGACGTGAGCGTTATGCTCAGTTGCTATGTAAGGATGGCAAAATCCACAATGTGATAGTTGTAGAAGAAAAGAAGGAAGCAGAGGAATGGGGTCCAAGATTCTACTATTACACCGAGACAGATAACGGCATTATTCCTGCATCATACGACGATATTATAAATAAGTTTGTTAAATATTAAAACAAGATAGATTATGACATTTGAAGAAGCAAAGAAGATATTGAAGAAGGAAGGTTACGACGTAGAGAAAGTTGGCAGACCTTGTAGCCCTAGTATCGTTTTTACTGCATACGAGTCTCCTGAAATTTGTGAAGCTATGCAGGTTGTTTGGTCTGCCGGTTATGGTATCAGTATGGTGTCCAGCCGCTTTGATGATCGCAAGGCTCGTTTGAGCTTGGAACTTGCAGAGAACAGCGCACCTATTCCTGGTTCTCCTTTGAGCGCAGTAGAAGGCATAAAGTTGAAGTGGAAAGATAACCAAAATACAAGTGAAAATCCTGCCCTTAAAGAATCAGCCTCCCAGTTCAACGATGCCTTGTTGGATGAACAGGCGAAGGAGATAGAAAGTTTGAGGGATAAATGCAAAAAGTATGTAGATGTTCTTTGTTCTGTAAGAGACAAACTTCGTGAATTGAAAGAAGAGAATAAAAGAATCAAAAATTCCGATTTGAATCTTGAAGGGTTGACTTACGCAACTAGAGAGTTGAAAGAAAAAAACAAGGAGATTGCTGAGCTAACCAATGAGAATGAGCGCCTGAAGGACCAGGTTGCGGTTTTATATGCTCGCAAAGAGTATAACGAGAAATACAACCTAAAACAAATTAAGCGTCTTGGCAAGGAGATTTCCAAGTTGAACAGCATTATCCATGACAAGAATGCTGTTTTGTCTGACGTTGCAGAGGAACTTCGCCTTTCAAAGATTCGTGAGAAGAATCTGACCGAGGTAAGCCAGAAGTACATGAAGGAGAATGAGGAGTTTAGAGAGAAGCTTGCAGGGGAGGCTAAGCGTGTAGAAATGATTCGAAATGCCTCTAAGGAGTACTGCGACAATGGCGTGGCAGCAAATGAATTTATCAAGGAGCTGGCTAGTTTGTATGTCCTTGCCAATAATAAAGGAATCATTAATGATGAAATGCTTGAACGCTGCAAGAACTATCAGACTTATGGTTTTCCTGCCAATTGCAATAGAGAGACCAAGAAGGAGATCAATGACATTGCTAGAGGAAAAACCAAGGTAGTTGGAGTTGATATTGCAGAGGAAGGTGGAGACCATTCTGCTATTATTGCGCAATGCTGTAAGAATATAGCAATATCAAAAGACGAAGCTGAAATCATCGAGCGCTGCACGAAGAACGGCACGGAGTTACACTATAGTGAAAAGGATGGATTTACCTATACAAATATGTTTGGTGATGAAATGCCTATTATATGTCTTCGTGGTATATTTCATGTATTCACTGAAGAGGAACTCAAAAATATGAAAAAGTAAGATATGCCAGTAAATAATCAGAATACACAGCAGCCTAAGAAGGTGCCCATTACGATTAGTGGGTATCCTCAGGCTGTTCAGGACATGATGAGGGCGAAGCATCCTGATTATGATCAGGTGATGAACCAGGGGATGCAGGGTGCTCCTAATGGGCAGATTCCTGCTGTTGCCCCTCTGCCAGCGAGTATGAATTTCTTTCAGCCGAATGGTGGCGCTGTGGGAAAGTATGAAGCACCAGCGGTTCAGCCTCAGCCAGCGCCGCCTGTTCAGCCAGTACAGACTGGGGAAGCACCGGTTACAGACTTCACGAATATGCCTCAGCAGCCTACAGGTTGGAATGCAGACGGAACACCAAATTATGATTCCCTTTCTTCTGCCCTTTCAGGCGCAGCAGCATCCCAGAAGCAGGAAGCGCCGGCATTCCAGTCTGACCCATCCAAGAAGGACGGTGGTTTCTTTGGCTGGCTTGGCAGTCTCATACCGAAGAAAAGACCGGGAATGAGAGAAGGGGAAACCCCTGATGAGTATGACAGACGTAGAACCCGTAACATGGAAATGATGACTACCCTAGCGGATGCCATCCGTCACATGGGAAATATCGTGAATACTTCCAAGGGCGCTCCTCTGCAGCAGTTCAATGACCCTACCGCCATGATGGAACAGGGGTACCAGAACCGTAAGGCTCAGAGACAGAAGGAAGCTGCACTTGATGCAGATGCGGCTTACAAGCAGGCTAATCTCAGCTTGAAGGAACGTGCTGCCAATGCACAGAACGCCTACAGGGAACTGCTTCTTGGCATGAGAGATAGAAACAATCAGCTTGCCAAGGATAAGTTTGAGTACCGAAAGGGAAAGGATGAGGCTGCTGACCAGTATAAGAAGGACAAGGGTAAGCGTGACTTCGAGTATAAGAAGGAACGTGACAAGGTGAAGGATGAACAGACAAGGCAGCGTCTGGCTATTCAGCAGTACAACGCAACCCATAAGGGGCGTGGCGGCGGTGGACGGTCAGGCAGGAGCGGTAGCGGCTCGGGTGCCAAGTACTGGTTTGAGGATAAGAACGGCAAGATGCGCTATCAGCCTAACAAGACTATGTGGGAACAGGAGTACTACCGTGAATACGGCAAGCTTCCGCAGGGCGAGACTTCTACTTCTACCAGCACGAAGACCATCAATCCGAAGACTGGCGCAGAGGTAACGACCACCACAAGAAGAAAGGGTGCATCTGTTACCAGTCAGGCAGCAGCTTCGCAGAATGCGGCTAGGAATGCGAGAAACAGACCGAAGCCTGCCGGCAAGTCGAAGAACGGATATAAGAATACAAAGAAACTTGGTTTATAAACATTAATATATAAAATATGGCTGGAGATAAATTTGACCAACTTTATAACGCCTTGAAAGCTGATGGCGCAGTATCGGGAACTAGAGAACATTTCAGACAGTTCGTATATGCGCCGGGCAAGCAGGGCTATCATAACAGAAAGCAGCTCTATGATGCGCTTCATGCTGATGGTGCTGTTTCCAGTAATTCCTATGAGGAGTTTGCGCAGCGGCTTGGACTCCATGCTGTAAATCCGAAGCCTCAGCAGAAGCCAGTAGCGCAGCAGAAGCCAGTAGCGCAGCAGAAGCCAATGACTACTTCGCAGAGGGCACAGAAGGTGGCAGCTCAGTATCGGCAGCAGAGGCAGCAGCCTCAGAGACCTCAGCAGCCTAGTAGGGCAACAGCTTCTGGTACAGACTATATGAAGAACTGGCAGTTGATGCACATGCGCAACGACCAGATGAACCCGATGCAGCAGGCTCAGGCTAGCAATATGCGCGCGCGCATGCAAGGAGCACAGGAACAGGCTGCACGTCAGGAACAGCAGAGAGCAACCCCTATCAGCAGAAGCAGAATAACTCCTACTGCCAAGAATTTCAACGAGACGATGCAGCAGCTTTCTACTCCTGAGGCTAGACAGGCTAGAGCCAAGCAGCAGAGAGAGGATGATGCAAGAACACTTGCCAAATATGAGGTGGAGGGTAATAATTTTGACCAGAATGACGGCAAATATGGCACCATTGCACCAGAGATTGACTCTCTTGTAGCCCCTTCGATGAAGGAGGCTGATGATTTGTCTTGGTCTCAGTATCAGCAGGCTTTGAAGAAAGCTGGTAATGATGCCTATCTGAGAAACAAGGCGTGGAAGGATTTGCAGGACAACAGAATCAAGAACCGTCAGAATGTACTTGCCGACACTCTTGGCTCTAAGTTACAGGAAATATATTCCCAGAAGGGATTGCAAGAGCATATCATACAGAGTGCTGATAAGCTGAATATGGGTGTGGAGGAGTACGTTGATAAGTATGTTACTCCTCAGATGATGCAGCGTGCCCAGAATATACTGAGCGTTAAGAACATTGAGGAGATTCTGCCTCAGAGTGCCACGGAATATGTGGTAAGAAGACTCAGCGATTCCATCTTGGGAACCTTGTCTGCCGGACAGGATAAGTCTAGAGAGCAGATTGCTAGAGAGCAAGAGGCGATGGCTATTGCAGACGGTCTGGAGGAAATGCCTACCGTTAATGGCTACAAGGCTAACGAAGGTTACAAGTCTGGCACGGGCGCACGTTTCGTTTCTACGGCGGCGAACATGGCGATGGACTCCCCTATTCTCGGAATGACAGGCAGTGCATCCAATTTGACCGTGGATTTGGGTAAGCAGGTCCTGATGAAAGGTCTCGCCAAGGCTGGAGTTGTGAAGATGGGAGCCAAGCTTACCGCACAGCAGTTGGCATTCAAGGCTGCAAACATGACGATGGCACAGAAGATTGCTTCTGGCTTGGTGGAGGGAACGGCGAAGAGTGCGCTCAATCTGGGCGGTTACTCCAGTATTACCGCAGCCCTAGGACAGGCATCCACCGGCGATGATACTTCGTTGTCGGCATTGGGTCAGGCGGCATTGGGAGGATTCGAGCATGGTGCTACTACTGGTGCGATGTTCGGAGTATCGGGTGCTATCATGGCTCCTTGGGTGTCAAAGTTCGGTATCACTGGCTTGGAGAAGAGCACAGGCGAGAAATGGCTGCATGGCACACAGAAGCTTGGTGCTACCGCCACAGGTCTCGGCGTTGAGGCTGGAACCATGATGGTTGCCGACAATATCACTGGCGATAAGGACATTTCCTTTGGCACATGGCTTGAAGACGTGGTGATGGTGGGCGCATTTAAGGCTGGAGAGCCTAAGAATTACGCTCATATCGGAAATGCGTTGTATAATCTTACTCATAATAGCGGTGGTAATTTCGTGATTGGAAAGAATGCCAACGGCTCCCCTATTGCCGTAGATATTCGTCTGACTCCTGACGAGAAGAACGAGTTGATTTCTTCTGCATCGGGTAAGAATCTGATGGATGCTTTCGTGAAGGTGGACCGTGCATCGAAGACAGCCCCAAGAGACCCGAAGTATAAGACTGCTTACACAGATTTCATGAACGACCCAGACGTTTCTCAGAGCACCAAAGAGAAGGTGAATGCGGCCATGGGCTTGTTTAACACTACAAGAGGCAAAAGCTACCGCAGCGTGAACGACGTGAAGAATAAGCAGATTCTGGAATACACCAAGAACGGAACGCTGCTTACACGTACCTCTTATAAGAATGCCGATGAACGCAGAGCTATACTTTACAAGCAGAAGCTTTATCGTGACAACGATGATATGCTCTCGCTGATTGGCTATTCCAAGATGAAGGATATGCAGCTGACTGATGAGAACGGAAATGTTACCAGACTGGCATTTGAATTCCTTAAAGAAAAAGGATATGATGAGAATAAGGACGTTACGGACCCGAAGAACGCCCAGTTGATTAATGACTTGCGCAACCCGAAGAGCGCACTCTATCTTGACTGGGAGAAGTATGTGGATAATAACGGATTGTATGGCGATCTGAAATCAGAAAACACAGAGGTTGCTGGTGGTTTCAGAAACGCATTACAGGTGATAATCGACGGCACCGGGAAAAAATATGTTGATATTGACAAAATCATGCAAAAGGACCCGATGAAGCGTACCGATCAGGAGAATCAAATCTTCTATGGTGTGAAGCGAGCACTGGAAGATGAACTTTTCCCTAGCGGAAGACCACATGAAGACCAGTCTGCAAGCCAAGGTAAGGCGGCGGCTGAGGATAATAACCTTGGCACCGAGCAGCCGAACGGCGAAGTGGTATTGGACGAATTGAGAAATCTTCGCAACGCAGAGCAGGAGCTTGAAGCTGCCATGGAAGGAAACGATGTTTTCAAGCAGTTGTTTGAGAAATTGCACCAGCAGGGCTTGACACCGGCACAGATTTACGATGCACTCATTCAGAATGGATTGATCCAAGAAGAGTTGACCCCACTTGCCCAATATATTAATGCGAACGCTAGAGTGCAGGGTATGCAGCAGGCTACTGCTGATGCCATCGAGGAAAACGTGAAGGAGTTTACTTCTGATTGGAGCTATCACGGAACGCTGAACGGTCAGAAGATGGACGGCGAGCAGGCTCTGTATGTACAGGACAGCAACAGCAGAACCCTTCTTGTCGGTTCGGGTGATGTTGCATTCGACCAGACTACTGGCAAGGCGAAGGAAGGAAGCGGCGATATGCTTGTCTGTCTGGACCCTAATACCAAGGAATTGGTTTACGTGAAGGCAGATGAGGTTACTCTGTTCCAGAATCAGCCTATCGACCAGTTTGCTGCAGAATATCGTCAGAGATTGCAGATGAAGAACTCTGAGCCTTATAATCAGGCGGCACAGGAGCAGGCGATGCAGGATGCAGCCAAGCCTCAGCAGGAGCAGGAGGCACCACAAGATGATACCACAAAAGCGGAAGATAGTACCACAAAAGAGGGTGATTTAACAAAAGATGATACCACTTTAACAAAAGTTGATACCACATCGGGCGAAGATAATACCACAAATGAGAACTTAGCACCACAAGAGCAGCCTCAACCTAGCAGAAAGTTTGCCGATGGCTCAGATGTTCCTATGGCTACGGATAGCAAGGGAAGACCTACGCCTGATTATGGGAAAATGACTCCTGAGCAGAGTGCAGAGATTCTTACCGAGGACTTCGGGGAGAATGCCGAGAAGGTGGTGGATGGACAGATTCAGAAAGCAGAGAATGCTTTGAAGGATGCCGAGAAGATGAAGGTGGACTATACCGCCGAGCCTAACGACATCATGGAGCAGGAGGCTTTGAAGAACCAGACCATTGAAGCTGCCAAGAAGCAGTTGGACCACGCTCAGAATATCAAGAAGGCTATGACTGCCAAGAAGGTTGCGGAGACTGTGGGCACACCTGAACAGGCGGAGGGCGCACATGAAGCAGGTAGCGTGGCAGGACAGAAGTTTGTGAATGCACCTAGACTTGTGGGCAACAAGCGCACACGAATGCTGCCTGACGGAGAAACCAAGATTAAGGGGCACTATGAGATTGTTCCGGCTGAAAGTCTTACTCCTTCACACGATGTAAACAATGGCTATAAGAAATCAGAGGGATTCCCTACCGATGCTGAGGGCAGAACCGTGAATGACCGTGACTATGAGCACGACAAGGCGGCTCAGCAGAATACGGACCAGATTGCCCGAAAGTATAACGGTATGGCTATCGAGCAGGTGCCAGTGGTATCTGACGAGGGTATCGTATATGATGGCAATGGTAGAACGATGGCAGGACAGAAGGCGGCAAAGGAAGGCACGGACGGAGAATACATCAACGACCTTTTGGAGAATGCCGAGAATTTCGGCTTTACTAGAGAGCAGATTGAGCAGAGCGGTATCGAGCATCCTCGCCTGGTGATGGTTACGGATGAGAGATTGCCATACGATGCAGCTACCTTCGCTAAGTTCAACCGAAACGAAAAGAAGACACAGAGCAATACCGAACAGGCGGTTGCCAAGGCTAAGACTTTGACTTCTGACGAGGTAGGCGCGATTGTTGCCGAGATTGAGGGAAATGGTTCTCTTGAAGCATTCTTTAACAATTCTAAGGCAATAAATGACTTGGTGAAGACGTTAGTAGATAAAGGCATCATCGGACAGAACGAGGTGGCACAAATGATGGATAGTCCTGAGCGCCTTTCAGCACAAGGCAGGGAGTATGTGAAGAACCTTCTTTTGGGTTCTATCTTCAAGCCAGAGACTATCAGAATGCTGGGCATCGACTCTACGGTGAAGAATAAGGCTATCAATGCTATCCGCTCGGTAATGGACAACATGAAGCTTGGAGAGTTCTCTCTTCGTGATGAGATTGATCAGGCTATCCAATTGCTCTATGAGGCAAGACGGGGTGGCAACAAGGTTGATACGCTGCTGAGAACACCATCCATGTTCGGTGAGGATGCAGCTAAGCGTTACCCTTCTATCTCTCAGATGATGGCTTTGGCTCTGGAAGGCAAGGTTGCGGATTTCAGAGATTTGCTTGACGAGTACAACCGTATTGCTGCCGCTAGAAATACTGGCGAGGGCGATGTATTCGGTGAAGCACCTACCAAACCAGAGTTGATAAAAGAATTTATGGACTTTAAAAAATGGCAAGATTATGGAACAGGACATTCAGAAAATGAAAGAGGCAATGATGTTTCAGGCGTTGAAGAACCTCAACAAGAAGCATCAGGAGGAAATGAACCAGCAGGAGAAGAGCGACCAAGAGTAGAAGAGGCTGACGACTTAGAAAACAAGGAACTCGAAAGTCGCATTGAGGTGACGGACGAGGAAACCGAGACCCCATCAAAGTACGGTCCTATCATGAAGCAAAAGATTGTGATTGATGGAGACAAGGAAGTGATGAAGGTTGATGAGCCTAACAAGAAGGGCGAGTACACTGGGTCTTACTATGAGTATGATGGCAAGAAGTTTGGTGACTTGAATGAGGTTACTGAGTATATTGACAGCAAGAATGAAGAAGGTCCTCTCCCACTCCTTCCAAAGGAAGAGAACCCAGACCCTCAGTTTAACCCGATTGAGGCAGCTGCAGCAGAGTTCAAGAAGGAGCATCCTTTGACCGAGGATGAGATTATGAAGGCTGACGTGGACGATTTATCCAAGGATATGGCTTTGGACTATCTGAACGGAGAAGTGACAGACGATTTGCACCGTGCTATCTACGAAAGTATCTATGCTAAACGCAAGGGATTGAAGGCTGAACCAAAGGTTGAGACTCCTAAAGCTGAACCATCCGCTGACCCAATGGAAGCTTTCAAGAATGCTGCAGAAGGGTTCGAGAAGGAGAAGAAGGGTAAAGCAGAACAGCCAAAGAATCCTCAGCAGAAAGCTGACGATGCAGCGGTAGCGGCTTCTAACAAGAAGGTTAATGACCTTTGGGATATGCTCAAGAATGCCGGCAAGGATGAAATGTCTGCTTCGTTCATCGGTCTTAACTCTAGACAGCTGGAGGTATTGCCTAGACTGGTGAGCGCCATGGCAGAGAATGCTTACCTGAGAATCAAGAGAGGTATGCACAATCTTGAAGACGTGGTGAAGGAAATGCGCAAGGAGTTTGCTCCTGCTGCCAAGATTTTCAAGAAGGAAGACGTGGATGCTATCTATGAGCAGATGATGAATATCCGCTATCGTGATGGTGAGCAGCGCATGAGCTTGAAGGAGTGGGCTGACTACTACGAGAAGACTTCACCTAAGCATCAGGAAAATCTGGTGGGTGACTCCAAGAGTGCCGAGGAAAGAAAGATGGCTGAGAAGAAGTTTATTGATACCGTGAACATAAAGTTGGGATTCAAACATAAGTTTAACGGTATTGTTGAGCTGAGAAAGATAGCTGAGAGAGTTGGTTTGAAGGATATTAAGGATACAGACCTTCAGGAGCTTGCTGAAACTGCCATTGTTAAGCGTGCAAGAGGTATCTCTTCAACGGAATCTACCAATAATGCCGAGAAATTCAAGCGCATCAAGACACTCTATGAGAATCAGCCGAGCCTCAACCAGCGTGATTCTGAGCGAGTGATGAAGCAGCAGTACTCTACCCCTGCCCCTTATGCTTTCCTTGCGGATATGTATGTGAAGGGTAACGGTAAGGTGATTGACAGCGCCCTTGAACCAAGTGCCGGTAACGGTATGCTTACCATCGGCTTGCCAATAGATAAGGTACATGTGAACGATATTGATGCACAGCGATTGGCGAACCTGAGAAGACAGGGCTTCAAGAACGTGACCAGTCAGGACGGAACCCAGCCATTCAACGTAAAGCCGGTTGACATTGTGATTACAAATCCACCATTCGGTAGTGCTACACCAAAGGACTATGACGGCTACAAGATTTCTTCTTTGGAAGGACAGATGGCTATCAATGCCCTGGAGAGCATGAAGGGTGATGGTCGTGCTGCTATCATCATCGGTGGCAACACGGAATATGCCAAGAACGGAAGTCTGAAACCAAAAGACAAGGCTTTCCTTGGTTATCTCTATAGCCACTATAATGTGGAGGACGTGATTAATG
>ERZ1034842.34-NODE-34-length-86329-cov-112.053910_pt1 | contig 86329 bp, 117 predicted proteins | sample MGYA00520634_ERZ1034842 | MGnify/ENA primary metagenome ERZ1034842 (study PRJEB33766, sample SAMN09781734) | gut metagenome | biome: gut microbiome | host: Homo sapiens | place: Madagascar | study: EMG produced TPA metagenomics assembly of the PRJNA485056 data... | reverse complement strand
TCATGACAGAGCAATCGAGCCTAATTGCGTTGAGGTATGAGGCAATCAAGTCTCCTGTTTCCTCCGTAATACTCTTAATGGAATTTCTAGAAGAAGAACTGCTATTATCTGACCATCCGTAAGTTTTCTTAAGGTAATCTCTCGTTGCCTCGATTTGCTTTGAGAGTTCATCTGTGCTGTTCTTTACGTCGGCATACTCGGCTCCTGTGTATTCTGAAATGACATTTCCGTTGGAATCCTTGATCTTGTCGTCATTCTCTGCGTATCCCTGAGTCTTCTTCAAAAGAGCCTTAATCTTGTCTCCATATATATTCTCAATCATGGAGTTCAAGATGACGTTCTTTAATTTTCCTTCAAAGCCATCCACCAAGTCTTCATACCCATTGGCCATAGTTGACATTGCGTCACCCCAGGAAGACACTAGGTCGGAGAACTTGTTGCCGGTAAGCTTCTCTGTAATAGCCTCAACCATATCGTCAGCCTTCTCTCCATACTGAATGAGCTTTTCCAGGTAATCTCTGAAGTCTGAATCCATGTTTGCCCACAGCCCGGTGTAATCCTTCTTGATTTTCGATAATGTATCAGCGTTCATATTAAGCATGTCTTCCATGCCGTTGAACTGCACTCCGTACTTTGAAGAGATTTCGCCGGCAACATCACGCCAGTTCTGACCATTGTACTTATAGGAACCCTTCCACATTCTATATTTGATAGAGTGGGAGCCAGCTGACGCACCGGCATTGAGCCTATTCTGCGCGATAACCTTAGTCTGCTCAATCTCCGCCTTAAGCATTTCCTGGGCTTCCTTGGATGCCTCTGTAGCCTCTGTACCCCAATGGATGTTCATGTACTCAGTCTTCTTGGAGATGAGAGAATCCCAAATAGAGGACAGGTTGTCGTACTCAGCCTTCGCCTTGTTGTAGCTACTGTAGTCTGCACCGAACGCCTTGATGAGCGAGCCGCCAATGCTCAACGCTGCGGAAGCGGCTGCTGCGTATGGACCAGCACCTTCGAGGAACCCGAGACCCTTCATTTTGCCGAGGGTATCAAAAGCCCCGGCTGTACTTGCTGCCGAAGAGAATGCGCCTGATGCTCCACCTACAATTTGGCCAAGGATTGAATCCTCTTCGCCCATAGCCTTGAATAGATTGGTTACCGGGTCAAGAACCGTGCTGAGCGCCTGCATCTTCGCCGCAAGTTCAGAAATGGCCTTAGACGAGTCGGCGTACGCTGACTGCTGATCATTCTTCAGACTCGCCTTTGTTCTTACGCCGCCTGCGATACCAAGTCTAGAAGCTTCCTCCTTGGTGACGAATATCTTCGCAGTATCGCCCATGCCGCCAAGACGCTCGTTTATGAACTTCCCGATAGCATTGCCACGCTTAACTCCTCCGAATACACTGGGGAACGGATTTCTGCTAATCTGCTCATTTCTGAGTTTATCCAAAGCGTCCCTCAACTGTTTGATAGATTCTACAGACAAACCGGTAGTCATTGAGAACTGGTCAATCTTCTCAATCATTGAGTCGATTGTAGCGGAAGAAACCCTATCGAGGTCATCAAAGATAGCAACCCAATCAGATTCCTGCTTGAACTGCTCGAACTGAAGCTTTGCCACATTCTCGTTGTGAGTTTTTGTGGCTCCGGCCTTGGCTCTATCTCTCATCTTCGGGTCTTCGATGCCCTTGATGAGCTCAAGCTGTCTCTCGTATTTGCGGTTTTCATCCTCAATTTGCTGGGAGATGGTGGCGTTCTTCTCAATCAAATTAGCCATCAGGTCGATGGTCTCCTTCTTGATCTTGTTGTTCTCATCTTCCAGCTTCTTGCGAATATCGTAAACGCGAGACTCTTCCCCATACATATCCTTGACATTTTCAAGACTCATTCCCTTAACCTCGTCCGTAGTCAAGTTAAGGCCTGACTGAATATTGTCGTGCTTTACGGAAACATCGAGCTGCTCTTCCAGAAATCTCTTATATGTTTCAAACTGAACAGTTCCTCCGAAAGCTATGTTTTCTGAACCCTTCTTGTTCCCTGTCAGCTCGTATATCTTTTTGTATGTCTCATACTGCTCAGATATAACATCAAGTTGCTTATTGAGTGTATTCAGTTCGTCTCTGCGCTGGTCTTCGAGAAGTTTTCGGTTTTCAGTTTGAATGCCCGCCTTTTCGTTTGCAGCATAGTCCAATCTGTCCTTTGTTGACGCAGGGAGAGTCCGCAAGAGCTCCTTAATAGAAGTCTCGTAGTTAGTATAGTCAGAGATAGGGAACCTCTTCTTGTCATCAAAGATAGCCTCAAACTCTCCGTCGTTTGCAAGTTGTCCAAGTGCGCCCTCTCCGTAGAGTTCCTTGAACTTCTTGATTTCGGCATACATCTTCTTGTATAATTCGATGCGTTCACGGAGATTCTTCAGCTGTTTATCTTCTTCGCGTCCATTCTTGTTTTTATCCTTACCGAAGTGACCAGTAACCTTATTCTTGCCTACATCAAGACTTATTCCAGACTGAGCCGCTATAGCTTCAAGCATTCGCTGCTCCCTTACGTATGGTTGTCTGTCGCCTGCATTCTTTGCATTGTCGTTCTCGTCACGGACCTCCTTATATCTCTTTCTTACAGCCTCTCCGAATGAAGTCCATCCGTTACTATTTCCTCCATTCAGATTGTGGAGATACTCGGCCATTTCCTTCTGCCAGAAACCACCTGTTCCTCCTTTAAGCTTTCCTTCCTTTTGTAGCTTGCCGAAGACTTTTCTTTCGATAGTTCCTACTTTGTTAGGGTTTTTCCAAACTTTTGAACCAGTATTGCCTTCTTGTGGCTTTGCTTTTCCTATGTTCAAAATAGCCATAGCTACGCTTTGAAGTCTCGCTACAAGACCAGGAACTTTCTTGTTCGCCTCAGATAACATTTGGTCAAGCATGGTTCTGAACTTATCCGGGTGCTGTTTGCACCACCTTGAGAACTCAACCATGTCCATATTCCTACTCTTGGCCATATATTCGAGATATTTAGGAATATCGTCGGTAGCTATCTGACCAAAGTTCCAACTAAAGCCATCCAAGTCGTCCTCCAACCCACGGAGATCATCTTCAACATCTTTGTTTCCGTTACTTACCTTCTTGACAAATGTCTCCCAATATCCGTTTACACCTCTCGAACTGCATATCTCGGCTATTTTTTCCTCAAATGTCATTCCAGCAGCCCTTGCACCAAGGATAGAATTTGCAACCTTTTCCATTGAAGACTTGGTAGAACCACCGAACTTCTCCATCTTCATCTGGAGCTGAGCAAGGTTCCCTGCAACGTCGTTTATGTTCTCGTCAATATCGTCTTGACCGATACCTGCCCATTGGCCGAACCAACTTGCTCCACCTGCGAATCCAGCACCAGAAGCCTCCTTTGCCTTTGCGAAGTTCTCTCCTTCGCTTGGAGTGAAATTATTCTCATTCCTAGCGTCAATGATTTTCTGTTTTAAGATATCATACTCCTTGCCGAGGTCATCAGTACTATCTATCTGTTCCTTAATGGAGTCTGTATAGAGTCCGCTCTGTTTAAGGACATCAGTCATCTTGTCTACCTGTTGCTGAAGAGTCTCGCCAGTGCCTTTATTGCCAACTTCCGATAACGTATCAGATAGCGTCTTTACTGTTGTTTTTGCAGTCTCGTTTATCCTGTCGGTATCCTGTTTGATGCTGTCCTTGAACTGACTATATGCCGAATACAGAGCTGTTCCTATAGTAATACCAAGTGTTGCAATATTCCATCCTGAGAAGAATCCTCCAAGCTTTCCTTTTACCTGATTAACAGCAAGCGACATTCTTGCCCTTGTTCCTTCTTTAGCTATAAGCTCGGACTCCTTTGCGCTTATCATACCCATAAGGCGAAGCTGTTCGATCATCTCCTTGGATATTAGGCCCTCGCGGAACGCTTTTTGCATCTTCAACGCGCTAAGTCGTCCCTCTAGTGCAGCTTGCTCTACAGCATTTCTGGTATTAATCTTGCTATTCAGCATTCCCTGGTAGTCAGCAATATTCTGCCTCATTTTTTCCTGGGTTATTTTACCCTCAATGAGAGCTTGCTGCTGCTCTACGGCGAAAGTTCTTAGCTTTACCTGTTGTTCAGCCTGCAAAGATGCAAGGTTACTGCTTATACCAACTCTTGAAGCAATGGCTGTCGCACCCTTACGCAAAGCATACATAGCACCGAATGCAAGTGCTGCGTTAGAGACCTTATCCAAAGCCAAAACCAAATCTGTTGTTCTATTAATAAGGAATGAGAAAGTACCTCCGACAACACTCTTACCTTCTGCGAACTTTCCAAGCATAATGTCCCAGGCATCAATGAGCTTATTCCATCGACCAAGCAATGTTTCGGACAGAACGAACTGCATGTTGTAGAACTGGCCTCCCTCGTCTGTCATTTTCCAAAGCACTTTCTGGACATCCTCAAAGCTAACCTGTCTAGCACTAATCATCTTCTTGACATCTGCCTGGGTATAATTGTTCCTTCCGTTCTTTCCTTCTGAGTTATAAAGCTCAGTGATTCTCTGCAAAAGAGGAAGACCAGCGTAAGCAAACTGGCGCAACTCCTTACCATCAAGCCAAGAACGAGCCTTTACCTGGCCAAATGCCAATCCCAATCGTCCGAAGTCTACACCAAGACCAGATGCAATATCCGCAAGTCGTTTTGTGGTATCATACAAGTCATTCGCCTCAACTCCGAATGCAGCCAGCTGCTTTACATCTCGGTTCAGCTCTCCAAATTTAAATGGAGACTGCAACGCAAGCTGCTGTGTCTGAGCGAACAGCTCATCAGCCTTCTGTACATCACCGAGGATAGAGCGCAACGCTACATGCTGCTGAACAATCTCGCCGCCAGTCTGTACGATTGAATTAAAGAATTGCTGCGCGCCAAAGACAATACCTCCCTGTAAGAAGAGAGACTTGATATCTCCGACTATGGATTGCATCTTCTTCGCTTCAGCGTTTGCTCCGGCGAATGCTGCTGCAAGGTCGTTTCGTGCCTTTGCGGCAGACTGAGCAATCTCCTGCTGGCGTTTCTGTTCTAGTTCAATTCCCTTCTGTACCTCTCTGTTGGACTTTTCATACTCAGCGGCAACACGATTAGCAAGCTGCACTTCTCTTCCGTTCCCTATCTGACCAATAGATCCGAGAGCATCCTTATCCTTGCCCTTAAGACGCTTCCTTGCGGTTTCGAGCAGGTTGATAGAATCTATAACCTTATAAATCTGCTGGTTTATCTCGTCCGTATTGATTCCGAGCATCTTTGCTGTAAACCTTGCAGACTTCAATCTGTTGAGGGCATCGGACAGAGAATTGATTCGCTGAGTAGAAATATCAATTTCTCTTTGTCGCTGCTTCTCGGCTGCGGCATCTTCCCGTTTCGCCTTGGCAGCGTCTCTTGCAGCCTGAGCCTCCTGCTTTGCTGAAGATTTTTCGAGATTAGAGTAATATTCAGACATTCTTTTCTGAATGTCGTTCTGTCTCTGCTTCTGAGGAGTCTGGCCTATAAGGTCCTTGACATTTGCCTGGCTGACACGGAGAGTATCGTAAACGTTCTGAAGAGCTGTTATTGTACTCATCAGTTTCTCCGCTTCAGCGTTGGCCTCCTTCAAGCCCTGCTGTCCGAAGGAAATACCCTCCTTCGTACCGGTTCCGATAGCGTGCTGGTACAGGGTAATGTCCTCTCTGACCTTCCCTAATCTTGTAAGCAAGGTATCTATCTCTGCCTTGATGTTCTTCAGGCCCTGATCGTTCTTGAAGAATGGAGATATACCTGCCTTCTCTGCAATCTCACGTCTCTTCTCCACAAGCGCCATGTAACGCTTGATGTAGTCAGACATATTCTTCAATTCTTCATCCTGAGCTTTCTTTGCTGCGTCCTTCTGACGTTTTTGGCGGTCATACACTTCCGCTGCGGCTCTCTCCAATGCAATAGTCTTTCCCTTCTCTCGCCCGTAAGCCTGTGTTGCGGCTGAGGCTTTCGTCATTTCTACTGCTACGTCAGATAAAAGGTTCTTCATCTGCGCAGCATCGGTAAGGATTGATTTGTTTCCAGATGCCGCCTGTAATCTGGCAAGTATCTTGTCAAGCTCGGTAATACTTCCACCAAGCATGTTAGTATTGTAACCCTTCAAGCCTCCCTCTACCATAAGGTCTCGCATCCTAGCTAGCTTTTCGGTTACTCTAGCTATGTCAGCTTCAACCTTTGCTGCTCCACCGGAAAAGGCAGAAAGAGGGTTCTCCTTTTTGAACTGATCAGTAATCTGCTTTACATCACGGAATGTCATTTGAAGAACCTTGGCATAATCCTGCAAAACATTTGCGCTATCTACGCCGCCACCTCCGCCACCTTGTGCTTTATTCTGCAATCTGAAAAGCTGATTATTGATATTCTCAAGCATCAGCTCGGCTTCCCTAAGTTTCGAGGTATCAACATTAGGATTCAGTGAGCGTAGCTCTGAAATCTTACTGCGCTCTATATTTATTCTTTGAAGCATATCGAGATAGGAGAGAGCGTTTTTTACCGCTAACTGCAAATCTTTAGCATCATCGCTTTTTTCGTTTTTCTTGAGTTTGGAAATCCTTCTGTTTATCTCATTGAGAACATCTGCAAACTCTTTGGCTTTTTCTGCTTGCTCCTTAAATCCAGACTTTTTCGTTCCGAATCCCTGGAGGGCACGAAGAAGCGCGTTCGCAGCATCATCACCAGTCTTAAGCTTGTCAATGATTTTCTGCAACTCCTTGGAGGTATTATCCTTGACACCAAGTTGGAACCACAAGTCACCTAAATTTCCACCTGCCATATCCTGAATATTTTAAAATTAGAGTTTATTGTTTAAGTAATCAGCAAGACTTATCTTCTTGCCGATGAGGCTTCCCTCATTCTTCTTTTTCTCCATCCACCTGTCGTAGAGGTCATCCATCTCCTTCTTGGTATGCTTCTTTGGACCACCTTCCTTCTTGGTCTTTGGATAGACGACAAGAGGCTGGTCTGCAACCATGAGATCAATCTGTGCCGACGAATAGCCCCACCAGTAGTCGTAGGCTGCGATGAAGTACTTGCGCTGAAAGAGGAAACCGAACTTCTCAGCTAAAGAGAAGGCTGCTCCCCAGCTGGTTCTGCTTGGATAGCTTTTGCTTCGCTCCTCGTCATCGTCATCATCACGTCCGTCATCCCGGTCGCTAATATGGTAGCCAGTGAGAATGCGTTCGATGGAATTTTTTTTTTAGAAACATCGAGGACCCTCAGAACCTCGGCCACATCCACATCCTTGATGTAGTAGAGCCAACGCCAGTAGATCCAATACAGGAATCGAATCTTCCAGATGTTGTTAAGGAGGATGCAGACGCAAATCTTGACGTTGCGCTTCCATTCGTTCTTCTCCTTAGCCCTGATATGAGAACACCTGCTCATGGTTCCCTTGCGAAGCCAACCGAGCTTGTGCTTCTTTCCACGGAACACGAACTCGGTAGGCTCGTCGTGCAGTACGCTGTCGAGTAACTCCTGTAAGTCCACCGAAGGCTGCTCTATTTTCTTTTCTTCTGCCATGATTGTATGCTATTAAATGAAGAAGGGCGGCACGGCTGTTATCATAAGCCTGCCGCCCAACGGTTTGTTATCCTGAATCTAATTACCTAAAGAAGTCTTATTCAATAGTCTCCCAGTTGTCGTCCTTAACCCACTCGGCGTCGGTTACTCGGGTATCCATATACCTCTCCTTTACGGTTGCAGAACCGGTATTGTATGTAATTACGAGGCCCTGTCTGCGGTTTGCCGCAGGAACGGTCTTACGGGTTGTTGCCGCATCGGTCTTGTAAGTAAGGCTCATAACGCCATCACCCTTTGTCAACCAAGCAACGCTCTTCGTACCCGCACCCTCAACAGAGCCAGAGAACTTGAACGCAACTGGCTTGGAACCTGAATCATCCCATTGCATTGTTGCATACATAGAGAGGTTGGTCAGAACCATGAGGTTCTTCTTCTCCTCGTCAACGATAACGATAGTACCTCGCATCTTGTAGAGCTTTGGCTCAACGGCAACACCGGTATACTGAACGTCAAGAGTATTGTCACCAGTACCGGCAAGAGTGGCACTGATATCGTTAACAGCGTCTTCACCGAACATCGCCTTAAGAAGCTCCTTAGCCTTGGAAGGAACAACGAACTCTACGTTGAAGTCACCAAGCTCAGCAGTGGTAGCCCAGTCACCAGAAAGGCCGATAACCTTGTAGTGGTTAATTGTAGGGTCGTCCATTGTAGCCTTCAGAGAGTCAACCTCAACAGGGAGCTCCATATCAACGGTAAGCTTAATGTCGCTTTTGGAGAGGTCAACCAATGCAGCGGAGTAGAGCAGCGACTTAGGGCCGCAGAACACTTCCTTCATTTTTTCAATAGTCACCATAATCTAAAATATTTTAAATTGTTATACCTGAATACTTATTTAGTACGTAACCTTCCCTGTATGATTGTCACGGAAAAACCTGCGCCGTCGTCTGTCTGTAGTGTTATACGAGGATTGGAAACAATGAGATTTTTTGTGGAGATTGGAAATCTGTCCATAATCTCCTGGACTTTCTCGTCAACGCTAGATACATCAAGTGTGTGCGGGTTGCTTGCCAAAGTCTTATCGCGCACATACAATTCGATTTGAGCTATAGTGGTGAAATCATTGTAAACTCCACTTGAGTTCATCTCGTTATTGTAGATACTAGATGGAAAGTATACCACGATGTAGCTGTTGATTTTCGTATCAACTGCTTTTGGTCGGCTCCGGGAGTAGAGCTTGTCGCAAATCCCCTTCATTGCATTACCGACATCGAAATATAGAGTCTTAATACTAACCATATCTTACATCGTTCTAAAGTATCTAACCAAATATTCTCTAAGAGAGGTAATCACGTCGTGACCTCTCTTCACCTCGACAAACTTAGCGTAATCCACACCGGCAACAAGGAGCATCTGCCATGTGGCATCGTACTTTCCTTTGTTGTGCTCCCTGGAAACAAGTTCATCCCACGCCGTGTTTGGACCATATTCGCCACCTTCTCCGTATTCACCCTTGTAAGGTCTCCTTCCGCTGTCTTTGAATGAGAACGAACTGCGATAATACTTATCGAGGTTGTATCTCTCTCCAGCAGCGAGGGTTACTCGGGTTGGCTCTGGGCCTGGAGCATAATGAATCAACTGCAATGAGCCGTTGTAATATGTACCGATGGCTGTTGACTTGTACAAGTTACCGGTTACGTCATCATAGTTTCGAGACTTGTCAGCAGCCTTCATTGTCATTTCAGCCGCATGATCCATCTTCTGCTGCATCTTTGCTACAGCCATCTGACGGATTTTCTTCTCGACCTGTAAAAACTGACCTGATAAACTTGTCATAATCTAAACCCTTGTCAAATTCCAATACACAACAGTCCTGTTATTATCCGGCTCACAGTCCTTGACCATACCTACCTCGGTGTTGTTGCCGACAGTTGAGTAGATGGTGTCGCCGTCAAGAGGACATCTGTCAGCATCCCATTCGTCATATCTGACAGGAATCGATGCCTTCCTCTTGTTCTGGTCGACGTTCTTGTCTCCCTCTGTAGTAGTATCGGTGTAGCTGCGGCCTTCGCCATAGTAGAGGATGATTTCCTTATCCTCACCAACAGGAGCATCATCATCGGCAAACGGGTCATCAGGGTCGGCTTTTCCGACGATCTTCCTCACGATCTTGATGATGTGAGGGTATCTTTGGTTTCTGATATTCTCTTTCAACATAAGCCTTTTATTTAATGATGTGCGGTAGATGCTCTCCATAAGGAGAATAATTAGCTCTTTTCACTCCGTGTGAATTCACCCGGAAGGTGGACTTCTTTTTCAAGACAGATTCAGGTTCAAGCTGTGCGTAGATAGCGTTTGCTTCTGCCTTCATCTCGCTCCTGTCTTCGTCTGACAGGTCGTATCCACCTCCCGTGTGAGTCCAACCGTTATCGGAATCAGAGGTATTGTTCACCTTGCTCGGCCCGATAATAAACCATTTCAGAATATCTGCATAAGCAAGTTCAAGGACATTATTCTCATTATCTCCGATAAGAGAGTCTCTGTCAATGCCACGCTTATACATGATTCCAATGATAGTCTGCTCCGGAACCTCGAACTTAACCCTGCTCGCAAGGTAGTCGAAAGCTGTGAAACCTTTATTCTCTGAATCCATAATCATACAGTATAGTTACGTTAATAATTAACCCTTCTTGGTAATGTCGATAATCCAACGGTAAGGAGAATCGAGCATGGCAGGAACGGAAGCGAGGAACAAGTCTGTCTTGAACTCCTGGAACATACCGTTCGCAGTAACCATGTTACGCAGCAAGCCAAGCTTGTTGTTGGTCTGCGCCCAAGCCACATCAATGAGCTTGTTACCAAGAGTGTCGAAAATTCGCTTATCGAGAATCTCCTTGCGCATGAAGCGCAAAGGCTTGCCAGCAGGGCGAAGAACGACTGTTCCGTCTGCCCAACCACGAATCTCGGTAACTGTGCCATCGAAGCGCTTGTTGTGCTCAACCTCATCAACAATCTCGATAGGAGAAAGACCGTTGAGGTCAACAACAGACTTCAAGAACATTGCGTTGTTTGGACCGTAGTTCTGCAAAACTGCCACAAAGTTAGCGTTCGCCCAGCTCTTGTACAACTCAGCAATCTGCTTGTTCTTCAAGAACACGTTATTGTAGTCGTTCTTGGTCATCTGCCATACGAGAGGTACGCTGCGGTACTCAATATGGCTGTTGCGCCAATCCTCCTCAAATTTACGCATCTGCTCAAGCAAGTCGCAATTTGCATCGTTCCACGCAAGCGTACCCGCCTTTTTGAAGTTCTCCTTTGGAACCTTTGCGTCATACAGAGGCTCCTGGATACCACGACCAATCTTGTCGTAGTCGATGAAGCCGGTCGAACTCAACTGGGCTGACATGTATGTCATAGTCATGTCGAGTGAGTCGTACAATACCTGCACCTTGTCGAGGTAAGCATCAACCAGGTCAGCGTCGTTGCCGAACTCATCCTGGAGAAGCTTCATCTTGTGGTAACGCTCTGTCGCAGTCTCACGGAAGCCGTCAGCAGCGAAGTCTGGGATTGAACCGGTGTACCACTCAATACCCTCGTGGTCGTTCTGATAGCCCTCGCCGAGAGGAGCGCGGAGGTTCATCAAGGTTGCAGGGTTCAATGTTCTTGTGCGAACCTTGAATGTTGCATCACCATTGTTAGATGTAGGGGTGAGATTTGGATCAATGTCACCCTGTGTCAGATACCAGCCGTTGTTACAGCGAAGTACGCCGTCACGATTGACGAACTTCTGAAGGTAAGTGTTGTTACCCTTACCAGTGAAGAACTTCGCAAGCTGCTCGACACCAATATCAATTTTTGCCATAATCCTGAATCAATCTTTTTACGTTAGACAATAGGTTAAATATGCCAGAACTCTGGGTAGAGTGACTTGTTCATCGCCTTGACAGCAGGCGGAACAGGACCCATACGGTCAAGCCACATAACGCAGTCTGGATTCAACATACAGAAGTTGACGTTTGTACGAGGCTTGTGGTACTTGTCGCCGCCGGCATCGAAATAAGGGAAGTCGTTGTCGCTCGGAGCAAAGCAGTTAGGGTTGGTAACCATAGGCAATACGGATTCGCCTGCACTTGCAGCCTCAACCAATACGTCACCTACCTTCAATGCGCCGAGAGCAGCAGAAAGAGTAACCTTCCAAACATCACCTGCGGTGTCGTCAGTCGTAGCCTCAACGGCAGATACAGTCACGCCCTTTGCTTTTGTCTTAAAGTCCTTCTGACCGACCATGATGGTGTCGCCAGGGAACGGGATGTGAACAAAGCCGTTACGAACGATGTAGATGTCTGTGTCTGTAGCCGCAGCGGTAGCCTTTGCCACGCCGTAAGCCTTCAGAATCTTGATGGTAGCACCAGGACCATCGTTGCCTGCTGTAAAGCCAAGGTCGTGCTCGATCAAGTCACCGGCATAAATCTTAGCCTGGCCCTTGAATGGGTTGACAAGCTTACCACCAATAGGTGGGTGAACGAAGGCATTCTTGATGAGTGCCTCAAGGCCAGCAAACACGTATCGGGTTCCACCGACCTTACCTTCTGTCTGAACAATGGTTGCGCCGTGGTTCAGCATACCACGAGTACCCATCTGTTCCATGTAGGAAATAGAAGTGTTGTCCATAATCTTTTTACCTTTTTAAAATTGTTATCCTGAAATTACTTCTTGTCTCCACCGCCGAATCTCTTCTTTCGACGCTCGGCCACTTCTTCCATAAACTTGTCATCATCTGTGGACGTGCCTCCGCTAGACGTGCGACTGCCTTTTGCAGGAATACCGTTTTCACCGGTAGCCTCCTTGTACTCTGCGGTGTAGATCTTCTCAGCCTTAGAAACCAGGTCGTCGATGTCGGCATCTTCGTCCGGAATCTCCAGCTTTGCGATTGCAGCATTGAGGAAGTAGTTCTTCATTTCAAGGTTTGCATTGTCGAACTTATCCTTCAAACCTGCCTTTACTGACTCGATGGTTGCCTTCCTTGCAGCCTTCTTGTCTCTTTCTGCGTTAGCCTTTTCGAGAGCTTCGAGTTTCTCAAGCAGCTTGGAGTATTTGTCGTCAGGATCGTCACCCTTTTTAGCCTCCTTGCGCTTACGCTCCTCTTCCTCTTCCTTCTTCTTGCGTTCAGCTTCCTCCTTGCTCTTCTTTACCTCGTCAGAGATATTCTTGTGCAAGTTGCCGTTGATACGCTTCAGACGGTTTGCTAACTTGGTAACCAACTTGGAATTTGCTTCCTCGTCATCACCGAAATCTTCCAAAACATCATCAAGTTCCTCATCGATGGTCTTTTGGCTAAGTTCTTTGAACTTGGTGGTATCAACCTCCTTGTTCACTAATGCTAAGAGTTCCTCTCTTGTCATGTTGTTTTTTGATTAAAAATGTTATCCCGAAAGTGGTCCCTCCACCTCGAAAACGTATAAATATACCTTTTATTTTGCAAATATATGAATAAATATGCAATTATCAAAGAAAAATTGTATATTTTTGCAGTAATAAATGTATATTTATGCAGAAAGATGTATTTTCAGGATTAAAATTGGATAACGGAGAGCCTATTTACACTCAAGAGTATATCCAATCATTAAGAGACGCCGACAAGAAGCATCCCGACAAGCTGAAGATTATAGCTCAGCGTGGCGGTCAGGAACGCATGCTGTCTATAGACGCTGATATTAAGATAGTTGGCGGTTCGCGAGGCGGCTCAAAATCGTTCTCTTCCCTAATGGAAGTTCTGAAGGATATTAAAAATCCAGATTTTCATGCAACAATTCTTCGTAACGAAAAAGACGACTTACAGTCCTTAGTGACAGACTCTTATAAATTGTTCTCCCAATTTGGAACTTACAATAAGTCACAAAATGATATGACCTGGAACTTCGATAACGGAGGATGGCTCAAATTCTCGTACTATGCTGGAGCCTATCAGGACTTCAAGACACGATTCCAGGGTCGCCAGTATGCCTATGTCTGCATCGATGAGGGTACTCAGTGTCCATACAAGAAGTTCAAGTACCTATTGACCAACAACCGAAATGCAGCGCATATCCGAAACCGCTTCTGGATTACCTGTAACCCGGACCCGGAATCTTGGGTGAGAAAGTTCATTGACTGGTGGGTTGACGAGAACGGCTACATCATACCGGAACGGGACGGAGTTATACGATACTGCTTCATGGATGGTGATACACCGGACTCAATCTACTGGGGTAACACAAGAGAAGAGGTGTACGAGCAGTGCAAGGGCATCATCGATAGCCTCTGGAAGGACAGCTACGAGGAACTTGGATACACAAAGCTCGAAATGTTCATCAAGTCAGCGACATTCATCCGTGCAGATGTATCTGAGAACATCAAGCTTATCTCTACAGATGCGTCATATCTCGCCAACCTTGCCCAGCAGGACGAGGAACAGCGTATGCGAGACCTGGAAGCTAACTGGAACTGGAAAGCTGCCGGAGATGACATGATCAAGATGGAAGACCTTGATGAAATCTACGACAACTCAGAACAAACAGGAGACGGAAAGCGCAGAGCTTCTGCCGATATCGCATTCACCGGCGGCGATAACTTCGTGATGTGGCTCTGGGAAGGATGGCACTGCAAAGACTTGGTTGTTCTGAGGCTGGACCCAAAGACTCTTGTTTCGGTAGTTGAGGCTAAGCTGAGAGAGTGGGGTGTAGAAGAATGCAACTTCACTTACGATATGCAGGGTATCGGTCAGTACTTCAAGGGATTTTTCAAGGATGCCGTCCCATTCAACAACCAGGCAGCACCTATCGCTCAGAGCCATCAGGAAGAGGAAGGAATCAAATACCTTTACAAGGACTTGAAATCCCAGTGTGCATTCCTGTTCTATAAGATGATAAAAGAGAAGCAGATTTCCATCGACTCAGCCCTGCTTGAAAGAAAGTATTCCGGAAACGGATTCGACAAGGTTCCTCTCAGACAGATCCTTCAGAAGGAGCGTAAGATGCTCAGACGTGACGAGAATAGCGATGATAGGGGATTCAAGCTATTACCTAAGAAGATTGCCAAGAAATATGTCGGGCACTCGCCTGACTTCTTTGAATCTTGGTTCTATGTAATGATATTCAGTTTAACAAAAAAGAAAAATAAAAAGGTAAAAGGATTATGGATGCTATCAAGGTAACAAATTTCAGAAAGATTCTGGTAAAGAAGCCTTTCTTTGAACTCACGCCAAAGGGGTACATGACCCACGATGGCTATTGTAGGAACGAGGTGTCCGATAATGAAGACCCTCAGATGCCGCAAGATACATTGTACAGAGTGATTAAGACTCAGAAGGACTTCCTTCGTGAGTTCTATCCTACGTCCCACAAAATCTTCGACAAGGATCTCTACCCTGACATCTGGAGAAAGAACCCGGAAGACGGGAAATGGTATGTCCAGGAGATTCAAAGAACGGCATTTGCTTTCCAGCAGGTTATTCATACGAAGCACGTTCTCCACATGACAGGTAACGATATTCAGTTTGAGCTTGCCGGTGATCCTGAGATGAAGAAACAGGAAGCGTATATTAATCTCCTTGCCAAGTTCAAGAAGGGATGGTATATGCACGATATGGAGATTCGTTACTATGAGTCTGTAAGTTCGTACATGAAGGTTGCTGATGCTGCTGTAGTCGGATTCTTCGATAAAAACAAGAAATTCGGTACTCGCACATTGGCTTTCGATAGAGGAGACACTTTGTATCCTCAGTTCGACCCTCTTACTGGTGAACTCGTTGTGTTTGCTCGCAAGTATTACGACTTCGACGAGGAAGGTAATGAAAAGATTGAATGGGTAGAGGTGTGGGATGACAAGACATTCTACCGCTTCAAGAAGCAAGTTAACGAAGGCAGGGTTAAGGAGACTATCAAGAGAATTGCCAAGATATTCGGAATCGACGACTACACTTGCGTTGAAGAGAAAGCTCACGGCTTTCCATTTATCCCTGTTGCATACGTAAGAAACGATGACGGACCATGCTGGTCTGTTGTACAGAAGAACATCGAGGACTACGAGGAAGCTTTCTCTTATCTCTGCGAGAACAACAAGGCTTACGCCTTCCCTATAATGAAGTTGAAGGGCGATGGTGACGACATTACCGTTGTTGGAGATACAGACGGATCGGCTAAGATGATTCAGATTACCGATACGAATGGTGATGCTGACTTCATTAACGGAACAGACGCTTCAGATGCATTTGCGACACAGCTCAACAAGTCGTATGACCTCATCTATGAGCTTTCGTTCACAGTAAAGCCACCGGAGCTGAAGTCGGGTGACCTTCCGGGCGTTGCCATCAAGCTGCTCTATTCTCCTGCTATCGAGGTTGCTGAGAACGATGCCAAGAAGATGCATCCGTTCCTGGATCAACTTGTTCGTATCTCAAAGTATGGTATCGGAATTGAAGAAAACTGCATGGCCACTATGACCGTTCTTCCTATTCACGCTTGGGTGGAAATCTATGTGCATCAGAATAAATCTGAAATAATTACAAACTTAGCGACAGCTGTTCAGAACAACTTCCTCTCAAAGCAGACTGCATCTGAGCGTTGCCCAGACTTCCCAGTTAACGATGAATACGACCGTATCATGCGCGAGAAGAAGGAAGAGGACCAGCAGGACCTCCTTATGGATATGCAGCGTGCGGTTAACGAAACAGAGAATGCCATCGAGGAGCAGAAGGCAACGGCGAATATTCAGAATGGAGGCAGCGGAAACGTACGTACTGGTCGTGGCGCTGGCAGACCGAACAAAAGCGGGACAGACTGGGATGAGAACGGCAACTGGCCGGGCCGTAACAACTGGAAGACCGTAAAGAAGTAAGCCTATGGATGAGTTAAAACGTTCTGTAGATTACAGCAGGAAGCGCTTACAGGCAATCCGAAACTGCGAGGACCATGTTGCTGATATCCTCTGGAAAACGACGCAGAAGGTAATTGCCGCAAGTAAGCGATACAGAGGTGCGGGCAGGCTCACAAACGAGTCAGCCCTGCTCTCTTACGCCAAGAATGTTACTGCTGAAGCAGAGGAGAGTATCAACAGCTATATCTCTGCCTACTCCAAGGCTTCATGCAAGATTCTCGGGATTGACAGCGAGAACATCGAATCGTTTCTCGTCAGCGACATCTACGGAAAGACGACATCCGAAAGAAACGCCGTCTATCTCGGAAACTTTGCTGAAGATATTGTAAGGATGGTCAAGGCAGGAACCTTGATGGGATATTCAGACCAGCAGCTCCTGTCTTCCATCCGAACAGGCTATAAAGACCCATATCACACATCAGTCATCACCAAGGCGAAGAGAAAGGATATCAACATCGATGTTCCTTCTTACGGAAAGGGCTACTACAAGAACGCCTATCAGAACATCGTAAGAAACGCTTCTCAGGTGATTGCTTTAGCGTGGGGACAGGCAGAGCAGGAGTATGGGCAGGAGCATAAGGCTATCGGATTCTATGTCAAGAGAGGAAGCAGCTATCCTTGTGATATCTGTCAAAGCGAAGCCGATGCCGGCATCCATTCTTTCAAAGACCCATATCCACCGTTCCACGTTTCGTGTTGTTGTTACACTTTATTTGCGTTCAAGGATAATAAAAAGAAATGATATGATAAATTCTGAATTAAATTTTACTTTAGAAGAAATTCTTCCGAAGTTCCCTAAAGAATTCCAGGAGAAGATAAAGCACTCTGTAGAGCTGCTGAGAAAGGCGGAGAAGCTTGCGCTGGCATACTCGCCTAACGAAGGCTTCTATCTATCGTTCAGTTCAGGCAAGGATAGTCAGTGTCTTTATCACATTGCCAAGATTGCAGGCGTGAAGTTCAAGTCTCACATGGGGCTTACGTCCGTCGATCCACCAGAAGTAATCAAGTTTTGCCGCAAGCACTATCCGGACGTAGATATGATAAAGCCGAAAATCAGTATCTATAACCAGGCTCGAAAGGAAGGCATGCTTCCGACAAGACTGATACGATGGTGCTGCCGAGTCTATAAAGAGGGCATCGGTGCAGGCAATGTTGTTCTCATCGGAATCCGTCACGCAGAAAGCAGACAGCGTTCGGGTAGGAGTGAGGTCGAGATTACCAACCATAAGTACAGAGGCTCTCTTGAAGGTCTTGACGAGTTCCGAGACAAGAGGAACAGCCAGAAGCGTGGCCGTCCAACCCGGTGGGGCATCCACGAGATTAACATCACTAATGCCAGTGATGAGCGTACCATCGGCTGTATCCGAGGCTACGAATCGCTCCTCATCTCTCCAATCATAGAGTGGACCGATGATGAGGTATGGCTATTCTTGAATACACTCGGCATCAAGCATTGTAAGCTGTACGACGAGGGCTACTATAGGATTGGCTGCCTGTGCTGCCCTATGCACAACTATAAGCAGAAACTCGCCGACTGCAAACGCTATCCGCATATCTACAATAGCTGGATTAAGGCCATCAAGGATATCCAAGCTAGCGGAAGGATGATAGACGAAGGATTGTCGCCAGAAGAGGTGTTCGACTATTGGATATACGGCAAGTCTATCAATGTATGGAGAGAACACCGCAGGAAGCAAACGTTGAACTTTTAAATATCAAGATTATGATTGAAGAAACAAAAGGATACACGTTATCCGTCGATACATACAAGAAGGCGAAGGCACTCAAGATGAAAGACCCTCGCTATTACATCTACGCCAGCCTCCGTGGTTCAGGTATGTCTGTTCGTGACAGCTGGGCCATCGCATTCCAAGGAGAAGGAATAGGTGTGTGGGAGAAATCCTTCCTCGAAAACGAGATGAACTTGCTTGAAGCCCAAGAGTCCGTTCAGAAGAGAATAGCAGAGGTGCAGGGTAAGAAAGCGAAGAACGAGAATAGCGACGAACTTACACAGGAGGAGCTTATTAAGGCTACCTCAAAGGAAGAAATCCTGAGAAACCTCGTTATCGCTCAGCGAAAGCAGAAATTTGGCTCTCCAGAGTGGCAAAAGACGACAGCCATGATAGCAGACTATTCTAAGATTAAGCAGGACGAGATTGATACGGAAAACAATGTGGTCCATTACTACATTCCTCTATCAATGCCTAGATGCTGCGAGGACTGCATTATCTTTAAAAATGGCCAGGCGACCTTCCAAAAGAAGAAGAAATAGTTAAATTCGTGTTAAAGTAACTTTGTTTTACTAGAATTTATGCAAAACCAAGTACCTTTGCATACAGTTTTATGTTTACAGATTCTTTCTGCGAATCATAATTCTAAAATTTTGGTCAACATAGAGGGGCAGTGTCTTCACAGATGCTGCCCCTCGCTTTTTTAAATAAATGTATAAGTAAAAGAAAACTTTGAAGTCAATTAAGAATACTTCTCTCCAGTGATGAGTTCAAGCGCAATTCTGACCTGATCATTAAGAAGAGAGTCGTTAAACGTAGGAAGAATGCCGTATGATGGCAGTTTCTTCGTCTCTGCGGCCTCCAAAATGAACTGGAGTGCCTGTACTAGGGAGGTATGGTCTTGAACGACCTCAAGCAATTTATCGCTCATTCTTGCCTCCTTCCTTCTTAATCTGTTCTGCCATCTCAAGAAGAGTCTCGGCGTGCTTGTCGCGGTCGATGACTTCCTGTACGGCCTCATCGCTCTCCTTACGAAGCTGCTCTTCTGTCTTGCCCTTGTCGGCAGCAGCGTTCAGTCTCGCAGACTCACGGGCAAGGTATTCGTCACGGAGCTTCAACTTACCTGCCGTATATTCTGCATCGCCAGGCAACGATGTATCCGCATACATAAGCTGGGCAAATGCCTCGATGATGTTTCCATCATCCTTGGAGAACTCATAATGGTCTCCTACAGCAACAGGAACACATTCATCGAGCGCAGCGTACATGGATGTACCGATAGAGTATTCAATACCCCATGTACCGGCAATGTTCGCAATCTTGATGAAAGGCAGCGAGCCTCTCTGTAAATGCTTCTTGATCTCAGCAGGGATATCCTCTCTGAGTGAAGCAACTTCTTTCTTTGACAAGCTCTTGCTGAACTTCAGCACGGTGAAGTGTCTTGTCTTGATAGTCTTTCCAAATGGTAATGCCATGATAACAATATTTTAAAGTTCAACTTTTATTTCCTTATACTCGAAATGCTCACAAGAAGGATCTTCTTCCGAAGTAAACATATTCACGGTAGGGTGATGACAAACTCCATTCTTGAAGAAGAAACAATCCTTGCAAGTGTAATCAGTCTGTTCCATGCTCCTTACGTTTTTGATATTCCATCAATGTCAAGATACAATAGTTAGCGCAGTCAAGAAGAGCATCTTCCAATGGCTCATTAGCGACTTGTGCCTCATTATCCTTCAACGTCTTGATACGATTCACTTTCTCTCGTATCTTTCCGTAGCCGTAGTTGATACCAAGCTCATCATACATCTCAGAAAAGGCATTTCCGTAGTCGTGATTCTTCTTGATATAGGTTTCTTGCATCTCCCCCGTAATTCTATTAAAGAGCATGACATCTTGCGACATGTCGCGCACTCCGTTCAGTTTGTTTACGGTTTCTTCTGAAAGACTGTTTGTCCACTTACGCAAATTGATGATTTCTTCCATAGACAACCATTTTTTCCTGTTTCTGTAATAATTCGGTTAAATTCCTCTATACCAAAACAGAATGTTGTGGTAGTCCACTGTTCCTCCAATTTACCAAAAATCGTATTGTGACTATTTCCCATCACAAAAAGCTCACGTATCGTCTCGATTGTAACACGGTTATCTTTTATATCAACTATCTTGAACAAGACCGGAAGATCCACTTTGTCTTTAAGCAGAACACCGAATCCCCCAGATGCTATAGAATGCAAAATCCACCCTCTCTCATCCTTTTCCCTTCTTTCACACAAAGTGAATACAAGACCTACCTTAATATCTTCTTTCTTAATCATAAGCTATTTCCTTCTATATTAAACCCCAAAACAAAACCAAAGCAGACCATAAACTTTCATTTCTGCTTTCGAAAGTTGCTTAAAGCACTCAAAGTCATAGTCCTTATTTACATAAGCCCTAATTGGAGGTGCAAACTCTTTTTGCTTAACTGCTATTGCATATTCCGATTTGTGTGGAAAAACAGAATTCATATCCTCAATAACCGCACACATAACCATTCCGTTCTCTCGGACATCCGCATTACTTTCTATTTGCTGCTTTAGCTTTCCGACGGAATTATTTAGGAAAAACTCTTTAGGTGCAAAGTAAATGTAACCTAGTTTTAATTTCTCATTTTTATCCATAAGCTATTTCTCCTTTTGTATGCACGTAGCCACAGATGCCGACGTACATGATGTATTTTAAGTATTTAAACATTTTTCCAAAAATCTACTATATGGAGGAAAATTCTCCGCAAACAACAAATCAAAACCAAGAATGTCCTTATGGTTTTTCTTCACTTCTTCTTTGCTAATTAGTTTCATCATTCTCAATCTCAATAAAATCGCCTAAACCCAAACGAGCCTTGTTGATGCAAGAGGCAATCCAACCTATCAGATAGGCAGAAGGCTCGCCGCCATGTTCCATACCAATATCATTCTCGATGTTATCGCAAGCATGAGAAGCTTCATGGCAACAAACCCCCATCTTCATAGAATCCTTGCTTGCAAAATTAATAAATGAACAAAGCCTTTTATTCTCCTTTTCTCTAACTGTATCGTAGGTTATTGCGTCAGAATTAGAGAAATCAACCTTCAAAACCTCGCCATCTCTACCTTCAAAACACTTATTAGCGTCTTCTTGGCTCATGCCAATAGCGACACATAACAATCTCGGATAGATAACAGGGTCGTATTCGTAATATCCTTTCTTTTTCATATTCTCAACTATTTCTGTTTTGACACAATCTCGATAGCAGACAATAATGTCTTCTCGCTGATACCTTTTCCACTACCAACACCATCTTCCTCTATCTTCTCAATAGAACTCTTTATAGAGCATACTGCATCATCTATGCTATCTGCACTACTCTTTGCATTCTCGATTGATGATTGCAGCTCATCGAAACGCTTGTCTATATAATCCTTCAATCTTTCTTCGTGCTCTATAACGTTTATAGAGTTTGCGATTTTTGCATGCGTCCAGTTTTCTTCTACACATGCATAATAATCGCCTTTTGTATCATCATGAATCTTGGAAGACACAACTCTTAGACACACGAAATCGTCTCCATCCATTACAGCATACACACCCTCTCCTGATGGGTATAGTTCGGCTTTCGCCTTATCATCCCTACTCGCTCCTTGTTTGTAAGCGACCTTTCCTAAAATATTAACTCTAATCTCCATATCTCAACTATTTATTATGTAACCTACCAATATGCCACTTTGAACAAACCTTGCATAAGTAAGGATGCCAACCAAGTGCCTTTAACTTCGGATTTTGATTCAGAAACTCCCAAGCATCATCCTCAGTCTCGTATGCAACCTTCGCCTTCCAGGAATGAACCTTCTTAGTCCAATGCTCAGGGTCCGGCTTAAACGGAGGTACTTTATTAGGATTGTGATGTCTTCTCATAGGCACTTGAATGAAACACTGTTCAACGTTCTTTTCACCGCGACCTCCATCTCGTTACACATGGTCCTCATGCACTCCAGGGCATCCTCGCGTACAGCAGTCATAATCTCGCTCATCGAAGCAGTGGCCGGAACAATATTCCCGTCAGCCTTCTTCTTCGTGATACGGGAGATAATCTCCTTGATATATTCCTTGTCTATCATAGAAATCTGTTTTATAACCGTTAATCATCAGGTTGGATGAAGCTCTCAGGCTGCTTGATATCCTCCTCGCCACGCAATTTATTATTCTTCACGTCATTGATGAGAACTTCCTGCTTCAGGTCAATCATCTGCGCACCGTACACCTGATACGTCATTCCGCCCTGTGACCTCTTCTTGAAGAAGCCGTACTTGTCGCTCATATCACGCCCGAACTTCTGAATCGTAGGGATATCCTTCTCCTCGACATCGTTGGCCTTGCAGAACTCGACGAACCTTTCATACATCTCCTTGGCAAGCATGCATTCCGAAATCTCTCCCCTTGCCTCTTGGCTGCACCTCATATCATACGCCCTTATCCAGGCATAGATAGGATTGCTTCCGAGAAGGGAGATGAGCAACTGTCTCCTGCTGCCCTCCGCTGCCGGGAACCTGTACTTCCTGCTCCTCAGCTCCATCGCACCACGGAATATCCAGTTGAACACTCCGCTCAGCTCTTCACGGATGATCTTGCTCGCCAGCTCCGGGTCCTGCCTCTCCTTTGGAATGGTCACGTCGAAGCTCACGTACTGCAAACGTCTGATGAATCCGAGCGAAGCATCGTCTGGGAACGGAAGCTCGTTGAGGTTGAAGATGAGGTAGGGGATTGAGTTTCCCTCCAGAATATCCCTGCCGAGCTTTCTCATCGGGACGGGCTCACCGCTCACGAGTCTCTTGAACATACCGGTGTTCTTCCTTCCGAACTTCTTCGGGTCGGAATCGGAAGACCAGTTGAAGATGGCGTTCCTGATGGGATACCTTCCCCTCATTCCCTCGTCACCGTCGGCAGTGAGGTCGGCGTAGTCCATCTTGCTTATCCTGTCCTTTCCGAATATGTTGCAGGCAACGTCGAAGATGACACTCTTTCCGTTGGCTCCCGTACCTATAAGGAGAAGACAGAGCTCAATCTTCGATGATTCCTTCCCCTCATACGGATTGTATGCAGTACCTCTCTGTATGAGACCGAGGCCGAGGAACATCTGGAGGATCATCCTCGACGTCCTGTCCGGAAGGACCTCCTTGATGAAGTTCATCCACCTGTCACACTTCGCCTTCGGATTGTAGTCGTATGGGTGGTAGTATGTGACATGGTACTCGGGAGAGAACGGCATCACGTTCGGATACTTCAGACCGCTGCCGAAGTCAACAACTCCGTTGGCGAATGCAACGATGTCGAAGGTAGGTCTCAGTATGTTGTAGCACTCTATCACCTCCATGAACGACTTGTTCATCACCGTACTGATGCCGAGCATCGGAGCCATGGCCAGGTCAAGGAGCAACAGCTGGTAAGCCTGCTCAAGGACTATCTTCGGAACAGCTTCGTATATCTTGCCGTTGAACATGTAGTAAGCACCGTTATAGTACTTCACCGGAGCCTTCTTCGCCAGACGTCTCATTGACCTGATGAAATTGGACTTCAGCTTGTTGTACTTCTCAGAGTTTGCCTTACCCCAGTCCTGACAACGGAGCTCTTCGAAGCCGTACTCGTCATGCCTCGAAAGGTCAAGCAACTGAGCGTGCAATGTGTCTATAGCAATACCATTTTCCATTTATGTACAATAATAATATTAATTTTCCGTTATTGTGTAGGATAAACCCCGATAAACAGGGGCTTTCTGAAGGATAACACGTGTCAGGTCGTCCTTACAACATGTCGTTTATAAAATATCGACAATACAAAGATACAGATAATATCCTGAATATCCGGTAAAACCCTAGTAAATAAAGGGTATAAATATACATTTTAGGTATACATTAAATGAAGGATAGGTATACATTTATGGTTTGGTCTGCAAAGTAAGAGTTTATGGTATCAAATGTTAATAAATAACGGATGAATGAATATGCATAATTATCCTTTTTGGTTGTGAGGTAATTAAACTTTACAAAAAGACTAAAAAATCGGAAGAAAAAATTTTTAGATGAGGTGACTACCGCGCTGATTTAGTGCTATTTAGGGGGTGTGGGGGGTGTTTCTTCTGAAATTATTACATTTTGTGTTTGTTTATATAGTATAAACGAACGTGAAACACTTATTTTAACACTTTTTAAGAATGTTGGTTTATATTATAAACTAAAACGTTGTAACCTCTTGAATATCAACCAATTACACTGCATATTAATTCCATATTCTTGTATAAATATACGCCGTGAAACACAAAAGATTATTACAAAATAATTGACTCAAAAAATCTTTACCATATTTATTCATGCATAAATATTCGGTGTTTAACATATTAAAGGGGCTTTAACTAAAATAGTAAATATATATTACATATATAGTTAAAATTATATATCGTTAACCGACACTTTGGCAGTCGTAACTATCTGATTTATAGCTAGTTACGTATTTATAAGGATTAATGTTTATTAAGTTAAATATTTAACAATTACTGCCACCTTGAATTTATAACTATCTGATAATCAACTACTTAAATGTGTGACACGATGTCGTATATGTTGAATTAATGAAACCTTAACAAATACTGACAAACGCTGTAATTATTACAAACTGCTAATTAATTGAAAATCAAGCAATTACAAAATGTTAAATGCAATTTTATGCTATTTTTAAACTTGTTGCTTGGTACGTGGTTTGCTTATATGTAGGTACAAAGGGATTTTCCTTTGCAACCAATTTAAACAAAATGGACTATGGACAAAGAGACAAAAGGTACTCAGGGTTACGAGCACACGAGCACAAAGGTAGCTGCATATGTTAGCGAGTGCAAAAAGAGTGCTGTATTATCACAGAGTTTGGAAGTACTCAATAGTTACCGCAAAAAGCTATTGAGTGAGTGTAACGATAAAGAGATTATCGAGGCAAAAAAAGTTCTCGAAACTGCTAGAGACAACTATAATAAGCTAGCGACAAAGTACGTGCTATCAGATACGGCATATAGCAACCTACAAACAGAGTGCGTTCGTACGGCTGTTAGTGAGTTTTCACGCACTCACAATTTGCCGAATTTCTTTGCGTGGTTTGATAATAACGGCAAAGACAAGCAAACAAGCATTATAGATAGTTTGCAGCGTTTAGGTAGCAAGTTATCAGATTTGCACCACAAATTTGTAGGTGGTGCAAAGGTAGCAAAGAAAAAGTCTGAAACTATCACAGATTTGCAGAAGCAAATTGCAGAGTTGCAAGCAAAGTTAGCAGCAGCGCAAAAGTAAGTAACACAAAATAGGTAGCTAGTTTATTCTAGCTACCTAACAAATACTTTAATAGGTACACTACATTTTCCCCACTGACTATCTAGCAGGTAGCCAGTGGGAAATTTTACTCCAGGTTTTTCAACTTGGAGCGGGTCACAGTATCCTTATTTTTCCCACACAATTGGTAAACCTTGTCGTGGTGTGTGGGCTTAACTCAGAGAGAGAATTTATTCTCCCTCAGGGAACTAATTGCCAAAATTCAAGAGAAGTATCTCAGTAAATCGAGAGTGCGAGAGGCACACCGAGATGGGATAGAGTAACGTGTTACTCAGAGACATCCATCCGAGAGATACGCAAAAATTCCTGGCGTGAGCGTCGAATGAGATGAGACGGCACGACGGCTAGGGGATTTGTATCATCTAGCGAGATGAGAGTTTTAGAAAGAAATCATAATTCATATTCTATTCGGTGTTGTGAGCCGTTCGGGAGTGGTTACCCGAGAAATCCCAGTGTGTGCAATCACGATTTGCAGCGTTCAAGGTACACACTATCCACGCTGACTGAAATCGGTTGCTTGTCATCCGTGCGAGATTTATCTCCTCAGAAATAAACAAGCTGCTGGCAGAAGCATAAAATCTGTAGGGTGTGAGCCACGTAGTTAAGACGATAAAGATAAAACGTGGTGCAAAGATGCACATCCTGGCTAATGGGGCTGAGGGATTATTCTCTCAGCTCTACAATTATGAACCATTTAAAAAAATAGAATTATGGAAAAGAATTTTAAAGACGTACTTGATATGCTCACAGATGAAGAACTTTCTGTAATAGGTTGGAGAAGAGACGAAAACGGGTGCTATTCTGAAATTCCGTATGAAGAAAGGAATAACATGGCTGGATACTGGGCTCAATTCTCCGATGAAGAAATCGAAAAAGCTATTTTTTAAGCCTAAAATCTCCCTACATTTGTAGGGAACAATAACCAAAAATATTTTGAATTATGAGTACGATGAGAATTAAATGCCTCGATATGAAAGAGGTTGAGAGTATCATTGCAGATGCTCAGGAGATTTTAAGTCACGTAGAATTCGGGTCGCTAAAGAATGGTGTGCTTACATTATTCTGCGTGGCGTGAGCCTAAAAATCTGTAGCCAGTACGATAATTGTCGTGTGTGGCTACGGAACAATTACCAATAAAATATAGATATGAAAGCAAGACAGATTATTTATTCAAGTACGATAATTGTGCTTGGATTTATTCAGAGTGTGCCGGCATTCCTGTGCCTGGCAAGTACGAATATTATCGTAATTCTGCTTGGAATATTTTGGGGTATTCTGCTTGGAATATTCTGGAGCAGTACGATAATTGGCAAGTGGTATTTCCGCGAGCTGTGGCGATCCACACTCCGCTTGGAAAATTTCATCCTGCCTGGAGCGTAATAGATTTGGAAAGTACGATAATTGTGCTTGGAAAATTTTGCCTGAAAGCTACTCAGAGAAATCTGGGTAGTACGATAATTAAACTTAAAGATTATGAAACAGACAGAATTACGTAATGTCAAGCATGGAGAGTTTTTCCGCTTGGCAAATTCAGAGACCGCGCCTGTTTGGGTGCGTGGAGATTACAACAGAAGTTCAAAGAAATTTGAAGCCTACAAATACCATGACGTGAACTACTGGAATGAGTTCAGGGGTTCACGAATTGTGTTTATTGATTTCATTTTTTAGCCAAAAATACCGCTTGGAGATATTCGGGCGGTATCTATTAACCAAAACATTATAGAAATATGGATAGAATATTAAAGCAAGATTTGAGTAAGAATGAGGTTATCGACCTCTTGCGTGGAATGGACGCACAGGAAGTTGAGGACAATTTCTCTGTATGCCGTGTTCTGATTGATACACAGGCGTGTGACGTATTCGGCGGAGATCCCGAGGATTCTTATCCTCTCATCCCCGGTTTGTACATGGCATTGTATTACAAGAGTATTATCGGAGACCCGTATCCGTTCTTTGAGAGAATATGTGAAAACATAATGGATGACGAGGACAAGTGTCAGACTCTCCAGAATGGCGATGGCATTATTCTTATTTTCATGCTCAACAAGTACGAGTAGCCAAAAATGTGCTCAGGCATTTTCCTGGGCATACTATGTAAAACCATTAAACAAATTGAATTATGTTAGACAGAAAATCACAAAATAATTTTGAGCGTGCTCTTATGCATGAGATGGAGAAGATCAAGATTGCAGCACGCCAGTGGCACAACAACAACAATGCCAGGGGCTACAGAGATTATCGTAGCAATGAGGTTATCTCCAAGAGTTTCTCCGAGATAGCGGTGCTGTGCATGAGCTAAAAATGTGCGTGGCGGTTGTCACGCATACTATTCACCAATATTTTTAGATTATGAAAAGAGACATTATTGAATTATTGGGGGTATTAGCAATAGCTATGACTCTCATGGGTTGCGGAGTGTACGCACAACGCATGGAAGATGACAAAGCGCAGCTAAAAGAAGATGTGCGTCGATTGATGGACACAATCGACGATGAAGGAGATACAGATAAATATCTGTGTGGTCCTGACTATGTAGAGCGTCTATGGAAATGGTCACACGACCAGTAAGCCAGAACTGGGCAGTACGATAATGTGCTGCCTGCTATTAACCAAAACATATTAGAATTATGGAAACAGTAAGAGTAACTGACAGACACGGAATAGAGCGAGAGTGGGATATAGTCACAGAGAGATGTGTAGGGTGCTGCTTTCACGGATTGATGGATAGCAAGATTCATTGCTGCCCTCATAGTATTGCGTGCGGTGACAAGTAGCCAAATCTGCGGGGCACGTCCTGTGTCCTGCTTCTATTATCAACCAAATCAAAATTAGAATTATGACAGACGGAGACAGGAGATTCCTTGTGGCTCGTAGCGAGCCACAAGGCGGTTATAAGTGAAGAGTGTAAAAGAAAGAATCTCGACAAGAGCGAGTATTACAGGCGTGCCGCTCGTGTGGACAAGAAAGCTCAGGAAATTGAGCGTGCGTACATGCGCCCTCGCAGATTCTAGCCAAACATTCTGTGCAGTCTATCTGCACAGAAACCATGTTAAACCATCAAAATTAAAGAATTATGGAGAAAATGACACAGAAAGAGTTGAAGAGACTCGTTAGAGTAGGAGCTGCCAAGGATATAACAGACAGCTCAAGTCGTAGCGATATCCCTGAAGGATATAGCCAAGTAGGCTACTCTTCTGGAATATACGGATGCAACGGAATGTTGCTTCGTGGCGAGAGCGGTCAGCTGTATGCCGTGACAGGCAGAACCTCTGCTATCTACATTTCTTAGCCAAAATTACAGGCAAGCGTATGGTGCGCTTGTCTGTTTCTATTATCAACCAAAATACAGAAATATGAATATACAGAAAGTATGGGATGCGTTTATCAATGAAAATGATAATCCATCATTCGTAAAGATGGCGAATGCCGTAGTGGAGCAGCTTGGTGGTGTCGATGAAGACGCGATATTGAATTCTCTCGACAGTTGCAGAAATGCAAATGACGGGTACACGGGATTCTGTTATCCTTCTCAGACCTGCAAGTTCTGGAATGAGAACAAGAACGCCATCATGGAGAATATGCATGAGCTTGCCGATGATTTGGGCGAAGACCTTATCACGATGATTAAGGGCTTCGGTAATTTCAAGGACGACAAATCCGTCACCTACGATGCTATCGGCAAGGCTCTGTATGCTCCTTTTAATGAGAACGAGAGCAGATATATCTACGACACGTTTGCTAAGTATGCACTGGAAGAGGTTGCAAATCGATTCCAGGACTGGTGGTATGAGCAGGACGAAAGCGATTTCGATTAGCCAAACCAATCCTCACTCTCACGGGTGGGGATTTCTAGTAACCAAAGATTACAGAATTATGAGTGATTTAGAGAAAATCCTGAATGACGATTTGCTGAAGTGCGAAATCGTTGAGTCAGTAGAGAATGCAGCAAGACGTGTTGACCTCATCAAGTGGACGCACGACGGTTTATTTTCCGTTGCCGACTTACGCAAGGACACCGGAAAGCTTGAAATATCAGAAGTTCCATATACGGAAGAACTTGAAGCGTACAAGTATTTCTATAAAACATATTGGAGTTTCGTTGTTTCTGCCTAAAAATCCCCACTATTATGTAGGGAACCATCACAAACCAATTAAATAACAGAATTATGGCAAAGAAAGTTTATGCACTCTACCGAACGGACGAGTGGCACAGCAAAGACAGCAGGGACTTGCTCGTTGTAGCAGGCAGTATAAGAAGATGCTGCAAAATCGCCAAGGACGACGGAGCGACGAAAGAGCAGGTTGAGGAGTTGCGTGGGTGCCACCATCAATCCCAGTGCAATAACACGGGATTTGAGTACGACATTGACGTTTACACTCTCAACGAGAGTCTAATCAGCTAAATCCTCCCTCTTCGGAGGGAACAGTTATCAACCAAAACAATTAGATTATGGAGAATGACTATTTAGAGCGCAAGGAGATTGGCGATTACAGAATCACCATCGAAAGAGACTATAACGCAGAGTGTCCTACGAAGGATTGGGATATGCTCGGTCACTTTATCTGGGAGTTCAATGACTGCCCAAGTAAAATGAGGCTTTCGTCTGATTCAGATACAGAAGACTTGTCCTGCGACCCCCGCTCATTGGAGGATGCGCTAAAGGACTTGGTCTGCAAGTACGTATCTCAGAAGAACATCATCAAGTACATCAACAGCAGTGAGTGCGACGACTTGTTCTTTGAGTATAGCAAGAGCGACAAGATCTGGTCTCTCTACTCATACGACAGAAGAACAGACAAGAGGTCAGAGTGGCCTTTGCTTGACTTACATCCGGACGAGTATCATAGTTTCGACTTTAGGGAGGAAATCTGCGACAACCTCGGCGAGGATGACTTCAAGCACTTGCTTTATCACTACCAGAAGGAGATTGCCTTCACTGAGTTCTCTACCCGTGGCTATTGCCAGGGAGACTACGCAGACGGGATAGTCTACTGCGACATCGAGCGATTCAAGTACCTGTGTGACACGGACACGAAGAAATGGCGTGAGCGTGCGGTGGATGCGATGAATGGCGAGTCAAAGATTCTCGAAAAGTGGATGTGGGGCGATGTCATCTCCTTCACATTGGAGAAGAAGATGAGATTCACCAAGCACTACGAGAACGAGGAGAAGACAGATGTCGATACGTTCGAGTGGGAGGTTGTGGACTCTTGCTACGGATTCTACGATGACGCAGACGAGCTGATGCAGATGGTAATCGACGAGAACGACCTTGAACCAAAGGACGAAGCCTAAAATTGGTAGCCATTGGCTACCTACCCATTAACCAATTAAACAAAAAAGAATTATGGAAAAAGTTAATTTAGGATCTCGCACAGCTAATTTGCGTGCAGCTTATAGCGATTTGAAAGATGGATATACCATTATCGTTGGGAAACTAAAGATGTGGATATACACTTGTAAAAGATGCGGTCCGTCGTATGGCAAGGATTATATAGCCTGCGATCATTATGGTGGGCAGTGGGCAATAGGAGTAAATTTCAAGGATTTTACAGACCAAATGCGTAAATTTGGCGAAGGAAAACTTGCTTACAACAAAGAGTGGTAGCCTAAAAACGGAGGGAGCAATCCCTCTGACATTATTAACCAAAAAATAAAGAATATGCACAGTACGATTATTGAAATCAGAGACCACAAGGCTCCCGTGAGCGAGTGGACCACAGAGAGTAGCTTTGAAGACAACGGCGACATGATGGACTACTGCGTTCTAGCAAATGAGAAAGAGCGCACGGAGGACATCGAGCGTTTTCTTGAGATCTTCAAGGATTTGTTCACGAAAGGCAATGAGCCCGATTCCATCGTGTACACAGGCAAGATTGCCGTAGTTCGCGAAAAGTGGGTTGAATCCATTGAGAGCGAGTTTGGTAAATTCAAGTCCAGTGGCAAATGCGACTCGTTCAATCTGCTCAGAGCCATACGCCGCCCATTCGGTATCTACACGCTGTTCTGCTTGCCAGATTGGAATGGCAGCGGAGCGGTATATCCAAAAGAACTCTTCGAGTGGCTGGAGACAATGAAAGAAGGAGGTGCGCTCTACATAGGCAATACATTCGATTACCACTGGTAAGCTAAAAAGCGTGGGTTCGCCCACGTGCTATTAACCAAAAATAGATAAAGATATGATTACAGAAACCCAAGAGAAGATTTGTTTTAAATGTAAACACGGAATTTATAGAAAAAGTCCTGTTTGTCAAGACTACGACGCTATTACGTGCGGGCGAAACCGTTCTGCCGATAAATGCTATAACGGAGTATATGGCGATTACGAGTTTATCTAGCTAAAAGCGCAGCTAAGGACTGCGCACAATAACCAAAACATAAGAATTATGAAAGAAGACAAAATCCTCAGTATGTTCTTCGAGCCCGAACGTTGGAAATACGCCATCGCCAAGGGCATAGACAAGAAGGACATGAGAAAAGACCAGATGTACCAGCTCACAAAGCCAGAGGTCAGAGTGGAGATTTACAGACGTATCCGTGACGGCAAGTACAAGATTGCTCCGCCGCACACTGCCAAGATTCCGAAGGACAACGGAGACTTCCGCACAGTCTATGTGAACGAGCCAGTGGACAGGGTAGTCCTGTCGATTGCCAACGACCTCCTCTTCGAGCTGATGCCAGAGATGACACACCCACGATGCACGTCCTACCAAAAGGGCTTGGGCTGTGGGCGTGTCGTGCAGGAGGTCTCACGAGAGATATGCGCCACCGAGGGAGAAATCCAAGGGTGGAAGTCAGACTTGTCGAAGTACTTTGACAGCGTGCCGATAGAGTACGTTGACTGGGCGTTCGACAAGGTGGAGGAGAAGCACGGCAAGTCCGCATTGATAGACGTTATCCGTGACTACTACCACACAGACCTCTACTTCGACGAGGACAATGAACTCGGTGAGAAATATCAGTCGCTCAAGCAAGGATGCAGTGTCGCAGCTTGGCTTGCGGACGTAATCCTATACCACATAGACGAGAAGCTCGCCAGTCTGGACGGCTACTATGTACGCTATTCGGACGACATGCTCTTCGTTGGCAAGGACTATCCGATAGCCATGGAGATACTGAAGACGGAGCTGATGAAGATGCAGATGAAGCTCAACCCTAAGAAAGTTGAGTATCTCGACGCACAGCATTGGTTCAAGTTCCTCGGTTTCTCCATCAAGGGTCACTCAATCTCCCTATCATCCACGAGAATCAAGACGTTCCAAAAGGAAATAGAGTCTCGCACGATCAAGAAGAGAGACATATCAATGACCAAGGCTGTGAACTCTGTCAACCGCTACCTCTACAAGGGATGCGGTCAGTTCTCCTGGGCGACGCAAGTACTGCCAATCGTAAACGTGAAAAAGGACATCGGCACACTCAACACGTTCGTTATGGACTGCATACGTGCGGTCAAGACGAACAAGAGAAAAGTCGGTGGACTTGGGTACGTGAAGACACAGACAGAAGGCTGCATAGCCAGAGGTCGTGGCAGGAACGTGAGGGCGAACCGTGAGAAGACGGAGAGCGAAATCAAGGGCTACCTCACCATAGGCTGTATGCAGAATGCGATGAAGACTCGCAAGGCGGCGTACAACACGTTGGTGATGAGCCTCTGACATTAGCTTCCACTGCGAGGAAGTGTCTGTATGGCGAGCATTTATTGGTTTCAGGCAAAGATATGACACATACATCTCATATTTGAGATGTATTCGTCATCCTTTCGCCGGAAACAATCGGAAAATTACAGAGACGCAGAACATCGTCCAACAGACACACTCTGTTAAGACCCAGAACAGGGACATGGGAGAAGGGCGAGGGATTCAACATCCTGCCTCTTAAAGTGAAGGGGACCATCACAAGTCCAAGACGATCCGTCTTGAGACTTGGATGGGCCCCTTCACACAAGGCAGGCAATATCAGTTAAATACAGATATGTTCCGCCACGCTTGACTCCCATAGGAGGCGCGCACCTCCACGTCCGCAGAGATGGCTGAGATTCATGCTACAGGTCCACAACATAGACGATCACACTCAGCAAATCTGAAGCATGATCACAATGTGCGTTCCTGTACCAAATCAAAATCTTACATCAATGTGCCGAGCCATCGGTGCGGACACTACCCAAGCACGAGGGTTGTCTTCCAAGTGGAAAGCATTTTAATTCCTACTGTGTACATATCCACCGGCGTTCCTCCGGCATATAGCCCGATTCACGCCGGTGTTATCCACAGCGAATATCAACCTGTTAGAGGTTCGTGCCATTCTCCAAGAGGAAGACTAAGCTTATTGCAAAGCCGAAAATGTACGGGCAAGAGAGGAAATGTTCATTATCCAGATGATAGAACGCGGGTACCGGCATCCCGATGAGATGTGGTACCCGCGTTACCTCTGGATACAATTAGAGAGCTATACTAATGCAACAGTCCTCTTGAGCCGTACACCTACATACCAAAGTGAATTATCGCTTCCGTGTCAAGGGCGAGGAGTTTAGAGATACGCCGATTTATCAGATACGACGTCGGCCATACCAAACCCGACGTCGTATCCTACTCGGCGTACACATCAAACGACTACAGCCAATAATCGCATCGCATGAGACACGGATAGGCTATTGCGAGCCGAAAGGTGCGCAAGGAGGGCAAATTCAATACAGACAGTTCTAATCAACAGAGTCTAACCTGGATTAAATCCAGGTGAGACTCAGTGTCAAATACTGTCTTAATCAGTCTGTTACAGACACGCAACAGCCCTTTGAGCGCACGCTATTAACCAAACTATTAGATTATGAAAAGAATTGAAGATTGCAGAGATTTAGTTTTCAATGGATCAAAGTTCCGTATCAACCTACAGACAAGAAGCCTTAGCGTTGACGGGAAGTACCTCATCAAGAATGGTGAGCATGACGTTCCCCTGGGCTGTTTTCGCAAGGAAGACTGGGACATTGACAATATTATGCTTAGAATTTCACAGCTGTATAATCATTACAAGCACTCCGTTCCGTCGGAGCGTTCCGAGTCTCACCGTCACAGTTACTTCAAGGCTTTGCCCGAGAAGGAATTGACTGACGAGGACATGATGTACGGTGAGCAAAGAGAGTTTGCTCGCTTTGAGCTTGAGTTCTTTGTCTTGATGATGATTATGTGCGGAGCATTGACCTGGCAAGAGGAGTGGGGCAGCTGGTTCTGGCAGTCGCCGACCGACAAGGACCTCATCATCCTCAGGGACTGGATTGAGCCAAACAAGGGTGGGAAGTAAAATTCCCATCCACCAAGAGTTAATTAATTATTTTACAAACCAAAATTAAATTTTAGAATTATGAAGCAATCAGTAACAATCACTGGTGAGAACTTGAACGTAGTAATGAACGGCGTAGTCGCAGAGAGCACAGCCTCCACACAAGCTCGCATGATGAGCAAGGCGGAGATGCGCATCGCAGCACTCAAGGCAAAGGGTATCGACACATCCTGCTACTTTCCTCTCGGCTCAGACAGCGTTGTCAAGATTGAGGATGGCGTAGCCGTCCCTGTCGCAATGCAGGACGAGGTCGAGAAGAAGCTGGCAGCAGGCGGTTACATCAACCACTACACCCTCTTTCGTCGTTGGGTGATGTCGCAGATGTTCCACATGCTCAGAAAACAGGAACAGGATGGCTGCAACTTCGCGGAACTGATTCAGGACCACGGCTATGAGTACTCATGGAGAGTCGTAGAGCGTGAACTGAACGCACAGGCCAAGATGTTGAAGCACGGCGACAACGAGAACTTTAATGCTCGTAACCGTTGGTTCAACAACGAGACCGTGGCGGAGATGGCAAACCAGTACATCGGGGTACTCAAGCAGTACATTGATGACAACCTCACATATCGCATGAGCCGTGACGGAAAGATGCGTCTGTGGAAGCACACCTGCAACGGAATCCCTTACGTTCGATTCTGCGGAAAGAACATCTTCGTGAAGGACTTGAACAGGAAGGTTTTCTTGCCTCTTGAGAGTGTTGTTGGAAAGATTAAGCGCTCATCTGACTCAAGAGACCTCTACGAGGCGGTGGTGAAGCTCAATAGCCTTCGCAAGAAGATGAAGGGCTCAACCAAGATGAGCCAATGGTTCATCAACTCCTACAAGGGCTCAGGCGCCTACTTCACATGCAAGAACCTCATCATGTTCCATGGTGCGACATTCCGAAATAACGGTAAGTATATGGGACAGAAGAAGTCATTGAAGTACTTGGAGGACAAGGCCAATGAGTACAGCAAGAGCAATGAGGCTTGGAGAATGATGGGTGTCTTGAAGCAGCTCATCAGCGACTCAGGCATCTCTATCAGTAAGAAAATTGACGAGTGGAAGAAGTAGTCCTTCATCCGTAGAGACAACACCTTGCCGGTGCAGGCGTGGTGGCTCGGCGAAGATTCAATAGAAGCTCCTAAAGCCCTGATCACCGAATCCCTTTCGAGATTAGCTGATCAGGGCACATAGCTTCTCAAATCAAGCTATTACAGGAAGGCACGCAGCCGAGAGCCACGTCAAAAAAGCCAAAATCCCATCCTTTCCGGGTGGGATGCTATCATTAACCAATAAGACAAGAATTATGGAAAGAGTTAAGTTAATTCCTAGTTACTACGAGTGGCACTTGATGAAGGATGGAGACATTTTGCTCAACATCACGGACTCTGACATCGAAGACTGCGTTGATTACAGCGACTTCGAGGAAAAAATTGATGATATTTTCGAAGCGGCAAATGTTGCACACGAAAATAACGAGCTATTCAACGGAATCAGTATGAGCAAAATAGAGCTAAAAGACTGTCGGAAACCAATAATCGTCAACACCCTTGCAACGTACTATGGCTGCGACTGTGACGTTCAGAGCGTAAGCAAGTTCAGAAAAGCGGTGCTTGGCGCAGGATTCTGCCTAGAGGACCTTGGTGAAGCGGACTGGTGCGACCTATACAGAATAGCATCAAAGTGTATCATGCCAGTGTAGCCAAACACCCTCTTCGGAGGGTACTACAAACCAAACACAAAACAGTATGAACTACAGAATCATATTTTACACATTCGAGTACTCAGGTGTCAATGCGGCACTTGACAAGTCGGGGTCCATGTCACGATACGCTTGCAAGAAATGGCTGAGAGTAAACGACTTCTCCTACGACCGTAAGCAGCAGAAATGGAAGAACAACCTAGGCTCTTTCGCTTCCATCGTGGAATGTTAGCCAAATTCCTGCCTTCGCTGGCAGGTGCCACGAACCAAAAACTAAAAGATTATGAAACAGATTGAAGTAAACATCAACGAGTTAATGGCCGCTCCTATAGACGACAAGAATGTAATGAGCGACTGGGTGGTTGAGAACTTGTTCGATGAGGGCAACTACGTATGGGGCAAGAACGAGGCTATGGGATTCATAGGAGGGTTCCCATCTTTCGCATCATACGCCGGTCATGTCCTAGGAATAAGGATGATAGAACGAGGAACACTGTCAGAAGAAGAGTGGTCGCTTGACGAGATTTCTGCGTGGCATAGTACTATCGTAGAGCATCTGACTGGGAACGACTACAAAAACTACGAGAAACTTACTGTGACAGGAAACAGCATCGACTTCCTTAGCGATGAAACGGGGATAGTGATGAGATTCGGCTTCTCAAGAGCGGGAGGCATGACCGTGTATTTCTGTTACAACCAGAAGGAGTAAAGCCAAAAAATCCCGATTCAGAGATGTTTCGGGAGCCAAAGTATCGTAATGTAATTGTTTAAATTGGTTTCGACCGGGTGTACAGTGATGCGTGCCTGGTCTTGACCACTATTGTCTAACCATTTTAAAATCAAGTAGAATATGGCAACAAAAGTGATTTTCGCAGATGCGATTCTAAAGAAGAAAGGCGTACTAAAGAAGAAGTTTGACACCAACGCATTCAGCGAGGTGGTACAGAAGTTCTTCTTGGAACACGATGTCAAGGAGACTATCCTGCTGACACCGAAGCGTTTCGTTGAGATGGAGAATCCTCCGGAGGGAGACTTCATCGAGATGCTCGACGTGAAGGAGTGGGAGAGAAGGGTGGACGACCCGGACGACCCATTCGACTATATCGACTACAGCCTCATGCAAAGACAGGGTCTAATACGCCCGATGCTAGTTGTGAACGAGGTGTTCATAGGAAACGCCGCAGGCTATCTGAGGGACATCTGTGGATTTGTCGTCAAGAGCAGGACACGAAAGAAGAAAAAGGAATACATCGTGTCCCTGCCGGTGTAAAGCCGAACAAGGCGTGGAACATTATTGTTTCACGCTCCAAGTATTAACCAATTAAAATTATAAATATGAATGATTTTTTAAAATTAGCTGAGGAATTAGACTGGAGTTATAATGTTGACGATACACCTAACGAAAGAGGTGAGGTTTGCGTCGAGTTAGAGAAGTATTCCCCACAAGACCAAGATTTCATTGTTTCTATCTGGTTCGAGAAGGACAACGAGTGCGACTTCGCCGACAAGCTTGAGGAGTACTGGAGAGGCTTTGACCCAAGCGAGGAGGCTATTAATTGGGTTGGGCCAGATGGACACGGAACAAATGGCGCCCCATACGATCTACAAGACATTGTCAACGACATGGTTGACTGCAAGGAGATGCTGAGGGAGTTGGTCGTGAAATGCCACAACCAAGCCTACCCGAGAAAGAAGTTCGACAACTACGACAACGGACTTACTTGCAGCTTTGACTGCTATGATTCAACTGACGATGAGATGCAGGCTATTCGTAATATCCTTGTATCTTTGGAGAATGCGAGGACCTACGCATCCGGTCTCTACAACAATCCTAACAGATGGGAGTTGGATGAGATGCTTGGTCGATTCAAGAATATTGTCCGAGATAAGCTAGAGAGCGGATTCACGAACAGAGTTTAGCCAAACCAAACCGTTACATATCGTAGCGGTTTCTATAAACCAAAATATTAAGATTATGGATAGAAAAGTATTGAAAGACAAGATTGATGAGTTGCGTTCAACAGCAAAGATGGAACTTGCATGCACCATCCGTGAGATAATGAGAGAGCACAATGTGCTGAAGAAAGAACTTGGCTGGCCTGTAGTTGTCAACACTAGCAGTCTTGTAGATGTCGTAGAGGTAGGTAGTGGTGATACCGACATCCCGGTTTTCACCATAAGTGTCGGTGCTGGCTATTATAAAGAACCTCACAAGGTGAGCGCATTGGACGATTGCGTGTCGATCGAGCTGCTCACTGATGTTGCGACCGGGCTGAACAACGAGCTGAATGGCTACGCCAGCACTTATGTGGCAAAGTACAGATTCATCTATGAAGACGGAACTACTGCTGACATGGATGAGCCTTATGTATTCCTTGCAGAATCAGAAAGAGATGCCAAAGATAAGGCAGACGACTATGCAGGAATATGGAATGACTGGAATGAAGATACGATAGAACTCGTGTCAGTCGAGAAACAGACTTCTTCGGAAGGTTAAATTAGCGTTAAAAACGGCAAAGATGATGGTTTATTTTATAAACTTTCAGTATCTTTGCCACTAGTAACCAAAATGTTAGAATTATGACAGAAGAATTAAGAATCAAGACAAGAGACTGGGAACGCCTGTTGACTCCTGTTCAGCAGGAGAAGTACAAGCTCGCTATCAAGCAGGGCTGGTTCTCGAATTATCACAGTAACGCATGGAGACACAACACCTTCTATGGAGCTTATATCTGGAAGAATCCGAAGTTCATCAAGGTCGTGAGGATGTTCGAGGAGCTGTTGGGTCACAAGCCATTGTGGGAAGACATCACTGACGACAATCTCCGTGACCTCTTTGAGAAGATCAAGGAGAACTATGCTCCCAATTCCGCAAAGACCGTATGCGCCACCATCAAGGCGGTGATACGTGAGAACGATGCTACGAAGGAGATTAACAGCCCGACGTTCGGAAAGATACTTAGAACGAAGGCTGTGCCTGTCCAGTCCGTCTATCTCACGGATGAGGAGATAAACAGAATCATAAAGTACAATCCGAGGGGACAGACGAAGAGATATGTCCAGCGTATGTTCCTCATGGAATGCCTCTGCGGAGCACGATATAGTGATTGTCAGAGGATAACTCCCGAGAACATCGATGATACCGGCCACTTCCTGGTCTATGTAGCACAGAAGACCAAGACGGAAGTGAGGGTTCCTCTTCACAAGAAACTCCGTCCGTTCCTCGTATGCGGCACGGGCGTAGAACCTCTTCCCGGTGAAATCAGCGAGATGACCTTCAACCGAACCCTTCGTGACATCTGCCGTGAATGCGGAATAGATGCGAACACGAAGGTATTCAAGGCCGGAAGGGAGGAGACCGGAAAGAAGTACCGCTTCATCTCTTCACACACCGGCAGACGTTCGTTCGCCACGAATCTCTCCAAGAAAGGCGTTCCGTTGGAGCAGATTGCCGTCATGATGGGCCACACCAGCAACGGCAAGCCTAACATCCAGATGACGATGCGCTACATTGTCGGAAAGACGGAGATTGACAGCAACACCCTCAAGCTCTTCGGTGTCTATGACAAAGACGACGAGTCCGATGAGGAACTAACCCAAACTGGAGGTGGCCAATAACCATCTCCTGCCATTGTTTAACCAATTAAATAACGAATATGGTAGAAGATTATACAAAAGAAGAGTTTCACAGACTCGTAAGTGAGTGCCAAAAAAAGTACGAAAAGCTCGAAAAGGAGACCGTAATGAAGGCATTGACTGGCGAGATTGGAACGAACTCCGCAATGGTGAAAGAATTGGAGATACTAAACATTCACTATCACGATGAAATGGATGAGTACGACCTCACCGCACTCGACCTGAATCCGGGTCTTATCGAGAACTTCAAGAGAGCAGAGCGTGAAGGCAAGAACGTTATCTTCGAGGCGCAGGAATACCTTAAGATTCTGGGAATGTGCGAAGAGATGTTCAATCAGAAGATATGGGTCAACGAAGATGGCCATATGTGCGACGAAGACGGCAATAGACTTTCCGCTGATGGTGAGCATCGGGTATTCGATATCATCAAAGGTGGAAAATGACATATTTCTAGTTTTTCATAGCTAGATTTGTTTAAATGGCTGTCCCCTCTTGCCCGTGAGGGTAGGAGAGGATTTTTAAAACGGCCCCGATAGCCAAAAATAGGGAGCTTCGGCTCCTGCAATTAATAACCAAGCCCTACGCATCACGGTGAAGCGGAGAATTTATGAAGAAAGAAGATATTGTCACATTAGATGACCTTAAAGTGTTTTTGACAGCTTATCAAGAGGAGAATCCGGAAGATGACTGCTGCAATTTGGTTCGTGGCATCTGCAAGGAGAACGGATGGATTTATACAGATGATTCGGCACTCGATTATGATGAGGCTGATTTTGCCACGGATGGAGACTTTATCCTTTCGTTAACCTCAAACGGCTTCGAGGTATTCCAGAACGAAGGAATAGATGTTGAACGTAATGGTACTGATATTACAGTAAGAGAAGATAGAGATAACTATTACGTTAACTTCAACACAGGCCTGGGCGATGGCATCTATCCGAAGGCAGATTGGACGTTGGAGAAGGCTATCGACGACCAGGAGAACATCTATAAGGAGAATAAGTAATTATCTTAGCCCTCGACATCACGGTGAAGTCATTTCTATGAAGAAGATTTTATTTCTATTGATGTTTGTCTTGGCGACAGCATCATCCATTGCGCAGGAGAAGTATCCTTACTACAGCACCATAAGCGGTACACGCAACCTTGCGAATAAGATCAGATTAGACCTTGAATGGGGCGAGCAGAAGCAGCTTGTAGCCCTTCGTGACGAGAACAACAAGAAGATAGAGTTCAACAACCTCACAGACATTCTCAACTACATGTCAGCGAGAGGATGGCAGTTCGTTACCGAATTGAATTATGACGGACACATACATTACCTTCTGAAGAAGGATGTCTCTTCCCCGGAGGAAGCAAAGCAAGGACTTCGCTTCGATACAGACAAATAGCAATGCAACTAGCCGCTTATCACTTAACAGATAGGCGGCTATTTTATTAAAAGTCACCACTAAAAACACACCGAAAAACAATCTTTTTCCTTAAAAATGGTTAATGTAAATATTCTGTACTTTAATGAATAGCACAAAATATTGTTTTTACTCTAATCAAAACATCTAACCAAATCAGCACTTTCGAGAGTTTTGTTTTTACTTTTTACTTGAATGAGCAGATTTTTGACACAAATCAGACATTTGGAGGGTAAGAATAATCGTCGTATCTTTGCATCAGCTTATCAGAAATCGCTCGCTGATAAATTGAATATGCTTTATCTTAGTGGCTTTTGCCACTCCATGATATACCCTATCCAATACTCGGAGAGCGACTGAGTAGAGGATAGGGTAAATTCTTTTATCCTATTCCTCGAAGTCAAGGTGGAAGAGACGGCTAAATACACCACGCACACCAAGACTTTAAATGCAAGTGGGACTCATGGCAAAAGTGCAGGGTTTAATCGCAGAAGACACGAGAAGGGTGGATGCTACAATCCGAAAGCTGCGACGCTGAAGCACGTGTAGTTCGTGCAGAGGTCGAATGAAGGGTCAATATACTGGGTCCATGCCATTCGAGGAATCCCACACCTACAAGTTTTTCTTGTGGGTAAGGGGGATTCTCTCAATCAGCTATCTGCAACCTGTTCCATATTCTTTAAATAATGTAAGTATAAATTTAAATAAAATATTATATCATGGATAAAGATAAAGAAAATAATATTATTATACCCACGCGCGAGGAGTTTGAGGACTTCTGCTCACTGAAGCTTGGGTATAATGACAGAGAGTTCACATCAGAATTGTGGAAAACCTGCCAAAAAGTTGGTTGGAGGAAGAAAAACGGCGACCCTCCAAAGAGCTGGCAGATACTGGTTATATGCTATAATGGCATCGTTCTTTCAAAATTCGGTCGCAAACCATACAAACGAGCATCAGTATCAGAAAAAAGCGGAGAAGAAGAGGAGTTCCCGGATAACGGAATGCACTATATCGCCTATACTGACGGTAGCTGTGATAACAACTCGGCCACAAAAGCAGGTGGATCTGCTTACGTCTTAATCAAGGATGGAGAAGTTGTTAGAGTCAAGAATCACAGTCAGCTCAATACGACAAATAATCGCATGGAGCTGCTTGCTATAATTTCAGCAGTCAATGCTTGCCCAGACGGCGCTTGTATCGATGTTTACACTGATAGCAAATATAGCATACTGACTCTAGAGAAGTCATACAAGCCGGGTATAAATGGTGACCTGTGGAAACTATACCAAAAGCATTCTCGACACGTTGTTGGAGTTCGCTTGCATTGGGTTAAAGGCCACAACGGTGACCATTATAACGAGATGGCAGACGAAATGGCGTACGGAGCGTATTGCGAGATTTGCGACAAATATGGAATAAAGAAAAGTAATAGACACTAATCTTCTATCCTGTATTTCCTATGGGTATAGAGGTGTTGTATATATTAAAATATAAAAATAGAAGCAATGAAGAAAATTAAATGGAAAATCGCCGCATTCGTGGCGTGGGTTGTAATAACCCTCATGGTCGTAGATGTCGGACTCAGGGGAGTGAGCAAGGCAGACACGACAACGAACATCGTAAGCGTAGCCATTCTCCTGTTCTGGATTCTGGTTTCCATCGCAACAAATTGTTTAACATTCAAAAATAAAAAAGATGAAAAAGATTAAATTCGTGTTCATGTTGTCGCTGATTCTTTCAGCGTTGTGTTTAACTTCTTGCAGCGAGCGTATCGACGCAGGTTCTGAGGGTATCCTGGTGAACCTCTATGGCTCTGACAAGGGCGTTGATGACGTTAGCCTCGTTACCGGCCGCGTGTGGTACAATCCATTCACTGAGGAGGTCTATGAGTATCCAACGTTCGTTCAGACCATCGACTACCCTGCGTTTACCATCAACGCCAAGGATGGCTCCGAATTCACTGTGGACCCTACCGTGTCACTGAAGATGGTTGACGGCAATGCTCCGAGAGTTTTCAAGAAGTACCGCAAGGGGTTGAATGACATCATTGAAGGTACGCTCTTCAACTATGTCAAGGATGCGTTCCGTATTCAGCTCAACAAGTACACAACTGATCAGATTGTCAGCAACAGGGATTTGGTTGAACGTGCCATCGAGGCGCAGCTCAGCAAGGCTCTCGCCAGGGAGCACTTCCATCTAGAGCAGTTGACATCAGGCTTGAAGTATCCGAGTTCCATCGTGGAGGCCGTCAATCAGAAAAACAAGGCTATCCAGGAGGCACAGAGAGCACTCAACGAGGTTGCGGTCAAGAAGGCAGAGGCGGAAAAGATGCTCGTGCAGGCACGCGCAGAACGTGAGGCCAACGAACTCAAGACAGCTTCCCTTACTCCTGCTATCTTGAAAAAGATGTGGATTGAGAAATGGGATGGCAAGCTCCCGGTTTACGGGAACGTTCCTCAGATGATGATGACAACCAAGTAATTCACCGCATCCCCACGTCATTTCCCGATGGCGTGGGGATATTCTTTGTTAACCGTTCAGATAGTCGATGACTTTTCGGTTCGCCTCGTCTATTTTCTTGTTGTCATATTTTACATATACTGCCGTAACGGTCTTTTCCCAAACGGAATGACCAAGCGCTCGACCTATTGTTTCGAGAGATATTCCGATTTCTGACGCAAATGTCGCCCAGCTATGCCTGTTGTAGTACGACGACATCTTCTTGTCGATAGGACTGACCGTAGCCTTTCTTCTGTCTTTCGGGTCTTTCGGTCCAATTCTTCTCAGTGTCCGGTTCAGGTTATTCGTGAAGTGGTCAACACTAAACGTTCCTGCGTCCTCGAAGAATCTGAGTAGGTACTGCGGTTTTCTGCTGCGATACCTGCTTATTATCTCCATAGCCTCAGGTTCAACCTTGATATCATAGAGTCTGCCTGTTTTGTTTCGGTAGTAACTTATCCTGCCATTGCGAAAATCCTCCTTCTTTAGCATCAGGAGGTCTGAAACATTGATGCCTATGAGATAGAACCCCAACATGAAGAAATCGCGGTACATAGCCTGTTTGCCGTGTAATTTTGCATCTCTGAGCCCCCTCATCTGTTCCAGTGACAGACAGCGCTTCCTGGTTTCCTCCTTTTTGAGCTTGATGGAGTGGAACGGAAAGTTCTGCGTTTTTCCATCATCGATGGCCTTCCTGAAGACTGCCTTGATATGCGTGATGTCGTTCGAGATACCATTGGCCTTTCTTCCTTTATCCATCTCATGCTTGATAAACCCGGTAAGCCAGTCTTTATCTATTGTATTGAAATTACACTTATCATCATAGGCTTCAATACACCTGTACGTTCTCTCGTAGCTTCTTCTTGTGTTCGGTCTCTCCCTCGTCTCCAGGAATGCTTGCATGAAGCTGAGGAACGGAGACTTGTCGGTCTTTACAGCTCCAGTACACATCTCTTTCAGATGCTCCTTCATTGTATCAATACCTTCCTCAATATGATCGAGCACATAACTCTCACATCTGGCATATAATTCCGCAAGCCTTCTCGTCTTTGCTTTTGCCGACTTGTCTGACTTCGGAAATATCATGCCGGTAAACTTCTCTGTTGTCTGTATTCCAGTATAGACATAGAACCTTTTTCCTTTGTGAGTAACAGAGAAAAACACCTTGTTTGTCTTTGATTCAACGTAAACTTTCATAATGATGATTTCTTTTGTAATCCTTCCATCTACAGGAAAACCTCACTTGCATATTACTTGCAAAAAGTAACCTTAGATTACCCTAAATTACCTTTTTGTGGCTATTTTTCTGTAAAATAAATAGATTGATTATTCGCGACTATAGCTGAAAATCAGAGACTTATGAATTTAGAATGCCAAATTTGTTACTGTAATCATCTTAATTCTATAAGTCTCTTATTTTCAACTATTTATAAATTCTTGTTTATTGTTACTTGCATATTGCTCGCGAATGCACCTACGTCGTTCTGTAACGTGGGTCGTTTTCGTCAACTTCATCCCAAGTCGCAGGTACACCATCGAACTTTCCTTTCTCTTTGTTTTCGGGTGCGTATTTTTCCCTTAGCGCATGAACGTCATTTGTCATTCTCCATACCTTGAAGAACAATATGATGTTCAATATTGCGCACACGAACACTATTATATAAATAAAACCTTCCATAATCTTAATGTTTAAATATTACACTTCGATTCCATTATCAGCGAGAATCTTTCTGAGAAGCCGAATCTCGCTGTCCTTTGCCTTGATAGTCTCGTTCTGTGCGTTGATGATCTGAATGAGCTGTGCATTCTTGTCTATTAAAGACTGCTCTTCTCGCTCTTTTGCCCGTTCTGTGCCAGTTTCGATATTTTGGTTGTTGTGGTGGCCAAACATACTTGCTATTACTGACGTTGATGGATTCGAGCAGTCTTTTGCATGCTGAGCTGCTCGTTCTATTTCCTCTTTTATCAAGTCGTCTGCAATATGTAGATGCGGATAGCTGCCGGACATTCTGTTTAGCTCTCTTGTCTTCTCCTCTAGCTTTTCTGGTAAGTACATTGGACCAGTGCCCGTTTCAAACCACTGATCGTTAACCATCAGCGAATGCTTCATCTTACTTATGTCCACCCTGGTGATGGCAACTTTGCCATCGAGTTTCCTTCCGATATTCTTTATATCGGTCACCTTCATGAACTGCTGCTTGTTAAGCTGCTCGCACCTCATTACTTCCTTCAGTCTTTCTTGTAGTCCTGTTACACGATTTTCTGTTACTGCCATACATTTTTAGTTTTATATATGTAACTAAAACCGTCTAAAACGCTAATAAAGGTTAATAGTACAAGAAAAACGTGTAAATCTCTTGGTGATTACACGAAATTCATGTACCTTTGCACTCGTTGACGGTCAAGTAACTAACTAAGCCGTTACAAACGGAGGCTTGTGCAACCGAAAGTACGTACTTTACATTGACACTGCAAATATACGACTTTTTTCGCACACCTCCAAATTTTAGACGAAATATTTAAGTAACAAAGATGAAAAAAGTTGCAAGAATAACAAAACAGGACATATTGGGCATCAAACCAGGGAAATTTGAAGTCTTCCTGCTTGAGTCCGCAAGAGCAGTTAGGTCGGCGGTAACATACGCCTATCAGCTAGCTCAATACGAAGATTTGCCGAAGGGTGTGCTCAAATACTCAACCTCGGCAGACTATAAGAACCATACGGCGATTATTACTGCCGTTCCGGTTGAGTAGTAAACTTTAAAATTAGGAGGTGGAAGAAATGAAAACGAACCAACTTATGACTCGAAAGATTGGCGATTACGAAGTCTTTCAGAGGACAAAGGACGGGATGTTCAATGCAACAACTCTCTTGCAGGCTTGGAATAAAGCTACAGGAGAGAAAAAGGAAATAACCAAGTTCTTCGAGAATGATAATACTAAAGAGTTCTTAGATGCGCTTGTAAAAGAGGAAAATCTAGATACGCAAAATTCTGCGTATGTAAAATCGAAGGCGAGACTTGATAGAGGCGGTGGCACTTGGATGCACCCGATACTCTTCATGAAATTTGCGATGTGGTTGAATCCTCGTTTCGAGGTTCAAGTTATCAAGTTTGTGTACGATCAGATGCTTAGGTATCGCGATGAAGTAGGCGAGGACTACAAGAAACTCGCAGCTGCATTGGCTAAGATAACTCCAAAGAACGAGATGAGAGAGTTGATGGAGCATATTGGAAAAGGTATTAATTGCATCGTTTATGGTAAACATGAAAAGATGCTTCGTAACAAACTCGCAACCGAGGAGCAGCAGAAAGAGTATATAAAACTTCAATCTTATCTTATAATGTCTATTGAAAATGGCATTTTTAAGAATGGTTGGGATGTTTATCGCCATCTACTGAAGATGTATGATAACAAGTATAAACCTTTTTAAATATTAGGGATATGAGAGTAAAGATTAAAAAAGGAAAGAATGAATTTCGTGAGGCTATCAATAAGCATCTTAAAAACAGTGGGGAAAGCGTTGTAGCGAATAAACCATTGGTAGATTCTATTGTTGAAATGAAAAACAACTTTAGATTCAAAATCCTCGAAACTTGTGACGGTGGAGAAATTATTACAGGTGTTATTCATTCTACTAATGAAGAAGGAGATGTTTGTCCTTGTGTTTTAGGTGTCATAGTAAACGAATTGACATCGGATAGAGGCGAAGATGGTAAAACGATATCAATAGAATACCTTTCGGAGTCACAGGTTTTAGATTTGATTCAAAACCTAACGGCAGCATATCGCAATTTGCGAAGCATAAATATGAGACTTCACGACTTAAGCGTATGTAACCCTGATGGGTCTTATGATGATTAAACCTATGCCAGGCAAGAACCGAAGCAAGGTCGGTATCGACGTGGTGGAGAAAATCATCTCGTTGAAGGAAGTAGACCAGGAATTTCTGACCAATAAGACAATCCTGGCATACCTTGGCGGTGTTAGCAAGGAATACATAAAAGATTTGAGAGAATCGGGTGTTCTGCCTTACTATAAGGTGAGAAACACCATATTCTATAAGGTGTCTGATGTTCGCAAGATGGTAGAGAAGAATAAGGTTGTTAGTTAATAATAGTAAGTTTTAGTTATCATGTTTAATGACTTTGCCCGTGAGGGTGATATGTTGATAGACTCATGGCGATGAGTGATGGGGCGGACTTTAACTATTTCGTTTGCGCCCCATTTTGGCTGAGTAGCTCAGTTGGATAGAGCATCGTTTTCCTAAAACGAGGGTCGATGGGTCCGAATCCCTCCTCAGTCACACTCTTTTTTTAGTTCCGTTTAGTAGTTGAATTCCTCTCTGACGGCGCAAAGGTAAGTCCTTATACCTTATAAAGTAGGTCGTTCGGGCAGCGACAATCTTGCGTCAGATGAGAGTTTCATTGAGCGGACATGGAAGATAGTTCTTTGACATGTTGATGCACAGAAATAGTATGCGTGGAAAAGAAGTAACTGGAGAGCATCAATGGATGCCGTGACCTGGCGAAAGGACGCACGACATACGAAAATCCAGCTAATCTGCATCAAGTAAGCAGACGGACTACACCGGAACGAAGAATTGTCGGTGCAAGCACTGCCCAAAACGTTGCAGTCTGGTGAGCAGGAAAAGCTCTGAAAATCCCAAAAGATGATTTATCTTCATCATTCATATAACAACTCAGAGGCTAGTAGTGTAACTGATGCACGGCGATAACAAAATGATACCGATCTTATCATCGCAAGAGGTTCTTCGTTGAGCCCTAGCCTCCAAATAAAAAACAATCATATCCTCTTGCTTGTGAAAGTAGGAGGTACAAGCCGCATTAGCTCAGTTGGTCAGAGCAGTCCAAGATACCGACAGGCCGCAGGTTCGAGTCCTGCATGTGGCTCACTTAATTGTGAGTGCCATAAATTTACAGTTTTTGATTATCTTTGGGAGTGAGGGTGTCTATTGTCCCTCCTCCCTTTAACATTGACTTCTGCTTCATCTCACAATAACCACGTTCAATCACCTCTCCTGCCTTGCGTGGTTGGCTAAACGGAGAGGTTTTACTATAGATGAAAGTTAAAAACATAATAAGAATCAGTAAGGAAAACATTAATGCTCTTCGGAATCTGGAATGCGTTGAAAGCATAGAACAGAACGGAAAGGACATTACTGTTCGCATTAAACCGAAATATACGGATGGTAGACTTGAAGCCAGAAAGGGTGAATATCTTATTCAGTGGGGTAACAAAATGTGGCAGAGATATGGCTCTGAGGCTATCAATCTGCTTTTTAAAAATCCCGGAGCGGAGGCCGGCAAGACATGGGACGCGTAGGTTCAAAGAAGTATTACGCTCCTGACGGGAACGAATACGATTCAAGGGAAGAGTATCTGTACTTACAGACCATACTCGATGATCCTGGCATAAGCTGCATCCACAGGCAGGTAACCATCACTGCAATCAATCCGGTATGGATGCTTAGACCGAAGCAGCTTAAGACTAAGGTTAAGTATGAAAGAAGGTCATTGCTTTACGGCCACAACTATACCGCCGACTTCGTATACCGGGAGGGTGACAAGATTGTGATATGCGATGTCAAGAGCCTCTATACATCAAAGCTCAGAGAGTTCTCGATAACGACGAAGGCTGTGGTTGCAAGGCTTATCGCTCACAACAGGAAACGTCACAACGGCGAGTCTGTCGTGATATTCCGCAAGGCTATCAAGATAAAGAAGAACGAGTGGAAAATCGTTGATTATCCACCGTCCGATTGTGCTATTATATAATAAGGTGTAAAATATAAAAGATATGTGTATAATTTTCATTAGTTTACTAACCGCAGTAGTTATGTTTGCTGCTGTATCATTCGTAGCACATCTTTTTGGTTGGGACCAGGAAGACTAGTAGTTTAATCTAAATATTTTAAAATTATGGACAAAGACAAAATTATCGTCAGTGTAGTAATTGACAAGCAGGCTCTTGTTGACAGAGCATTCGACATCTCGAAGAATCCTTCTGAGTTTGACGAAATCAAGAAGGTTATCGACGGCAAGAACCAGTTTACTAGTGATATCGACGAGATTGATGACGAAGGCAAGAAGGAGAAGAATACCGAACTCTTCGCTAACATCGCATTTGACATCATCCTCAGTGACAACCATGAACTGGCAATCACCAAGCGCCTCAATGCGCTTGAGGACAAGAAGAGCTCTGTCCTCGCTAAGATGAAGAAGCTCGATGAGCTCCAGGAGAAAGTTAAAAGCGGAGAGATGCCAGGCGTTGAAGGTCTCCTTGAGTTATTGAAAGTAATGAAGGATGGCGAGTAATGGGTGTAGTATTCCAAATATTGCAACTTGTATGATGTCAAGAAGAACATCATCTGCCACGCTCCTGTCACTTCTTCACATTTCAGAAGACTTTTGGAGAAGAGCAACGAGCTTCCTTTAATGATTGGTGTCACAACACCAAAGTTGTTCGGAATCCACGCGGACAAGAAATTCAAGCGTGGACGCTGGCGCCGAGTATTAACACATTAATTCATATAACAATGGCAAAAGAAAAAGCAACTATTGCAGCAACCCTCGGTCACGAGTACGAGGACCTGGAGGAGCGTGAGGATTTCCTCGCCAACAATGCGGATTCTGTTGAGAAGATGGAGTTCGTCAAGCGATTCAACTCTGACGAGCTGATGAAGAAGAAGGACCTGTTCGCTCTTCAGTCTGCACGCGCATCTGACATCGAGGAGGAAATCAAGGATTTCCGTGAGCAGAAAAAGGTAGAGCTGAAGCCTATCAAGGAAGAGATTTCTTCTCTCCTTAAGGAAATCAAGCAGAAGGGCAGTATGGTTAACGAGAAGGTTTACAAGTTCGTTGACCGTGATTCTAAGATGACAGCCTTCTATGACAAGGAGGGCAATCTTGTTTCTTCCCGTCCGGCAACACGGGACGAACTCCCTAAGAATATGTATTCAATTATCCGTGACAAGCAGGCTATGTAGTCTGCTTTCACTTTGTTTTAACTTTTAGACATTTTATAAAATGGACAATGAAAAAATGCAAGTAAATTTTGCTCCGGGACAGACTTCTGCGGAGCTTGTTATCCGTGAGGTTGGTAATGAGAACCCTTATAAACTTCCTGTCAAGGAGCCGCTGAATCTTAGTGTGCATGGTGTCATTACCTGTATCTATGCTTTCCTTGAAAAGCGTTGGGGTACAGAACAGATTGACAAGGAGCATACACATATCCAGGTCAATCGAGAGGAACTTACCGTTACCCTTGTAACAAACGAGAACGATATGCGCAAGATGCAGACTATCGTTGGCTCCATTCAGCTGTCCCGCCAGTTTACGGGATTCCATATCAACGACGGTCAGTTATGGACACCAGTACAGCTTGGCGACTTCTTCCGTCTCAACCGTTCTTACTTCGAGACAAAGGATGAGAACATGGAGCTCGTCAACCTCCTCAAGAGCTTTTCAGCAAAGGTTCAGACAACAATCAAGAAGGAATTCAGCGATAATGGTTCTGTAACTGACAACTACGAGAAGGCTGTAGACTCTAACCTTCCTCAATCGTTCGTTATCAACGTTCCAATCTTCAAGGGCGCCGAGCCAGATAAACTCTCTATCGAGACTATCGCTCACGTTGAAGGCAATACGGCATTGCTGACGCTTATCTCTGCTGATGCAGAATGTATCATCGAAGAATCCCGCGACAAGATCATCAATACGGAGCTTGACAAGATTCGTAAGCTCTGTCCTGAGATTCCTATTATGGAGGTATAATGAGTAGAATCAACGAAATCATCGCATCTATGCCGCCGGGCGAAGCTGCTGCCGTGGTCCATCTGAGAGAGGCTCATTCCTGTCTGATGGAACTCGACACAAAGAAAGCTAGAGCTCTGGCGGCTAGAGCTGTCTTCCTGGACTACATAGAAGGTGAGGGCAGAAAACTCGGTAAGGTTCCACTTCATTACGAACGCCTTAATAAAAAGGGCGAAAGCGTGACGGTGGAAACTTACTTCAGGTATTTAAATAAAGTTCATTAATTTTTAATTCTATACAAATGGATATAGAACAGTTAAATAAAACGCCTCATAATCAGATTTGCGACTTGGCAAGAGATAAGTTTATTGAGGTGTACAATCAGAAGTTCGGAGAGGGTGGAGAAGTGTTCTTTGAAGAACAGAAGGTTCTGTTTAATAATGAGCTTCTCAACGGCTCTTTTAAGGGTTATCTCGAAAAAGCTACATCGTTGAATATTCACGATGCTTTCATGAACTTGGCGATTAACGGATTGTCTCTCGAAAAGGGAACTACGACACTCTGTTACCTTATGGTCTATAGAAACTACGACAATAACACCCGACAATCAACTTATACGGCTAAGATTACATATACAGGATATGGTGAGATTCTTCTTCGTCAAAGGGCTGGTCAGATTCTTCGATGTGACAACCCTGTAGTGGTATATGATTGCGATGATTTCCGTTTCGGCGAACGTGATGGTCATAAATTCGTTGATTACGTGAAGACTTATCCGCGACCTGAAAATTCACTTATCGTCGCTTGTTATGTGAAGATTATTCTTCCAAACAATTCCTACGATTACTTTGTTCTTGACCGTGAAGGCATCGACAGATTACGTGAATATTCTGCTAAATTTGGCGGTCAAGACCACAAGGCTAACGCTCTATATGGCGGTAGTTATACTGGTAATGATGGCAAAATGTACTTCAAGGACATTGATACAGGATTCCTTATCTCTAAGACTTGTAAGCATGCTTTTAAGGGCTATCCTAAACTGAAGGTTGGTCTGGGCGCTCTTTTGCAGGCCGATATCGACATGCAGACTCAGCAGAAACCGACTCAGGAAGCCTTTGGTACTGGTGATGCCGCACCGGAAGATAAAGGTGTAAAGGTAAAGGTTGATAGTGATTCACCATTTTAAAATTGTTATATATGGCAGAAAATACAGAATTGCAGTTGGTACAACAACAAGCCAACAATATTACAAGACAGATTGCAACGCTAAAATCTGATACGGAAAATGCGGTGCAAGCCAACAGGAAATCTTATGAGGCATGCGTGAATGCAGGTGAGTCTCTGTTGTTTGATATTGGCGTTTCCGGAATGAACGATGCTCTTGACGAGAGAGCCGCTGAGTTTATCAAGAAAGCTAAACTGACAGAGAAAGCAATGACGGAGAACCGAAAGGGAGTCACCCAGGTGTTCGATATCGTTCGCAAGGGTTTCACCATGATGGAGAACCTTATCTCGGTCAAGAATACGGACTCCGTTGTCTATAAGATTCAGGAGAAGCGCAACGAGTATGCGGCATACAAGCTTGAGCAGCAGCGTAAGGCTGAGCAGGAACGCCTGCGCCAGGAGCGTATCAAGGAGGCCAAGATCAAGCTGAAGACTGATACGATTGATATCTTGAACAATCTCCTTACAGAGTCTTCTTCATCCGCTATCAATTCTCTCAATGACACGTTCACCCTTCTTACTCTTGACAACAAGGATGAGGTCAAGAAGCGTATCACCGAGTTCTCTGAGGTTCTTGACCTCGGACACCTGTTTGTTGCAAACAAGCCTTCCTATTCTTCTGAGGTTGATGAGAATGATGCCAAGGATATTATGAATGGAGCCTACAAGGAGGTTTCCGCTTCTCTTCTTACATCTTATAAGCAGACAGTCAATGCTACACGTGATGAGCTTCTTATGAAGTTTGACTCAAAGGTTTCAGAGCTTCTAGAAATCAAGAAGGCTGAGGAAGAGCGCAAGCGCAAGGAAGAGGAAGCTCGCAAGGCTGAAGAGGAGCGTAAGCGCAAAGAGGAGGAAGCACGTAAGGCTGCCGAGGAAGAGCGCAAGAAGCAGGAGGAATTTCAGCGTATCAAGGACGAGGAGGAGCGCAAGCGCAAGGAGGCAGAGCTGAAAGCTGCTGAGGCTGAACGCAAGGCCAAGGAAGCAGAGCTGAAAGCTGCCGAGGAAGAGCGTAAGCGTAAAGAGGCGGAAGCTGCCGCTGCTGAGGCTGAACGCAAGGCCAAGGAAGAGGCTATCCGTAAGGCTGATGAAGCCGCCAAGGAAGAGCAGCAGAGAAAGCTTGCTGCTGAGCAGGAGAAACGTGATGCAGAGAATGCAGCCCAGCACGCTACTGCACAGGCTCAGTCGCTCTTCGCCCAGACTTCCGTTGGAGAAACCGGTAAGCAGAAAATCAAGGTAACAAAACGTCTTGTGGTTACCGATAAGAATGCCTGGCTCGACATCATCCAGCAGTGGTGGACGATTGAAGGCTCAAAGATGTCTCCAGACAAGCTTGCCTCCAGATTGGAGTTTATGCGCAAGGCTTGCGAGAAACATGCTAACAACGAAGAAGAGTATATCGTATCTCCTTATATCAAATATGAGGACGAAGTAACAGCTAAGTAATATGGCAGAGCAACCGTTTGACCCTTATTATTCACGTGGTGAGGTTTCCAATTCGGACCTCACTGCGTTGAAGTTTGCCCTGAACCCGCAGCTCAACTTCGTAAAGGAAGAGGACAAGAGAAAGGCTTTCCATCTCGGAACTCTCGTTGACGCTCTCGTTACCGAACCGGAAAAGTGTAATCATTACGCCATGACGGTTGATGACGAGAAATATACGGAGAAGGATTGGAAATGGGGTCTAGACCGGCTTGCTGTTCTGAAGAAACAGGCAACGAAGGATAGGTTCCTTGATTTCGTTTTGAAAAATGCGGTCGGTCAGAAAACATTCGTCAATCCGCACATGAAGATGGAATACCAGGGCTTCGAGTTCGAGCTTCCGGTACGCTGCAAGTTCGACTGGTGGCTCGGCGAGTTCGGCGGTGATTTGAAGACCACCGCAGCTACGTCACAGGAGCAATTCGAAGCTCAGATTGATTTCGTAGATTGGGATAGAAGCCGTGCATGGTATATGGACCTTACGCACAGCATCGACCCAAGATACGGAAACCAGGACTTTATCTTTGCGGTCTCCAAGACCAAGAAGAAAGTATTCTATAAGAAGATTGAACGTGGTGACGAGTTGTATTTGCGTGGTAGGGAGAAGGCTCTTGAGTGGGCTTTCCGCATGTGGTGTTTATTATAACTTATATTATGTCAGATAAACCGAAATTATACGATTATCAAGAAGAAGGTGTGCGCATGGAGCTTGCCATGAAGCGCTGTATCAATGGCGATGACATGGGAACTGGAAAACAGCAGTCTGTTGATTGTATCGTAAAGACTCCAATTGGTGACAAAAGAATTGGAGACATTCGTATTAATGATGTTGTCTTTGGTCGAGACGGAAAACCTTACTTAGTTACGGGAGTTTTTCCACAAGGTGTTAAGCCTATGTATAAGGTAACGTTCTCTGATGGTGTTAGTACCGAAGCTGGTATGGAACATCTTTGGACTGTCCGTGATGACAACAGAAGGCGTAGAGGAAATGGTTGGACTGTTAAGACAACCTCTGAACTCGTTGAATTAGGGTTATTCCGAAAGGAAAACAAATGGACTAAGGCTAATGGTTCACCACCATGCAAATGGGAAATTCCGATGTGTAAAGCTGTCGAATACAACGAAAAAGAGTACCTTATACATCCGTATATTTTAGGTGTTCTAATCGGCGATGGCTCAACAAAGGATGGTGCTGTCTTTTCTAATCCAGAGATGGATTGTGATATACACGAAAGGGTTCGCGAACTTTTGCCCGATGGATATTGCATGACAGAGGATAGAAGTTCGGCATGTCCGCGTTATCGGATAACTTACCAACAAGCCCACGTAAACCCATTTATTACAGATATAAAGCGGCTTGGTCTTAACGTGTTATCAAAGGATAAGTTTATTCCAGATACTTATCTGTTTGGAAGTGTTCGGCAGAGAAAGGAGCTTTTGTATGGACTTATGGATACAGATGGTAGTGTAACTAATCATAATAGGGTTCGTTATAGTACTTATAGTGAGAAACTTGCAATCTGTATACAAGAGTTGGTTCATTCGCTCGGAGGTCAAGCGATAGTGAGAAAAAATATAAGAAACAGAAGAGGAAAAGTTGAGGTCGAGTTTGATGTAAATATCAGAACTCCATTCAATCCTTTCTATACCTACAGAAAACATAGCTCTTATCGTATTAAGTCAAAAGTGTTTCCTGTAAGGAAAATAAAGTCTGTTGATTATATAGGGGAGAAAGAAGCTGTCTGCATTATGGTTGACAACCCAGAACATACCTATCTCACAGATAGCTTCATTGTTACCCACAACACAGTTCAGTCTATCGTCGCCATTGAACGTGCAAAGGCAACCCCCTGCCTTGTTGTTTGCCCTGCCGCACTAAAGGTTAATTGGGAACGAGAGATAAAGAAGTTCACGAACCTCCGTCCGCTTATCCTTACGGATTCTGTAAATGCGACATATGGATATCATCTTACTAAGATGAACCTGTATGATGTAGTGATATGTAATTACGAGTCGCTCGCAAAATACTTCGTCGTAAGCCTCGGTCCGAAACCGTTACGGCTGAAAAACTTCCTGTTTCGTGATGAACTGAAGATTATCAAGTCTGTGATTATCGACGAGTCTGCAAGAGTCAAGGATCCATCAACAAGGCAGTCTAAAATTATCATGGGATTGTGCCAGGGTAAGGAGTATATCTATGAGCTTACAGGTACGCCCGTTGTCAATCACGCAACAGACCTGGCCTGCCAGCTTGCTATCCTCGGTCGTCTGAACGACGAGTTCGGAGGGTTTGGCGAGTTTTGTAACAGGTACGGTGAGAACGAGAATCTTGAAGAACTTAACCGGAAGATACACGAAACGTGTTACTTCCGCAGAGAAAAGAAAGATGTTCTTAAGGATTTGCCGGATCTGACCAGAACGACCATCAGTGTCGCCCTCGACCCGGAAACGCAGGAAGAGTACGATACCTGCCAGAACGACCTGCTCACGTTCCTTCTCGAATACAAGAGCTGCTCCGAGGAAGAGGCTAGGAAAAAGCTTAGAATGAAGGCTCTTGTCAGGTTTATGAACCTTCGCTCGATATCCGGGCGAGGGAAGATGAAGGCGACGATAGAGTTCCTTCATGATACCGAAGAGCAGATAATCGTGTTTGCCGAGCATCGTGATGTCGTTAGTGCAATCAAGAAAGAGTTCCCGGATGAGGTTTGCACCGTAACCGGCTCTGATAGTCAGCAGCAGAAACAATGGGCTATTGATTCTTTTCAGGCTAGGAAAAAGAGAATCATCATCTGCTCCATCAAGGCAGCCGGCGTAGGTCTTACACTTACGGCTTCTTCCAACGTGGTGTTTGTCGAGCTCCCGTGGACGATGGCAGACTTGTCGCAGTGTGAATGTCGTGCCTATCGTAACGGTCAGAAGAATGCAGTTACATCGTGGATTCTTATGGGTACAAATACCATCGACGGCTATCTTTATAGCTTGATTATGCAGAAAGGCTCTATAGCATCAAAGGTCACAGGAGAACAGGACTCCGCTATCAAGGATGCAGCTTATTTTGACGAGCTGGCCGATTTGGTTTTACAAAATTCTTTAAATAAAAAATAATGGAAATTCAAGGAAAAGTTATTGCCGTTTTGTCTGAAAGAAGCGGCGTATCTGCAAGAGGTGAGTGGAAATCGCAGACCTATGTAATAGAAACACAAGAGCAATATCCTAAGAAGATGGCTTTTGATGTTTTTGGAGCTGATAGAATTGCGAATTTTTGCATTCAGCTCGGTGAGGTTATTAACGTTAACTTTGATATTGATGCACATGAATATCAAGGCAGATATTTTAATCAGATTCGTGCTTGGAACGTTACTAAGGCGTCACAACAAGCTGCTGCACAAGGTGGTGGATTTAGTGGCAATGCCCCCAAGTCTAGCGCACAAGCGGCACAACAAGCTATGACAAGTTCTGCTAATGCTGCTGGCGTGGCAAACCCGACTAATCAGCAAAATCTGTTTCCACCTGCACAGCAGTCTGCACAGCAGCAAGCACAGCAACGAGGGAACTCTGATGACCTTCCCTTCTAGTGTAGAATTAATCAAACGAGCATTCAACGCTTATGTGGTTCAACCTGAAAAATGTGTTTGAACTTGAAACGTTTAGGAAAAAAGTAGCCGAGTTGGAGAACAAAGGCGCGATGGTAGAGCTGAAAGAAAAACGTGGACGTTCTTTGAAGCAGAATGCCTATCTTCATTTGCTCCTATCTGCATTCGGTCTCCAATACGGCTACACTCTAGACGAAGTTAAGACGCATTTCTATAAGCTGGTAGTGAACAAAGATATATTCCTCAGAGAAGGGATTGATAAATTCACAGGAGAATGCTATAAGTATCTCCGTTCTTCTGCTGACCTTACGAAAGACGAAATGAGCAAATCAATTTCTGATTTTAAATCATGGGCAAAAGAGGAAGCTGGATTTGATTTTCCTAATTCTGATGAATATATCGCACTACTTCATATTCAACATGATATAGAAAGACAAAAAAATTACATACAATAGCTTATGATGTTACCAACTAATATACGTCAGAAGTCAGGCGAGCTATTCCCGAATGACTTGGAAAAGCAGAAAATCTTTTGCATGGGCGCTGCGTTCTCGTTAGGCAAAGATTTATCCGACTTTGAGGAAGAAGTGCAACAGGAAGAAGTGCAACAGGAGGAGATTTACCCCTGTCAAGAAGCTCTTGATATGTGGCTTGCATACAAGAAAGAGAAACGGCAGAAATATCAACCTCGTGGTCTTGCGGCTCTTAAAAAGAAGCTTTTAAAGATGTCGAACGGAAATCCAGAATACGCAAAGGTTATCGTTGAGCATTCTATGGGAAACAACTATTCCGGGTTGTACGCTCCTAAGAACAATGGTGTAAACAGTTATGAACAACAGCAACGAACTTTCAACAAAATTAGTTCAATCCTTGCCGACTGAATGTAAGCAAGCGGTGGAAAAATACGGCGGACAATATGCACTATTCTTAGACAAATATCCTACTCTGCAAAATCGGGCAGATGCAATTACATCTGTATATGATTCCGTAGCTAGGGGCGGTATGTCGTTCGTTAGTATTGATAAGTACTTCAAAGATGGTGCAAGCGAGTTCTGGATTAAGATAATGCTCATCGACTTGTTTATGGTTATTGGAGCTATCGACTCAACTACTCCTTACCAGTTCAAGGCGATCGCTCAACGTATCAGACAAGAATACTATCACCTTACGCCTAGTGAACTTACTAGATTCTTCTACGAGTTTTCTATGGGTGAGTATGGCGAAATCTATGTAGGAAAGACGGTGAATCCTCAAAAACTTTTTATTGCTCTCGAAAAATACATGTGTAAGCTTTATGAAAAGAGAACTGAAATTGATTCCCAGAAGTTAGCTGAGAAACAGAAAAAAGAATATGAGGAATCAAAAAAGAATGCAATATCCTACGAAGAACATTGTCGCTTAAATGGTGTGGATCCGAAAGAATCCCCTCTTGAAAAGCTAAAACAAAAACTTGAAAAAGAATCAAAACGAGGCAAAAATGGCAGACGTAAGTAAAATGGCAGAGGAATGGCTAAGTGAGCATCCTGATGCACCAAAGAAAGAAATATGGTTAGCTGGTTATTGGAAATCTACCGATAACTGGTGCAACCGAACCAAGTAAATTTAGAATTATGACACAGAAAGAACGTATCGAGAACGCTACCACAAAGCAAGCGGTAGTGTTCATTTGGATCTACTCCTGGGTTATTGTGAGAAACCTAGGAAGAGCAATCAATAAGGCAGTACACAAGCTTCCCTGGTTGTTCATCGTGATAACGGTAGTAATCTCATTCATCGTTAGCTTCATCTTTATTTCTAAGGCTAGAGCAGAACGAGATAGTTACAACCAGAAGTTAGTTCACGCAACGCAGCAGCTTGATAGCTATGTGGCTGCATACGGAAACATTAAATCAAAGTAAATATGAAGAAATACAAACATACAATAGTGATGATCCTGTTCGTTATCGCAGCATTCATCGCAGGTTACGGATTCATCTGTTTTATGGTTGAACACGTTTTCCTTTCGCTCCTGATGGTCTTCTGTATCAGTTGCGCATTGGCAGTAGAGAGGGAGGTGTAGCATGCAGACAGGATGGAACCCTAATTTCTCTAGACCGGTGTTAGCTGGAATTCCGATCAAAGTACCTACCGAAGAGCAGGTGAATCGCTTCTATATGCTCTTCTATTCTATGGTCGGCGGTTTCGCATCAATCGTTCAGACGCAAATCACCGACACGTATAACCTCATCAAGGAGAATAGGAAAATCTTCCGATTCGAGGCAAAGAAGAGAATCACGGAGGCAAAGGGGGTGCTCTGACAAACTCATCGATGCCTTCATGCACTATATGAAGGAATGCGGTATGTCCCAACTCTGGATGGATATGACTGATAACATTGAGGATGACTTGAAGCCGGACGTACAGAAATGCTTCTATGCCATCGATAACCAGTTTCTCAAACATCACATCAAAGAGCATAAGATGTACACAATGCTCCTGGTGTCGGAACTGATGAGCAGTATGCTTGTAAGCTCGGTAGAACGTTTCGCTGAGATGATGGATGAGTACAACGGTATTCATGCCGTCAACATCGCAGAACGCTTCACGAATCCTATCCGGGGAGTTTATACTCGTATGCGCAATGCTATGGAGATTCTCTACCCGGTCAAGGTTGATGATGAAGTATTCTCTGAATGCCCGAACAAGTTCAATCTCGGCTTCGAAATTATCGGGCAGAAGGTACTCGACTGGAAACGTGCAGAGAAAGCCCTGGCTAATGCCTGTATCCTAAACGGATTCAACCTTAATGCTGATGGTGAGTTTCTGGAGAATGAACAAGATAATACCGGTACTCCTTGGAACGAGACTCAGACGAGAGCATTGACTGTCGCTTACCCGAACACCTCAAACAAGCAGATTGCCAGGATCCTCGGCAGAAGTATCTATGAGGTCACTAAGCAAGCCAAAAAGCTAGGATTGAAGAAATCTGAGGAATATCTTAGAGAAACTAGAATAGCTAACTTAAAACGTAAGAAAAATGAAAAAGATTCCACAGCTGTATGTAAAGAACAGTAAAGGTCGCTATCAGGAATACAAGATTCCTGAGCACGACATATCAAATACATTGTATGGTAAGGTAAATGGCAGATACGAGCCTGTGTGTATGCGTATATGTCACGAGTTAAATGAAGGTGTATGGGTAGTCACCAAACGTCCATCCGTTTGTGGTGTTATTCGTGGTACTTATCTTCGTGATAGCTTTCATCTTGATAAGGCTGCCGACATTGAGCGTTTCCCTTTGTCTAAGATGGGACACATTCAGAAGGTCGCTGAACGTATCATTGGTGAATTAAGACTCGGTAACACGGACACTAGGGTTATGACGAATAATGAGCTTATCAAGTTGGTTGTCGGACTAGTCTATAAATATAACGAGGAGGTGTAATTATGGAAGGATTTAAAGTTAAGATTGATTTGGTTGATTGTATCAGTCAACTAAAGGACATTGACAAGGAGATGTTCATCAAGGAGATTTTTGACAACCTTGGGGAACAAAACCAAAAGGACGTTTTGAGTAATATGCTTGATACCTTATCTGGCAGTGATGCAACTGAGTTGATTAAATCATCTTTCGACAACCTCAACGAGCAAGGTCAGAATGAGGTTATGAATTACGTAAATGATGTAATGTTGGAAGGGGTTTAGTTATGATGTCCTACAAGCAATATCAAGTAGCCTGTGGGGGGGTGAGAGAGCAAATCAAGATGGCTCAGAAACTCCACTGCCCTCACATGGAGAGAAAGTACAAGCAAGCCTTGTTGAGATTACAGACGAGGTTCTTGAAGCCAGACCACCAAGAGGTGTATGGCAAGCTAGTGTTGAATCATTATAACTTATAGCTTATGAAAGAAATACAGCTAAAGTGCATGCTCACCTTCGCCAACAATCATAAGGAGCAAGTTGTGGTATGCCTACGGGGGGGTAAACCTATCTTCTATGAGCAGAAAGAAAAGGAGTTGGTTAGCGACTTCAACAGAATACTAGCCAATACCAAAAACAGAGTTGTTAAATGTCACTTAATGAGAAATTAACATGGAAAAAGAACTTAACATAGCGGCTATCCTTCAGGATAAGCCTCAGAATACCAGATTATGGTCGCCAATATTCGGTGATGTATATCTGAAAGATGTTACTGATGTCAATAATAACATGATTCGTATCACTCACCACGGAGTTGATAATATATTCATGAATAATGGTAAGGTTTGGGCAGATGGAGATGTTTGCCTCTTCCCATCCAAGCAAATGCAAGACTGGTCAAAGTTCGCTTGGAAGAAGGGTGATGTGCTGGAAAGTGACAATAAGCTAAAGCGTTGTATCTTCAAAGAGTGGGCTAATGATGATTATACTGAATTTAACTGCTTCGCAATGGATGAGGGGTGGAACGACTATTTTAGTAAAATAAATAATTCTACATCTAAATACCATAAAGCAGATGATTATGTAACCGAATTGCATATTAAAAGAGTCGAGAAAAAATTTGGTGGCAAGCTCAACCTAGAGACATTGGAGATAGAGCAGCCTAAGCAAGAGTTCAAGGATGGGGATATAGTGACGCTTAAGATACCAAATCTGAAAAAGAATATTAGAATATTCAAAGAGGTAGTCAACAAGAAAATGCATGAAAATCATTACTATGTTGGTTTTAATTTTGATGACGATGGCAGACCAATACAAATATTCAAAGACTATTATGCATATACTGATAATGACCGCCCTGCCACTGACTCTGAGAAGCAGCAACTCTTTTCAGCCTTAGCTAAGGAAGGTAAGCGTTGGAATCCAGACACCAAGCAAATTGAGGACTTGCCTAAGAAATGTGAGTTTAAGCCTATGGATTGGTGCTTGATGAGAGACGTTGATGAAGTAGAATATCGAGGTTTTGTGACATCGGAATGGGTACTTTGCCAATTTTCTCATTATCTTGAGGGCTATAAGTTTGTTGCAGTAGGAGGTAATTGGTTTGGCGAGTGCATCCCTTACAACGAGGAGACAGCTCACTTGCTTGGTACAACTGATGAATGGAAAGGAGGTGAGCAATGATTAGAGACTCTGCAAAAATAATTGTAACACAAACTGGTGTATCACTTAAAGAAGCCTTGACAGAAGAAGTAGTTAAGGCACTCAATGAAGAAGCTTCTAACTATATGAATTATGGAATCCCAGGAGTAAAGCTTTGTGGCAATCCTCCTAGTGGCAAGGAAAGACGTAGAACTAGGAGAATGTTAGAACTTAGAAAAAGAAAGGGTAGATCATGAATGGACTACTATCAATAATTGGTATGAAAACTGAAATGGAATATCAGATGAGTGATTTTCCTTTTGGTCTTCCTAGTTTTAGATTCAATGTGCCGAAAGGAAGCGTTTCTTCTGACAGGCAGAAGTGTCAGCCAAAGGCGCAACATGAGTTCACCATCAAGGGTGTTAAGATTATGGCTGCTTCTAAGAAAGATGCTATCAAGAAGTTTAATCATCGTAAAAAATAAAGCGTATGGATAAGTTAGAATACATTCCAGGAGATTTGGTAATGACAAACGGAGTACCTTTAGGCACCTCTAAGAATGTCGTTTATCGAGTAACATCGTCAGACCCATCAAAGACTTTAAAGTTAGACGATGGAACAGTTCTGAAAGGCGTTGTCTGTTTAGAGAACATTGAAGGTGCGGAATTTGGAGAGAAAGGCTATCTCTCAGGTGACTGCTGTGCTTGGGTTAAGGATATTGTTCCTATTAATCTTGTGCCAGCAATTTTGGAGAAGAATGGATGGGATAAATCCATAGGCTGGTTTTACGTTGGCGAAGAAGAGCGTGGCTATCAGTTTTCCAAGGAACTAGATGATAAATGGGATGAGCTTGATAGAATGACTTATGGTGACTTACAAATCTGTCAATGTCATAATCTTAGAGATTGGAGCTATATAAATGAATGTAATCACGATTTCCGTTTTGAATTTACCTATGTTCACGAACTTCAACATTTATTATATGCCTTGCATATAGATAGTAACTTAAAAATATAATGATATGCGTGGAGAATCATTAAAATTTGAAGTTCGTTATATTCATCAACTCCAGCACTTTCTCTTCGGTCTTGGAATTAATCACGAAATGGAGGTGTAGGTATGTTGTATGCTTTAAGATTTTTCGACACAGAGAGGTCTCTTTGGTATTTAGATTGTGTACATCGAAGTAAGTCGTTCTTGAAAAGACGTAAAAAGAAGTTTTTAAAACTAAGAATAAAGACGACGATTTCGAAATGGTATGGACTTTAATGTTTAACCGCCTTCGGGCATAAATTTAAAGATATGACAAAAGAAGAATTAAAAGCAAAGGTTGCAAAGCAACAAAGCATCATCAATGATGCTAACGATGAGATTTGTTCTTGCGTGAATGATTACATCGAAAGTCTTCCATACAAGGTAGGCGACAAAGTAAGCTGCCGCAGTTTTGATGTATGCTGGATAGCAAGTATTGTTCCTGCGAAATATAGAAACCGTTTCAATGGCGATATTGAGGTAAGAATCAATCCTGCAAAGAAAGATGGTACTCGCTCTAATAGAGAGTTCGTGCTATTTTATGGAGAAATTGTTAGTATCAAGAAAATTGATTAACCATCCTATAAAGGATATAAATAGATAGTAATATGAAGAAAATGAAAATTAAAGACTGCTTTGATAAAGATGGTAACCCCAGAGTATTTATTTTCTTCTATCGATAAAGCAGAAGAAGCTATATTGAAGGTAGATAAAAGTAAAAGAATAACAATTTTATATGAATAGCTTATGAAAATAACAAACATAAAGTTTAAGGCTAAACGCCTTGATAATGGAGAATGGGTAAAAGGCGACTTGGTACATAGCACAAGTTATGTTGGCATAAGTTACCCAAGTGACGAGTTTTCTGATGTACCAATAGTTCACAGAGTTGACCCTTCAACAGTCTGCCAGTACACAGGACTGAAGGATAAGAATGGAAAGGATGTGTGGGAAGGATATTATTTGAAACCGATAAATGGTTCTAAGGCGATGAAAGTCATATATAAAGAAGGCTCATTTGGCTTTGATACATCTTATCGTGGATTACGTTTTCATCCTCTAGCCCATTATGATATAAGAGCAGGAAAACTTGTAGAACTTGAGCTTGCAGACAGAAAGGAAGGTGAAAAATGATAAAGCAAGTTTATTTAGTCACATATAATGAACGCTTTGGGTATGCTGATACACTTGAAAAAGCAAAAGCATTGGAAAGTCAATTTATGGCATCTTTTAGCCCTCCTTGTGAGGCAAGAACTTGCAGTAGAAAGGAAGGTGAAAAATGAAGAAAGTAACTGTAAATATTATATTTCCCATTGTAATTTTCTTTATGGTGGTGGCAATACCATTCTTCTTAGTATCTACCCGTTGGCGGAATTAATTTAGCGCATACTTAACCCTGCCAACCGGTCTGTTGTTTACATAATTAATATATTGCAAGACTGTAAATGCGCTGATTTTCCCGATGATTCGGGTAAACAGTCCTATTGTTTGCTTAGCATAGTTTCGGAAGAGCATGAAGTGATCACAAAGTTGAGAGAAATTTGTCTCGATTCTCTTCCTCGCCTTAGCATAAGGCTTAAATGTTGGTCGCCAATTCTTCATGTTCAAGCGATATGGAACTTCCAACTTGATGCCTACAGAAGAAAACAAGTCTTGCTGTAGTTCCGCACTGAGGTAAGCTCGATCGCCAAGGATGCAACAGTCATGGAATTGAAACTTTACATCTTTAAGAAAATGAATGTCATGAACATTAGCTGGACTCAGGTCATACGAGTGGATAACTCCACTTAACCCACAGACAGCGTGGAGTTTATACCCAAAGTAGTATATCTTCTGAGTAGCGCAATAGCCAAATGCAGGAGAGTTTGTTACGTCTGTTCCTTTCATCTTGCAACGCAAGCCTCTGGACAAGCGACACACCTCTATTGGTTTGGAATCTATGCAGAAATATTCTTCTGCACCATCCATCTTTGACGCTATGCGCTTACGAATCTTCTCACATAGTTCCGCAGTGAACTTTCGTCTGTCATTGAACTGGCGTCGAGAAATCAGATTTGGCATATCTGCCTTATACTCCTTCAGCCTATCGAACAAGTTGTTTTCACTGTCGATGCTAAGATGCTCGGCTGTCAAGCTCAAAGCAACAACTTCGAGGTCTGAAAAACGTGGTACGACTCCTGGGCGAGGAATATTTCCTAGCTCATTAACTAAATTTTTGGAGAAATCCTTGCATATCTCAAGAATTTTTACGAAATTTGCATACAAGTTGTGCATAGCGTGAAATATATAACTTTATAATTGGACACTACAAAGTTACTAAAAATCAACGAGATGCACAACTTTTTTCTCCATAAAAATATACTAATTTTCAGGCGGTTTTTTAATTCCGCCAACAGGTTTAGTATCTTGTATTTTCTATAGAATTGCAGGGTTCTTCGTGAGATTTATAATACCATCTATAGGTATTTTACATGATTGGCAAAAAAATCTTGTGTTAAGTTTAGATAAACTATTAGATGATAATTAACTATGAGCAAGGAAACATTTGACTTCTCGGAGGCTCTGAGAAGAATGAAGGAAGGGAAGAAAGTGAGAAGAAAAATTTGGACAGAAGGTCTATATGTTTTCATTAAAAACAAAGCCCTTATGTATCAAAGTCATATAGCTCATGGAATCGTAGCGAATCCTTATAGTAAATTTAAGGGTACGAGAGATAAATCAGCAACTGACTGGGAGGAGGTGACACGATGAAGTATAGTTTCGCAAACGCCAAGCCTGTCAATCTCAGAAAGATAGACTATTGGTTGCGTGTTGGGCAGTGTGGTTGCCATAAGGTTGACTTCAAGCCTACTCTCAGAGAAATTCGAGGTAGAGTTGCTGAGAAGAAGAAATCGTCTAAGGAATTAAGTAAAGCGTTTTGAGTATGGAAAATCTAGAAGATATTAAGGTAGGAGACAAGGTTATCCTATACCGCAGATTTCAAGATAGAACTGTCTGCAAGGTAGAGAGACTGACTAAGAACTTCATCATAGTTGAAGGCCGCAAGTATCGCAAGAAGGATGGCTTTGAAGCTGGAGACTGCGGAATTTATGTCAGCTCTATTTTGAGAGCTACAGAACAGATGATTGCCGAGATAGAGGAGGAACATAAGCGTGATGTCATCATCAGCTATATAAGAAATTGCCGTCTTAGCACGCTACCAACAGATGTGCTAGAAAAAGTGTATGAACTAATTAAAAAGTAAGCGTATGGAAAAGAAAGTATTGACCCTCACCGTCAGCAAAGAATGGTTTGATAAGATTGTGACTGGCGAGAAGACTGAAGAGTATCGGATAATTAAAGACTTTTGGATGAGTCGCCTTCTCCTTATCAAGGATGAGGAATTTAAAGATTTCGATAAGTACGATAAGCTTCATATCGGTAAGACATTTGAGATGCTTATAGACATCAATACTATCAAGGAGAAACTGAATAATGGTACAATGAAGTTCGTACCATTCACTCACGTTCTCTTCAAGAACGGCTACTATGACGATAGCCCAAAGGTAGAGAAGGAGATTGAGAGTATCACCATCGGCAAGCCGAAGAAAGGTATGTGCCCTGATAAGTGGTTAGATCATGAATTTTTCATCATCAAATTCAAGTGATATGGCAAAGAAGAAGAAGATTAAAAGTTGCGCTTTTTGCAAGAATTTTACATGTTGCAGTCCATGTGGGTATGGACTATGCTTGCATCTTGGAATGCGTCAAGTCTCTTTCGATGAGGTTTGTAAGGATTTTAAGAGATAAGAAAATCACCATCGGTAAGCCTAAGAAAGGCTTATGCCCTGACAAGTGGCTTGATACCGAGTTTTTTGTTATTAAGTTTAAGTGATATGAGCTACAAAGAAATAGTTTTAAATTACATAAAAACTCACGATGTTCCGTGTCTTCTTAGAGGAGATATAGAAGATGGGTTACGAAAATGTGAATCTGACGATAATGTGTATGAGTTAATTCTTAGAATTAATTATAGACTTACTGTTAATAATTGTGCCGTAAGGGGCTATGAAAGTGGTTACATTCCTATGCGTTATGCAGACGAAATAGCTAGTTATGATATTTTGAAAGTATTAGATAAAGCCAAAAAGGAAGCAACGCAAGATGTATAAAGAAAGATATTGTGGCAACTGTCATTGGTTTTTGGCAACGAAGACGTTTACGGCGTAGGATGGTGCAGCAATAACGAGCATGAATCATCTTGCGACCAAGTATGTGGTGAACATGAATTTTAAACTTTAAATATAAAATGGAAAATGAAGAATTGACACTTAATGAGTATCAGAAGGCTGCAATGACTACTTGCATGCCTAGTTGTGAGAACTTTAGCTACATGACCCTTAATCTTATGGGTGAACTTGGCGAGTTTACATCAAAGATCGGTAAGCTTATCCGAAAAGGAAAGGCTCACGTCGAGGAAAGTAACCTGGTGGTTCGCGATGACGTTACGGATGAGGAGATCAAGGCAATTCGTGCCGAGCTTGGTGACTGCTTCTGGCAGCTGAACGGAATCTGTTCGGTATTTGGGTGGAATGTAAATTCCATCTGTCAGGAGAATCTTGATAAGCTTGCCTCTCGAAAGGACAGAGGTAAGATTGATGGTAATGGTGATTTTAGGTAGCTCATGAATATCACAGATGAACAGAAAACGTACATAAAGGAACACCCTTACGAATCTCCTTATGCGATGGCCAAGAGCTTCGGTTGCGCAGTACAGACTGTTTACTGGTGGCTACATAGGCTGCATGGGGATTCGTTCAAGGACGCAAGAAAAGAGCAAAGAGAGAAAATCAGGGAATCTGTCCGTAAGCTATATCCGGATTACTCTTCTTCCGAAATTTCCAAAGAGCTTGGAATAACAAAGTCATGTGTAACAAGCATAGCAAAGTCACTTGGTGTTACTCATACCCAGGAAACGGAAGAAAGACTTCGGCTGAAATGTGCTCAGGCAATAGTAAGGCCGGAGATAATAGCTAAACGTTCAGAATCTCTAAAAAAGACGCTGAGGCTTGACAGGTACAGAGCAACGAATGGAATAAAACAGAAGACACGACGCAAGTTCAAGACCATTCCGAGCAGATGTCTCTGTGCAAGGAACTATCTCTGCAATAAATACAACTACTTCTACGACAAAGATTACGGAGAGCTGCTGACCATATTCTACGACAGTGAAACCAAGCTGCTGAGTGAAGATCAGCAGAAACACTACGAGACGAAGTATGGTATCAAGTTCCTCCAGGGAGCTGAAGAATAATTTCTGTGCATTATCTTATATGTTAAGGGGTGGCTACACATCGCGTGCGGTCACCCCTTTTTGTTTGTATCAACTAATAACCAAATTAAAACATTAGAAAAAACTAAGAACGTTTATATAGCTTTAATCTCCAGTATATCCAACCTAAAAATGCGAGAATGCCTATGAAAAGACAAACTGAAGCTATCTTACCTATATTCAAAAATGCCCTGTCAGTCCTTGATAGTTGTTTCTCTACATATACTTTATCTTTCGATATTTTGCTTATCACAGAGATTAAGGAGTCACACTTGCTACGATATATCGACGTACTATCCTTGTATTCTTTAAGGGTCGAAATACTATCTCTTAGTATCTGTACGTCCTCCTGTGATATTTCGTGATATTCGTAGTGGAATCTGTCTTCTCCAACTTTGTTACCATTTGCATCGTACTTGGATGCTGTACTATCTTTGACATGCGTCTTTTCCTTGGTGGTTGACTTCACGGATTCCTTGCGAGATACTTTATATGATTCCAACTCCTTAATAAGTCTTGCATTGAAGAGTGAATCCCACTTAGACTCATTGCGATTGTCAGTGATATATGTCTGTTTCTCTACCACTCGTTCTTTAGCTTTACATCTACAGAACATTGATAGAATCAGCATTGCTACTGCAATAGCAATTACAACTCTTGTTATCTTATCAATCAGTTTCATAAGCTACTGAATTACAATCGTTACTTTTTCCTTTTTATCCCAAGCTGTCTTCATTGTCTGAATGAGCTTGTTTGTCCAGAATCGAGAATCGCTAACCCAACCTTTCTTGTCGTTTTTCCCAACTAAGATGCAGCCTAATGTGTCTTTTGCGGAATTACCGCTATGTATGCGTATTCCTTCAAATCCTTTGACATTCAGAATCAATGGCAACATCTTCTTGAATCTGTTAGAGTAGGTATATACGCATTCATAACTGCCGCTTGGTATTGCAGTCTGCCCATACATCTTCTTCTTCTTGACTTCATCCAAATCCATACTTTGGTTCAATCCTCTGTCTGTATCTTCAAGAGTATTGCATCCGAACAATTTGCCATTCACGTACAGACGGCTAATAGTATAGCCATCCTTTTTCCAAGCCCTATCAATTAGTACTTCCATTTTTGTTTTCCTCCTCTTTTTTATCAAACTCCTGATTCAATCTCTCCAATATCGGTTTCCAATAACTCGGCAATGCCTTCGCAAACTCAAACCTCAGAATGTAATAAATAACTCTGAATGCAACATTCTTAGGGTACGACTTAATGAGATTTTTAAACGAATTGCATATATACACATAGCAGAATATATACGTAAGCATCTTAATCACAAATAATGCTTCTGTATTGTCGTTGCAACTTACCATGATTCCATACATGACATACACAATAACAATATACAAGAGCATTTCTAAAAGTGCGTTCTTGAACTTCGATGCAGAAAAGTTTTTGCACCGCACAACACTTACGCCATCGGCCCTCATACCACAGAAGATATTGAAGCCGAAAGCAATTACCAGCGCCAACACAAATCCTTCGGTCGGCGTTGCAAAGGCGAGTATAGCAGAGGAGATTGTTACCGCTATCTGCCGGATTTGGGAAGAATCTAACAAATCTATCATAATCGTTATTCTGAATATATAAAAATAAAGTCTCGGTCTCTTTCTGCAAAGATAGCAAAAAAAGTCGAGACTTCATTCAGAATAACGAAAAAAAATCAGATATTCAGATCATAATATGGCAGCCCTCCGTTCTCCAGGAAAGAAACGCATTCGTCGAAAATCTTTCTCTCGTAGTCGAGCATATTGATTTTCGGGAACCATTTCTTGATCTTTGTGTCGTTGCGCTTTACCATCTCACCCCAAAGAACGCACCAGTCTTCGAGATTGATGTTGTCGTTCTTAACTTCATGCCAATAGTCCTTGGCTACATCTTTAGTATGAAGTTGGCCGATGAGACAGAGATGCATATCTGCCATTTCTTCGTTGTAGTGACACGCCCCAATCTCGCCCTGAATCTGCTTCATCATATCAAGCATTACGCTGTCATTCATTCCAACCTCGCAACAATCTGCCATAATCGTAACGCAGTTCTTGATGACCTGCATATCGTTGCTTTCCAATATGTTTTCAAACACCTTTTTCATAATCGTAAGTTTTTGATTTTACTTCTGAAAATACTCTCTGATGTCGTATACACCATCCTTGTCTTTCAATAGGTCGAGTGCAAGGTGGTTGGCATACTTAACCAGATGCTCTGTGCCAATATCCTTTACTTCATCCTTTCCGAGTATCTTGGCAATGGTGCATCCGTGGTCGCTTACAACCTGATTCATGGCAACGTACAAAGCGTAGTCATTATAGTAAGGTTTCTCCTCTGTTGCAAGTCCGAGACTAGTCATAGCATTGAGCCATGTCTGCATATCCCAAGTTGCAGATGGATTCATACCGTTTACAATCTCAGAAGCCTCCTTCTTGGTAAGGTAGTTCTTCCACTTGATAGCGCACAACTTCTCTAAATATTCCTGCGCCAACTCTGGGTGCTTCGCAGCCATATCCTCCATCATGCAGCGCATCGTATTACCGAACACATGCATATACTTTACGTTGGTTGATGATGCCATCATTCCATAAAGCTCATCAAACTTGCTCATAATGTCTTTTGCTTCCATATTATCTTATGTTTTACTGCTATTCGGCAGTTATTAAACTTTTCAATTCGTCAAAATCAGTTTTGGTAAAGCTGATACTTTTCTTGCTTCCGAAGAGTATGTTCGTTATGATGTTGTCTGGCAAGTCAATAGTCAAAATGCCGTCATCAATACGACCCTTAACGAAACCAAGGTCGAACTCATAATTACTGATACTTTCCAACATCTGCATAAGGTCTGTAAATATGGTATCAGCATCTATGTTTCCGTTTTCATCTGCAATGAATAGGGTAGCGTTGTCAATACTCTTGCCCCAACTATCTTTATTCTTTGCGATGATGTTGTGCGATGCTCGCTTCATATATACGGAAGGGATAGCCAATGCAGGGTTCCCCTTCACCATATCGCTAATTCTTGCGTCTGCCCACAGATCAAGTGATGTAAGCAGTTTCTCTTTAAGTTCTGTTACGTTCATTTCTTAACTCCTCCTTTCTTTGTTTTGTTGTACCATACGAGGTATTCTTGCCAAGTTTTGTCGCTGTGGTTAGTCATATAATCGTTGAGCATAGCAGATTTTTGTTCCTCTGCTTGCGCTACTTCTTTTCTTAAACGTTGCATCAAAGATAGATGTTTCTTTAATGCCTCCTGCCCTTGCTGAGTACTTTCGATACGGGGGCGTATGATGCGCAATTCCTCGTCTTGCACTAACTTAGATACATATTGCAAGCTATTAACGTACTCCTGGTTTTGCATCAAGTACTGACGTTGTGCGCCTGTAAGATTGTCCTCAATCTTGTCAATTTCATCCCAAAGTGGGGTGGAGGATTGCTGCGCTTGCATATTGATAGATGCTCGCTTCTGCTGTATTGCCTCATACATCTTTTGTAGCTCGGCATCCATCATCTGCGGCTGCTGCTGACTTGTACCCATATCCAATAATGGGCTATTTCCAAAATTCATCATAATCAATACAATATCTTTAAGTTGGTGATATATTTATAGAGAGGTGAGAGGGCATCCACCAACGAGGGCAAACACCCCTCACCAACTCATTTTTTCTTAGTCCGTCTAACCGATTTCCTTACTGCTCTGTTACGCTCCTGTAGTGGGAGTGGAAGGAGCGGTGCAATTACAGCCGTAACTGCCGTAGCCCGAAATTACTGGCGTAGATGGGAGTACCAACTGACCACGCAAGCAATTGCAGGTCTTCTCGTTCACGTAAGCCATCATCAGCTTCTCCTTGTAAGGAGTGAGGGCTTCCATTACGGCCACCTTCTTGTCAAGGTCGCAATACTTTGCTTGCAACGCATCGTACTGGTCTCTCTGATTCTTGTACAGACCGAAGTCCGCATCAATCTGAGACTTGTACAGACCGAACTCTGCCTGCATTGCACGGCGGTTCTCAGCGTTGATAGCATCTGTAGCACCCTTATACATAGAGAACTTCTCTGCGATGTCAGTCTCACGCATAGCGTAGAACTTGTTAGCAGTATCGAGCTTCAAACCGAACATATCGGTAAGCAACTTCACCTCATCAGCGCATTCCTTCTCCATCACCTGCAAGGCGGTTGGCTGATTTGAGCTTGAGTTAGCTCCGTAAGTGTTGATGTTTACGTTCTCAGGCATATTGCTGCCACCGAGAGAGCCAAATACACTGCGGTTGTTACCGCCAAGCAACCAAGCACCAGCACCGAGTGCTGTGCCGATGATACCAAGGGTAAGACCAGCATTACCTGTTGCCTTAGAAGCATAATCATCGTGCTTCTTTCCCTCTTCGTAGATTTTCTTCTCTACGACCTTTGCATCTGTCATTTCCATGATACAATCTTTTTAAGTTATCCTTAATATTAACTAACACTATTGTAACGTTACGGACGCAAAGGTACAAAGAATAGGGGAGAGCAAATATAACTCTATCACACTTTCTTTTAGTGGTTGATTATCAGAGATTTAAGGTGATATGAGGTAATATCATATTAAATAAAAAAGTGGTATATCGGAATTTCCGAATAACCACTTTTCGACTATTTCCATTTTGGAAACATTCACTCTCAGTTATTAAGTAATGTTTAACAACTGAAACAAAAAAGAGAATCAATCACTTACCTCTCTTACTCTTAATATAGTGAAGAATATCCCACTTCTTCCAATATCGGCTGTGCCCTCTTTTCTTGCACTCGCCGTTAGGAATGTCGCCTCTCGCAACCATACGATTGAGTGTAGCATCAGAAACGTGCAGCTTCTCCTTGACCTCCTCTGTGCTCAACATAGGATTGAGCATATCTGGAATGATGTCACACAATCTATCCATGTCATCATCGCTCATTCCGCAAGCGGTGACCTTCTCGCCATTTCGCTGCTGTTCATCTGCCTTAAAGCAAGCGTCACTCAAAGATTTTAAAGCTGTTCCGAGTATCTTGTAATTCAATATCTTTCCCATAATCACGCACAGATTTTACGTCCTAAATTTGTTTTACTGATAAACAAATCCACAAAAGAGTACAGATAGAATATTGCCGTTACCACCATGACAGTAAAGCAGGAATCTATCATATCATTAGTCGTGTACCAACTCCATTCGACTATATGAGCCGCATTGATGCCGAAGAAATAGAAGAATGGTATTCTGTATCTCCAACATAGGAAGAAAAACCTGCTTGCTAATATCAAAACCATTGGCAAAATATAAACCATAAAGTAGATGAATAAATAGCAGGGAAAATTCTCATTGTTAGTTATGAACATTTCCCTTGGATGCTGGCTAAAATCCCACATTCCGTATGCGTGAAAGCACATAATAATTATCGGAACATACTTGCAGAACCATCTAAAGAACTTCAAGATTCTCCTACTATACCGATTGCCATGCTTCATAAGCATATCCATAAGCTCGGTAACATCCACATTCTTTAATAGCCGTTGGACTTCGGCTTCGTCTTCTTTAGTCATAATTCATTGATTTAGATTTGTTGTTTTGTCATTTACAAGTTTAATGCGCAAAGATACACTTTTTTAAAACTTAAAAAAAGGATTTGCTGAAATTTTGAGTTAAAATTTGCGAAATGTAACAATTTGTAAGTATCATGCAGAAAATGGCTACCATCCTCACGGACGATAGCCACATAATAATATAAAAAGTAAAATGAAAATTTGAAAGTCGCATTAATTCAGAATGGAGAGCAATATCCAATAGTGGATGATGCTGCCTATGGTAATCACCACAATATATCGTATCAAATCTTCCCACTCAAATCTTGGCAAGTTGTATCTCTTCCACTGATACACCTCCCTCACTACCATTGCTAGTAATGAGACAGAACCAAGCAGAATGCTCACCACAAGCCAACAAGCCAAGCCTATCAAGTCTCGCTTGTTGAATGTAAGTAGTTTCTTCCAAGTCATAGTTTTCCTCCTAGTAAATTATCCAATAAGTAACGAACACATCAAGGAATGCCGACACCTCCAGCCAATACCAAGGATGATATGAAACGCCCTTGAACCCAATAAATGTATTTCGGTCATACACCTTAATCATTGCAAAAGCGTAAAGGCAAGCAACTATCAGCGTTAGCGACCAACATACTGACAAGCACCATCCAACGCACCCAGCAGCAGCCACTAAAGCCGCTATCTTATGTACCTTGGACTCATCGCCTAGGTAGTTAGGAGCGCAGCCTACGAAAGCCAATCCTCCACACCCGACGAAAGCCAAGCACTGCACGCCTCTACCTAGGTCTAGTATAGCCACCATCACAAGGAACGCAATCAAGACCATCACCACAGAGAACACCCAGCCGAAGTTACGCTTGGTCTTTCCACCAAGCACCTCACTACCTGTTGTGCCTTGAAGCTGATAGTAGGTATCTGACACCATATCTGGCACTCCAAAACGCATTGCCGACAACAAAAGAAATCCCCCAAGAAGGAGAAAGGAAATCAATGATAATAACCACATAATCTTTTACTTTTTTAATCGTTCTACAACTTCATTTCAAGTTGCTTTGGATAGTCGGCAGCCATATCGAATGCCTCTACCTCCTTGATGGTCTTCAACTCAGCCACGGCAGCCTTGTGTGCGGAGGTGACGTTGAAGCATTCCAGGGCATACATTTCGAGGGCAGATAGCAACTGAATAGCTTTGTCACAGCCTACTACCAGTTTAACATCTCCAAGCCACAGGGTTGTCGTCTTCTGCCCTGCCGCCTTAGCAATCGTAGTGGAGTTCATTAGTCCTACTCTTGTTGCCTTGTCGAGCCACACGAGCAATCCGTTCAGCATAAAGCCGTTTACCTTATCAGACTTATCGTAGGCTGTGATTTCAGCAATCTTATCAGCCTTCGTCAGTTCAAGCTTCAGCGCATCCATCTTATCCGAGAACTCAACAAATGCCTTCTGTATCTCATCTTCATCATACTCACTTATAGGCACGGTACACTCGTAGCATTCGTATGCTTCCATCTTCTCGTCAAGCGCAGCAGCAAGGTGACGAACCATCATCCCTCCATGCTCATACTTCTCGCTAAAATCCCCTTGGGGAATAAAAGTCTTGATAAAATTAATTTTTTTCATAATCTTTTACGTTTTGTATTTATTCATTATTCTAATTTTTCTCGTATTGACACAGAAAACTCTGTCCTTATAGGGCATCATCATCCATGCCTTACGTCTGATATTATAAGTATTAAAATGCACAATCACACCCATCAGGCTGTTGATACGCCCCACATACCTATGTAAGACTTCGCCTTTCGGGTTAGATTCTATCCCGAACCTATCAATCACATCATGCAAATGTTCTACAGTCCGTGGATTAGGAAGAGTTCTGCCTGGGCGAATTAATGCGCCGGTAAACCTCACTCCGCTCGTTGCTCTTTGAAGGCTGACCTTATTAGGATGCAGTGTAAGCCCAAGCTCTTCTAACAGATAATTCCTCGATTCTTGCAGGATATTCAGAAGTAACTTTTTATCCCTACTGATAACCACAAAATCATCGACATATCTGCCATACCCACCATCTTTGCCTACTCGCTCCATCACTAACTTATCGAATTGAGATAGCAGGAGATTAGCAAGAAGTTGTGATGGTAGGTTGCCGATAGGAAGACCTTTGCCCTCACCGCAGGTAAAAAGCGACTTGTTAGCAGGGAGCTTATCCCACAAACTCAAATCGCCTACTCGAACACAGCTCTTCGTCGGGTCGTGCAAGACAACCTTCCTCCATAACCATAGCCACCATTCTATATCACTTCCATGATACTTTTCTCGGATAACCTTTTCAAGGAGGCTATAAAGGAGCAAGCGATTGATACTCATGAAGAAGCCCTGAAGGTCGCCTCTCAATATCCATGCTTCCTTAGTATAATTCTCGCTCACTCGCTTTATTTGCTTCTTGACATCAGCGATACCGTAGTCAGTTCCCTTACCCTTGCGGCAGGCATACGCCTTGTCTGTCATTTCGCTTTCGAGTATTTCTGTGAACTTGATAGCGAGCAGATGATGAATGATGCGGTCACGGAAGTCTGCACAGAACACCTCCCGAAGTTTCGGTCTTGTCACGCAGAATGCCTTGCTTTTACTTATCTCGTATGACATCGAATTTAATTCGACGTATAGTTGATAATTATTCGCAATATAATTCATCTGATATTCGATGCAGCCTGGTGTCGAACCTTTATGCTTACAGCAGTCATAGTAGGCATCATACACCTCGTCTATCGTCACATATTCTCTTTCAAATTTCATATCCCTTTAAAATAGCAAATACAGAAGTACTCGTCGCTGTTGGATAATCGTAAACTGGCAGGACCACGTTACTGTTCGACTTGTTGTTGTTGTTCGCACTACTACTGTAGTTCCAAGCGTTCGTAGCACTGTTCTGCGTATCTCGGTACAATCTCTGTATTCCAGTCTGTTCACTTCTCACATAAGTGAGTTGCGTGATTGTACCCCTTGTCACATTCAGTGACGGCACTCCCGTGTTACTTTCGGTTTCACGGTTCTCACCTTTGCGTTTCCGCTCAGACTTCCGCCAGCCATACACCTCCTTTAGTACCTTGTCTGACATCATATTAAGGTTGGTTGCTTGTTTCTTATTTAAGAACTCGGCATCCGTAAGGAGGTTGATTCGTGACTTAACTTCCGACATAAGCAGAATATAATCGTGCATACGCTCCTCTCTATTCTCCCAACTTTCATTAATTCTCCTAACTAAGTCAAGAGCTGTGCAAGACTTGACGACCGCTTCATTGTAGGTTGTAAACCTGACGGTTCTACTCACGCTATTGCTGTATTTAAGTAGTACCTTACACAAAAGTAGCGTATCTTTATATATATACAAATCCTCTGTAAGTGCCATTTTTTAAGGGAATGAAATTAAAAATTGCTCTCATTGCTCTCATTGCTCCCTCCTCGCTCATTGCTCGCTGCCTGCTCGTTGCTTGCATGGAGAGAGGAAGAGATTTTAAAGAGATAAAGAGATTAACAAGCGTAAACTGGCAGGACCACGTTACTGTACGACTTGCCGCTGTAGCTGTTCGCACTACTACTGCAGAGCCAAGCGATCGTAGCACTGTTCTGCGTGGAAGTCCACCTTGCTTTCTTCATAACGAAGTTATAGTAATTAGTAGCCACCTCCTCGCCATACAGGGTTTCCAGCACCTGCTTGATAATACCGATATTGGCTACGTGTACGTATTCTTGACCAATTGACATGACGAAACCATGAAGCTCCTCGCCGCCGATGCTGAATATCTGTTCATACGCATAGTCAAAAGCAGGTACAGACAAACTTCGCTCCTGGGCTTCCTGTCTGATAAGGAATGAGGATGATTCTCCATTATAGTAGTTTGCATCCTTTACATTGTTTCCGTTCAGAGCGATGGAGTCGAACTGCAAGTTTTGTGTACACCATTGCTTACTCACCAACTGTGACACATTCTTAATATCGCTTGTGCGGATGCAGAAAGTACCGTGGTTGATAGAGAGCGAAGCGTCTGCTACCTTGATAGCTACAGCGTCATCAGCATTCTTGCCTGCTGCCACCCAGTCTTCGATGTAATACTCATTTTTGTTTACATCGACGACAAAGATACCTGCCTTGAACTGGTAGAACCTGTAGTCGATAAGCCTCTGAGGAACGTTTGCCGTGTAGGTTCTCGAATTTTTATTAAAGCTGACATTGTAGCCGTCCTGGTCGTCAATTCTTACTGTATATTCCTTCTTGTAAGGAACAAACACCGTCACCTGACCTTTCGCATCTGTCTGATAAGTAGTAGCCTTCTTGTCAACCGTCACGACAACAGGAATACCTTCCCAAGCTGTACCCACATCCTCAACGTACTTGGTAGCCGTGATAACCACCTTTTCCATATCATCCTCATCGTAGGGCAGATATTCTACGCTGATATTTCTGTCAGCCAAGACAGCAGTATAGCCCTGTGGAGCGATAGGCTGCGCATTGCCATATTCAGGGAATGTTACCTGATAGTAGTTACCTCGGTTCACGGTAAATATAGCCTTGCCCTCCGCATTCGTGGTATATGTCTGAGGTGTCTTTCCGTTGTTGAGGAACACGTTCACCTTCAAGCCAGCGACACTGATACTCTCAACGGAAGAAGTGATTACAACGGTAACAACCTCCTCGGTATCAACCACCTCGGTCTCCTTGATCTCTCCATTGCGGTTAGTGACGATAATCTTCGTTCCCTCCAGCGTTACATTGCATTTCTCTGCCCCAGCAGTGGCGGTCTCTGCTGCTTTGATAGCGGCATCGAAATCACTCTCACGCTTTGTTTCGGCAGCCACACGATTATTCTCAGCATCCACTCTTCCGCTTTCAGCAGTAGCTCTGTCCGTTTCCGCTTGCTGACGAGCCTTCTCTGCTTCTACACGTTTATTCTCGGCAGATACTCTCGCAGCCTCTGCATCCATTCGTTCAGTCTCCGCTTCCTTGCGTGCGTCCTCATTCTCATTAAGAGTAGTATTCGTAGCTTCTGCGGTCTTTACTACCTCGTTTGCCTTGTCGATGAGGTCAGAGAGTTCCACGGTAGGAGGCAGGATAACCAAGGCGGTATCCATTTCCACGCTATTGTCACCCTCATCTGTTGCCCCAAACTCAGTGTCGGCATCGGCGTTGCGAGCCACAATCTCGAACTGAGGGTATTCCTCGCTTCGCCAGTCGTTGCCGAATATCTTACCCTTCACCTCGATGGCATAAGTGCCAAGAGGAATCTGATCGCCCTCGACCCTCGCCAAGATAACGTTGTCGTTCTCCACGTCCACCTCATAGGAGAGGGAGATACGCTTGAACTGGTTGCATACCCTCACCTGCACATCGGTGCAAGCAGGGAGAGGGAAGGGCACTTTCTGCCCCTCCACGGACTTCATCACTGGTATCTTCAACGTGAAGTCGTTGCCTTTTACTATCTTCTTCATATGATTGATTATCTTTGATTAACCTTACCCGAACTCTCAATCACCTCGTTCACAGCCACGATGACGGCAGGGATGAAGTTCTTCTCCACGAAGTCCTTGATGGCGGAAACCTCCTCGTCGGTGTAGTCGGTATCATTGCTGCCGTTCCACATCTTCGTGGAGAGTGCCACATCCGCCAAGCCCCTTCTGCCAGTCTTGTAGATGGCGTTGGCGATTTCCTTTCTCAGTTCCATCTGCGTGCGCTGCTCGCTATCCAAGGAGAGGCGCACCATTACGTTGTCTAATTGCAGTTTCATAATCTATTATATATTTTTAAAAACGTTATTTACCGACGGATTCCCTAAACCAATTTATTCTCCAGTGGTCGCCTATCCAGATAATCTCCGTTATCTGGTTATATGAGTCACTCGTAAAATTGTCCGTTTGACCAACATGCATGCTATATATATTCTTGCTCGATGATTTGATATGAAAACTTCCAGCACCTTGTATGAACTTGTAGTACTGACCTTTCTGTGGATTATCTGGCAGAATAAGGTAAACACCTGTTACAGAAACATATATTACACAATCCATGTCAGTAAGTTGACAATTCTCTATAGCAAAGCGAACGGCAGGGCGGAAACCAGCATAAGCTCCTTTTTTGGCGTATATGGCGAAGTTGCCCATGAGGTCTCCCTTATAATCCGTGTCTTCACCAGTATAACCCTCGGCGCTAAGAAAAAGGCAAGCCTTAGATTGGGTTGGTGTACTTACTCTTTCATCTATCCAAATATCCGACAATAAGCCAACGGTACCAGTGCTACTTTCTGAAAAGTTTGTCCTTCCAACCCATACGATAGCATCGTTGCTCTTGTGGTTTGTTGTATGTGTGAAATACAGTGCCTCCTTGGATAGACCGAAAGGGCGGCGGGCGACGTCTGTGTAACCATCATCATACATAAGTTCTCCATTTGGACTAATTGTGAAGTAGCCTATCTTTCCGCTCGTTGCGTGCATCGCTCCCTTGCTCGTCACATAGAAAGGCGACTCCTTCGCCGTAGCCCCACCGATGAAGAGAGGCGCAACCGTATAGTCGCCTATCTTGCAAGCCTCTTCCTCAGTGTTGCCAAAGTAGCCCACCTTGCTCGCTCCGTCATTACTCTTCGCCCAAAGGTGCTTCACCTCGATTTGGTCAGCGTCAATGAGCGAGGCATTAATCTTGCCGCCAGTGAAGAGGGCGGCAGTGGTCTTGCCATCATCGTTTGTGATGGTTATCTTGTCGCCATACAAGGTTATTCCGTCAGCCTTGACCTCCAATCCTGCCTTCTTCAGGTTGCCGTTCATTTCCTCTTTCACTTCTGCCTTAACGTTTGTGGCAGTCGTAGTGATTTCGGAGTGTAAAGAAGCTACCTCTTTGGTCAGCTTTGTATTGACATCGGTAATACCTCCCTCGGCAGTTTCCATTCGGGTTGTCAACCCATCCATCGAGACTTTGAACTGCTTGTTGGTGAGGGTAAGCTCGCCAGTGTACCTCGCCACGTTTACTTGGAACGGAAGCTGACCCACGTACTGATTTGCGCCATAGGCAAAAACGAAAGTGATATAGCCAGACGTTGCGGACACCTCGGTCTTGTTGTCACTGAGATACACCTTGCTTATGGCATCGGACTTAATGCCTAGATACCAAGCCATCTTTTTATTATACTCTCTCCTCTCTATCACATAGCCATCTTCGGGAGATACGTTCATTCCTTCGGATGAAACAGAATAAGGTTGCCCGACATACTCACTCACGTCCTTTTCGCCTACCGTCACATAGAGTCTAGCATAATTTGTAACGCCCTTTGGAACAATTCCGTCCGACCCTGCATCGAAGATGAGCGGAGCACCAACAAGCTGTATGGTGATTGCATCCGCACCTTTGTCGCCTGTCTCTCCCTTCTCTCCGTCCTTGCCATTGTGTGACACGGAATAGGAGGTAGTGGACTTGCCATCGGAATAGTTGACAACTGTCCTCGTCCATAGATATGGGTATTCATCGGTTGTAGGTGGTATGACGCTAGACCAAGAGGAAGGCTGCTGCGTTCCGCTCACGCTGACTCCATAGGTGACGGAAGTGGAGGATATGGACACACCCTTCACGTTGCCGATGTTGAGCCAAGCCGTTCCACTGTTCGTCCATAGGTCGTCGCCTATCATATAGGAGTCGCCATCGTTGGACTTGCAGATAATCCACATGTGACCTGCTCCAACCTTCAAATATGTTGCAATACAAGGAGAAGCCATGCCATCGGGCAGTCCGCTGGTGTCGTCAAACAGATATTTCTCATCAGTCAATAATTCTCCACCAATATCGTCCGCATTAACGAAGTGCCGTTTCGCCGTTCCCAAGACCTTGAAGCTGCTGCCATCCTCACCCTTCTGTCCGTACACCTCCTTGCGCCAAGCCGTATTGTCATCGGCAGGCTCGGATTGCCAAACCTCATCATTGAGACACGTCCAAATGGCATTGTTGTGGCTCACTTGGTCGTTCTTGTAATACTTCTCTGTAGGGTCCCACTCACCACGGAAGTTGGTAATCTCTACTACCTTGTTGTTCTTTGCTATGAGCTTAAATCGCTCCGCAAAGATTCGAACATAATCATAAGATAGCTCAAATATAGCGCATTTCTCGTGACTATAATCGCTCACCCCACGAAGACCAACGATGGATGGAGCACCACTTCCATAGGAAGAGAGCTGGAGCACGCCCTGCCTTGACGTGTCCTTGCGGCTGCCATCGAGCACGATGGAATCACCTGCCTCTGGAATGTCGGTCGTGCCAACTGGCGCATTCTCCTCTGTATAGCCGTCAAAGTCCTTGGAGTGCTTGCCAAGAACTATCCAGTAGAATCTTTTTTCTGGAAAGAGTGGGCCGTTGCCCTCTTCATCATAAAGAGTTTCGTTCCACTCTGACACACCATATTTTGGAATAGTTCGCCAATAACTTTTATTTGTGACTGAATTTATAGGCCTACTGGATAGATTGCCTATCGACTGACATCTCACTTGGTCTCCCTCTCTCCATGGGTTATCCATGGCATCATCACCTTCGTCGGCGACAAAATAGCATTGCCATCCATCGGCATTCGAAACGTTCGTTGCAAACCACTGCATATCTTCTTCAACCCAGTAAACAGGCTTAACATATACGATTGTTCCGCCTGCTGCCGACAGATAGATGTTTCCACCAGCATACTTGGTCTTCATTATCTCCAAGATGTTCACAAACATCTTTCCCCATACGGTGAGGTTGGAGAGATAGAGGTGTGATGCGCCAGCGGTCTCGGTCTCCATTTCCATTCCGAAACCCTCGTTGGCAGCCTTGTCGAAACCTATAGATTTTAGGCTGTTGGCGATGATGTTGCCGTTCTCGTCAAAGCCGTAGCCATTATCGTCAATAGCGAAGCCCTTTTGCAAGATGGCATGTCCTGCTGACACGAAGCCGCCGAGAAACTTCTGCATCTTCTCGAAGGTTATGGCTCCACTTGCAACGTCGTCCTCCAACTTAGAGAGAAAATACCTTCCTCCCTCGGACTTGAACATACTCTTGACCTGGGCGATGGTAGGCTCACTTGCAACACCGTTTCCGCTTTCCAATGATGATATACTCTGCTGAATCTTTTGAATTGTGCCGACCTCCTTCTCCTCACGAAGGGTGATCTCGTAGGTAGGTATCTTGCCATCCTCCTCCTTGATGATAAGTTGGTCGATGGTTACGTCAGCCTTGATGCCAAGATCATCATCGCTCAAACGCATGATGTCTCCAGCCCTCAATGTATCGTGAAGACTTCTTGTCGCACCACTCTTGTCTGCCATAGCGGCATCATGCTGCCTAGCCATGAAAATCTCATCGACCTTCGGCTGGTACACATATCTCGTGTAGTCGTTCTTGTCGAGCAAGGCGATTGCGTATTTCAACAGTTTAAGAGACGCAGCCCTTACATACGAGTCGGGTAGCCTTATGCCGGTGAGGACAAAATGGTCGTTCTTCTTAATCTGATAATCCTTGTATGGAAAGTACAAGCCAAGGGCGTCGTCTTTCACCCTCTCTATTGTAAGCCTCCACGTACCGCTTTCCTTTGTGCTTGACGCAACCTTGAAGGAACGACCGCCACACATTCCATCCTTCATGCAGATTGAGAAGTCGTCGTCCTTTAGGTCGTTAATGTCAAAGTCTATAGCCGGATTGAGATAGATGTCGATGTTTTTGACGCTCTGTCCATCAATAAACCTTCCATCATCATCAACTTCCGAGCCTTTGTATATCTCATCAACACGAACACCGCCAACAGCCATCTCCTCAATGGTTGGATAAATCTCTACGATTCCGTTTGCCTTGTCGTCAGTATCGAAAAATTTTGAGTCAGAGCGAAGCCCAATCTTATCAATGTTGAGCGAATCAATGTATGGACGATACTTGTCATTAGAGAAAATATGCTCCTTCCCAGTTGGATTCACATATTTCTTTTCCTCTTCCGTCATCGTATCCCAAAACTCTCGCAAGGATAGGGTAGGGAAACCAGGGAGCATAAGTCTGCTGATGGCCATGTTGTTTGGCAGGTTCTCGGCGTACTCCTTGTTCTCCGAAGGTATGGTCTTCTCGTTGATGCCAGAAGTAATGTATAGTTTTGTGTAGCTGCCAGATTTAACCTGCGAGATAAATGCGTCCAATGCGTCCTTCGACTCCTCGTCACCATTGTCGGTCTGCGTTCCCTTGAGCTCTGAGTAAAATCTACACTTATTGTTACTCGTCCCAGTGACATATCCTGTAATGATTGTCTTGAAATCAAACGTTACACGTAAGACAAACTCATTCGTCTGCTCGCCTGTAGAACCACTATGCTTTCTTGGCTCTGTGAAATAAGTCGAGATACAGTCGAGGTCTAGGTACAGCTCAACAAAGCTTGTGGCATTACCCACCTTGGTTATGCCGACCTTATACTTGATGCCCAGGTCCGCATAATAATGATCAGGAAGATTCTTCTCGGATCCATAGGCCCTGAGTCTCGTAATGATGCTTTGGTCGGAATCTGCGTTCTGGTCAACCTTGTATAGCCCTTTTCCAAGACCATACTTGAATATACCGTCCGTCATCACGCCTGCCGTTCCTACATATATATTTCTCCCTCTTATGACGAAGTTTATGTTCCACTGCGTGTTAACGAGAGCCAAGGCATCCCAGCATTTCTGCGTATCTATGGTGATGGACTTGGATTCAAACGAAGCCGAGTCGTTGGTTCCGTCGCCATACACTGCATTCCATTCCTCTGCCGTGCATCCACGCTGCATGGATCTCTCCTTGTTACGAGAGAATATTTTCCACTTTCCATCCCCAATCTGCTCATTGAGGTTAGCTTGTATCCTGTCTAGCAAGTCGTCGATGGTCTCAACGTAGAATGGAAATTTTGGCAGTGTGGTGTAGTGAAGTTGGTTATCATGTAACACTACGTCCAGGAACTCAGCCCTCGAAAGCTCGTCCCGGAGAGAATTAAACTTCACGCCATCATAGGTGAACCCCTCTCCATAAGTATCCTTTCTTGCCTGCTTATCCTTGCCCGGCTCGTAGTTGAGCTCAAACCGCTCGCCACGATAGACAATATAGTCGC